>Ga0315291_10010775_pt1 | contig 11153 bp, 12 predicted proteins | sample YL17G12_20_MG_FD_203070 | JGI IMG/M metagenome (GOLD analysis project Ga0315291, IMG submission 203070) | Sediment microbial communities from Yellowstone Lake, YNP, Wyoming, USA - YL17G12_20 | ecosystem: Environmental > Aquatic > Freshwater > Lake > Sediment | place: USA: Wyoming | collected... | reverse complement strand
ATGGCGTTTTTTGTTCTTTTTTCGGTAAAATAAGCGAAAAATCTGGCCGAAGCCAGCATTAAACTGATAAAAACCGCCGAGTGGAATTCTTTACTTAAGAGAGCGAAAATCAGGGCGATGCTCGCCAAAAGATCTATTGTCAGTTTCCTGTTTATCAAAGCCCGGATGGCGCTGAATAAAACCGGTAAAAGCCCGATAACGGCCACTCCTAAAAAGATTATGGTGTTGAGATTCCCGATAAAAACATGAAAAAGATTTGCGATTAAAACGAAAACGGACAGAACTACTATAAAAATGTCAATCCAAAAATAAAAAGTATTGCCGGATAAAACAAAAGTTGAAATCTTATAGTGTTTTCTTTTCATACCCGAATCACAATGAAGAGTGCTTGATTGTTTTATCTTAACAAAAAATCGCCCGATTGGCGATTTCTAGCTTAAAATAAAAACTGTATTTGTTTAAGTACGATGCTTTTTTAAAAATCGCGCGCGTATCACCCTGCTTCTGGAATAATTTTTACTTTTTTTATTTCTCATTTATCAAGTTTTTAATTTATAAGTTCGATGAGGTAAACCTTATCTCTCGCCTCAACTTACATTTCGGCAAACGCAGATAAGGAAGAAACAATCTTCTTCGACTATCGAGTCCCGCAACGCGGGCGAAGAGATAAATCTCTTCTTTACTTCGCTACGGCTCAGCGGGCGAAGAGATAAATCTCTTCTTCCACCTCACTGCGGTTCGGCGTTTAATTTATATTTTCTTTTTCTTCCGATGTCAAAGAAGTAAGCCACAAAACAAACGGTCTTCGAAGCTTGTCCACAGACCAGTTGTTATTCTTGAAAAGCAACGCTTTCTCTGTTCTAAAATGAGAAAGCAGGGATATCGTGGCTTGCAGATTCAACGGAGACAATCTGTTATGTTCTGATAAAAATTGTTGTTTTTTCGTCATATACCAAGCATTCGCGTAGCGAATGCGCAGGTGGAAAAGAGAATCTCATTCTCTTTGACCTATACCAAGCATTCGCGTAGCGAATGCGCAGGTGGAAAAGAGAATCTCATTCTCTTTGACCTATACCAAGCATTCGCGTAGCGAATGCGCAGAAACGAAGTGAAGTAAAAGCAACCCTACTCTCGACTTCTACTTTATATGATACGCTTATTCCCCCGAAAAAGCAATACGATGCCGCCAATTAAGCCGGTCACCTACCAAAAAACTTTATCGAGAATCCTTGGATGAATTACCTTTCAGTTGTAAGGCGATTTTTTGTCGCCTTGGCGGATCTGTTGAATATCATTTTAATTGTTTCAGTCCAGAGAGTAGTGACCACTGCGATTCCCAAAATTAACAACCAATGAAAGGGCCGAAGCGGTATCGTCCCTAAAATTCGGTTGAGGGCGGGCAAATAAATCGCAGCGAAAGTAAGCAGGAACCCGTAAACCACGCCCAAAAACAGAAGTTTATTTTGGAAGAAATTTTCAGTTCGGAAAATTGGTTTTTTAAGGTTTTTAAAAGAAAAAATATATACCAAATCTACAACGGCAACGGTCGTAAAAATAAGAGTGCGGGAAAAAATCAGGTCTCCGCTTTTTTTAAGGACATACCAGAAGAAAAACAAACACAAAAAACCAATGATAAAACTGATGCCGAAAATTAAAAACTTCATCGAATTGGAGAGAATACTTTCTTTTTGAAGATTTTGCGGTTTTTCTTTCATTAAATCTTTTTCTTTGGGTTCAAATCCCAAAACAATGTCTGGCGGCCCGTCGCAAATAAGGTGAAGCCAAAGAATCTGAACCACTGTCAGGGGATAGGGTAAGTTAAAAAGCATGGAGCCAAAAATCAGGAAAATTTCAACGAAAGAATTGGAAAGCACGTAACCGACAACTTTTTTTATGTTGGAAAAAATCAATCTCCCCTCTTCTACGGCCGCCACTATTGTTTTGAAATTATTGTCCAATAAAATTAAATCGCTGGCTTCTTTGACAACGTCGGAGGCATCACCCACCGCCACGCCAATATCGGCTTTTTTCAGAGCGGGAGCGTCATTTACGCCGTCGCCGGTCATCGCCACTATTTCCCCTTTTTCCTGGAGAACTTTTACTATTTTTTGTTTTTGGTGGGGGGTGACCCTGGTAAATAATATGATATCATCTATTTTTTTTCTTAACTCCGCCTCTGAGATAATTTCTAATTCTCCGCCCTCTAAGACATTTTGGGGCTCCAATTTAAAGCCCAGATTAATCGCTATTCTTTCGGCTGTTTTTCTGTAATCGCCAGTTACAATTTTTACTTTTATGCCCGCCTCCCGGACGGTATTAATCGCTTCTTTTACCTCTTCCCTGATCGGGTCTTCAATGGCTATTAACCCCAGCCAAGAAAATTCTTTTTTTTCTTTAAGAATGCCCTTTTCTTTAAAAGCAATTCCTAAGATTTTTAATCCTTCATTCGCCCAATTTTCTATTTTCATCAAAATTTCATTTTTCCCCTCTGCTGAGATATTACAAAACGTTAAAACAAATTCCGGCGCTCCCAATATGAAGGCGGTTTCTTTTCTTTCTGCCTTGTTAATTGTCATTGTGTATTTTTTTTCACTGTCAAACGGCTCTTCATAAATCCTTCCTATCGAATCGAAAGTTTCTTGAGGATTAATTTTTTCTTTTTTCTTCAGGTAATCCCAAATGGCGATTTCTAAATTCGTTTTTTGATTATTGACCAAAATTAAACCAAGCAATGCCTGTTTTTTGTCTGCGAAATCAGTCCTGACAACTTGCATATTACCCTCCGTTAAAGTGCCGGTTTTATCTGTGCAAATTACGGAAGTCGAGCCCAGAGTTTCAATTGAAATCAACCTTTTTACCAAACCCTGCCTTTTTAATATTCTTTTCATCCCCAAGGCCAAAATGACGGTTATGGCTATGGGCAAACCTTCGGGTATGGCCGCCACCGCTAAAATTATAGCAAATCTGAACACCTCCCAAGCCTCTATTCGGTGGAGCAGCCCTGCTATGAAAACAAACAAACAAACAACTAAAATAACTTTGGCCAAACTTTTGGAAAATTCTTCCAATTTTGACTGAATCGGGGTCTTCTTTTCTTTTATTCCAGCCAAACTCTGTCCAATTTTTCCCATTGCCGTTTCTTTCCCGATTTTCAAAACTTTCATCACTCCCCTGCCGGCGATTATTGTCGTACCCATAAAAACGGCATTCTCTCCTTCTTTTTCCGTTTTGCCGACCGCTTCTTCTTCGCCGGTTAAAATCGCTTCATTTACCAATAAATTTATTCCCTCAATCACATTTCCGTCGGCCGGCACCTTGTCTCCGGAACTTAAAACAACCAAATCGCCCGGCACCAATTCCCTCACTTCAATCTCTTTTCTTTCTCCCTGCCTGATTACTATGGTTTTCGGCTTTAAAATTTTCCTCAGAGCGGCTAAAGTTCTTTCAACATGATATTCCTGGGAAAAACCCATCAAAGTGTTAAGGACTATCACGGCCCAAATTAAAAAGAGATCTAAGTACTCTTTGAGAAAAAGGGAAATAAAGCCAATGATGACCAAAATATAAATTAGCGGGCTTTTTAACTGGGAAAATAAAATCGAAAACCAGAGGGTTTTTTCTTTTATCGCTATCGCGTTTTCTCCGAATTTCTTCCTTAATTCTAAAACATCATTTTCGTTTAATCCTTTATACTTCATAGTTAATATTATTCTAACAAAAAATCGTCCCGTTTACAGCGGGACGAAAAAAAACTGTCCGGTGATGGGTTTTTAAAATATTTTTCCCGCAAAATAAAAAATCGTAATGATTGTCGTGAAAGTCATATAAAAAATCCAAAGAATAAGTTTAATAATGTCCATTTTAATTCTATCGCTTTAACAAAAAATCGCCGATGGGGGTGATTTTTTGCTTGTGTCGCTGACCGAATACGTCGGAAACTTTTTAATTTAAAATATTAACTCTTTTCTTTTTATGATAGCGAATATTTCAATTATATGCAAACTCCACGGGCACAGGACAGTTTTCTTGCTTAATCGGAGTAATTTAAACTTTTGTTTTAATCATCACGACATTCCCATTTTTGAAGAAAATTCTTTTTTCTTCTTGCAATTGGTTTTTGTTTAATAATTTATCCAGTCCGCCTTGTTTGATGTAGTCTTTAAAACAATTAAAATGATTTGCTCCCGCAAAATACTCCATGGATTTAATTACATAGGAATAAAAATTATTGGGCAATGGAATATGAAAATCAATAAAAAGAAGAATTCCCTCTTTTTTTACCGCTCTTTTCATTTCAGAGATTACTTTGTCCCTGATATCTCTTTCTTTTTCGTGCAAGGCGAAAGAAATGGAAATATAGTCAAAAAAATTATCTTCAAAGGGCAGCTTTGTCGCGTCGGCTGTTTGGAAAAAGACATTTTTAGCATTTTTCTTTCGCTTATCATTTTCCGCCTTGCTGATCATATTTGAATCTAAATCTATGCCAAAAGCAATAATTCCTTCTTTAGCATAATAAAAAACCTGGTCGCCCGTTCCGCAGCAAACATCTAATATTCTGTCTTCCGTCTTCATTCCTCCGGCGAATTTCGGAGCAAAGATTCTGATATCCCGCAATAGAGGATCTATGATTGTTGAATAATTAAATAATGGCACAATTGTATATTAACAAAAAAACCGCCCACTTGACGATAAAAAATTATAATCTCTGCTCTGTTTTTTCTAAAATCAATTCGTTGAGTATTTTTTTAACAAGCTCAATGCTATCCCAATCAAATATGGAAATCTGCGTTATGTTTTTGTTTAATTTCCGAGTCTGCCCGTCGGCAGACGAAGAGGAAGAAGAGATTTCTCTCTTCGCCCTTTCAAGCTTCTCCGCCGCCTCGTTGGCGGCGGTTTCTGAAACCGCGTCTTTTTTGCTCAAAAAAACGTATTCCGGCTTTTCCAGAAGCATTTTATTATACGCTCCAAGCTCGCCTCTCACCGTTTTATAATCCGAAACGGGATCTGCCGAATCTGCGGCCACGAAATGAAAAAGAATTTTTGTACGCTCTATATGGCGCAAAAATTTAATGCCGAGCCCTTTGCCCAAAGATGCGCCTTCAATAAGCCCGGGAAGATCGGCAAGTATCAGATCGTAATACACGCCCAAATTGGGTTCCAGAGTTGTAAATGGATAATTCGCCACTTTGCTTTTGGCATTGGTTAATTCATTAAGCAGGCTTGATTTACCGACATTAGGCATTCCTACGAATCCCACATCGGCAATCAATTTTAATTCAAAACGGATTTCAAGAGATTCCCCCGGCTCTCCGTATTCAAATTCTTTCGGAGTTGTATTTGTTGACGAACGAAAATGGAAATTCCCCTTTCCTCCGGCTCCCCCGCGGACAATTACTGCAAACTGGCCGATTTTAGTTATCTCGATATTCTCGCCCGTTTCCAAATTGTGCATCACGGTTCCGACAGGAACTTTCAAAACCAAATCTTTCGCATTTCTGCCGTCACGAAATTGCGAACGGCCATCCTGTCCGTTTTCAGTTTTAAATTCTTTTTTAAATCGGAATTTATTTAACGCGCTTAAGTCGGAAATGCCTTCAATACAAACACTACCTCCCTTGCCGCCGCTGCCGCCGACAGGACCCAGAGACATCAAATTTTTATTAAAAGCCACCGCCCCTTTTCCGCCGGTCCCTGCTGTCGCCCGTATTTTTACATCATCAATCAACATATATCGAGTTTTTAATTTATTAAAAATGAAAATAGAGAAGAGATAAATCTCTTCGACTTTATTTAAATCCGCATTTAAAATCAAATCCCGCCGGAAGCGGGATTTGATTTTCATTTATTTTTCCTTGCTAAATAAAGTATTAAATGCGGGTTACGTTCGTTGCATTGGGTCCTTTCGGGGAATCGGTCTTCTCAAAAGACACCTTGTCACCTACTTTCAGCTCTTCATAGGTTACGCCTTTCAACTCGTTCTTGTGAAAAAACAAATCTTTCTCTTCGCCTTCAATGGTAATAAATCCAAATCCTTTATCCGTGAGATTTTTAATTGTTCCTTCCATAGTTATGGTTAAGTATAAATTAATTTAATTAATGTTTTAAGGTTTTATCCTAAAGTTTAGTTCCCTGAATAAACTCGACTAAATTTTTATTCGTCAAAGAAGATAAATCTTCTTTTCCACCTTTCGCTCGCTTTCGCTCGCTCAGGTAGGCAACTATCTTACGGAGTAAGCTTAACATTTAAAGAACGATCAGTCAACTTGGGGAAACTAGTGTTTAAAATTTGCTCCGAATACGGAACGCTTTGCCCGTCCGAAATCTTGACTAAGGAGGGATGTTAGAACCTGTCTCAATGAAAAAGGGCGGCTTACTTCCTTTGAAGCAGTAAGCCGCCCCTTGATTAGCTTCACCCTTTTTAGTTGGGACACATAACATCAGGAGTAAAGCTTAGACCTTCTTCGTTTTTCTGTAATATACCCGTCAATTCAAAAACCCAAAGATCCTCAATGATAGGCAAACGATATTCCGAAAAGACAAGAATTACCGTAATTTCTAATCCAAATCTGTATATGAGAAAATTTCTTATTTCTCTTTTTATCTTCTCCCATTTATTTGCCTTCCCTCGACAGAATAAAACACAACGTTTTTCGGTAGAATCCCAATAGTATCCATAACATATAGAGGGAAATTTTGCATGCGTATCTTTTATTATTTTAGATACTACCTCTTCAATCATTGCATTCCTCCTTCTTAATTGTGCAAGGTGCTATATCGTTAATTTATCAAACTCCACAAAAAAACAAGTCTTAATGGCTTGAATGACGGCCGCCAAAAACCGCCCCTTCCTTCAAATACTTCAGGACAATTGTGAGAGACGGCGGAAGGCAGGCAAGGTCGGGTTTGATTAAAATAAAATAAATCTATCGTTGTCCATTTTTTAATTTTTCTTCCAATTCTTTGATTTTGTTTTTAAGTTCTATCATTCTTATTTCTCTTCCTACTGATAACTTGTTAAATTTTTCAAGCTCAAGGTTTTTGTTTTTTAATTCCTCTTCTGTCTTTTTACGTTCAGCAATATCACGGACTATACCCAATATCACTCTTTTTCCTTTTATTTTAACCATCGCCCCCGAAATCTCGGTTGGAATCTTGGTACCGTCTTTTCTATTTAAAATAAACTCTCCCGGTTTCGTCGGTTTTCCCAGGGCGTGTTGAACCAAACGCTTAGCTATTTCTGGGACTTGATCCAAGGAAACTAAGTTTAACTTTAGCATGCTTTTTCCGATTAATTCTTCTTTTTTGTAACCCAACATTTCTTCGGCAGCCTTATTTCCGTCAATAAAAATTCCCTTTAAATCACTAAGGAAATAAGCATCGGGGGCGTGTTCAAATATTATTTTAAAACGCTCCTCGGATTCCCTTAGATCTTCTTCTATATTTTTTCGTTCAGCAAGTTTATCTTCGAGTTCTTCTGTTATTTTTTTTAATTGTTCAGTTTTTTTAACCATATTAACCTCTTTTATTTTTCCAGCTTCATTCTACCAAAAAACCGCCCCGAGTGCGAGGCGGAACCACCGAAAGTTTTGAGATAAGATTCCAAGTCCAGAACCTCTCTGACAACTGCTTGACTTAAAATAACGGGCCTGGTTTACTCTTCTTTAAGCCATTTAAGAGCTTGTTTTTCTGTATCAAAGATTTTAATATTTTTCAGTCTTGCGGCTGATACAACAAACGAAATCACCACTTTCGTAATTGTGTTTGTTGTCCCAAAAATAGCCACTTTTTCAAATTTTATTTTTTTAATCGCGTCTCGAGCAATCTTTACCACATTCCGCCGATATTTAGAAGAGATGAAGTGAGTAGGAACTAAATTAAGGTCAACCAAAAATTTTGTTTTTGTTGGCTGGTTATTTATAATCTTTTCAACATCATAAACTATTTTCTCCATTATTTCTTCCCCCCACGTCTTCCCTATTTTTATTCTAAGAATACCTTCGTCTTCCAACCAAATCTTGCTTTTTTCAGATTCTTTTTTAACTTCTGGTTTGTTTTTCATATTTTTATATATGTTTTAAAATTTGCGACTTATAAATTTAGACTCTCTCTTCTTTAAGCCATTTTAAGGCCTCTTCTTTACCGAAGAACCATTTTATATCTTTACTTCTGTCACTTAAACGAATAACAAAATCGGCTATCACTTTTAAAAGGATGCTTGAACCAATTACGGCACATTTCTCTATTTGTTTATGGGAGGACAAACGGGCCCAGGTCTTCCTGTTTTCAGCAGAAGTATAAACCATGCCTTTTCCTAAGGGCAAAAGATCCAGAAAGGTTTTATATTTTTTCTGAGGATTTTTATTAAAAATTTCTAAAACCGCTTCTTCTATTAATTTTGTTTGTCTGGCATTATCCTCTGCCCCTTTTATCTCCTTTAAAAAAACTCCGCCGATAATACTATTTTCTTCGTCAATAAATATTTCAAAAGTTTGCTTTAATTCTTCGTCAGGTTTCATCTTCTTTCATTGTACTAAAAAACCGCCCCGAGTGCGAGGCGAACGGATAGATATTAAATTTATTTTATTCTTCTCTGAGCCACCCAAGAGCTTCCTTTTCTTTGTCAAAGTGCCTGATATTTTTCAATCCCAGCGCTGAAAGAATAAATGAGAATATGGTTCTAGTAATTGCTCCTCCGCCATATATTGCCATTTTTTTTGTTTTTGTTTTTAGTACTGAATCTTTCATATACTCTGCCATTTTCTTTCTATCCTGAATGGATGGTATTTGAAAAATAGGGGTGGCCTTTACCAAGCTCCTTATATTGGACGGTATTCTATCTTTATTTTTCTCAATAAAATCAATAAGCGCTTCAGCAAATTTCTCCAGCTGCTCTCTGTCTCCCCCCAATTCAAATCTTAAAATTCCTTCGTCGTCAATCAAAAACTTAAAGTCTTTTTTTATCACTATTTTTCTCACAGAAAGCTCTTTCTCAAAATCTTTTTGAAGTTGCTTTAAATCGTTTATTTCTTTTTCGCTAAGCATAATTATATTTTTACTCTTCCCTAAGCCATTTTAATGCTTCTTCTTCGGTATTAAAATGTTTAACATTTTTTATTCTACTTGCTCCAATAGCAAAGGTGGTTGTCACCTTAATGATTATGCTGCCTCCGAACATGGCTACTTTCTCAAAACCTAGATTATATACCTCCTTCATCTTTTCAACAATTCCTTTTCTAATTAAGGGCGAGAGAATAGGTATTGATGAGGTAAGATCAATTAAAACTTTAGGTTTTTTTGCTAGATTATTGATAACTTTACTATAACTATCTACCACTCTTTCCATGGTGTCGTAATCCCATTTCTTTTCACCCACCTTTAACCTAACGATACCGTCATCCCCTACCCAAATCTTAAAATAACCATTGTATTCTTCTTTTTGAGAAATACCGTTGTTAATTTTATTATTGGGCATACAATGAAAGACTCTTTTGTTTAATTCTATCACATATAATAATTTTCGACAAAAAAACCGTCTCTTATGCAAGACGACAGCCAAAAATTTTAACACAAAATTCTATGCTCAGAACCCGCGTTTCAAGGTTTTAATTTTCTCATTTAGTTTTTATTTCTTTCAACCATTTCAATCCATCCTCTTTTTTCGCAAAAACCTTTATATTTTTTCTGTTGGTGGCCGTAGCAATAAAAGCAGCTATCACCCTCACCATAATATTTGCTCCACAAATAGCTGAATTACCAGAACGGGGGCGTTTAGAGACTTCGGTATAAATTTTCCTTGCTTCATTATCTGATTTGGTTTGTTTTGAGACATCAACTAAAATTTGTATCGGTTTTCCGCTGGGAATTTTATTTGCAAATTCTTCAAATTTAGCCTTATATTCTTCAGCATCCTCCTTTTTGTGTTCTCCCCACATATCAACAAATAATATTTCTTCTTGAGAATCCCAATAGATTGAGAATTTTTCTCCTGTATATTTAAGTTCCTCCATATAATTTATATTTAATTTTTTAACTTATTAATTTAAACGACCTTTTATTCTTCCTTAAGCCACCTTAGGGCTTCTTCTTCGGTTTCGAAAAGTTTAATGTTTTTTATTCCAGCAGCTGTCGTGATAAAAGAAACAACTATTTTTTGGACCCTTTTTCCTATTCCTCCATATACTGCCACTCTTTCAAAATCTATTTTCTTTAATGCTTCTTTGGCAAGTCCTACCATGCTTCTTCTATAAATAGTGGAGGAAATGTGGGGAGCTAAACCTAAATTAACTAATATTTTAGGCTTGGTTGCTAAATTCTTTCTAATCTCTATAATTTCTTTCATTAAAAATTCCATAGCTTCCTCTCCCCACGCCCCTCCTGTTTTTATTCGGATAATTCCATCTCCTCCTAACCAAACTTTAGTTTCTTCATTTTTTAATTCAATATTATTTTGTGACATATTATTACTATATTATACCAAAAAACCAGTATATTAAAAGCTATTCTAAAAAAAATCAGATTATTTTACTCCCTTGTCTTTTCATTACCCGATCCTTTCTTTAATTCTTTGATCTGGCTCTTTAATTCTATCATTTTTAACTCTCTGCCGATTGCCAACTTGTTAAATTTTTCCAACTCTTTCATTTTCTCTTCAACTTCTTTTGTCCTTTCCTTAACCTTCTCCTCAAGATTTATAGCCAACCCTTCCAGATCTCTCGTCCTGGCTTTAACTTTTATTTCAAGAACCGCTTTTTCTTCTTCTAGTTTTTCTTTTGTTTCTTCTAATTCTGCAGTTCTTTTCGTTAGTAAATCAGTTAAAAGATTGGCGGCTAGCCCGACTAAATAAAAAGTAGCCGTTGTAAATAAAATATTATTAAGAATATAATTTTGCTTATCGCTGGGATTAATTCCTGAAAGAAAATAATATTTAAAATAAACTGTATTAAAAAATGGCAAAAGTACTACAAATATGTAATAAATACTGGCCGCCGTGTAAATCAAAAATGCCCTTTTCCTTGGAAAAACTATGCTTGTAAAAACAATGGGGAACAAATAAAAAATCCCGGTCCATTCGGTTAAACCGGTGTTATAAACAATTACGGTCAGTAAGGGAAGCTCGATCAATATGTCATAGAAAAGGTACAAATTACTTATCC
>Ga0315291_10010774_pt1 | contig 11154 bp, 9 predicted proteins | sample YL17G12_20_MG_FD_203070 | JGI IMG/M metagenome (GOLD analysis project Ga0315291, IMG submission 203070) | Sediment microbial communities from Yellowstone Lake, YNP, Wyoming, USA - YL17G12_20 | ecosystem: Environmental > Aquatic > Freshwater > Lake > Sediment | place: USA: Wyoming | collected... | reverse complement strand
GTACTAGTCTTACCCCAGAAGATGGATCGATCACAGTGCAAGTGTCAATTGTTGCGCCATCGGAAAAAAACAAGGAGTTCAATGGAACCGTGAAGGTCGTCAATGTGCATGATCCAACTGATTATGCAGAGATCCACGTGTATCTAAAAACACCGATGGACCAGCTGTCCGTGAAGTCCCAGGTGTTGAGCCTTCTGAATGGGTTTGCTCAACATTTCCCTGTGATGAAGTATCTGATGAGACTGTTCTCTTAAGTAATCGCCACTTTTTTTCTTTTTTTACATTGATTACCATAAAACATGAGTTAAATTTTAGATGTATAGGTTTTTAAAGAAAACCTAATGGGAGTTTATATTGTAAGTGATTCGAAGAAATCAATTTTTACTTTGTCTTAACAGACAACCGTAACTTCCGTTCAAAGACTATGATTTTTTACTTTTTTTTTATGTCGCCCCCAGAGAATTATTGTTTTATCTTTCATTAATTATATTTTTTCAAAACATTTAAATTGAACTAGTAGATTCAAAAGATAATTGGAGGAGACTGAAAGCAAATGCTGAATGTACATAACGACAATAAGAAATCTAAAAAGAGATTAATGACAGAAGTTGCATTAATACTAGTAATTCTTCTAATAATATCAAGTGTTTTTATTTACTATGAATATTTCGCAGAGAAAGAAATAATACAAGAAGAAACAGAAGAACCTACGAATCTTGATGACCGTATCAGTCCTGATATTAATCAGGGTTTGACTGTCGAGGTTTTAAGGATTCGTAACCGTGGTCTTATGGATAGTATGCTTGTTTTGGGTACTAGTTGGAAAGATAATCCTAGTTTTTATTGGATTATCGATGTTGATGGTAAGATTGCAGATAGTCGAGGTTTAGTTGGTTTTGGGTCTAGTGGTACTTTTACTACATGGGATACTATAGGGATGGAGACTAAGCAGAATTATTATATTGGTGAGGAACAGGAGACGTCTGATGTCAGTATTTCTATAGTTGAGCAGGTAAAAACTGGTTTGTTTGGCCGTAAGACTACGAGCGTTGAGAAAGAGAAGATCGTTTTGGTGTATGATTTTCGTACGGGCCGTTGGTCAGGTGATGATAGCTTTATGGATTATGATGGGTATGGTCATTATTTTGGTGAATCGTATGAGGTTTGGTTTAATGTGTATCAAGCTGATTTTGATCATGATGGTATCCCGTATTGGACTGAAGTAAATGTTCTTGGTACTGACCCAACGGTTGATGACAGCATGCTTGATCCTGATAATGATGGTATCCCAACAAGCTGGGAGTGGAAATGGGGTTATGATCTATTCACCTGGGATGACCATAATAACCTTGACCCTGATATTGATGGACTTAGTAACATCGAAGAATATAAGATGGCAAAATGGTTTGCTGATCCTTATCAGCCTGATGTTTATATTGAAACTGATGGTATGAAGAAGAAAAATTTGATGGATATAGATCATGTTTTCTGGGAGGAGTCTCAGCAGATGATCATTGAGCGCTATGCGCAGCATAGTATTACTGTGTATATTGATGATGGTTGGCCTGATGGTCCAGTGAACGGCGGTGGCGAGATGCTGCCGTTCATTAAAATAATGGATGATATCGTAGGTGGCCAAATAAAGGCTTTTTATGAGCATCATTTTGCTGATGAGCGAAAAGGCATATTCCGTTATTTGGTAGTAACAAATACACAAGAATGGACAATCCCACCTCATTATAATTCTTATGATACGATTAATATAGGCAGTAATAGACTTTGGATCCTTAAAAGCTATTTCGCATTTACACCACGTTACCATAGAGTAGTGTTAGCAAAAAATGTTTTACATGAACTCGGCCATACACTAGGTTTTATGCCTTCGAATTACCCTGGCGTAGATATAACTAATGTTGTTGTTAGATATCCAAATATGCCCGCGGAAGATTATGAAAACTATCTCAATGAATATCATAGCATCATGAATTACCTATGGATGTGGAAGGACAGAACACTCGTTGATTACTCTGACGGCTCTAACGGTCAGCCATATGATCGGAACGATTGGGATTACATTTATTTACCTACTTTCCAGACAGATGCGGTATCCTATGAGGAATCCGTTGATGAATCATTTGAGGATTTTGAGATAGTGAATGACTATCAGGGTGTACAGCTCAAGGGTTGGGTATATAATGAGAATCTAACAAGTGAATATCTTGAGGAACTTACAGATCTTGTTTATGTGAAAAACGTAGATTGCAGCATGAGAGTATATGTGAACACAGAGAAAGGATCGGACAACGTACAAGACATCAGAGTGTATGCAATGCCAAATGTCAGTCCTACGCATACAGTATGGTCATTAGTCGCCCAAGGAAAACTCAACTCTACTGGAGATATAACCTTTTACTCATTACAAAAACTTATAGATGACGTAATGAAAAATATCTAACATACCTAAAATATTCTAAATTACTCTGTCTTTTCTTTTTTTTCATCGTTTCTTTAGGGGTGCGGTAGGTTTTTCATCCATTCCAGAAGCTCCTGGAACATCGTGGTGAACCGTGGATCATTTGCCTGCAGGAGCGCGATGTACCTGAGCAGGGAGCGTTCATCGAGGTCTTGGGTCAGTGCGGGGAGACCAAACTTGTAGCGCTCGACGATTGTTATTCCGTCATCGAATCTTGGATCAGCGAGTAGGGGGCCGAGTTTCTCTTTTTTTTCCTGGAGCTGCGTGGTGATATCTGTTTTCATCGCGAGCAGCTGCTCTCGTATTTGTTGAGGGAGTTCTTTTTGTAGGTTGTCCGTTTTTTTGTGGATGTCTTTTGTGGCGTCTTCTGAGTTACCGAGGCTTGTTGTGATGGCAGTGATCATTTCTTTTGACAGTTTGGTAAACATCTCTGAAAATGCCTCCGTGACCGCAGACATGAGCAAGAGGGAGGTGTTGCAGATCACGTTCAGTATTTTTGTTTCCCGTTCATGGGTGTTCTGTTCAGCAGGTTTGATTTTTTGCTTGGTCGTCTTTTTTAGCATGTGATTCACCGGAGCTTTGCACGCTCATAAGTACGTCATCTCTTTAAAAAGTAATTTACGGGAGGTCTGCCTGTTTGATGAGGAGATTGTTCATCTATAAAAATATTTTTTAAGTCAGAGTCGTTCTTTCTTTACAATGGTTAATTTTTACAAATGCAAAAAATGCGAAATAAAATTTGTCGCCCCAATGAAAATGCAAGACGAAAAGGGTCGTGTAACATACGTTTGTCCAAATTGTAAAAGCCGTAATTGGGGACCTCTTGGTTGGTAAGCTCTCGTCTATTGCATATGATCAGGTTGGTTGAAAAAAGGATTCGATAGTTCTGGAAAGGAAGTCATAGAGCGCTTTGCATTCATTGCCCTCAAGTGGTTCACCGGTAACTGGTTTAGAGAGTATAATAATGATGTTAAGCCGTTAGCATAAATTAGTAAATGACATTAATTTATGGGCAAATTAAACAGGAGCCGAAAATCTCGTATTGTCCAATAATTTCTGTCACTTACTAAATATCCGTTAAATTTATCTACTAGAAGTCTATATTAATAAGTGGGTTTGGGCTCTTAGAGATGTTTTTTTCATTTCTTTCCTCCCAGACTTTTAGCCCAGACCCTTTTGTTATTGAACATGATACCGTAACCATGAAGCAATTCGTGTTTGCCCAAAGAACAACAAAAAGAGGTGGAAAACGATCTGATTATATAGGGGGGAGTTTCGCTGGCCTGGCGTCGATATTCATGCAGGGGATTTGGTCAACAACTTTCTTCATCCAACTCTTCTGCATAGGTTCTTCCTCCCCGGATCATTCTCTGATGAGAATGCTATGGTCTTTTCTGATTTAAATATTTTATGGGGATAGAATCAGCAACATGGGGAGCGAAGCGGCAGGGGACTGTTTGTCATCCGCTGGTAAAAACCAGATGAAAAGGGATATATACTGCATCTCCATACATCCTGAACTTCAACCAAGAACCAACGTGGATGGTGAGGCGGATGCAACACAAATCAAAGAACACTCAGAAACAAAATATAAGTAATTGTGCCAGTTGTGGAAAAACCTTCGGTCAGAACGAGATGAAGGTAAGCTACGATTTCGAACGGTTCTATTGCTTTAACTGCGATGATAAACGATAAGAGAAGACGGGAGTAATTTCCACCATATAGTTTTACAAGAGGTGGGAGTTGGGATGAGAAATTCCGGAGCGGATTGGTGACGATTACAAGTTCTGTATTCTTGGTAATAAAGATATTCCACCGAATTTAACACCATTAGTGTTAATGTGTGTTAAATCATCCATATTTTTATGACGGTGTGCTCCCATTCCCGGTTGAGTTGTTCTCAACAGTGTCCGCAGAAGTTTAAACTACAATATATTGACAAGGTGGAAACAGAGGCAGAATAAACTGTTGAAGGGTTTCTAGGGAGTTGGGTCCATGACCTACTGGAGAAGTTGTATTAAATACTAGGTTAAATATATATTACTGTATTGGAATACGTTGTGGTACCATGAAGAAGAATGCAATACTGTTGGTCTCTGTTTCTGTTCTCGTGTTGCTTGTTTTTCCAGTGCAGATGGTTGATGCATCAGCCATTTCTCCACCTGATATGCCTGGGCCATTCCATGTCGGTTTCTTTAAGGTCTGGTATTCAGTACCACCCTATGGTCGGTATTGGGCGACGATCCGGTATCCTGCGCTCCATGATGGGTGGCGTGCTGCGAAGGATGTCACAGATGCGCCGTATCCTTGTGTGGTTGTGGCGAATGGCTTCGCTGGATCTGAATGGAACATCAAATGGATTCCAAAACATCTTGCATCGCATGGGTATGTGACGATCTGTTTTACACCACCACAGAAGATTTCTGGTGATACGACACAGTGGGCATCTGGTTTTCTCGGTGGAATCGAAACGTTAAAAACTCAGAATAACCGTAGGTTTTCACCAATCTATGGAATTCTCGATAATGAAACATTTGGCGCGATTGGTCTCTCTATGGGCGGTGGAGGTTGCATTGAAGCTACCGGAACCCCAAACTCAGACATTGACACCGCAGTCGCCTTGGCGCCGGCGGGTTCAGCGTCTGTTATATCTGCTGCGGGGAATATCACGGTGCCTGTTCAGCTTCAAGTGGGGAGCAACGATGGTATGGTTCCTCCAGCGCATGTTCTTTCGTTTTACACGAAGTTCATCCCGAATACGACGGTGAAGGAGTATCTGGTGATTACGGGTGGGAACCATGTTGGTTTTATTGATGATTTTTTTGCGAGGTTTGCGGATAAGTTGGGGTTGGATAATCCGCCGGGTATTAGTTTTGATGAACAACGGCGTGTCTCAAGTAAATATTTCACCTCATGGTTCAATTATCATCTGAAGCATTTAAGTGAGTATTATACCTACATTTTTGGTGACGAGGCTCAGAATGATTTTGATTCTGGGGTGCTTTCTGATTTGCGGTATACAATACCGTAGGCGGGTATCCTACTGGTGTTTTTCTCAACATTCTTTTCGCACCGTTAAAAAAAAATTTTCAACGACAATAATGAAAATATTTATATATAGCAGTTGATTAATAATAAGGACGGTTGGAAGAGATGGAAGATTGGTCGATGATGGATGCGGAAGAATCATCGGAAAACAGTGACGAAGAAAAAGAGGGAAAAGAATATTTCATGATTTTTAAAGCGATGGAACGACTTGGTGATTCGCTCAATTTTTTGAAGAGGAAAAAAAGGAAAGATGAAGAGGAAGAAATACAAGAATATTATAATGTCTCTGTGTACCGCGTGCTTCCCTATCCGCCTCATACGAAGGATGAAAAAGATTTTTTTGTGCAAAGGAATTGATGCAGAGTTGATGAGGTAGCCTCCTGTTTCATAGACTATCTTTTCATTTCTTTTGCTTCTCTTTTCAGTGAAGAGATTACATCTCAAATTATTGATACGGAAGAAAAGGGTGTGTTTGAAAAAGATGAAGGACATGGTCCGATATTGAAAATTATTGGTTATGTCCTCATCGTTGTTATCGTGATGGGGCCTGGTTTTTCAAGTCTGGGAGGAAAGATATGTATAAAAAAACAAATCTTTAGAAAAGGCCAGACCCCATAGATATTCAATAGGAGGAGGGGTAGATAAATCTTACTGTCTCCTGGTTTCTTGCAAACATTTAAATGAAACTACAGGATAATAATACCAATAAACTCCAGTATTTTGGGGGAGTGAAAGGTTTATGCGAAAAAATTTATTGAAGAAATTTGTTGTATTTGGAATAATCATGGTAATGGTTGGGACGAGTGTCGTATCAGCGTTCAATGGAAAACCATCAAACAATCGCATTCAAGATCCTTTTAATGATAGGGGTAGTGCCGAAGTAGATTTTGAGCGAACAATAGCTTTTTACATGAAACTGGGTCATATGCCGTCTCTGTCCGCCTGCATCATCAAGAATAACAGTATTTACTGGTCTCAGGCGTTCGGAGAATCTGATCGGGAGACACCAAAGGATGCGACGCTTGAGAGTATCTATATGGTTGCTTCGATTTCTAAATCAATCTGTGCTGTCGCCGTTATGCAGCTTTTAGAAGAAAAATTGATAGAAAGTTTAGATGATGATGTGAATAAATATTTGGATTTTAGCCTACGAAACCCGTACTATTCAGACGTCAACATCTCCTTTCGTATGTTGCTTGCCCATCGATCAAGCCTTGCAAGCAGCGATGTCATGTTGTTCACCTCTTTTTCTCTTCTTGGGTATCCTCGCGCATGGCTTAAGGAGTTTTTGATCCCCGAGGGTCGATTTTATCATCCAAATATCTGGTTCAATTACTCCCCGGGTCAAAGGGACAATTATTCAAGTATGAACTTTGAAATTCTCGCATACTTGGTAGAGCGAATTTCACAGGAACCTTATGAAAACTACGTGAAAGAGCATATTTTTCAACCGTTGAACATGTCATCGACAAGTTACTTTTTATCAGAGTTAAATTCCTCTAACCTCGCGGTTCCGTATGTATGGCTGGCTGGTCTGTATATTCGGCTTCCCTTCTACGAGAATCATGATGCTGGTGCGGGGGGTGCGAAATCCACGGTGTTAGATCTCTCTCATTACTTGATCATTCATATGAACGAGGGGGTGTATAACGGTGTGAGAATTCTTAATAGCACCTCGATTCGTGAAATTCATCGCAGTCAATACCCTCTCGCTTCTGACGATAATTTTTCGTACGGATTAGGTTGGTATTCGTCTCTGGGTTCCGATGGAAACATGTATGGAGGTCATGATGGGACGATTGCCGGAGGACGATCGGTGATGAGAATGCGGTATCAGGATAACGTGGGGGTTATCTTCTGTTATAATCGTTTTCAGCTGGTGTTAAATAGGGAGCATTCTCGCCCCGTTCGAATTGTTGCGTACACCATCGGACAAATAGAAAAACATGCACGTCAAACGATTGAGCAAATGCTCTTTGAAAAGGCAGGGACATTATAATCGAATTGTCCTGTATAATGACGCTCTTTGATCTTCTATTTTATCGTTCTATTATTCTTTTTATAAGAATCACTAATCATCTCTTTTTTCCGTCTTATTTCTATTGTCGATTAGCACAAAAAATCGGTTAAGTTTTAGATGGGTAGGTTTTTTAAAGAAATAAGTGTTTTAATATTACAATACAGGGAGCAAAAGGTTATGAAAAAACAATTAGTAATACTTGGAATTGTTACTCTACTATTGACTACTTGTTTAAGTGGTTGTAGCTCACAAGGTATTACAGTTCATAAAATTAGTGGAGAACCCCGCAATAGTGTGAACATAACCGAACAACAAATGAAAAATTTCCCCCACTTAAAAGAAGCGATACTCACCAATAAATCAGTTGAGACTTCTCAGCAAGAAATGAATCAATTAAGAGGTATCTTGGAGTTTTTTAATACCGAAATTATACATTATAAGAATGGATATTATGAAATAGGATTTTTTGCAGCTGATTAGCACAAAACATCAGTTAAGTTTAGACGTATGGGTTTTTAAAGAAAGAACAGTTTAGTTCCATCTGAAAAAGGATACGGTAAAAATAATGACTATTTTGACTGATGAAGTGGAAGTAATATGACCTCATTGTAACAAACACTTTGCATTAAAAAAGGGTGAAGATAAACAAGGGATTAAATCTTATAGTATTCCGTAATGGTCTCTGCATCATCATCTGCCAATCATGTTTTATTAATCATCGTGTGCATTCTTTTACACAAAGGATGTGGAATTGGATGCACAAAAATACACATAGATTAGATGCTCATATCCCGGAAGAGTTATACCGTGAGCTCTATAAGCAGCCTGGTGGCATTACACAGATGGTTGTGGATGCTGTTGCGCAATATAATCAGATGTTGCCACGGTTGGCGCATTTTGAACGCAAGGATGTCAATGAAAGGCTGATCAAAGAGGCAGAAGAGGAAGCTACCAAGGTTTTCTTGGAGGGGTTAATGGATATGGTGAAAAAACGATAACTCTGCATCATCTTTAATTCTGTATCTCCCAGATTTAACCAGACCCTTTAATCTATTGTTTTAAGGATATGTTTTTAAAGAAAAAATTATTCTGATATGCGAGAGAGGAGAAGGAATGAGAAAACAGATGGGGATCGTAGGGATAGGTGTGCTTCTCATCATGCTGTGTTTCAGTGGCTGTGATGAGCTAGGGACGAAACCTGACTCTATCACGGTCAATGCAATGGCCGCTGTCTATGTGAAGATGGTTGATGCAGACAATAAAGAAATGACGATCAGTGTTGATGGGATTTCTGTGTTCATTGAAATGACAAAACAGGGCGACGATCGGTTGATATTTGACAGGATAGTTCAAGGTGGTCTGTGTCAGGCTACCGGTTCTTATGAGTTAACCAAAGGTCAGTGGATTAATTGTACCGCCACTGTTCAGGGCGGATATCAGGGTTATTATCCTGTTGCCCCTGCCTCTGCGATGCTTTCGTGGGATACGGTGAATGCGTCAGTGAATTTTGGGGCGATGTACCAGTGGTACCCTAAACTGACCATCACGATGAAGAAAGGGTGAGCGATGTAACGGAACATTCATTTAGATCACCAGGCATGGTTATGGTTTCGCAAAAAAAACATGAGTTTCTAAGGGTATATTTTTAAAGAAGCAAATCATGTAATATCGCTAAGAGTGGAGATGGTGATGTGAGAAAAATTGTTGTTGTACTCATTGGATTGGTTCTCATTACTCTAGGTTTGTTGAGCGGATGTGCAGAAAAGAGACCAGAAGTCAAGGATGAAACAGACACGGATGGTGATGGATACAGTGATGCCCTTGATGCGTTCCCCGATGATAGCAATGAATGGGAAGACTCCGATGGTGATGGGGTTGGTGATAACACCGATGCATTCCCCCACGATGCGAATGAAACAAGAGACACTGACGGTGATGGTATTGGTGACAACATGGATGCATTTCCTCTTGATCCAACCGAATGGCAAGATTCAGATGCCGATGGTGTGGGTGATAATGCAGACTATTTCCCCTATGATGCGACACGCTGGGAGCAACCTCTACCCGATGCTTTTCTTCAACATGCAGAACCTTATATCGAGAAATTGGTGCTCGATGATAGCCAGTTACAAACCTATGCAAACACCATCATCAATGGCTTGGATTCTTCCAAAAGGGAATGTCAAGTCAATGCACTATATCGAGATGTTCTCAAGAACTATACCTGTACCGCTGCTCCAATGGATAATGGAACACTGCAAACACCACAGGAGACCATACAGAAAAAAGAGGGGGCCTGCGAAGATCTCTCCATTTTACTGTGCTCATTGCTCTCCAATATTGGGATTCCATCCTATCTTGTCTTCACCGATTCTCATGTGTATGCAATGGCCTCTGATGTCAACACCGATTCCCTCTGGGAGTGCGCTGAACAATCATTGATTCTTCAGGTTGAGGAACGCTTCGGGGAACCTATTAGTCAGCCTTTTATACAAACCTACACGCTTCAATCATTAAATATGTTGTATGCCGGTGGAGATGAAGGAAAAACATTTGCTGGTGTAATTGACTTCATGACCATTGACTATCGTATAGAATCAAATCTACCATTGCACATGTTCGTTGTTCCAACACAAACAGAATTCTTTTCTCTCAGGGATGGTGACATCGCAAACTTTACGCATATTGTGCAATGGGAAGAAACTAATCTTACCAATAAAATTGGAACTATTCCTCAGCTTTTTACTTTTGGTGGTATCATTCTTTTCAATGAAGGAGCTTCGGCTGCAACGGTAAGTTTTGACTTTTTATTTTCTTTTCAACCATCGTTTTACGATACCTATAATAAAAACAAGCTGACCACCTATGACATAGTGGGAAAAGATTCTGTTATTCTTGATCCAACGTTAGGAGACTATGGTTTCCCAGGGTATGATGCCGAGATAGTTGGAGAAAAAAAAGCAATCAATCCTCTTACGAAACAGTATTTCACCCTTCCTTAAAAAATAAACCTCCCAAATACGGGAACAGTATCAGAACAAATTTACAACAAACTCTACGGATGTACAGGAAATGAGGAAGGCTTCATCCCTAAGTGAGATTTTTTTTTTAATGTTTAAAGGAAGTGAGGAAGAAAAGGGGGAAGAAGGATGACGGAGTCTCGCTTGAATCACCATGAACAGTCTTACAGCGAGATGAGGTAGATCCCGAGGACTACGATCAGGGTTCCGATGAACCGGTGCCAGTGGAACTTTTCTTTGAGGAATATGGTCGCAAGCAAAAAGACCGTAACAGAGCTTACGCCTGCCATCGGGTACACTTTGGAGGCGTTTGCTTGGAACAGTGCTGTGTACAGGAATGCTGCGGCAGTGGCTGCGCACAGTGATGCGACAAGAACAATGCGTATCTGTGGTTTGAGGGAGGCTTTTGTCGGTTGTCGTTGTCGTCGCAGGAATAGGGATACGACCATGAGCATGAGGAATGCCATCAGGTAGATGGAGACTGCCAGGGCGATCGGCTCTGCGGTGCCAAGGAAGGTTTTGACGAGGAGTGCATACGCGATGTCGATGGGGACGAGTGCTGCGATGATCAGGAGATTGCGGTCCAGGCGTGG
>Ga0315291_10010772_pt1 | contig 11154 bp, 7 predicted proteins | sample YL17G12_20_MG_FD_203070 | JGI IMG/M metagenome (GOLD analysis project Ga0315291, IMG submission 203070) | Sediment microbial communities from Yellowstone Lake, YNP, Wyoming, USA - YL17G12_20 | ecosystem: Environmental > Aquatic > Freshwater > Lake > Sediment | place: USA: Wyoming | collected... | reverse complement strand
CTGCTCCTCGACGAGCGGGCGTTGGCCGCCACGTTGAGGCCGTGACGTCAGGGGCTGGCCGGACAGAGGCTCAGCGCTCGTTCAGCGCCCGTTCGTCGCACGCTCCCTCATGAATCGCGCGCGATCGGCAACGAGCACCTCTCGAGCCCGCTCCGCGGTTTGCCAGCCGACAATGTCGACCTGCTTGTCCTCGAGGAGCTTGTAGGTGGCGAAGAAGTTCTCGATTTCACGCAGCCGATCGGGCTCCATCTGTTCGAGGCTGATCACGTCACGGAAGAAGGGATCGCCAACGGCGACGCAGAGAACCTTGAAGTCGAAGCCGTGCTCGTCGCTCATCGCGAGACCGCCCACGGGACGTGCGGCCACGTGACAGCCGGGGAAGGTTGGCTCGTCGATCAGGAGGAGCGCATCGGTGTGGTCGCCGTCCTCGGCGAGAGTGTCGGTCACGAACGCGTAGTCGAAGTTGTAGAAGACCGAGGACGATAGGACGCGGTCCAGGCGGATCACGTCGGCGCGCTCGTCCCACTCATACTTGTTCCGGCTCCCGCGCGGGATCTCGACGACGATCTCCACGACATCCGGGAACCGATCCTCCGTGGGAGGGTGCGGCCGGCCACCGGCAGTGGCCACTGGCGGGACGCCGGGTGTCGCAGGTCCCGGGCTCGTCGGCGTCGCGGGAGCCCGCGTCCCGGCGTCCTCCGTGTCTGCAGCGTGATCGGCCTGGTCGCGATCGGAGTCCTCGCGGCCGCGATCGGAATCGGCTCCAGCTGGCCGCGATTGGGGGACGATCCTCATGTGCCGTGACCTCCGCACTCGACTCCGTCGGTGCAGAAGCTGTCAGCGGACAGGAGCCGCAGTTCGTCGCGTCACGTGCCGCGACCGGCGAGCCTCATCGCCGCGACAGTGAGTCTATCGCGCGACGACGGCTCGGACCCTGGCGCCCGGATCACCACCCCGCCCTGGGCGGTCGACCTCGGGATGCTCGGCAGTCATCCGACCATGTCCCCCGACATCGACAACCTCGGTCACACGGCCCCCTGACCTGCCCGCTACCAATCCGGAACGTGTCCACCTTCAGCTCGGTCATCTGACGCCGACGGGCGAGGTCGCCCTCCCGGCTGACCGTCGCCGCGACTACGCGACCGCCCAGAGCTCCGAGAGCACCTCGGCCTGCTCGAGCACGAGCTCCGTCGCCCGGGCCTGCTTGTCGGGCGGGTAGCCGTGCTTGCGGAGGATCCGCTTGACGAGGACGCGGAGCTGGGCGCGCACGTTCTCGCGGACGGTCCAGTCGATCGTGACATTGGCCCGGACCTGCTCGGTCAGCTCGCGGGCGATGGCGAGGAGCTCGGGCTCGCCCAGCACCGCGACCGCGCTGTCGTTGGTCTCGAGGGCGTCGTAGAAGGCGAGCTCGTCGTCGGTGAGGCCGAGCGCCTCGCCGCGGGCCGACGCCTGGCGGATCTCCCTGGCGAGCGCGATCAGCTCCTCGATCACCTGGGCCGTCTCGATCGCCCGGTTCTGGTAGCGGCGGAGCGCCTGCTCGAGGAGGTCCGCAAAGGAGCGCGCCTGGACGACGTTCCGCCGGCCGCGGGACTTGATCTCGCCCGCCAGCAGCTTGCGCAGCAGCTCGACGGCAACGTTGCGCTGCGGGAGGCCGCGGACGTCGGCGAGGAACTCGTCGGACAGGATCGAGATGTCCGGCTTCCGCAGGCCGGCTGCGGCGAAGATGTCGATGACCTCGTCGGACACGATCGCCTGGCTCACGATCTGGCGGATCGCGTGGTCGAGCTGCTCGTCGGTCTTCCGCTCGCCCGTGACGCTCTTGGCGAGCACCGCACGCACCGCCTGGTAGAAGCCGACGTCGTCGCGGATCGCGAGCGCCTCGTCGGCCGGGACGGACAGGGCGAACGCGGCCGAAAGCTCGGTCACGGCCTGCAGCAGGCGCGCCTTGCCGTCCTCCTGCGCGAGGATGTGCTCCTGTGCCGCTGGGAGCAGCGCGAGGCGCTCATCGGCGTCGCCAGTCACCCAGGCGCTGTGGTCGAAGCCGTGGAACAGGCCGGCGCAGATCTCGTGCTTCTCGAGCATGAGTGCGACCGCCTCGGCCTGGTCGATCGCGGCCTTGCCGGTCCCGCCGGACTCCGTGTACGCGGCGAGCGCCTTGCGCAGCTCGTCGGCAATGCCCAAGTAGTCCACGACGAGGCCGCCCGGCTTGTCGCGGAAGACCCGGTTCACCCGGGCGATCGCCTGCATCAGGCCGTGCCCGCGCATCGGCTTGTCGAGGTACATCGTGTGCAGGCTCGGGGCGTCGAACCCGGTCAGCCACATGTCGCGCACGATCACGACCCGAAACGGGTCCGCCGGATTCCGGAAGCGGGCGGCGAGCGCCTCGCGCCGCGGCTTGTTGCGGATGTGGTCCTGCCAGTCGAGCGGGTCCGAGGCCGACCCGGTCATCACGACCTTGAGGGCGCCGTCGTCGTCGCCCGTCCCGACCCACTCGGGCCGGAGCGCGGCGATCTCGCGGTACAGGTCGACCGCGATTCGCCGGCTCATCGTGACGACCATGGCCTTGCCGTCCATCGTGGCGAGGCGGTCCTCGAAGTGCGCGACGAGGTCGGCGGCGACGAGGCGGACCCGATGCTCGGCCCCGACGAGCGCCTCGAGCTGGGCCCAGCGGCTCTTGAGCTGCTCCTTGCGATCGACCTCCTCGCCCTCGGTGACCTCCTCGAACGCCGGGTCGATCTTGGGGCGCTCGGCCTCGGCGAGGGCGAGCTTCGCGAGCCGGCTCTCGTAGTAGATCGGGACCGTCGCGCCGTCGCGGACCGAGCGCTCGATGTCGTAGACGCTGATGTAGTCGCCGAACACCGAGCGGGTGTTGGCGTCCGTGAGCTCGATCGGGGTGCCGGTGAAGCCGATGAACGAGGCGCCCGGCAGCGCGTCCCGCAGGTGGCGCGCGAAGCCGTCGATGAAGTCGTACTGGCTCCGGTGCGCCTCGTCCGCGATCACCACGATGTTCCGCCGGTCTGACAGGACGGGGTGGGTGTCCCCCCGCTCGTCGGGCAGGAACTTCTGGATCGTCGTGAACACGACCCCGCCCGAGCCGACGGCGAGCTTCGCCCGCAGGTCGGCGCGGTCCTGCGCCTGAACCGGCTCCTGGCGCAGCAGGTCGTGGCAGCGGGCGAACGTTCCGAACAGCTGGTCGTCGAGGTCGTTGCGGTCGGTCAGGACGACGAGCGTCGGGTTCGCCATCGCGGGCTCGAGGACGATGCGCCCCGCGTAGAAGGCCATCGTCAGGCTCTTGCCCGACCCCTGCGTGTGCCAGATGACGCCGACTCTCCGGTCGCCGTGTTCGCCTCCCGGGTTCGACGGCGTCTCGTACCGGCCGCGCTCCTCGGCGGCGCGGAGGTGCGGCTCCGAGAGCGCGCCGGTCGCCCGGATCGTCTCCTCGACCGCGGCGTTGACCGCGTGGAACTGGTGGTACCCGGCGATCTTCTTGGCGATCGCCCCGCCCCCGGCGTCCTCAAACACGACGAAGTGGCGCAGCAGGTCGAGGAACCGGCGGTGCTCGAAGACGCCCTCGAGCAGCACGCGGAGCTCGGGCATCGCCGGCGGCGCGTCGGCCGTACCGTCGATCGTCCGCCAGGGCTTGAACCACTCCTCGCCTGCGCCGAGCGCGCCGATCCGCGCTGTTGTTCCGTCAGAGGCGACTAGGACGGCGTTCGATTCGAACAGGGCCGGGATCTGGGCCTGGTACGTCACCAGCTGGCGGTGCGCCGAGTGGATTGTCGCCTGCTCGTCGGCCGGGTTCTTGAGCTCGATCACCGCGACCGGCAGGCCGTTGACGAACAGCACGACGTCCGGCCGGCGCTCGTGGCCGCCGTCGACCACCGTGAACTGGTTGACCGCGAGCCAGTCGTTGGCCTCCGGCCGCTCGAAGTCGAACACCTGGGCCTGCGCGCCGGCGATCGAGCCGTCCGGCCGGCGGTACTCCACCGTCACGCCGTCGACGAGCATCCGGTGGAGCGCTCGGTTGCGCTCGATGAGCGTCGGCCCGGCCACCCGGGTGACTTTGCGGAGCGCGTCGTCCACGGCGCTGGCCGGCAGCCCGGGGTTCATGCGCGCCAGCGCGGCGCGCAGCCGCCGCTCGAGGATGACGTCGCGGTACCCGGGGTCAGCACGCTCAGCGGCCGACGTGCCGACCGCGATCTCCGGACCGTGGAGGACCGTCCAGCCGAGCCGGCCGAGGACGGCCAGGGCCGCCTCCTCGACGATCGACTCGGTGAACGTCGTCACTCGTGACCCTCGAGCGCCCGATCGAAGGCCGCAAGAACCTCGCCGATGATCGCCACGGCCTCGTTGCGCAGCCTCGCGTCGTCGGACGGCCCGACGCCCAGGAACTGTGCGTATGCCCCGGGCCCGTCGAGGTGCGGCTCGGCGAAGCGCGCCCGGAGCAGCTCGATCGACTCCGCGATGAACGGGTCTCGAGCAATCGGGCTCTGCGCCAGCAGGCGTCCAGCTTCCGCGGGGTGCGGGCTGTCCGTTGGCCCGAGGCTGTCCAGCGTGTACACGATGTCGTAGGCGTCCTTCGTGAGGTGACGCAGCTGAAGCGCGTTGACCTTGAGCGCGACGAACGGGAGCGGACCGGCCACGCGGACGCTGACGCTCGACACCCCCTGGCCGTCGAGTCGCTCGGCTGTCACCTCGACGACTCGGTGATCGAGCGGCAGGAGGTGGATCCCGCGCGCGTTCAGCGCTTGGAGCCTCGATCCGGTGTTCGCGCGTGGCTTGAAGCTATCGCCCGGCGCCACCTCGTCGGTTTCGCTCAGGAGGTCGACCTTGAGCCTGTCGCCATCCTCGGCGCGGGTCCACGTGAACGCCGGCTCGTCGCGGGTCTGACCGAAGCCGGCACGCTGGAGGCACTGTGCGAGCTTCTCATAGTCCGCGCGGGTGTTCGCCGGGAAGGCGAGTGCAAACCCGAGGTCGACGTCGCGAGTGCCCGCGTGCGGCCGTCGACCTGGGGTCGGCGGGACCGTCAAGTAGCGCGGAACGAGTCCGCCGACAAGGTAGAGGTGCTGGCCCCACCAGCCCGCGTTCCCGAGGATCGTGACGAGCGCGCGCTCGCACAGCTCCGTGACGGTAGGGTCGTAGTCGGCGGCGGAGAGGGCCATCAGAACCCGAACACCTGGCTGCGGTACTCGCGGGCCTGCTCGGCGCCCCGCCGGGGGTCGCGGAGGGCGTCGAGGTACACCCGCGTCTCGGCCGCCAGCCAGACGCTCTCGACCTCGCGCCTGAACCGAAGCTCCGCATCGTCGGCCCCCTGGACGAACACGAGGTTGGCTCCCTCCTCCACGAGTCGCGCCTCGGCGGCAGCGGCCACCTCGGCCGGGGTCCGAGCCGCCGTCACGCGAATCTCCATGACGAGGACCGACGTCAGGAAGGCCACGCGCCGCGCCGCTGCTGCGACGCCCGTCACGGCATGGAGCAGGTCACGCTCCGCCAGGCGCTGGGAGACTGCCCGGGCCCCGTCGCCCCGCATCAGCGCGTAGGCCGGGGTCCGCTGCTCCTTCGGCTCGACGGCCTCCTCCGCCCAGAGGTCCAGCAGTGCCCCGGGGGAGGCCACCCGACGGGTCTTGCGCGGCCCGCGGCCTGCTGCCGCGAGCACCGTCGCCCGCTCGAGCCGAGTGAATACGCGGTGGGCGAGTGCGGTCGACACCCCTGCGCTCTCGGCCATGGCATCGAGCGTCCAGGCGCGCTCCGGCTCGAGGATGAGCGCCTGGGCGATGAGCCCCGCCTTGCCCGCGAGGCGCGGCGACGACGAGCTGCGCGGTCCCCCGACGATCTCGGCCGCGGCGGTGAACGACCCGGATCGCACGAGGGAACCCGTGCGCACATGCAGCCCCGGCAGGTCGATCGCAGCGTTGCCCGCGGCGTCCACGTAGCCGATGCCGTGCGCCTCGAGGATCTCGCGCGCGCCGGAGGTGGTCGTCCTGGCGACGACCAGGAGCGGCCCAGGCCGGCCGGCGCTGCCCGCCCCAATCGAGTGTGCGACCACCGCGTCGACGTGGGCCGTCTGCTCCACCCGCAGGACCAACCCGGAGTCGGGGAACCGGAGGCCTCCGTCGTCGGCGGCACCGGGCAGCGCCTCGCCGACCACCGGGGCGCCTGGAAGCCCCCGCAGAAGGGTGATTGCCCACGCTGCGAGGCCCTCGTTCTTTACAGAAGCACCGTTCTTCACAATGTCTGTAAAGATAGGTCTAAGTGTAAAGATGTCAAGCTGCCGCCGCTTGCCCGGGAAAGAGGACAGCTCCTGCGGCTCATAGCGACGCCTTCCCAGGGCGCGCGTACGCCGCGGCCAGGTCGTCGATCGCTGCGACCACTACGCGGAGGCTGATGTTCGCGGTGTGCTTGTCCGGCCGGAAGCCCGACGCGCGCTGCTGCGCTGGGTGGACATAGTTGCGGAAGTCGCGCAGCCCGTGGCCGAACTTCTCGATGTTCGGCGAAAGGTCGCCCGTCGAGCCGAGGACGTCGATCCACTGCCGCAGGTGCCAGTCCGGCAGCTTGGGCGGCGGCTTGTCGTACGCTGCCTCGAAGGCCCGGTTTACGCGTTCGGGGTGCTGGGCTCCGAAGTCGAGGCAGAGCGCCTCGAGGACGCTGCCGGCCAGGATCACCGCCGCCAGGTACGCCTCAACGCTGATGCATCGCTCGGCCTCCCGCAGGCGGTCGAGGAAGATGGCCGCCATCGTCGGGTCTCGAGTCGCACCTGCCACAGCCTCGGCCCGAAGCGAGCGAGCCAGGAGTTCCTGCTCAGTCATGGCCGCGGGTGGCTCCGGCCGCTGCTGCTTGACTCTCGGGGGGACACCGCCGAGTCGGTCAGCCACCATGGCCGCGGTGTCCCAGGCGCCCGGATCAACCTCCCCGCTGGACGTCAAGCGGTATTCCAGGAGCCCCGCGAGCACCTTGCCGGCCAGCGGCGGCGGTGTGATCCGAAGGAAGTACCTCAGCCGCTTCGCCTTCGAGGCGCCTTCGACGCTGTACCTCGGGTCGTCGATCTGCACCCCGTGGTCGCGGAAGAACTCCGCGAAAGTGCGGTCCGTGAAGTCGAGAACGTACCCGCCGCCCATCCCGAGGACGGTGTCGATCGCGCGCAGCTCGAGCGTCGAGACCGCAGGCGTGCTCATGCAACTTGGCCCCTGCCGAAGGAGGGACTCTTCTCACCGCTCAGGAGGCGAGGCAGCAGGGCGTCTCTCAATGCGACAAGCGTCCGTGACTCCCGTCGAGCCCCAGCAATGCGGTCGAACATCGGACGGACGACGTTGCCGAACCGCGTAGCGAGCTCGGGCGGCGGCGTTCGGATCTCGAATTCTCTGATCGCCGCAGCCGACACCCGCTGACGGCCACTGGACCCGTTCATCCGCGCCACGGCATAAGCGACGAACTCGGGTTGCCGCGCCAGGCAGTAGGCGAACGGCTCCGGGAGGGGCTGGTGGGGCCTGAGCACGATGTACTCCGTCGAGCCCCATCCGCGCTCGCCGGGCGGCAAGAAGTCGACGAGTGCCGTCTTGCCGTTCTCAAGACACGGAGTGATGCGCGCGAGCAGCGTGTCACCGTTCTCGAACCGCGCTCCCGACCCGGGGATCCGCATGGCTACCCCGAGCGCGGACGGACCGCTGGTGGGCATATTCGCCATGTCCAGGTACGGCGCGGGCGCTGTGCGGGGCAGCGGCCGTGAGGGGTTCACATCGAATACGTCCGCCAGACTGGTGACGGGCCAAGCGGCCGCCGCAGGGTTCGCGATGAACCACCCGTGGAAGATCGCCCGGGCAGCTCCATCCAGCCGCTCGGCAAGCCGATGGTTGAGCTCAATCTTGTCGTCGAGCGCGCCGAGGATGCCGGCGATACGGCGCTGCCGCCCAATCGGCGGAACCATGACCGCTAGGCCACGCTGGGAAGTGAGGCTGACGTAGGGCGCCATGTCGGTCTCGCCGGCTCTGGCCGCGAGCTGGTCGTGGAACGGACGTGAACGCAGGTACGCATAAAGGTAGCCGCGATCGAGCACCTCGGGCCGCAGTGTCCTCCAGAAGGTGGTCTGCGGACTGCACACGAACGGAGGGGCGTCGCCAGGCACGATCGCAACCTTGCCTACCGTGCCCTTGTGGGACAGGAGGACGTCGCCCGGTGCCCCGATCCCCTTGGTGATGCGGCGCCGAGCACGGTCATTGATATGTGAAGCCGCATCGAAGTCGACGCGGCCGGCGTCCATGTCGGCAGCTCGGATGAACGCGACTCCGGCCGGTACGAACTCGTCGGGCCGAGGACGGCATTCGCCGTGGTTCCCGTCTTCGACGAGCAGGATGCCCTCCGCCTGCAACTCGGCAACAGTTGCCACGCGCGCCTCACTCACCGAAGCCAAGCTCCTGTAGGTTCGCCTCGATGAGCGCGTCGAGCCGTCGTGCCTCGGCCGTCTGCTCGCGCAGGAGCGAAGAGAGGCGCGCTATCTTGTCCTCGAACGGCTCGTCGTCTTCCTCGGCATCGGCGGCCCCGACGTAGCGGCCCGGCGTCAGGACGTGGCCGTGGCCGCGGATCTCGTCGAGCGTGGCTGATCGGCAGAAGCCAGGCTCGTCTGCGTACTCGGCGGCGCCGGGATCGCCGCGCCACGCGTGGTAGACGCCGGCAACGCGGGTGATCTCCTCGTCGCTCAGCTCGCGATGGGTCCGGTCCACGAGCGATCCAAGCCTGCGAGCATCGATGAACAGTGTCTCGCCCCGTCGGTCGCGCAAGCGACCGTTGCGCCTGTCGCGGGCGAGGAACCAGAGGCAGACCGGGATCTGGGTGGAGTAGAAGAGCTGGCCCGGCAGCGCGACCATGCAGTCGACCAGGTCGGCCTCGACGATGTTCTTGCGGATCTCGCCCTCACCCGACTGGCTGGACGACATGGAGCCGTTTGCCAGGACAAACCCGGCGATCCCGGTCGGCGCGAGGTGGCTGACGAAGTGCTGGACCCAGGCGAAGTTGGCATTGCCGGCCGGCGGCACGCCGTAGACCCAGCGCCTGTCGTCCTTGAGGAGCCCTCCCCGCCAGTCCGAGTCGTTGAACGGCGGGTTGGCGAGGACGTAGTCGGCCTTGAGGTCGGGGTGGCGGTCGTTGTGGAACGTGTCGCCGTGCGCGATCTGGGCGTCGATGCCGCGGATGGCGAGGTTCATCTTCGCGAGCCGCCAGGTCGTGTAGTTGGACTCCTGGCCGTAGATGCTGATGTCGCCGATGCGCCCCGCGTGCGCCTCGATGAACCGCTCGCTCTGGACGAACATGCCGCCGCTGCCGCAGCACGGGTCGTACACCCGCCCCTTGTACGGGGCGAGCATCTCGACGAGCACCCGGACGACGTGTCGCGGCGTGTAGAACTGGCCGCTCTGCTTGCCCTCGGCGGACGCGAATTGGGCGAGGAAGTACTCGTAGACGCGGCCCAGGGTGTCCTTGGCCCGATCGGCCGGCGCACCGAGGGCGATGTCCGACACGAGGTTGATGAGTTGGCCGAGACGCGCCTTGTCGAGGCCGGGCCGGGCATAGTCCTTGGGCAGCACGCCCTTGAGCGAGGGGTTGTCGCGCTCGATGGCGGCCATCGCGTCGTCGACGAGCGTGCCGATGGTCGGCTGCGGGGCCGCAGCCTTGAGGGCCGACCAGCGCGCCTCCTTGGGCACCCAGAAGATCGTGGCGGCGCGGTACTCGTCGGGGTCCTCGGGATCCGCGCCGTGCGCCCGATCGGCGTCGAGCTCGGCGTGCTTGGCCTCGAAGGCGTCGCTGATGTACTTGAGGAAGATCAGTCCCAGGACGACGTGCTTGTACTCGGCAGCGTCCATGTTGTTGCGCAGGGCGTCGGCTGCCTGCCAGAGCTTTGCCTCGAAGCCGAGGTTCGCGCCCGCCTCCCGAGTGCCAGCCGTCCGAGATCGTGCCAAGTCAGCTCCCCAATCGTGTCGGTCAGGCGAGTCTAGCGGGAGCGCTGAGCCGCTTCCGCCGCTCCCGCTGCGAGAAGCGGAACCGCTCGCGGTCGGTGCAGAAGCTCGAGCGGCGCGCATCGAGCGTGAGGAACGGCTGTCCGCACTCGCGGCAGAGCCCGGCGCCGCGCTGGCCCTCGGTCACCCGGCGCAGGCCCTCGAGCAGCTGCAGGTAGACGGGCGCGAGGAGCGAGCTCCACCAGCGGCGCTCGTGGACGACGAGGGGGGCTGGGAAGAGGTCGGTCATGCGCTCGCCCTCCCGTGAGAGGTCGCGCTCAAACCCCGCTTGCCGGATCTCGACCTCGTACTCGGCCGATCGACGGACATACGGGGCCAGGAGACGGCGCTCCAACTCCACCAGGCCCCACCAGTCGGCGCTGAGCCGACCGACGCTCGAGCGCCCCGAGGGCGGCCCCAGTTCGATGTCGTAGTCGACCCAGTCCTCCTGGTACCAGCTCGCGAGCGGGACCCACAGGACCGGGATGTCCTCCCTGGTGATGCGCTGCCAGGCAGCGTGCGCGGTCGGCCACCACTCCGCGGTGTATTGCTCGCGCGTCACGCCGGCGCGGCCGTACGCCCTGGCCGAGCCGTCCTTGACCACGTCCTCGGAGTGCGCGTACATCTGCATCAGCGGGGTGATGCGCATCTCGAAGTTCGACGACCCGCCGAGCCAGAGCGCCCCACCGGTGGGATCCAGGAGCGCGGGCTGCGCCCACGCGGGGTCCCATCCGTCATGCGGCTCCCAGCCGGGACGCGGGGGGTCGGCCCGCTCGCGCTCGGCGCTCAGGCGAGCCAGCGCCGCGAGGTGCCAGCGCACGTTCGCCTGCTGCTGCAGGACGTCCACCAGCGCGTCTCGGAACTGCCCGTCCTCGGGCGGCCAGTCGTGGGACTCGAAGTCGTCGCCGGGGAAGAAGCCCCGGAGGTCGAGCACCCCGTGGTCCCGGTACCACTGCCGGGCGGCCTTCCGGTCCGTCAGGTCGACGCGGGCGAACTCCTCCGCCAGCAGCAGGTCGCTCGCCACTCGCTCGAAGGGGTCGTATCCCGCGTCGCCGAGCTCGCCGATGACGTCGTCCTGGTTTCCGGTGCGGCCGCTGCCCCGGTACAGGATCTTCACGTCAAGCGGAAGCCGCAGGCGGCCGTCGCCGGCGAAGCGGGGACGGAGCGTCACGAC
>Ga0315291_10010771_pt1 | contig 11155 bp, 15 predicted proteins | sample YL17G12_20_MG_FD_203070 | JGI IMG/M metagenome (GOLD analysis project Ga0315291, IMG submission 203070) | Sediment microbial communities from Yellowstone Lake, YNP, Wyoming, USA - YL17G12_20 | ecosystem: Environmental > Aquatic > Freshwater > Lake > Sediment | place: USA: Wyoming | collected... | reverse complement strand
TTCGTCATTGTGTCCTGAATAACCTGCGCCTGGCCGGAAATGACTTCTTTCAGATCATGGCCCTCTCCGGGCATAAGACCATGGCCGTGTTCAAGCGCTACAACCTGGTAACGGAAGAAGAGTTAACTCAAATTAGGTGGGCTCAGGCCGGACGGTAGGCACCTATATAGGCACCTAACAAAAAAGGGTTACGGTGAAAATGCTGTAACCCTTTATTTTTATTGGCGGGCGATGTGGGAGTTGAACCCACGACCTTTGGTTCCGGAGACCAACGCTCTATCCAACTGAGCTAATCGCCCTTCCTAATAATTTCTAAGACTTACGACCTTCCTATTTTCATCCGGATTTGCTTGCGTTGTCAAATTTGATGTCACTTTTTCCAGGATTTCGACTGCTTTTCTCTTGTGTTCCGGTGTCGGATGGGAATAGCGCATCGTCATTTTTATATCTTTGTGGCCCATTAATTCAGCTATCGTTTTAAGGTCAACCCCTGCCATTCCTAAACGTGATCCGAACGTATGGCGCAATCCATGAAACGTGAAATTCTCAATCCCGGCTTTCTCCAGGGCCGTCCACCATCCGGTTTTCACGTCAAGATAAGGTTTCCCGTTTTCCGAAAAGACATAATCGCTCTTAGAGACTTTTTTAGCACCTTCAAGGGTCTGTGTCAATTTCTGATTCATGGGAATTTTTCTTATTTCATCGTTCTTTGTTTTTTCAACCGTGATAACTCTATTTTTGAAATCCACATTTGACCATTTCAGATTGAGGATTTCGCCTTTCCGCATTCCCGTATTGAGAGCTGTCAAAATAATGGCCTCAAGATGTTTTGATTTGTGGCCGGTCCTTACCGCTTCTAATAACCTTGGCTCCTCCTCTTCTGTAAGAATCCGCTCTTTCTCTTTCGGCTCTTTGAGAAATTTAACTTCTCTCACAGGATTGACCTGAGCCTTCTTCCATTTAAGGGCCATATTGAACATATGGCGAAGGCAACCCAATTCCCGGTTGATCGTGGCCGGCGCTGCTTCCTCTTCCTTCCGGGTGAGCTTGTATTTTTCGACCATGAAGGGATTGATCTCTGATAACGCCTTGCCTCCAAAGAATCGGGAGAGATGTTTCAAAGAGCATTCATCCCTCAAAGAGGATTTGGGTTTCTTGTTCCCCTTGGACCATTCAAGGTATTGCTCCTTGAATTTGTCAAACGGAGAGCGAATCTTCTTGGGCTTCCATTCTCCCCGGATAACTTCCGATCTTCTGACGGCTAATTTCTCTTCTGCAACGCTCTTGCTAACCTGCCCTACTCTCTCCGTGTAACGCTTTCCATCCTCATAGAAATTGATATACCAACTCTTCCCTCTAAGATAGACTCCCATTCAACTCACCTCCTTTCTCTCTATTTCAATTCGCCCCTTTTCAAATTCCAAAGTAAACCGTGTGATCCAAGAAGTAAATTTCCTTCATCACTCGCCGCCCATCTATCAGCAAGGTCTTCGATAACCATAGAGGCTCTTATTGATAGCGTTTCGGCATCCTTGAATTCTGTATTTTGGACCCAATCCACAAATTTCTGTTTGTGGTCTTCTCGGACATTATCTCTAAGGAGTAAAAAGACAATATAACTATTCAGGTGAAGCCTTTTTACATGGGAATACTTATAAGACTTCCAAAACCAGATTGCTGAAATAGTAAAAAGTATCCAACCAACATACATCATCTTAATTCACCTCCTTTTCATTTTTGACGGTTTAGATTTAATCGGGTTCATCTCCTTTCTTACTTCAATGAATGAATTAATTATTTACAGGGAAACGCATCCTGTAATGCTTTCAATAATAATAATCCAATAGGAAGATCAGGCCCTAATGATTTTATTATTTCCGTTTTTTTCTCAATATAGTCTTGAAGGATTTGAAGGAAGTTTTCAGTAGTGATTGCCAATTTACCGGGTGCGCAGTAAAGGGGGGATTGTCCCTGTATTGAAAGTTCTGTATTCGCCCACTCTATACCTACCCCAACACCCAAAATGTAACTCTTGAAAATCTCAGTATCCTTTATACGTTTATAATCTTTGATGCGGGGCTCAGCATTTGCTAAAGACACTAAAAAGAAACCAAAGATAATAATAAGTCCGACAACACCCAACTTAACCGACAATGATTTCATTCAGGTCACCCCCCTTCCTTCTCCTTCCGTCCAATTTTAAAAGCTAAAGTAAGTGCATTTACTCTCGTTGAGTTTTCTGCTTCCTCTAACTTCTTATTGGCTTCTTCCATCTTCCTCTTCAACACTCCTTCACCCATACGATTAATAACCTGTCCTCTAAGAATGCTTGGCAATTTGAAAAAGGCATCAAGGAAGGCATCAATGGTGATGTTATATTCATCAAGTAAAATCCTAATCGATTTTCTTATGTCTTCTTCTTTTTTCACTGTTTCATCTAAAGCTGTCTTAATGTTTTTGATTTCTAAGTCCTTTTCTGCTTTGGCTCTTTCTTCACGAACATCTGCATAGCCTTTTAATTTGTCTAAATCAAACAGTTTAATAAAGGTTTCAGCGCTATCCAAGATTCCTTTTTGAGATTTTATTTGAATTTCTAAAGACCCAATTTTATGCCTCTGGTAAAAGAATATAATCAATAATCCAATGGCTATCGCAATCTCCCCTACTAATCCATAAGAAAATAATTGTTTCAAAAGTCTCAATTGCTCCAAGACTTCCATGTCTCTTACCTCCTTTCCTTCCTTTCAAACCTCTCCCAATACTCATCGATGGCACGCCTTAGAATGTCGGAAAGAGGAAGGCCAGTTTTCTTTTGAATTGCCTTTAGGCTTTTGATTTGTATATCCGCTAAATAAAAATTACACCTTTTCATAGTCATTAGCCCATCTCCTTTGATTCAAATTAAGTCAATTATACACAATCTATCTATTTTGTCAATCCTTTTCTTTGGACTCGATTGGACATGAATTAACAAAAAAATAATTGCATCTAACCTCGTTCCTTTGATATAGTTCAGTGAAGTTCTGAATGCTGACAACTCCTTCAATTCAACCATGTCCTCATTAATATTTGACACAGACAAAGATCAAGCTTTCGTTGCTACGGATACATTGGCGACCTTATACGATGGGACACCTCTCATGTTTACCACCAAGGCTTTTATCGTGCCACATCTTCGGATGATTATGTGTGGTACCGGAGTAGGTCGTTTTCTCGGAAGATGGTTTATCAAGGTCAATGACCAGATGACCGTTCGGGATATTGATCACCTGAATTATCATACGCCCAAGAATCTTATGGCATTTTGGCAAAGCCATAAACAAGAGTTCTCCGTACCATCTGGCCTTTCGACTACTGTTTATCATTTCGGTTTTTCCGAAGAGGATGCCTTGATTCATTCATATGTATACAGATCAACCAATAATTTTAAGTCTGAGGTTTTAAAATATGGCATTGGGGTTAAACCGGAATGTCAAATCCCAAAAGACTATACGCTCCCGACAGATATTAAGAAAATGATGGATAATCAGAGATCCATCCAGGCGTCCCTTCCAAAGGATCAAAGGCTTCATATCGGCGGTGAAATTCTTATTCATCACCTCACTAAAATTGGATTTAACGTTTATACCCTCGGACGATTTGAAGACTTTGAAGCCAATGAAAGATCAATATACGAAAACTTTCCAAACCTTTAGACTTGATCACAATGAAGCAGAAGACTCACTTTCTAAGCCACTTAATATCCTTCCGGGCAATCCTCCAGGACCTACCCACCTTATAGGCCGGGATCCCTTTAGCCCATAGCCGCCTATAAATGGTCTTGGGATTGACCCTAAATTCCTTCGCCAGCTCTGAAACCGTAAAATAGTCTCTCATATCTTCAATTTCCCCCTTTTAACCCCTGAAACATAGCCTCTCACGATGCTACGGGCCATTAAAATGATTTCCCAAGGGTTAAGATAGCCACTTACGAAACAATCCCCTTGCCACGCTTGTTCTGAGTGTGTTTAAGGGCATTCTACGTGCGCCTATGATTCTGGCAAATATGGCCCGATGCCCAAGACCTCCCACATCGAAAACAAAACACTTCAATCTGACCAGACCGAACCGGCCACCGCTTGACGGTTTCCGCCTTCTCCCACTTAATCGCTGACGCATCTCGTTGGGTCCATAGAATTTTTTGCATTTTCACCTCTTGATTCTTTTAGAAAAAATACGACCGGGTAGGGCAAATCCTCCGGATGAAGGGGCCGGTCCTGGCCAGAGGTGTATCACTTTTTATAATTTCGCCTTCAGTTTTTCAAATCTCAGCAAAAGACTCTCCTCTGAATTCGGGAATGCCTCGGCAATTTGCTCTTGAATACACGAAAGGCACCACGGATGGATTGTCCCATAAGGAAATTTTCCCTTATCGCTCATGGACATCTTCAACCTTGGGCCTTCGGCCAGACTTGCTACAGATTTGCATTTAGGCGAACAACTCATTTTTCTTTCACCTCCTGCTGCAATCTTTATTTTCTAAAAACCTTCGCGACTTTTTCATTCACTGCAACCAGGTTCTCAAAGATTTTGGCCTCTTCGACCCGTCCCTCGATCTGCCAAGGCCATATCGTTTCTGGCGTGCCTGAAAATTCCCCTTGCATCCGGGTTATATGTTGAAAATCGTCCATAAAAAATTCGGTCTTGACGCATTCCGTAAAGTTAATTCCCCAATAAACATCCTGGGCCTGATCTAAAATGTCCAGAATTTGACACACCGAACAAAATGATTGCTCTCTCACCTTTTGCTGTGCTGCCAAGAGTAACTTTTCCGCACCCTCGAGTACCGATAAATTGTTACGGACGACGGGTTTCCGGAACCAGCCAAAGTTGTTTTCGTACAGTTCCTCACCTACTTGGACAAAAATTCTCTTGGTTGTCAGGTTACTAATTTCCCTGAAAAGGAGCTGGACCGCCTCCTGCTTCACGGGGGAGATTAACTTTTCCAACAAACTATTAATTTCTTGGTTTCGTATCCCGTGGGAGTGTTTTAGACTATCGCGTGTCCACTTAAGTCGTCGAAGATGCTCTTGACTGTCCTGAATTTTTTTCCCCTCAAAACTGCATTCTCTGGCCATGAGAAATTCCTGGTAAGCCTCCCTAATCGGTTTTTCCATATCCTGCATCGCCTGCAGGATTGCGGGCCACTGTTTATCGAGTTCCAACTTCTCTTTGGATAAAACTTCGGATTCCACAAGGCCCTCATTAGTCACCGAGACCAAATTCTCCGACCACCGGACATCACCCTTAAGTTTTCTCATTTGATTTTGCCTCCTTGGTTTGATTTGTTTAACCCTCTTCGGGGTTTAAGGTTTAAATCGCTTTGCCGCTTCCATCATTTTCGAAATGTTCCCCCCACAACCAGAACAAAATTTCTTCCCTTCGAAGGAGTGACCATCGCGGGGACAAATGCCACGTTCAATTAATTTGCGAATCTCGTCGCCCTCTTCCTCCGGTGAAAGCGGCCCGAGGACGATAATTGGCGAATCATTAACTTTCTTCCCCGAGATAACCCCCTTGATCTTTTCTTTGAAGCCAGCCATCGCCTTTCACCTCCTATCACTTATTTTGAATTAAAAGATCACTCGCCGACCTTCTCTGATCTCTTGTTGAAATTTACCACCCTCTGTCTTCAGAGACAGGTTTCTCAAATACGCACCCAATGCCATTGCGATCGCAGAAAAGGCATCAATGGGACTGGCCGCTTTAGCCTTATTCGGTTTCAGATTCCCGGCCGCATCAGTGTCACAAACCACATTTGAAAACATCCACTCGAGCACCGAATTCCGATCGTAAAGGAAATTCCCGTCAAGAATTAGTTTCCCCAATTCCTTGATGGGTGGACTCATATCATAAAAACCTTGGCCGTACTCGATACAAGTCAATCCCTTGGCCTCCAGATTTTTAACTACTTGCGTCGCATCTTTTCGATCATACGCCACGGCTTTGATATTGATCCTCGATGCGATCTGTAGGATCTTTTCTGTCAGCAGATCATAATCAGTTGTACGACCCGGATTCGTCTCGATATCCCCATGCTCTACCCATTGCCGGATGGGAATACCTTTTAAAGCATACTCCTCAATTTTTTCCTCATTTAGGAAATTAAACACAGCGCAGAGATACTTGCGTTTGATGGGTTCTTCACTCCCTTCCCCCTTTGTCGGGAGTGGAGGCGCAAGTACGGCGAAGGATGAAAAGTCATTCCTTGAGGCGAGATCGAGACCTCCCCACCAGGTTCGATTCGATATTTCCTCATCCGGGAAATCAGATGTTCTACCCTTTCGAAAGATGTCCATATCGACGAAACCTACACCGGCGTCGGTCCACATGTTAAGGTTTTGCCAGCGAAAGGCAAACTCCGCCGACTTCATATGTTTGGCCCGAAGGAAAAGGTCTTGCAGATAAGGTTTATCGGGACATATCGGGTACGACGGATTTGCCTTGGGCCAGTTGGCAGGGTCTTTCCAGTCATCATCCGCATCGAGTTCGAAAATCTTCACATAAGTACCCGGGTCCTTAATCTCACCGCTTCGGACTTTTCGAAGGAACTCGTATTGTTCTTTCCAGGGCGAGTGCTGATCAGACCCGGAGGTAGTGGTGACGAAAAGGAGAGGCTCCTTGGCAGGGGCCAAGGACTTTTCCAAAACGCCATAGAGTTCCCTGTCCCGCCACGCATGAAGTTCGTCACAGATAACCGCATCGGCTGAATACCCATGTTTGCTATAACTCTCCGAGCTGATCACCTTCAGTAAGACATTTTCCTTTGGAATGGTCAGGACCTTCATCTGTTGGGCAATTTTACAACTACCCCTGAGTTTCGGGTTTGTTCTGATCATTTGAGAGACCCGATCAAAGATAAGCGCACCCTGCTTGACGTCTGCCCCTGCGCAGAGGATCGTAAAATTCCGATGAGTGAAGATTAAAAAAACAATTATCGCTGCAATGAATTCTGTCTTTCCTCCTTTTCTTCCCATAGATAAAAAGACTCGCCGATATTTTCTCAATCCCGCTTTGCTTAACGAACCAAAGACATCCCGAATAAATTTTTTCTGCCAGGGGAGAAGAATAAAAGGCTTATCGGCAAACTTGCCCGTAGTAAATTTTAAATGCGTTTCAATAAAGGTGATGATTTTTCTTGGAAGAAATTTGGAGAGGGATTCCCCTCTTTTCCGCTCACATTTAAAACGAAAATATTTTAAAGGCTTGGCCGGTCCCTTATTTTTCTTGTCCCATCCGCAGGCGATTCGATGGACCTCTTCCACCTTATGCCTTCCCCTCGGACCACAGATTTTACATACTGACGCGTAACCTGATAGCGATCTGCCATGATAGTAAAAGTTGGAAAGTAACTTTTTCTTCCCGCATTTCTTACATCTGATTTTCACTTTCGATGATTTTTTGATTCCCATGATTTATTCTAAATGCACTCAAAATTCACCCATGATTTTAGGTGCATCCTTCAAAAGTTTTTATCCCCCCCTATGTATACTATTTAATACAAGAAAGTCTGCGCTCATTCATTTCCTTCGCAGTCTTTTTGTTATGGCATCGTGTATCCAATGCTTGAAGGTTACTTTCATCCCAGAAGAGTTTAAGAGAACCACGATGCGGAATTATATGGTCGACGGTTGTGCTGGGAGTGAACCTGCCCTCTTTCATACAAATGGCGCAAAGGGCATTCCGGGATAGATAGAACTTCGTGAACCTAACCCACCTCCTGGAATACATCTTTGAGTAGTCAGCCCATCCACTACTCGCCTTGCTCTGATGGTTCGGGCAGAACCTTTTCCCAAGATCAATCAAAGTGCCGCAATTCGAATGACCACAGAACTTTTTGGGCATCTTCAAATTCCCTTTGCCGATAAAAGGATCCCCTCTACAACTTTTCTAAAAGGCCGAGGGAAACCTCTCTTCTTAAATTCAATTACAATCTCGTCATAACTCAGCACCCTTCCCAGGTCATACATAAGGTCATCGATGCGCAATCTGATTCGCCTCCGGCATTTGGACTCATGTGTCATCTCTTTCCTTTCTTTTAAGAGAGTGTTTAGGTTTTAATTTCTTTCTTTCTTTATCTTACTTTCTTTCTTTCTTTATCTTACTTTCTTTCTTTCTTTATATATAGGTGCGCACGTAACCTCATAAAAAAACCGTCAAAAATCATAAGTGGTTGAAATTAAACAAAAAGCATCCTATTAAGAGATGTAATTCGAATTACACGTTGTTACACCCATTACCGCAATTACAATCATTACAAGAATTACATCCATTACACTCTTGACCTCCATGGTTCCCACCTAAAGTCGCACCCATTGACTAATTTGAAAGGTCTTATAATGCCGTTTGGGTTTACTGTAGAGGCTCGATTCTTACCCTTGACGATGGTTAATTGGTTATTATCCAGAGTGATGTAAAGGCGCGCTTTGTCAAGGGTCTTCTGCCCGCCCCATGCAAACTTTGCTCCGCGGTCCATTTGTAGGGAAATCAATGCGATGCCTGAATTTAATTTCTCATAAATCTTCCGAATATTATCGCCGATCTTATAGAATTCGCCCTCAATCACTTCCAGGTAGTCGATAATATTTAAGGCATCCGGTTGGATCACATCTTGGAAATCCGCTACTCTCTTCTTAAATTTTATCTTCTTCCACTCTTCGCGCGGGATATCAAATTTTGAAATGCGTAATGTCAACTCTTCTGCTCCCATCTCCGAAGAGAAATAAATCACTTCGAAGGCGTCACAATTTTTAATTGCTACATTCAAATCGAACGCGGTCTTACCCGAGTTTGAGCTACCTGCATTGACGATCACGTTGCCCGAATAAACGTCCACATATTCCTCAATATTGCCAGGCAATGTTAAAGCTACAGGGGTGGGCTCCTCTTCCAAAAGTTCAATCGGATTTGCTTCATCGTTAATTTTTCTATAAGTTCCAGTCAGCCGCCCCCGCTCTAAAATCCCTTTCTCGGCTAATCGATGCAAGGTAACTCGAATTTTATTCTTGTCCGCTGACGTAGTAACCCCAAGGTCCATGTATAATTGTTTAATATCGAATTGCCCGTACGCGTCATCAATCCATAGGTAAAAATTTTCTGCAAGATTCTCAATTCTCTGATCTTCATGAATCCGGTCGGTCTGCTCTTTGGAAGGTTTCAGAGATTTAGCATAACCCCCGGCCTTTTGATGCTTGGCAATTTCTTCATCCCACATGGCACTCATCGCCTCATCCATCTCTGGACCTTGAGCAAATTCGTTTATCATCAATCACTCCTCAATCGACATCCCGGGTGACGATTTGATCCATCGGTCAATCTCTAATTTGGAAAATAAAAGCCTTCCAGCCGGTTTCCTAAAAGGGATCGTTCTTCGCAAGACGAGATTCCGGCAGGCGCCCGGGCTTCGGCGAATATACCCAGCCAATTCTTTTAGGTTCAAATATTCGTTACTCAATCGGCTTTCCTACTTTCAGAAAATCGCTCTTGGATAATTTTCTTGATCTCTAAAACCTTCTGAGAAGTAAATACTCGTTGTCCCAGAGTGCTTCTTTCAAAAACGATCAGCCCTTCCTTTTCGAGGTTCCGAATAAATCCATCACTCACCCCTAATTTTTCCGCTACAATACCAATTCTCATTTTCACACCTCCATCATTTATTTATTGTATAATATAACAATTTAAGCATTTGTCAAAGTATTAATTTCATTAGTTATTCGTTAATCAATATAAATAGCCTTGACAAACACAAGAGCATTGATTAAAATGTACCTGGAGGTAAGAAAATGAAAATGACGGATATACTTAGGGCAGAGAAGGCGATAGGTAAGGGTCGAGCAAGGGCAGTCGATAATTTTAAAAAGAAATGGATTCCGTTCATTCTGGAGTTCGCCCAGGCTAATTTAAAAAAGGTGAATGAAGGAAAGTTTTCTTATTATCAAAAGGCCATAATCTTTTTGGCTTCGGAATCTGCAAAGGAATTTGATGAGGACAGTTTTGAATACTCCTGGAGGTCTGGAAGATATAAGAGTACGGAAATCAATCTCGAAAAAATCCAATCAGGATTTAAATGGATCAAGAAATATATGGGACGGAAAGACAAAACGGATGCCGTCGAATATATGCTCCATCACGTCATAACCATGTCCCTCCTCTACATCGATAGAGATTTTGGGAAGGATAATTTTGTCATTAAGCATCACTTATATTCGGCAGAGCAAGATCAGTCGCTTCTCATTATGAATCAGGTTGTTTTTTTCTTTATGAGGCTCTTAGATGGACTTCCGATATCTTCAATTAGAAAATGCGTGGGCTGTGATCATTATTTCCTCCACACATCAAAGCGGGAGAGGGCGTTCTGCACCCCGACCTGTGCTGGTCGATCAATTCAGCGGGAGAAAAGAGAAAATCTGAGAAAGAATCATCCGCGCAAATACAAAGTCTTTCTTAAAAAACAAAAGGAGATAATGAGACACCGGCGAGCCCGGACATAACCCCGTTGTGAAAATTGATGTGACTACAGCGTGAAAATGGGTGTTTTTCTGTGATATGGAGTGATGTTTCAATTTAAGGGTTTCCCTAACGATATTGAGAAATTAGCTGTGATTTCAAACAAAAAGAGCGCTGGCCTTTTTTGAATCCGGAGACCAACGCTCTATCCAACTGAGCTAATCGCCCGCAAGAGACCATGGAATGACGGAATGTTCGAAACCTGGCCAATCCACCTACGAAATGAGTTTTTAACTCTTCCCTTTGCTTGAACCCATGATTCCACTATTCCATAAATCATAACACTTTAGCTTTATGAAAAAATTCCACAAAATGGAATTAAAATCCCCCTCAATCCCCCTTTTTCCTCCGGGCCAGAGGCCAAAGGGGGAGACCCCAATTTCCCTCCCTTTTGTAAAGGGAGGTGGGGAGGGATTATTCCTTTTTCAAAAGGCTAAATTCATGCCATAAATCCCTCATCCCAATTTCTATCAAACTTTTTTAACACAATTGCAGAAAACGTGTCAATTATTGCTTTTGAGGGGAGAAGATTACAAAAAATGCCCTAGAATGCCCCGTCCTGTAAACAGGGATAACTGCAGCATTTTCGCAAAATTGTTATAGCGCTATC
>Ga0315291_10010770_pt1 | contig 11156 bp, 3 predicted proteins | sample YL17G12_20_MG_FD_203070 | JGI IMG/M metagenome (GOLD analysis project Ga0315291, IMG submission 203070) | Sediment microbial communities from Yellowstone Lake, YNP, Wyoming, USA - YL17G12_20 | ecosystem: Environmental > Aquatic > Freshwater > Lake > Sediment | place: USA: Wyoming | collected... | reverse complement strand
AGGACTTCCCATGCTCTTCCCGGAGCGGACACCGGAGAGAATCTCTACGGTATCCTTTTCAATTTTCATCCTTTCGCCGCGTCCGTAACCTTTTTGCCGCCGGCTCAGGTCACGGTTTATTTCCGATGCGGTCACAGGCACACCTGCAGGAAAACCGCATACTATGGCGGTCATCTGCAGACCGTGCGACTCACCTGCGGTTGAATAACGTAACATCAGAATGTCCCTTCTGTCAGATTACCCGTAAATCACGTGTGTAATAAGAGATTTTCATGCAACGCATTTCTCATTACTGTCTCATCCGGTTGGACGCCCGTCCAGAGTTCAAATGCCCTCACGCCCTGATATAACAGCATGTCAAGCCCGCCAATATATGCCAGACCCATCTCACGGGCACACCTCAGCAAAGACGTTTCCCCCCGGCTATAAACCGCATCAAAAATGAGGGCGCCGCCGGAAATTGCTCTCATCTGCTCCGGAGAAAGTGGGCACGGGTCGGATTCTCTCATTCCAAGCGGTGTGGCATTGGCAATGATGGAGGCTTCAGAAAGCGCATTTTGAAACCGGTCTGAATCGCCTGCAACCACCTCAATATGGACGCCTGATACGGCAAGACGGACATCGGCGGCAAGTGCATCCGCCTTTCCCGAAATAACATCAGTCAGTAGAATCTCGGATGCGCCCTTCAGGGCGGCGCCGAAAGCCATGGCGCGCGCCACGCCGCCGGCACCGACAATCACAATGCGCGCCCCCGCGACCTGCGCCCCTTTTTCCCCAAGTGAACGCAAAAATCCATAAACATCCGTATTGTGGGCAACCAGCCGACCACCCTGATTGACAATGGTATTTACCGCACCAATCTTTTGCGCCTCTTCAGAAACCTCATCCACCAGAGACAGGACTGAGGATTTATGCGGAATGGTGATATTTGCGCCGGCGAAATTAAGCGACCTCAGCCCATTAATCGCATCGGCGAGATGCTCCGGTTCCACGGGAAAACAGGCATAGACAAAGTCCAATCCAGCCTCCTTAAACGCCGCATTATGCATGGCGGGAGACAGGGAATGGGATACAGGCAACCCCAGAAGTCCAATCACCCTTGTCTTTCCTGAAATGAACAACGCAAAAACCTTCTATATAAGAATTATCCATTCAAAACATTGCACATAAATCTGGAGATATGTCGGCTATGTTTCAAGCATTATTTTCCCCGTCAAACCACAAGGGGGAGGAAAAAAACCGTACAAATGAGAAAAAGAAAAGGCGCTCTGCATTTCGCAGAGCGCCTTATTTATGTCAGACAAAGGCAAGCAGGTTACTTGATGAGCATCCAGTCTCTAACTTCGGTCTTCGTATTCTTCGTAGCGAAGAGGTCGGAAGTTATGAAGCTGGAGATGCCAACGGTCTTGGTTCCACCGCTTGGATTGTCGAGAGTGCCCGTGCCGATGATGGACCAAGCCGATGCGACCCACTTCGCCACAGCGAGGAAGGACGCCGGTGGGTCCTCATCAGCAGGCTTATACTCGATGTAGAGCGTCGCAAGCGTGCCCATCGAGGTCGGTGCGCTGAACTTCACCTGAACAGCATTGGGTTTGCCCTGCTGATTGGTGGGTTCCTGTATCGTCACGATGACGTCCGACCCTGTGAACGCGCCAGCCGGGATGACCAGTTTGCTGAGGGTGTAAGAGCCAGCCGCGCCTACCTGGACCGTTGCGCCAGCCGCGCCTACCACGAGCATCTTGTTGCCCTCGATTGCAGACCAACCACGCCCAATCAGGGAGCCATCAAGGTCGGGAGCGCCAAGAGCCGATGATGCCAGATGGTAAGCAACTGAATCGTCGTCAACATGCTGGGGCAGGTAATGCAACCCGATTGTCGCCGAGGAGAATGCATCAACAAAGACTATGGATGCAGTCGTTGTTGAGAATTCATCAGTCATCGCAAGCGAGAGGGTGTAAGTCGTGGCAATGGCACCCATGTTGTCAATCTCAAGTATGGACGCCTTGCCAGTTCCACCAGCGCTCACGATCTTGGCGAAGCCGAAATCGACTGGGTTGGTGGCGATGACATTGGAGCCAGCGCCAAGGAAGGCCTTACCCGCATCGGGAGCATTGCTATGCACCGTGATGGTCTTGCTCTTCGCCCCAACGGAGCCGGGAGTGAAGTTCACGACGATGTCCTGATACTCGCCCTGATCCAGAGCGAAGGTGCCCGGGTCCACGAACGTGATACCAGCATCTCCGACAGCGTCGACGCTGGTCACATTCGCAATGCCCAGACCGATGTTGGTGACACGGAGTGCCTTCGCCGGACCCGGTTGACCAACCAGCACATAACCCCAGTCATCACCCAGAGGTGCAGAAAGGGCAACATCCGGAGTTGTGTTGATGAGCGACCAGGGAGACAGGGCAGTTACACCAGTCACAGTCGCCGTATTGGCGCTTATGTTGATGGTCGTCTCGGGGTTGTATGACACTAAGCCACCGCCCGTATCCCGAACCGCCTTCAGGTCAGCCTCCACCGCTGTCAACGGAACATCAGCATCCTGATATCCAAAGACAAGGGTGGCACCAGCGGTAGGTGTGAAGCTGGGCGTCAGCGTCCATATCCGGTCAATCGCCTTGGCACCATCCGGAACAGCGGGAAGCTTGACATCAAACGTCTCAGCAGCTATGTTGCCGGAACCGGTTGCCGTGGTAAGCACGTCATAGGTGACGGGAGCATATTCGCCAATTGTTCCAATCGGGAACAGACGGGCGCCGGCATTCGCCGTGTCAATGCTCCGGGTCAGGGAACCACGGACAAAACCACTGGTACGCACAACAGAGGCTCCATCATTGGCAACCGCCAGCGTTTTGGCGCCGGGAACCAATTCGCCCTGTGTCAAATCGAGAGCGGATACAAGCTCACTGTTCGTCAGAGAAAGGGATGTCGGGTTATCCACCTGCAATCTGAGAATCACGGCGGGCAAGCCAGTGCCAGTCACCTGGCCGACAGAACCATCATAGATATAAATGACGCCCTGGCTGAAAGAGCGGTTTGTCGTCTGAATCTGGCCGGAAGCGCCGCTCGCGGCAATACCGCCCGCATCCTTCATCTCAAGAGTCGTTCCGGATGCGAGGGTGAACGTGCCTGCGCCCGTGATCTGGTTCGCACCGCAATTCAACGTGTAGCCGCTGGGCACAGTCATCGCGCCAGCCATTCCCAAGGCGCCGGTGAGGTTCATGACTTTACCAGCGCCGGAGAGTACGGCGCCTGCGAGGGTCTTGCCCGCGAAGTTGATGTTCTGGGGAGCGGCGCCGTTAAAGATGACTTCTCTTGCAGCGCATGGAGTGAAGTAGAGTGGGTCTTGAATATCTACATTTCCCCCAATCGTGATGCTCGGGGGAGTTGAACCGTTCATGCTGACCCAAGTTCCAGGGTCGCTCGCGCTTGTTTGTACGACAAAGTTGCCGAGAATCTTAGTGGCGCTCGTCATGGCGAACGTGAACTTTCCTGAACGCGCAAGGTAGCCGCTCGCCAACTGTGTGCCCACATCAGCACCGTTCAGCGTGTAGGAGACCGTGTTAGCAGTGGCAGCAGTCAACGCAACGTTGCACGTGTCAAAGGCTGGGTCTCCAATGTTCACGGCGATCGTATTTCCCGTCGCGAATGTATAGGAGCCGGTGAAGGTCAGTGTGGCTACATTGGTCGTCTTGACCTTGTTTGTGACGGCAACCTTGCCGAGTCCCGAGGACTTGGCAGTGAAGTTGCCGGCGATGGTTGAACCGTTGGCGCCGCTGATTGAAGCTGCACCAGAACCTCTCCAAATGAAGTTGCCATAGAGACGGCCGCTGGCCGCTGGGGTTCCATCCCAACAAACAAAGTCACTTCCGGATTCGAAGTCGACCAGAGTATTCAGTTGTGGGAGTATATTAGCCGTAAGAGCGAAGGGGTTGCTTGGATACTGCGAGCTGCGCGTCCCATCCTTGAGCCCACAACTATAATAGGTCGAGCCTGACTTGAATACGACGCCTGCGACGCCCACTGCGGTGGTGTTATTCGCCTTGGTCATAGCGGCAGAGTAGCCAAAGGGACTGCCCGCCGCGCTCGCTTCGGGTGCGGCAGCAAAAGATGAGCCGCTGGCAAACACCAGTCCGCCGGTTTTGCGACTGTACATTTGATGTCCCGTACCGTTAACGGTGGACTGCATAATCACATCACCTTCAACGAGGCCGGTAGCATCGCCATTCAAAGTAATATAGATTCCGCCTGGGCCCGTAAGCTTAAGAGTGGAACCTGGGCCCACCGCAAAATCGTCTGCTGCGCTACCATCTTTATTCCAGATGAACAGGGTGCTGATCGCGCCGGGTCCGGAAAGAGTGATGTTGGCGCCATTGATGAGTTTCAGGCCGCCGATATGTTGATCCTGCACATTGCTCACGGTTGCGGTGACACCATCGAAAACGAGGACGTCACCGAACAGGGGCGTTGTGCGGGTCGGAGTCCAGTTGGAAGCGACGGCAAAGTCGCCCGTGCCGCCGGACCAGCTGTAAGGCCCGTTTGTAAGCGTTCCCACGACATCGGCGCCGGGAAGCGCTGAACCGTCCGTGGCGCGCGCGGCGCCATCCACGTCAGTTGACAGGGCGGTCGCGAGACCCGTGCCCGACAAGCCGCCGGGGGCGCCTGTGAAATGCAGGTCGTTTCCACTAAAGACGTTTGCGCATGCCCACACGCCGCCTGTTGTGGCGGTCGGGTCAACATTCTGGCCGCCGAGATCGAAGCCGGCAGACTGCCAGGCAGCGAAAGACGAATTGACGCTGCCGCCTTTTACCGTGCCACCTGTGGGAGTTGTCGCTATATTCGGTCCCGACCAGCCGGGATATACAATTGTTGAAGTCGTGACGCTGGTTAGAAGGCTGTTACCGCTGAATGTGTAGTCGTCAACCGTGCCGCCGGTCGCTGTGCTGGCAACATTTGCTTGAACCTTGTTGTATGTGAAAGACGAGGTGGTTGGAAGCCCCGTGATGGTGACAGTGCCTTTGAATGTGGCGCTATCAACCGTGCCGCCGGATGCTGTGGGGGCAACATCGCCAGCAGTCTTGGCATAAGAGATTGTACTAGCTGTGACGCCCGTTACGGTGAAAGTGCCGTTGAACGTGGCATCCACGCCCGCCACAACAACAGATTCATTGACCGCGATTTTATGCGTGCCCGATAGCCACAGCGTGGCGACGTTCGTGGAGAGCGTTTTAGTCGTCACGGTTTCCTGCGGCAAGGCGATAATGACTTGCTCGTTCACCGCAAAGGCTGTCGGTACCGACAACGTTATCGTGGCGGCGTTAACTGTCCCAGCACTTGCAGCCGGTACGACATCAGCACCGTTCTTGGTATAGGTAATTGTGGTGGCTGTGACGAATGTAATTATGGCACCGGTTCCGTCGAAATTGATGTCTGCCGGTGACAGGGCAACATTTACCACATCGCCATTCGAGAACGGATTGGCGGCGAAGGTAAGCGTGGCCGCATTGATTGCTTTTACCTTATTCGTCACCGTCGCCGTTGTCAGCTGCTTGTTCGTGATGGTTTCCTGTGGCAGGACGACATTAACAAAATGTCCCGCCAGTGCAGTGGGATCGGGGGTCACGGTCAGCGTTGCCACGTTGGTGGTCATCACCTTATTGGACACTGTAAAAGGTGTGCCACTGGCGTCCATGATATAGCCGACCTTGGCGCCCGCTGCCCAGACGTCGTTGTTGGTGATGGTCAAGCTTCCGGGCGCGGCAAAGTAGTAAGCGTAACTCGCCAGGCCGGTGTGCAGGAAGCGGATGATATTATTCTTGATGTTCATGACAGGCACATTTGCAGTAGCGGTACGACCGATGGCGTAAACTCTGCCTACGGACTGTCCGGTCACATACGGTGTATCCGGCATGTTGATGGAGTTATGTTCAATATTGATAGTCATGCTTGGATTGCCGCCGCCGACATTGATAGCATTGTAGTACTGATTAATTGCAGGGACAGTAGCAGTATTGCCATATGCCCAACCACTAAATATGTTATTGGTGATGTTGATGGATCCAGTTGCATTTCCGGGGGAGAGCAGGAGTCCCTTGACACTATACTCGCCGGCGGAAGTGTTCCCGCACATGTTGGTGTCGATAATATTTCGATCAAAAGTCAAATTAACACCGGTGGCGCTGTTCATATCGAGCAGAAAAACACCGCCACCATTATAACCGCCGTGGACTTCCAGGTGGAGGGTGTTCCCACGTATTAGCCCGCTCGCGGCTAAGAAAAGGCGTATGGTGCGGGTGCCACCCATCAACACGTTGTTGGTGATCTGAAAATTGTTGCATGCCTGACCTGCGACAACTGTGCCATCACAGGCAACTGCCGCACCATATACTCCGTTATTGACGGTAATCAGGCAATTGTCAACTTTCCAGTCATCCGGGCACTTGTTGACATCAGGAGTGTCAGCGTGAGCCGAGAACTGAATCGCCATGGGGCCTGCGGTTGATGCGTAGTTCGCATCGTTGACGATGAGGTTCTTAAAAACGATGCCATCGCAGTTGCCGCGAATACGGAACATCCCGATGCTTCCTTCCGTGTCTCCACTCTCGTTCTGGAAGACCATATCGCGGGTTGTGCCGCTCACGGTGTTGGAGCCGTCAAAGACGATGTTATTCGTGGAAGTAAATGCAGCGCTGGCGGGTGTGGGTACCCCGGAGATTCTTGCTCCAATGACGAATTTGCCGGTACTTGTGCTCGGGGCAGCCGCTTTGATGGTGCTAGGCCAGGTTATGATCGGCTTTACACCAGCAGCGGGTTTGAAGATGACGTGTCCGGCCGCATTCACCGTGCAACGGAGTTCGGACTGGGTTCTTTCCGTCAAATCGTTCAAAATATAGAACGTCCAGTCCGAAGCATCACGCGTTCCGGTTCCCGTGACCTGGTAAGCAATTTTGTCGGCGCCGACCACCGGAGTTGAAACCACATTCGCATTGGTGCGTGCCCAACTGACCTGAAGGCCGGCACTGACCGTCACGTTGGCGACGCCGTCAAACACAGGGTCACCGATATCGACTGTTATTTCATCGCCCACCACGAAGGTATTCGCTGTGAGTGTCATGCGTGCCACATTAGTGGTAAGAGATTTTTCAGTAACAGTCGTATTCTTAGCCGTCCCTGAAGCAGCGGCTACTGCCTGCGCGAGAGTGGGATAGTCGCCGCTGGTGCCGATGGTGGAAGAACCCGCCCCCACCGTCGAATAGACGGCGGCAAATGCTCCCTGATTCCCCATGACCGCCATGAGTCCAAACAATAGAATACAGATTAGATACTTTCTCATCTGTTATCTCCTTCATAGACAAAAATACATTTTTTCATCTGCCTGCAATGTTCCAAAGGAACCATCGGCAGATTGAAACACACGATACAGAATGAAACCTCCGTTACGAAACATATTTTTCCTGCCTCATCACCTCCTTCCCGATAGATTTAGAGCCCGAAAATGGTTCATGTGGAACTTTAACTTATATAACTTTAATATATATAACTATAGCATCATGGCAATATGTCAAGTAAAAAACGACATGGAAATCGAAAAATTTGCCTGTCCATCGGACTTAAATTTAATAATATTAAGAAAGATTTTTCACTATTTACCACCGTTATTCAATACAAAAACATATCACCCGTGAGGTAAATATTCAGAGTTCATGTCATTTTTTTATCGACTTCCTGCCACATCATTCATTATGGGTTTATCATGTCTGCTGAAAATAATTTTAAAAAACAGATTGAGCGCCTGATTGAAATAGGCATCGGGCTTTCGGCGGAGCTGAATCTGGACGCCATCCTTGATAAGATTGTCAGGTATGCGCGGGAACTATCCGGCGCCGATGCCGGAACCCTCTATCTGCTCATTGACGGACGGCTCCACTTCAAGATTCTCCAGAATGAAACGCTCGGGATATCCCAGGGGGGGCCCTCGGAGAAGCGGATTACCCTTGAGCCCGTCCCGCTGGATAAAACAAACGTATCGGCTTTTGCCGCACTGCTGAAGAGGACGGTGCGCATCGAGGATGTCTACAAGTCTAAGGAGTTTGATTTCTCCGGTCCACGGCGCTATGATGCCATTACGGGCTACCATTCAAAGTCTATGCTTGTTGTCCCCATGAAAGACCATGAGGGGACTGTGATTGGCGTTTTGCAGCTCATGAACGCCCTTGATGCCGGAACAAAAGAGGTCGTCCCATTCGGGGATGAGGCAGTAAATCTCACCGAGGCGCTTGCCTCTCAGGCGGCGATTGCCATTTCCAACGCCCGTCTCATCCAGGAGACAAAAGACCTTTTTGAGGGGCTTATCAAGGTTCTTGCCCTCGCGTTAGATGCCCGCTCTCATGCCACACGAAAACACATCCAGCGCGTTGCCAGACTGAACTTCCTCCTTGCCCTCGCCATCAACAAAAAAACGACGGGACCATTCGCCAATGTCCGTTTCACCAAGGATGAGATTGAAGAAATCAGGCTCGCAGGGTGGCTCCATGACGTGGGAAAGGTGACCACGCCCAACTGGGTGGTGGAAAAACGGACAAAGCTGGAAAAACCGTTTGATTTGATTGAGCTTATAAGGACGCGTTTTGCCGTGATTCGTGAAAATCTTCAGTCGGAAACAATGATAAAAAAAGAAGCCTTTGAGCCAAAACTGGCGGAAATCGAAAATGATTTCCGCTTCCTTTGCGAATGCAACAGCACCCGTGAAGGTCTTGACCCCAAGACCATCGAGCGCCTTCACTCCATCGCACAAAAGACTTATATCGAAGATGGGGAGGCAAAGCCCTTTCTGACCGTGGAGGAGCTCTCACATCTCTCCGTCCGGCGGGGCAACCTCACAGATGATGAACTCTGCCTGATGCGGGAGCATATAGTCTGGACAAAGAAGATGCTTGGAGAAATCCCGTTCAAAGGTCGCCTGAAAAACGTCCCGGTCTATGCAAGCCAGCACCATGAAAGATTAAATGGAACCGGTTATCCGGATGGACTGACAGCCAAAGACCTTCCGCTTCAGTCGCGCATCCTTGCCGTGGCGGATGTCTTTGAGGCGCTGACAGCCGCCGACCGCTCATATAAAAAACCGATGAGTCTGGAGGAGTCGTTTGCCATCTTGAGAAAGGCGGCAGGGAAGGGAGAACTTGACAAAGATGTGGTGGAACTTTTGATAGAAGACCGTGTTTATGAATCCGCCTTTGGCGGAATAAGGGGTGATGAATTAGAAACTCAAAAGGATTAGTGGAGATGCTTGTGAGAGAAATCTGGAGATTATCTCAGCCATCTGCCTTCGCTAAAGCTATGGCGGATCTTCAAATGGTTCTGCTCATCCTTATTTCGCTGATGCTCGCGGGAATGACATCTGCCTTCGCTAAAGCTACGGCGGGCCTTCGAAATGCAGAAACACAAATCCAGCCGTCGCTATCGCTTTGGCGGAGTCGGCTCGGCGATAACGCCGTCATTCCATTTGAAAGCGAGGGTGAACCGGGGCTCTGGCCCGGTTATGACCCGGCAAGGGTGGAGCCGGTTCCCGGTCCCCCGACGGATATTGAGCCACAGGGCGCTCTTGCAACACCGCTCATTCTCCCCACTGAAAGGCTCATATCCCCTGAAAAGCCCACAGGGGCTAAGGTTCAGCCCGGACCTCCTGCGCCCTCACCGGCGCAAAGGCAGGGCGCCCTGACGGGGAAATTCATTTATGTCGGCCCCGGCCACGGATGGACACTTTCGAGCGGCACTTATACCACCCAGCGCGGCAACAATAATCAAATGGTGGAAGACCATGCCAATGCCGACCAAGTCTGCTTTTTCACGCTTGAATATTTTAAAAATGCGGGCGCGACCGTGATTCCCCTGCGCGACGTTGGACCTCAGACCGATCAATATATTATCGACAACATGGACACGAATTTTACGGTCAGCGGGACATGGAATACAAGCGTCAATACACCCTTCTGGGGCAATTCAACAGACAGCGTGCATTATGTGTATGCAAGCACGAGTCTGACGGAGACGGCTGTTGCCCGCTGGACGCCGGATATCGCAACCGCGGGATATTATCCCGTATTCATCTGGTTCCGCGATGCCACCGACCGCAGCACGGACGCTTTTTATCGCATCGTGCATAAGGGCGGTGTTTCGACTGTCACGATCGATCAGAACAAGGTCGGCAAGGGCTGGGTGTGGCTCGGCAATTTCTATTTCGACGCCGGAACGAACGGTTATCTCGAGTTGAGCAACATTTCCGCAAATACCGGCACTATAGTGATCGCCGACGCAGCGCGTTTCGGCAGCGGCGTCCATTCGGCGTCGGGGTATCCGATGTATGAAATGAATGCGCTGGAATACAATGTATTTTCAAAGGCGCCTAACTCCGTGACGGGTGTGAGCGACGTGTGGACACGCCCCCGGATGGCTGCCTACATGAATAATGCTAATGTCAAGGATGTTTGTTACATAAGCTTTCATACCAACGCTTACAACGGCGCCGCAAGAGGCGCTATCAGTCTGAAAAACAGCGACACTAATGCTGGCGGTCCCGCAGTTTATGCGGTTGAGTTCTGCACTCCGATAATCAATCATGTTCAGCAGGAGTTGAATAATCTCTGGAGTCTGCCGCTCCGTTCCGATAAGATTTACACATCAGCTTATGGCGAATTATCCCATGACAACCTGGGCGATGAGATGACAGGCACCATCGTTGAGGTTGCATTTCACGATAATGCCGCAGACGCCACTCTTTTGAAGACGGCTGGATTCCGTCAGGATTCCGCCCGGGCAGTCCTGAAGGGTATCATTGATTATTTTGCGGATACCCAGGGCAATCCGAATAATACCTATCTCCCCGATGCGCCATCAAAAGTGACAGCCGTGGCAAGCGGTTCCGACCAGGCAACCATTTCCTGGAGCGCATCCGCCTCAGGGGGTTATAATGGCGGCGCGCCGACGGGGTATTATGTTTACAAATCCACAGATGGTCTCTCCTGGGATAACGGGATTGATGTGGAGAATGTCACCACCTATAATTATGGCGGACTTGGGGCGGAACCCGAGTATAATTTCCACGTTGCCGCCTATAACGCAGGTGGTGAATCCTTTCCCAGCGAGACGGTTGGAGT
>Ga0315291_10010766_pt1 | contig 11159 bp, 8 predicted proteins | sample YL17G12_20_MG_FD_203070 | JGI IMG/M metagenome (GOLD analysis project Ga0315291, IMG submission 203070) | Sediment microbial communities from Yellowstone Lake, YNP, Wyoming, USA - YL17G12_20 | ecosystem: Environmental > Aquatic > Freshwater > Lake > Sediment | place: USA: Wyoming | collected... | reverse complement strand
TCGTAATTGGCGTTGTCGTAGACGTCGTCGCCGAACGGCCCCTCGTCCATGGGGTCGAGCTTGAGCCTGATGCCGACGTCGTCGCACCACGAGACGATCTTCTTGCCGGCGGCCTGGTCCTCCGGGTACTCGTTGAGCACGACGAAGCGGAACTCGAGCTTGTCGCCCTTGGCGTTCTCGCGCACACCGTCGCCGTCGCCGTCGCTGTAGCCGGCATCCTCGAGCAGCTGCTTGGCCTTCTCGGGGTCATAGGAGTAGCGCTGGTCCTCGGGCACGCTCCAGTTCCAGACGCCCTGGACCGGCGAGATCAGTCCCTCGCCGGGGATCGCCAGGCCGTTCATGGCGGCGTCGACGATCGCCTGCTTGTCGATCGCCCAATGGATCGCCGTGCGGATGACCGGGTCGCGCAGCAGCGGGTTGCCCTTCGACGCCTTGTCGTCCCAGCAGTTGAAGCCGAGCTCGTGGAAGCCGATCGCCGGCGCCTTGGCGGCCGTGCCGCCGGACGTGCTCTTGAGGTCCTCGTAGTAGCTGGCCGGCCAGTCGACGATCGCGTCGAGGTTGCCGGCCTTGTAGTCCTGGACCGTCGAGTCCATGTTCTGGGTGATGACGTAGTAGAGCGCGTCGATCTTGGGCGGCCCGCCGAGCTCCTCCGGGTAGTCGGGGTTGGGGACGAGCTTTACGTAGTCGCTCTTCTTGACCTCGACGACCTGGAACGGGCCCGAGCCGATGATCGGCACGTTCTTGTAGGTCTCCATCTCCGCGTCGGGCACGTCCTTCCAAATGTGCTCGGGCAGAATGGGGATGTACAGCGCCAGCATGCCGGCGTTGGGCTTGTCGCAGGTGATGACGAGCGTCGTGTCGTCGGGCGCCTCGACCTTCGTCACGCCGGTCAGGTACTGGATGTAGGCCCAGTGCTCGGTCTCGAGGATCCAGTTGTAGGTGAAGGCGATGTCGCTGGCGGTGAGCGGCTCGCCGTCGTGCCAGGTCATCCCCTCGCGGATAGTGAACGTCCACACCTTGCCGTCGTCGGAAGTGCTCCACTCGGTGGCGAGGTCCGGCGTCGGCTCAAAGTCCTCGTCGTACCAGGTCAGGAAGTCGTACGAGATCCTGAAGCTGTCCCAGGTGATGCCGCTCCACGCCGAGAACGGGTTGAAGCCGTCGTAGTCCTGGGTGGTGCCGATGCGGTAGATCACCTCGCCGCTCGCGGGGGACGGCGTCGGTGACGCGGCGAGCGCCGCCGGCGCCATCGCCAGGAGCAGGCCCAGGGCGGCGATGAACGTGCACAGGATGACCAGTCGTCTCATGGGTCAACTCCTCGTGATGCAGTGTCGCCCGCACGCGGCGGGCCCCCCTCCGACCGTGCCGGTCGCTTCAGTCACACCTCCACGGCGGCGTCTCACGTCAGCCTGATGCAGGCGGCGTAGTGGTCGCCACCGATGTGCACGTCCGTGGGCTCGACCTCCCGGCAGGCGTCGATCGCTTCCGGGCAGCGCGGATGGAAACGGCAGCCCGTGGGGATGTCGATGGGGTTCGGCGTCTCCCCGCTGAGGATCACGTGCTCGCGCTTCGCCAGCGGGTCCGGCACAGGGATCACGCTGATCAGCGCCTTGGTGTACGGGTGCTTCGGGTTCGACACGACCTCCTCGGTGTCGCCGATCTCGACGATGCGCCCCAGGTACATGACGGCGATGCGGTCGCTGATCACCCAGGCGAGCGAGAGGTCGTGGGTGATGAAGATGTAGGTGACGCCGAGCTTTTCCTTCTCCTCGACCATCAGCTTGAGGATGCCGTTGCGGATCGAGACGTCGAGACTCGCCACCGGCTCGTCGGCGACGATCACGTCGGGCTCGAGCACGGTCGCGCCGGCGATGCAGACCCGCTGCCGCTGCCCGCCCGAGAGCTCGTGCGGGTAGCGGTACAGATACTCGGTCGCCGGCCGCAGCCCGGCTTCGTTGATCGCCTTGACGACGCGCTCCTCCTTCTCTCTCTCGCTCGAGACCATGGAGTTGACCTCGAGCGGCTCCGCGACGATGTCGAAGATCGTCTGCTTGGGATTGATCGAGTTGTAGGGGTCCTGGAAGATGATCTGCGCCTTCTTGCGGTAGTCGCGCAGGGTCCGCTGCCCGAAGAGCTCCACCGGCAGGCCCTTGTACAGGATGTGGCCACCGGTCGGGTCTTCGAGGCGCAACATGGTGCGCCCGGTGGTCGTCTTGCCGCAGCCCGACTCGCCGACCAGCGCGAGGATCTCGCCCTGCATGACCGAGAAGGAGATCTTGTCGACCGCCTTGACGAACTTCTTCTCGGTCGTGACCATGCTGCGGAAGAAGCCTTCGTGGATCGGGAAGTAGACCTCGAGGTCCTGGACCTCGAAGAGCACCCCGTCCTTGACCTGGGCGCTGCCAAGATCCTCACACGAGACCGTCCCGCCATCGTAGGTGCATACGGCCTCCGTCGCGGTGCGCCTGTCCATCTGCGGAGCCGTGGTCGTGGACTGCTCGTCGCCCGCCATGGTCACGTCGCCTCCTTGAACAGGTGACAGTGCACGAAGTGCCCCGGGTCGACCTCGAGCATCGCGGGGTCCTCGTTCCCGCAAGCGCCCGTCTTCTCGTCGCAGCGCGGCGCGAAGCGGCACCCCGGGGGCGGCTCGAGCAGGTTGGGCGGGTCGCCGTGGATCGACGACACCATCTCGCGCTTCTCGTGGATGTTGGGGAACGCCTTGATGAGCTGACGCGTGTAGGGGTGCAGCGGATTGCTGAAGAGGTGCTCCGTCGTCCCCGACTCCACCACTCTGCCGGCGTACATGATCACGCCCTTGTCGCAGGTCTCGGCCATGACCGAGAGGTCGTGGCTGATGAGGATGAACGACAGGTCGAGCTCCTTGCGCAGGCGCTCGATGAGCTCGAGGATCTGTGCCTGCACCATCACGTCGAGCGCCGTTGTCGGCTCGTCGCCGATCACCAGCTTGGGGTTGCAGGCCAGCGCCATGGCGATCATCGCCCGCTGGCGCATGCCGCCCGAGAGCTGGTGCGGGAACTCCATGACCCGCTTGGGGTTGATGCCGACGAGCTCGTAGAGCTCCCGGGTCCGCTCCATCGCCTTGGACTCGGAGAGCCCCTCGTGCAGCATGATCGGCTCGGCGATCTGCTTGCCCGTCTCCTGGACCGGGTTGAGGGCGTTCATCGCCCCCTGGAAGATCATCGAGATCTCCTTCCAGCGGATCTTGGACATGCCGTACTCGGTCCGCTTGGTCAAGTTGCGACCGTCAAACAGGACGTCGCCGGAGACGATGCGCCCGTTCTCGGGCAGCAGCTTGAGGACCGCCAGGGCGGCCGTGGTCTTGCCGCAGCCGGACTCGCCGGCCAGGCCGAGGCTCTCGCCCTTCTCGAGCGAGAAGCTCACGTTCTCGACCGCGTGCACCCAGCCCTGCGAGAGCTTGAAGTAGGTGCACAGGTCACGGACCTCGAGGATGCCCTTGTGCTCGACGCGTTCGGGGGCCTTGGCGGGCGTCGGCGTCGCCGTGGCGCTCATCGGTCGCCTCCCTCGTCGTCCTGCGTTCGCGGCCCGACCCAGCCTCCGCCCTCGGGGCGGCTGATGGTGCCGCCGCCGGGACGATTGAAGTCGGGCATGGCATCGTCGGTCTGCTGGCCGGGGGTGAAGATCATGCCGCCGCCGCCGGCGCCGGCGCCGCCTGCCGGCGCCACCTGGGGCGGCTGCCGCGGGGCGAAGCGGTCCGCGCCGCCGCTCTCTTCGCGCTTGCGCAGCTTGGGATCGAGCACCTCGTCGAAGGCCGTGCCCATGAAGGTGAAGGCGACGACGACGAGCACGATCGCGATGCCCGGCGGCAGCAGGTACCACCAGGCGGGCAGACCGGCGGCGCCGTTCGCCCACGCGTAGTGCAGCATCGTGCCCCAGCTGAAGTTGAGCGGGTCGCCCAGGCCGAGGAACGAGAGCGTCGTCTCGGAGAGGATCGCGATCGCCACCACGAGGATCGTGTTGGCGAAGATGAGCGGGAAGACGTTGGGCAGCACGTGCTTGTTCATGATGTGCCGGCCGCTCGAGCCGATGGCCCGGGCGCGCTCGATGAACTGCAGCTCGCGCACGCGCAGCGTGTCCGAGCGCACCACGCGCGCCGTTCCGGGCCAGCTCGTGATGCCGATGATGATGATGATCATCCAGAAGTTCTGCCCGAAGACGGACGCCAGGACCATGGCGAGGGGCAGCCAGGGGATCACCAGGAACCCGTCGGTGAGCCGCATCCACGCCTCGCCCTGCCAGCCCCCGTAGAAGCCGGCGGCGATGCCGATACCGGCCCCGAGGATCGTGCTGATCGCCGTGGCCAGCAGACCGACGGCGAGCGAGATGCGGGCGCTCCAGATGAACTCGGCGAGGACCGACTGCCCCACCTGGTCGGTGCCCGACCAGAGGTAGTAGGGAGCCGACGGCGGCTCGTACGGCTTGCCCACCTGCGAGTTCGGGTCGAGCATCATGTGGTCCGCGAGGAAGGGCGCGAGCAGCGCCATGAGCAGGAAGAACAGCATGATGTAGAGGCCGAGCATGCCCTGCCAGTTGGCGCGGTAGAGCTTCCAGACCTGGTGTGTGTTCCACGTCGTCAACTGGGCGCGCTCGGCGTTGCTGCGCGCCCAGAAGTAGACGCACAGGGCGGCGAGCACGACGACGACGGTCTGGAACGCCCACGCGTGCTCGCTGACTCGGGAGCGCGCCTGCCAGTCGGCCCAGCCGCCGGCGTCGAGCGACCAGACGGCGAAGACGACGCCCATGACCAGCAGGAGCACGTTCATCGTCTTGGCCTTGCTGCGCCGCACCAGGCGGACGACACCTGCAGCGATCACGCACAACGCGAGCGCGGCCATGATCCAGGCCGGGTAGTTCGCCACCGAGGGGGCGAAGAACCCGCCGATGAAGCTCGAGAAGCTTGGCTCGGGAGCCTGTCCCGGCGGGTAGATCTGCTCGTCGACGATGAGCGGCCGATCCTTGGGATAGGTGACGAGCTCGAGCACCAGCCAGGTGATCGGTGTCCACACGAGGAGCCAGTTGCGAAGACGACGGGGGATCATGCCTCCACCCTCGGGTCGAGGTAGTAGTACATGATGTCGGCGATGAGGTTGGCGAGGATCACGGCGATACTCGCGATCAGGAAGACCGCCTGCATCACCGGGTAGTCGCGCTTCTCCATCGCCTCGTAGGAGAGGAGCCCGAGCCCCGGCCAGTTGAACACCGTCTCGGAGAGGATGGCCCCCGACATCACGAAGCCGATGTTCATCATCACGATGGTCACCGTGGGCAGGAGGGCGTTAGGCATGACGTGATTCCACAGGACCTTGTTGTCGGACAGGCCCTTCGCCCGGGCCGTGAGCGTGAAGTCCTCTTTCATGACGCCCGTGATGGAGCTGCGCATGATCAGGTGGTACTCACCGACATAGGCGATGGCGAACGTGAAGGCGGGCAGGAAGAGGTGCCTGGCGGTAGAGGTGATCTGCCCCCACCCACTAAGCTCGACGCCGGGCTCCTCCATGCGACCCGTCGGGAACCAGCGCAGAGTGGTGGAGAACAGCATGATCATGAGGAGGCCGAACCAGAACGTCGGCATGGCGTAGAACACCATCCCTAAGTTGGTCGTGACCACGTCGAAGGTCCCGTTGCGTCGCCACCCCGCGTAGACGCCGCTGATCATGCCGAACACCGTCGCGAAGAGCGTGCCGACGCCCACCAGAAGCACCGTCGGCCAGATGCGCTCGGTCACCACCTCCGACACGGGCCGCTTCTCCGAGAAGGACGTCCCGAACTCGCCCGCGAGAGTGTCCTTCCAGTAGTAGATGAACTGCTGCCACGTGGGCTTGTCGAGGTTGAAGGCACGGCGCTGCTTCTCGATCGCTTCCGGAGGCTGCTTGCCCTTGGGCAGCAGCAGGCGGGCGGGATCGCCCGGCAGGATACGGAAGAGGGCGAAGTTGAACGACGCCACGAGGATGAGGGTGAGCAGGGCGTTGGCGATCTTCTTGGCGAAGTACCGTCGTTTGTCCACAGCGATCAGCGGCCCGCCGGTCGCCCTGCCTCGAGCGACCGCGTGGCCCCACCTCCTTCTGCTCTGGTCGGATCACCGGGACGGTCACTGTCGTCGAGGCGCAAGGCGGCACGCGTCCGGAGCGCGCCGGTGCACGGAGAGACGGACTGCAACGTAGGCTGGATGGCGCGGCCGGACACTCGCGGCGACGTGATCACGCTCGGCACAGCTCCCTTCGCTACGCACCGCCGGGAACGCTGGCCGCAAGAGCGGACCGGGAAGCCCCCTTCGGCCTCCGCGTCCCCACCTCCTGCCCACCGTACGCGCTGCCCCGGCAGCGGGACCTTTCTGGTATACCACCCGCCCCCAAGTTCGGGCAAGCCTGAGCTACCCTACGTCCGGCAGGTGGGCCGAACGGCCGAACTTGCCCATTGACTCCACCAGCCGGTCAAGTGGCAGGGCATATGCCCTGTTTCCGTCCCGGCCCTCGGTCGTCGTCGCGGCGCACAGCGAGTTGAGCACCGCCTCGGCGGTCGCGTCGACCGCGGCCTCGAAGAGCGGGTACATGGCGTCGTTGCCGATCGTGGTCGCGGCAACGGGCGCCGCCGTCACGCGCGGTACCCGGTGGGCGGTCGTGAACGCGACCATGAACTCGCCGCTGCTGTCGCCCAGGTAGGAGCCGGTGACCGCAAGGCCCAGGGAGCAGCGCTTCGCCATGCGCTCGCACTGCCGCGCGGTCAGCGGCGCGTCGGTCGCCAGGACGACGATGCACGATCCCTCGCGGTGCTCGGCCGGCATGAGGTCGGCGATCTCTCGACCGACGGGGACGCCGTCCACGGTGAGCCGGTCGCGGTTCCCGAAGTTGGTCATCGCGAGCACGCCGACCGTGTACGTCGAACCGGAGTAGGGCTCGACCACGCGCGACGACGTGCCGATCCCGCCCTTGAAGTCGAAGCAGGTCATGCCGGTGCCGGAACCGACGCAGCCTTCGGCCACCGGGCCCGCCACCGCGGTGTCCAGAGCGGCCACCACGTGCTCTTCGTGCACGTGCATGCCGCGCAGATCGTTCAGCATCCCGTCGTCGCACTCGCCCACCACCGGCATGACGGCGTCCTCGATGCCGGCCAGCGGGTTCCGCGCCATCATCCAGCGGACGGTCGCGTCGTAGACGGCCCCCACGCTCTGCGAGTTCGTGAGCATGACCGGCGTCTCGATGAGGCCCCATTCGCGGATGGCGCTGATACCGACGACCTCGCCGACGCCGTTGGCCGCGAAGGCGCCGGCGACGACACGGTTGTGCCAGATGTCGTCGCCGTGCGGGAAGATCGCCGTGACGCCCGTGCGCGCGGGCCCGCTGCCGCGCGGCAGCTCGGGCCCGCCCCACGAGACGGTGCAGTGCCCGACCGTGACGCCGGGCACGTCGGTGATCGCGTTCAGCGGGCCGGTCGGCAGCGTGCCGACGGCGATGCCCAGGTTTCTCGCGCGCACCCGGCGGGGCCCCGCCGCCGGGTCAGTCTGGGCCAACCGCCTACTCCAGGATGCCGGCGCGGTGCGCCTTGAGGTACAGGCCGCAGAAGTTGTCCTCGCCGCGCAGCGCCTCGATCGACTTGATCGTGGCCATCATCTGCTTGTTGCGCACGTCGACGATGACGCCGTCGATGCCGAGGCCGGCGCACATGGCGACGAAGGTGCGGTTGAGCAACGGACGGTTCGGCAGGCCGAAGCTCACGTTGCTGAGCCCGCCCGTCGCCCGCACGGGCAGGCGCTCCTTGATCAGCTTGAGCGTGTCCATGCTGACCTGGGCGGCGCAGGGGTCGGCCGAGACGGCGAGCACCAGGGGATCGATCCAGAGGTCCTCGGCCGGCAGGCCGGCGCCGGTGCAGAGGTCGTGGAGCCGCTTGGCGACGGCGAAACGGTCCTCGGCCGTCGGCGGGATGCCGGCGTCGCTCAGGCACAGGCCGACGACCGGGCACCTGTACTTCTCGACCAGGGGCAGGACCGCGTCGATGCGCGGCTGTTCGCCGCTGATCGAGTTGATGAAGGGCACCTTGCCGCCCTTGTCGATCACGGCCCGCACGCCGGCGTCGAGCGCCTGCGGGCCGGCGGAGTCGACCATCAGCTGCGTGTCGGTGACGCTCATGACGGTGTCGATGAGCCAGGTGAGGTCGTCGACCTCGTTGCCGCCGGCCACGCCGCCGTTCACGTCGAGCACGGACGCGCCCGCCTCGACCTGCTCCATGGCAAGGCTCTTGATGAACTCCGCGTCGCGGGCCTGGATCGCGTCGCCGACCTGCTTGCGCGTCCCGTTGATCGATTCACCCATCAGGAACATAGACAAGGACCTCCACGGCGAACAGTCGGGTGTACGGGTGCACCGCAGTATATGCGAAGCCGAATGGGGGTGAGAAACCGGGAGGAGGAGGGACCGAAAGAGGCCTGTGCGGGTTCAGCTGGGCGGGAAGACGAGCCAGGGGTCGGACCGGCGGCGCTCGTCATGCCGGCGCTCGATCGCCACGCGCACGGGAGACCCCCGGCGCTGGCGGCCACGCCGGTCCTCGACGACCAGCACGTCGCCGCGGCCCGCATAGAGACTGCGGAAGAGCTCGTACAGGCGCTCTCGCAGCGGGCCGGTGACGACGAGCATCGCGACAGGGGTGTCAGTCACCGCGGCCATACCGAGGTTGTACCCGATCGAGAGGACCGCCACCTGCCCCGGTAGACGGATGGACCGGGGCCGGCCGCCCACGCAGACAGAGCGGCGGGCAAACCGTGAGGCCCGTCCGCTGCTTCTTCATTCGTGAGTGGTATCGTGATGCTGCGCTCGTCAGGGGGCCGCCTCCGACAGGCGGCGGGGAGCGTAGGGGGCAGGAATGGAGCAGATCCCAAAGACGCGCTGGGCACGGACCGTCGACGGCGCCTGCATCGCCTACCAGGACCTCGGCCAAGGTCCCGTCACGCTCGTCGTCATCCACGGCTGGGTCTCGCATCTCGAGATCTACTGGGAGCAGCCGCGCTACGTGCGCTTCTTGAAGCGGCTCTCCCGCAACATGCGCGTCTTGGTGTTTGACAAACGCGGCGTCGGAATGTCGGACCGTGTCAACGGCACACCGGACATCGGCACCCTGGCCGACGACGTGCGCGCCGTCATGGACGCCGCCGGCGTGGAGAAGGCTGCCCTGCTGGGATGGGGCGCTCCCGGCCCCGAACTGGCGGCGTTCTTCGCCGCGACCCATCCCGACCGCAGCCTCTGCCTCGTCACCTTCTGGTCATCATTCCACCGCAGGGAGGAAGTCGACTACCCGTGGGGCCTCTCAGACCAGGAGTTCGAGGAGAAGATCGCGGCCGTCCTCCCGTCGTGGGGCACTGAGTGCGGGGCGCGTGCCTTCATCAGGGTGGGCTACGGCAGCCTCGAGGAACCGCTTTCCCCGCCGTACAACGAGCCGGAGTTCGTCGCCTGGAACGCCAAGCTGGCGCGCTTCGCTGCGACTCCGGCGAGCTACGAGGCCTTCGAGCGTATGTGGCACGCGACCGACGCAAGACCACTCCTAGCTACGATCACGGTGCCGACCGGATGCCTCTACAGCTCGCTCGACCCAGAAGATGAGGAGGACGTGCGCGCAGAGGGCAGCGCCATCCCGACGGCCAAGTTCATCGCAGTCGCCACCACGTCGGAGGTGATCTGGGTCCGCGAGCCCGAGCCGATCGTCGTCGCCATCGAACAGTTCATCGCCTCCGTGCAGCATGAGGAGGCCGCGCTCGATCGCGTGCTCGCCACCGTCCTGTTCACGGACATCGTGGGCTCCACCGACCAAGCCTGCAAAGTCGGAGACGCCTGCTGGACGGAGCTTCTGGAGAAGCACAACACCGCGGTCCGCGCCTTCCTCGCCCGGTATCGCGGGAATGAGGTCAACATCACCGGCGACGGCTTCCTGGCCACCTTCGATGGCCCCGCTCGGGCGGTGAAGTGCGCCCAGGCGATCTGCGAGGCGGTGAAGCCGCTCGGCCTCGAGGTGAGGGCCGGCTGTCACACCGGCGAGATCGAGCTGATGGGCGCCGACGTCGGCGGCATCGCCGTCCACATCGGCGCCCGCGTCGGCGCCCTCGCCGGCCCCTCCGAGGTCCTCGTCAGCTCGACCGTCAAGGACCTCGTCGCCGGCTCCGGTCTCGTCTTCGAGGATCGCGGCGAGCACACGCTGAAGGGCCTCCCCGACTCGTGGCACCTCTACGCGGTGGCGTCGTGACCAAGATCCCCAAGACACGCTGGGCGACCACCGTCGACGGCGCCTCCATCGCCTACCAGGACTTCGGAGGCGGCCCCGTGACGCTGGTCTGCATGATGGGTGGACCGACGCACCTCGAGATCGAGTGGGAGTACGGAGGGCATGTGGCGTTCATGCGCCGTCTCGCGCGGAACATGCGGGTGCTCAACTTCGACAAGCGTGGCACAGGCATGTCCGACCGGATCGGCGCGGTGCCCGATCTCGAAACGCGCATGGATGACGTCCGCGCGGTCATGGACGCTGCGGGCGTCGAGCGCGCCGCCATCCTGGGGATGGGCACGGGGGGACCACAGCTGGGCGCCGCGTTCGCAGCTACCCACCCGGACCGTGCCCTGGCGCTCTTCATTCGCGGTTGGTTGTACGAGAAGCGAACCCCTGAGAACCCGATGGGCCTCACGGAGACCGAGGCCGAGGAATGGCTCGAAGCGGTCACCGCCCACTGGGGTGACGAGGGCTACGCCCGAGAGGAGGCTCTGCTCCTCCTTACTAATCAGGAACTCGCGGTCGACGCCGCCTTCGCGGTTTGGTCGTCGCGGGTCGATCGCTTCGCGGCCACTCCTACGAGCTTCGCCGCCTTCTATCGCATGTGGTTCGAGACCGACGTCCGAGACCTGCTGCCGACCATCCACGTGCCCACGTTCGTCGTGACGTTGCGTGACGCCCCGGAGGAGTGGCACGCGACCGCCAGGCATTACGTCTCGCTCATCCCCTGCGCGCAGCTCAAGGAGATCGCCGGCAAGATGGTCCCCCTCGAACTTGACGATCCGGAACCGTTCGTCTCGATGATGGAGGAAGCCATCGCGTCCATCCGGAACGAGGAGGCCGAGTTCCAACGCAGGTTGGCGACCGTCCTGTTCACC
>Ga0315291_10010763_pt1 | contig 11163 bp, 9 predicted proteins | sample YL17G12_20_MG_FD_203070 | JGI IMG/M metagenome (GOLD analysis project Ga0315291, IMG submission 203070) | Sediment microbial communities from Yellowstone Lake, YNP, Wyoming, USA - YL17G12_20 | ecosystem: Environmental > Aquatic > Freshwater > Lake > Sediment | place: USA: Wyoming | collected... | reverse complement strand
GAGGTTGCAGCGGGCCATGCTGCTGGCGTATGGGTACTCGGAGGATCAACTCGATAGGACGCTGGCCAGGCAACTGATGGCCTATACCTTGCTCCATCGCTTCATCAACGTCCCGGACCTTCTGGCGCTGTTCGGTTCCCAGCGACCGGCCAGTTTTGAGGATCTCCAACAAGAGCTCTGGTCGTTCTCAACAGATATGTAGCGTTTGGGGCATGTATGGTTTCGTAGTGGCGACTTCAGTCGCTTCCTCCGTCTTGACAGCGACTGAAGTCATTACTACAGGCTATCGAGATGTGTGGGAGGATCACAAGGGATATGCAACCATTCGCGATCCAGCCGTACAATCCGCAGGGCGATGAACAGCAGGTGTACGCGCTGTGGCAGCGCACGCTCGGCCACCTTTGGCCTCTTTCGCGAGCGGCATTCCGCCGTGTCACGGTCGCCAGCGACGTATACCGGCCAGGCGATCACCTCGTCGCGCTGGCAGGTCACGAGATAGTGGGCTTTGCCGGAACGCAGGCCTGGCTCGTCCCCGGCGAACGCACGCCGCGCGGCGAACTGCTGCTGATGATGGTGGATCCGGCCTACCAGCGGCGGGGGATCGGGCGGACCTTGCTGGAGCGCGCTCTCATTGTACTGAAGGAACGGGGCGCGGAAAAAGTGCAGGTAGGTGGAGGCGGGCGCACCTACTTCTGGCCTGGCGTGCCCGCGAACCTGCCCGCCGCCTGGCCGTTCTTCCAGGCGTGTGGCTGGACGGAGGCGGAGCGCAGTTTTGACCTCGCTCTGGACCTGAGCGGCTACGTTACGCCGCCGGGCATTTACGAGCGCATCCGCCTGCCGGACGTCACGATCTCGACCGGCACGCCGGAGGACGGCCCATCCCTGTTGGCGTTCGAGGCGCGGCACTTTCCAGAATGGTTGCATTTCTACCAGGAAGTAATGGGCCAGGGCGGGCACGCCGACGTGGTCCTGGCGCGCCATCCCGACCATGGCATCGTCGGGGCCTCCTGCGCCGGGCATCCCCGCGTGGTGTGGCAACGGCCCGACTTTGTCTGGGAGCAGTTGCTGGGGGAGAACGTCGGTGAGCTCGGACCGCTCGGTGTCCTGGAAGCCGCGCGCGAGAACGGGATCGGGCTGGCGCTTGCTGCACGGGTCACCGGACTCTTGCGCGAGCGAGGAGCCAAGACTGCCTACGTCGGTTGGACGTGGCTGGTGGACTGGTACGGCAAGTTGGGCTACCATATCTGGCAGGAATACGTCATGAGTTGGGCCAGAGTTTCTTGAACGAAACTGTGAAGGAGAGTGACGACGATGAACATTCGAGAACATAACCGCATCGCGTGGGACAAACAGGTCGAATGGGGAAACCCATGGACGATCCCGGCCGGCCCAGACACAGTCGCCGCTGCCAGGTGTGGGCAGTGGGAGATCTTGCTGACGCCCACGAAGCCAGTGCCAAAAGCGTGGTTCCCCGAACTGAACGGCTGCGACCTCTTGTGCCTGGCGTCGGGCGGCGGGCAGCAGGGGCCAATCCTGGCCGCAGCCGGTGCTAACGTCACCGTCCTGGACAACTCGCCCAGGCAGTTGGCGCAGGACCGCATGGTGGCCGAGCGGGACTCGCTCGAGATCACCACGGTCGAAGGGGACATGAGGGACCTCTCCATGCTCACCGACGGGTGCTTCGACCTGATCGTCCACCCTGTCTCCAACGTCTTCATCCCTGACGCGCGGCCGGTGTGGGCGGAAGCGTTCCGCGTCCTGCGCCGGGGAGGTGCGCTGCTGGCCGGGTTCAACAATCCGGTGACCTACATGTTCGACTTCGACCTGTACGGGCAAGGCATCCTCCAGGTCAAGCACGCCCTCCCCTACTCCGACGCGGAGATGATGTCTGGGGAGGAGCAGCGACAGCGCCTCGAGGGAGGCGAGCCCCTTGAATTCAGCCACACCCTGGAAGAACAGATCGGCGGGCAGATTGAGGCGGGGCTGCTAATCGCGGGTTTCTACGAGGACGCTTATGGGGAAGAGCAGAACGATCCGCTGTCGAAATACATGCCCACCTTCATCGCCACGCGGGCTGTCAAGCCATAGCATACCAGGAAAGTCGGAATGCCGCAGTTCAGATCACGCCAAATCGGGGTAATGGTGGACATGGCCGGGTGTCCGAATAGGTGCCGGCACTGCTGGCTGGGCAATCCCCCCAATCGGCGCATCTCCGAAGAGGCGCTGCGGTGGGTGGTGCAGCAGTTTCGCAGATGGGTTCGCCCGGGAGAAGACGCGCCGTTCGCCGAGAAAATCGCTGTCATGACCTGGTATCGGGAACCCGATTACGCTCCGAACTACCGGGAACTGTGGGGACTCGAACAGGGGTTGAGCGACGAGGGGGAAGCGCGCCGCTTTGAATTGTTGAGCATCTGGCGGCTGGCCCGCGACGAGAACTACGCCAGATGGGCGCGTGAGATCGGCACCGAGGTGTGCCAGATCAGTTTCTTCGGCCTGGAGGCAAACACCGACTATTTCACCCGCCGGCGGGGCTCGTTCCGGGACAGTCTACTGGCCACAGAGCGGCTCCTGGAGGTGGGCATCCGGCCCCGCTGGCAGTTGTTTCTGACCACGCGCGCGCTTCCCGAATTGGATGATTTCGTGGCGCTCGTCCACTCGCTAGAACTGGAACAGCGGGTGCGGGCGCTGGGGCACGAGTTTCAGGTCTTTTGTCACACACCAGGTCCCGACGGGGAGGCGTTCCATATCGAGCATCTGCGTCCGGCAATTGACGTCTTGGCCGCGATCCCGGAATACCTGGCAGAAAAGACCCGGCAGCACTTTCACGCGGCGACGCTCAAAGAATGTTTGGGCAAAGCGGAACGGGACTGGATGCCCGAGCTGCTGCGAGATGATGCGCCTTATGCGACGTATCCCGACACGTTGGCGTTCATGGTCACACCTGAACTGGACGTCTATTCCAACGTCGCCGAGCCGATGCCCTGGTGGAGGCTGGGCAACCTGAAAACGGATGGCCTGGATCGCATAATGGCGTGCTTCGAGAACGACGAAGCCCCTGGGCTATATGCCAATGTCCACGTGCCGGTGTCCCGCCTGGCTCAAGCCTATGGGCGCAGGGGCAGCCAGTGCCTGTACGTGCGAGAAGACTTGATCTCCCGCTGGCTGAGAATGTGGGGAGAAGCCCAGAAACCGGGAATCCGTACACCGAGGCACCCGGGCGCGCAATCTTTCGGGCGAGAAAGGGTTGAGAAGATCAGATCAATCTTGACCAACTTCCCATATCGTAGGAAGTGGGGCGAAGAACATTGGCACCACGAGGAGAAAACATGCTCAAGATCGCTTTGCTACAAATGACCGCTTGCGGCGCCAACCAGGACGCGAACCTGGCGAAAGGGGAAGCGTTCTGCCGCCAGGCCGCCGGGATGGGGGCGGACGTTGCCCTCTTCCCGGAGATGTGGAACGTCGGGTATGCGCTGCCCGACTCCAAACAACTGGATGAGGTGACGACCTGGGCGGCGCAGGCCATCGGCCGGGACAGCGCCTTCGTCGCGCACTTCCGGGCGCTCGCCAAAGAGCTGGGTATGGCAATTGCCCTGACCTACCTCGAACGCTGGCCCGGTCTGCCGCGCAACACCGTCTCGCTGATGGATCGGCACGGCGAAGTCGTGCTGACCTACGCCAAGGTGCACACCTGCGACTTTGACCAGGAAGCCGCCTTGACTCCGGGCGACGGTTTCCACGTCTGCACGCTTGACACGGCCCAGGGCGCAGTGAAGGTCGGCGCCATGATCTGCTTCGACCGCGAGTTCCCAGAAAGCGCGCGCGTCCTGATGCTCCAAGGGGCTGAACTGATCCTGACCCCCAATGCCTGTAGACTGGAGACCCACCGCATCGGCCAGTTCAGGGCGCGCGCTGACGAAAACATGGTCGGCGTGGCGATGGCCAATTACGCCGCCCCCCAGGAGAACGGCCATTCGGTCGCCTTCAGCCCCGTGGCGTTCGACGGGAACGACCATTCACTGGACACCCTCATCATTGAGGCCGGCGCAGAGGAGGGGGTCTACCTGGCACAATTCGACATGAACGCCATCCGCGACTGGCGCAGACGCGAGGCGTGGGGCAATGCCTACCGCAAACCGGGCCGCTACGGCCTGCTGGTCTCGCCCGGAGTCGAGGAGCCATTCGTCCGCGCAGATGCAAGGAGATAACGAAAGGAAATCGCATAGTATGGACAGGCGCATCCGAGAAGCCTACAACGATCAGATTCTGGATGAAGCCCTGAAGCGATACGGGGTCACCCAGGACGCCGTCCGGCCGCTGGATGGCTTCGAGAGCTTCATCTACGAGTACGAGAAGGACGGTCGAGGCTACGTCCTGCGCATCACGCACAGTTTGCGCCGCACGGCGGACATGATCGGCGGGGAGGTGGATTGGATCAACTACCTGGCCGGCCGCGACGTGCCGGCCGCCAGGGCCGTCCTTTCCGAACGAGGCCGGCTGGTCGAAACCATCGAGGCGCAGGATGGCTACTTCCTGGCTGTGGCCTTCGAACGGGCCCCCGGCACGTATCCCTGCCGCGAGGATTGGGAGCGCGACTTGATGGTCCAGGTGGGCCAGCTCGTCGGGCGCATGCACGCGCTGACCAAGGACTACCGGCCCAGCGAGCCACGGTTCAAACGGTACGAGTGGTACGAGGACGCGGATGGTTTCGCCGCCAAGTACCTGCCCCCTTCGGAGGCGACGGTCATTGGCAAATACAACGCGCTGGTCGAGTACCTGCACACGCTCCCGAAGGACCGGGACGCGTACGGGCTCGTGCACATAGACGTCCATGGCATGAACTTTTACGTCCACCAAGGCCAGATCACCCTCTTCGACTTCGACGACTGCCAGTACGCCTGGTTCGCCTACGACGTTGCAATGGCCCTGTTCTACACGCTGCCCCACCACTGCGTGGGAGAAAAGAACGTCGCCTTTGCGCGAGATACCTTCAGGCTTTTCATGGACGGCTACCGGCGCGAAAACACGCTCGCGCCAGAATGGCTGAAACGGATCCCGCTCTTTATGAAACTGCGGGAGATTGATCTCTACATCGCCATCCACCGCAGCCTCGACCTCAATAACCTCGACCCGTGGTGCGCCAGTTTCATGGACAACCGCAAGTACAAGATCGAGCACGACGTCCCGTACGTGGATATGGACTTTGTAGAATGAACATCCCGCTCAGGCGTTACTGGGATTTGCTGTCCCGGCACATTCAGCCCCAAAAGGTGCGCTTTGCGCTGCTGATCGTGCTATTGTTGATTGGCACCGTCCTGAAGGTCGTCAATCCGCAGATCATGCGCACTTTCATTGATGCTGCTATGGCGGGTGAGGCCACTCGCCAGTTGATGCTTGCCGCGCTGGCCTTCATCGGTGTCGCCTTGCTCCAGCAGGCGGTCGCCGTCGGCACGACCTACGCCGGCGAAAACGTGGCATGGACCGCCACCAACGCCCTGCGCGCCGAACTGGCCTGGCACTGCCTCAACCTGGATATGTCCTTTCATCGCGAGCATACCCCCGGCGAGCTGATCGAGCGCATTGACGGCGACGTGGCTGAACTGTCCAACTTTTTCTCGCAGGTCGTCGTCATCGTGATCGGTAATTTGCTGCTGCTGCTGGGGATTCTGGTCGCCCTGTTCCTGGAAGACTGGCGCATGGGGCTGGCGTTTCTCATCTTTGCAGCGCTATCGCTGTTTGTCCTGAACCAGGTACGCGGAATCGCCGTGCTGCACCAAATGGCGCGCCGCCAGGCTGAAGCGGACCTGTTCGGCTTCCTGGAAGAGCAACTGGCCAGCACTGAAGACGTGCGCGCCTGCGGCGCGGTGGGCTTTAGTATCCGTGAACTGTACCGGCTGCAAAGGGCGATCATGCGACACGAGCGCAAGGCGCAACTGATGGACCTCCTGATCCACATGGCGACCGGGCTGCTGCTGACACTGGCTAACGGGATGGCCGTCGTGGCCGGCTACTACCTATTTAGAGATGGCGCCATCACCATCGGCACGGTCTACCTGCTCGTTAATTACGTCAATCTCCTGGCCCATCCCCTGTGGGAGTTGAGCCGCCAGGTTGAAAGCCTGCAGACGATTGGCGCTGTCGTCGAACGATTGAGCGTACTGCGCGGGATTCAGGCCAAGATCAAGGATGGCCCCGGCGCGTACATACCGGATGGGCCGTTGTCATTGGCGTTCGACCACGTATCGTTTGCGTACGACGGAGATGAGGCCGTGCTGCACGATCTCTCCTTCCGCCTGGAGCCGGGCAAGGTCTTGGGCCTCCTGGGCCGCACGGGCAGTGGCAAGACCACGCTGGCCCGCCTGGTGTTCCGCCTGTACGACCCGACGGCCGGCCAGATTGTTCTGGGTGGGGCGAATGTGCGCGATGCTGAACTGAAGAGCCTGCGGGGACGTGTCGCACTGGTGACGCAGGACGTGCAGTTGTTCCAGGCCAGCGTGCGCGACAACCTGGCCTTCTTCGACCGCAGCGTTACCGACGAGCAGATCCGCGCGGCGATTGAGGAACTGGGGATGGGGGACTGGTATCGCTCTCTGCCGGAAGGGCTGGACACCCAACTCGAAACGGGCGGGCGCGGCCTCTCGGCGGGCGAAGCGCAGTTGCTGGCCTTTGCGCGCGTCCTCCTGCGCGACCCGGGGCTGGTGGTCCTCGACGAGGCCTCGTCGCGGCTGGACCCGGCGACCGAGCAGCGCATCGAGCGCGCCGTAGACAGGATGCTGCAAAACCGCACCGCCGTCGTCATCGCCCACCGGCTGGGCACCGTCCGCCGCGCCGACGGAGTGATGATCCTGGAAGATGGGCGCGTGGCCGAGCACGGCGAACGCGAACGGCTCGCCGGCGACCCCACATCTCGTTTCTATGGCCTGCTCCAGACGGGCCTGGAGGAAGTGTTGGTTTGAAGTCTACAAATTCGCAAACTCACACATCTGGAAATCCTGATCAGGCCGCTACTCTGCCTGCCTGGCGCGTCATCTTGAGCATGATCCGCTTTCGCTTCTGGCTCTGGTTGATTGACCTGGTCTGTGTGCTGATCTTCCGGCTGTGCTGGCAGGTGGCGCCGGGCCTCATCATGCGCGCATTCTTCGACCTGTTGGCCGGAAAGGCGCAGGCGGGCCTGAGCATTTGGTCGGTCGTGGCGCTCCTGGTCGCCGCCGAGTTCGGGCGGCGCGTGGCGGACTATGGATTCTATTATGCCGATGTCCCGCTTTTTGCTCACATCCAGACCCTGCTGCGCAAGAACCTCCTCAGGCACATCCTCAACCGTCCGGGGGCATCTCCGCTGCCTGATTCACCCGGTGAGGCCATCAGCCGCTTCCGCAACGACGTGATGGAGATCCCGCTGTTCGTGATCTGGATCAACGACATCCTGGTCGGGCTGCTCGTCGTCGCCGGCTCCATCGTCGTCATGTTGAGCATCAACGTGACCGTCACCTTGCTGGCGCTGGTGCCGCTGGTGGCCGTGGGGGTAATCGCCAATGCCGCCTCCAGGCGCATCGAGGAGTACCGCCGTGCCAGCCGCAGAGCGACGGGCCGCGTCACAGGTTTCATCGGCGAGGTCTTCGGCGCCGCCCAGGCGGTCCAGGTCGCCACGGCCGAATCCGGTGTCATCGCGCGCTTCGATGAACTTAACGACGAGCGCCGCCGGCTCACGCTCAGGGAGCGTTTGTTCGACACGCTCCTGGAATCCCTATTTCACAACACCGCCAGTCTGAGCACCGGTGCGATCCTGATCCTGGCTGGGCAGGCGATGCGCAGGGGTACCTTTACCGTCGGCGATCTTGCGATGTTCGCCTACCTGCTGGAGAGCATCGGTGATGTGACGACCTTCGTCGGCATGATCGTCGCGCGCTACAAGCAGATGGGCGTCTCGGTCGAGCGCATGCAGCGCCTGATGGAGGGCGCGCCGCCTGAGGCCCTGATCGAACTGCGCCCGGTGTACCTGGACGGCAAGTTGCCTGACGTGGTCTGCCCGGCCAAGTCCGCGGTGGACCATCTGCACACGCTCGATACCACAGGTCTGGCTTATCGTTACCCTGGCACGTGCAGCGGCATCCAGGGCATTGACTTGCACCTGGAGCGTGGTACACTCACTGTGATCGTGGGGCGTGTGGGCTCAGGCAAGACAACGCTCCTGCGCGTGTTGCTGGGCTTGCTACCTAAGGACGCAGGCGAGGTCCGCTGGAACGGCGAGGCGGTTGAGGCCCCCGGCGCGTTCTTTGTGCCTCCGCGCAGCGCTTACACCGCGCAGGTGCCACGCCTCTTCAGCAACTCGCTGCGCAACAACATCCTGATGGGGCTTGCCAAAGACGAAGGTGACATCATGCGAGCGATCCGCCTGGCTGTGATGGAGCGCGACCTCGAAGGACTCGAGAACGGCCTGGAGACGGTGGTCGGCCCGAGGGGGGTGAAACTCTCCGGCGGGCAACTCCAACGCGCGGCCGCCGCACGCATGTTCGTCCGCGAGCCGGAGTTACTGGTGTTCGACGATCTCTCCAGCGCCCTCGACATCGAGACTGAGCAGACGTTGTGGGAACGGCTCTTCGAACAGCCATGGCTGACCTGCCTGGCCGTCTCGCACCGCCGCCCTGTGTTACGACGCGCCGACTGCATCATCGTGCTGAAGGATGGGCGGATCGAGGCCCAGGGGAGGCTGGACGAGTTGCTGGAGACCTGCGAGGAGATGCGGCGGCTGTGGCACGGAGGGAATACTGATGAACCTTCTTGACCTGATCAACCGGACACCAATCCCGGAACCCTGGGCCGAGGGAGGCAAGATTCCATGGGATGATCCGGCGTTCAGCGAGCGCATGCTCAGAGAGCACCTGACCCAGGAGCACGACGCAGCCAGCCGCCGCTTCGTGAATATTGACGCCCACGTGGCGTGGATTCACCGTGAGTTGCTGGAGGGGCGCCCGACGCGCATCCTCGACCTGGGCTGCGGGCCGGGGCTTTACGCCAGTCGCCTGGCCCGGCTGGGACACACCTGCGTCGGGATTGACTTCTCTCCGGCCTCCATTGCCTATGCACGGCATTCCGCGGCGAAAGACGGCCTCCGTTGCACTTATCTGCACCAGGACATGCGGAGCGCCGAATACGGCACCGGCTTCGGACTGCTGATGCTGATCTATGGCGAGTTCAATGCATTTCGTCCCACGGACGCCGAACACATCCTGCGCAAGGCGTTCCACGCACTGTCTGAGGGCGGCCTCTTGCTGCTGGAGGTATCCACGTTTGCATCGCTCGAGGCGGAGGGGAAACGGGGGTCTTCCTGGTATTCCAGCCCAGGTGGCCTGTTCTCCGACCGGCCGCACCTGTGCCTGACAGAGAACTTTTGGGATGAGGGGCGGTGCGTTGTGACGACGCGGTTTCTCATCGTGGACGCCGAGACCGGCCACGTGACGCCCCACGCGATGAGTACGCAGGCCTACACGGGCGAGCAGTACCGCGCATTGCTGGCCAGGTGTGGCTTTGGCTGCATCGAGTTTCACCCTTCCCTGGCCGGTGGTGAGGACGAGAGGAACTTTTTCCCCATCGTCGCCCGCAAGGAGGAGACACCTTGTCGCAACCCATGATTGTAGGTCACGTTTTCAACGTGACGATCTGTCTGCGAGGAAGAGTCACGCAGCGAGTGTGGCCTACGTTCTACGAGTATGACGCGGGGGGGGAAGATGATTGACACGAAATTGAAGGACAAGGTAGTTGTCATCACCGGCGCTAACAACCCGCGCGGGATCGGTGCCGCGACCGCCCGAGCCTTCGCGGCAGAGGATGCCAGGGTCTTCATCACCTATCTTCGCATACGGCCCGAAGATCACGGCATCAGCGAGCAAGAAGCGCGGCAAGCAAAGGCTCCTGGTTTGCCCTTATACTATGCGCTGCAAACCGGGTCGGCTGACCAGGTCGTGCAGGAGATCCGCAATCGCGGCGGCCAGGCCGAAGCGTTGGAAGCGGACCTGGCCGATTCGAGTGCCATCCCGCACCTCTTCGATCGCGTGGAGGCCGCCTTCGGCCCGGTGGACGTGCTGGTCAACAACGCCGCCCACTGCGAAGGGCCCGAGTCCATCTTCGCGACCTCTGCCGCACTCATTGACCGTCACTTGGCCGTCAACACGCGGGCCACAGTTTTGCTGATCGCGGAGTTCGTGCGCCGCTACCAGGCGCGCGGCGGCACCTGGGGGCGCATCGTCAACCTGAGCACGGATGCCGCCCAATGCTTCGCCGGTTCCATCTCGTATGGGGCCAGCAAGGCAGCCACGGAGGCCTTCACCCGCAGCATCGCCGTCGAAGTGGGCCCCTTGGGCATCACGGTGAACACCGTAGCGCCGGGGCCGGTCCAGACCGGCTACATCTCGCCGGAGATGGAGGAGCGCGAGATACCTGGGATCCCCCTCCGGCGCATTGGCCGCCCCGAAGACATCGCCGACGTGATCGTCTTCCTGGCCTCCGACCAGGCCCGCTGGCTGACCGGGCAGGTCATCAAAGTCTCTGGTGGGCATGCCATATAATTCTCGCCCTCGGTACGAGGCACTCCCAGCCCTCATCTCGAGGGCTGGGAGCGGGCCGCAGATGTAGGACAAGATGCCATCTTGTCCCACCACTACAAGGCGCTCACAGCCCCCGTCTCGGAGGCGTCTCATGCAGGAGGTGACCTCAGACTATGGAAAGCGCTCCCAGCGGAGGTCCTGAGCCTGGACCGCCAGGCGGCGTCTTTTTGACAAGTTTACCCTGGCAGGGTATAATGCCGCCCAGATCGTCAAGGAGATTCAGGATGTTTCACTACGCAGGCCTCAATCGAATGTTGAGTCTGTGCCGCATGGCGTCTTCTGCGGCTCTGCCTTGTCCTAGTGCGCCTGTTTTAAGGTTGACATAACTGCAAGTTGGATGAAACAGCCGTGGGCGCACCCGCTCACGGCTTTTTTGTTGTGGTGGGAGGAATGGAATGATCGCTGTAAACCTGGACCGTGTCACCGTCACTTACGTCTCAGAACCTGTCTTCGAGAACCTCGCGTGGGAGATCCACGACGACCGGGTGGTAGGTCTGATCGGCCCCAACGGCTGCGGCAAGTCTACGCTCTTGCGCCTGATCGCTGGTGAACTGACGAGTGA
>Ga0315291_10010762_pt1 | contig 11164 bp, 11 predicted proteins | sample YL17G12_20_MG_FD_203070 | JGI IMG/M metagenome (GOLD analysis project Ga0315291, IMG submission 203070) | Sediment microbial communities from Yellowstone Lake, YNP, Wyoming, USA - YL17G12_20 | ecosystem: Environmental > Aquatic > Freshwater > Lake > Sediment | place: USA: Wyoming | collected... | reverse complement strand
TCCTGGATGAACAGGAAAACGTCATCTTCATCAAGGGGGCGATGAATCTCCAGCAGGAGCTAAAGGACCAGCTCGACCTTAATCAAGAGGCGAAGTTTTTCATGTATCTTGAAGAGAAGATGTTTTCGAAGAGAGAAAGCGAAATGCTTCAGCATCATATTATTGAGCACGGAAAGATGCCCAAGACAAACCAGGAGGTGGAAGACCTGTTTTAAGATCAATGATCAATTAGCAATGGCCAATTAGCAATGACCACAGATTTTAGTAGCCGCAGGCTTTAGCCTGCGTAAGAATTCCCCCTCTCCCCTTGTGGGAGAGGGTTGGGGTGAGGGGTCAGATGAATCGGGAAGAAGAACTTAAAAAACAAGGTTGGGAAAAGAGATTTACGATTGATGAACCCCGTCTGTCGGAGATGGTTGAACAGTATAAAGAACTCGGATTTGAGGTCCTTCTTGAACCGGTAGATACCACCTCTGAGGAATGCACTACTTGCATCACAGCTTTCCCAGAACGTTACAAAACCATCTACACCCGCCAAAGAAGTTAAGGCCCTTCCCTTTTTGTCATTCTGAAGGAGCCAAAGCGACTGAAGAATCTCATGGTTTAGACTCTTCGCTTCGCCACCTGAAACCAATAAACAAATAGATCTTTCTCCAGTTCTTGGTAGTTATTAAAATTCTTAGAAATTCTCTTCCAGAATTTGTCATTATGTCTTTTCTCTTTTAAGTGAACGACCTCATGAAAAATCACATAACTTAACAGATGGTCCGGTAAATGTCTCATCAATCTATTAATTGTCAGATTTCTCTTCGAACTCAAGCTTGCCCATTTGGTTTTCATTGTCCTGAAATAGATATTATTCAACTCCCCGCCTAATTCTTTAGAGGCTCCTTTAACAAAAGAATAGATGAGGTCTCTAAACTGCTTTTCAGTTCTCTCGACAATTTGTTTATTCCGAGTTTCTTTCAAACATTCTTTAATAAATCCAGTTTTTTTAAGTATCCAGCTCCTGTATTTTTCTAAGAGGGGAACGGGCTTAAAACCAAAAGGAAGAACCAAAAGAAGTTCCCCTGTTCTAAATTCTAATCTTGGATATCTGACATTCCTATGAGAGACTGAATAAGGTATATTAGGCAGTTCCATAATTTTTCACGCTTTCCAGGAGCCTCTCATGTAAATCGTTCATTTCATCCAGCGAGAGATTATGTTTCCCTTTCATCCCCCGGACGAACCTTCTTATCTCCCTTTCCACTTCTTTCTTGATAGTCACTTGGTTAAACCAGCCGAAAAACATATATTTTTCGAGTCTCTTCGAAAGATCTTTTACCACATCTACAAGAACATCACTTCGACTCAGTTTCTTCTCAAGTTCAAGTAACATAGAGTATTCGAGATTTGAGAAACTCAGAGACTTTTGTCTCGAAAAAAGGCTGTTAATCTCATTTATCGCCCCTACTCCTTCCGTATATATCTTTTCATAGTCCCTTGTTTTCTCCCTCCACATCTCCAGGAGTCTCTCGACCTTCTCTATTAGGGATTCATAGATAGGGTTTCTGTGTCTCTCAACCAGAACCAATCTGTTCAGAGTAAAAAGAATGTTTGCCGCCTTCTCTTTTCTTCCCTTAACCTTCTCTTCCAACTCTTCAAGATATTCACTATCAAAAGCGATGGTCGGTAGTTCTTTTTCTAACTTTTCTATTTCAGTAGATCTATGAATGAATTTTATGGTTTTATCATAATACCTTTGGACATATCCCTCATAAGCAGGCTTTTGAGACACTATTTTCATATAATAGGTGTAAATGGCGGAGAGCCATTTGTAATCCTCAAAATAGTCAAGCTTTATCTCATCCGGGCCAAGAAGTTCAAACATCTTTCTCAAATTCTTGTAATTTTCGACAAATTCTTTTTCCTTCTTCTCGTCCGAGGTTAGAACTTCCACCGACTGGAGAAGGGTTTCTCTTTCGTAGTCCCTCGGTACTTCTTTCAGCATCCCAAGGATATCCTTAATAAGGGCTACAAAATCTTCCTTGACACTTTCATAACTGAAGAGAGCCCCTTTGACGTCCTCTTCGCTGTACATCTCGAAAGCCCTTTTAAATTCTTTCAAGATCCCGACATAATCGAAGACAAGCCCTGCTTCTTTCAAATCCTTGAAAGGCCTGTTCGTTCTTGCCACGGCCTGAAGGAGCCTGTGCTCCTTAAGGAGTTTATCCAGATACATCACTTGAAGAATAGGAGCATCGAATCCAGTCAGAAGCATATCCGTCACGATTAATATTTTCGGGAATTCTTCTTCCTTAAACTTTTCAATCAGATCTTTCCTGATATCCTCAATATCCTTTCCTCCATACCTCACCTTTGACTCTGCCACATACCGCTGAATGACTTTTTCATCCTCTCTCTCAAAGGTAGTGATTACCTCTGAGTAATTCTTGGGTAAAAGTTTATCGAATTCCTCTTTATAGATGGCACAGGCCTTCCGACTTCCGGCCACCACCATAGCCTTAAACTTGCCGTCAATGTTCTCCTTAAAGTGGTGGGCTATATCATGGGCAATCGTCTTTATCCTGAATGGGTTCTCAAGAACAAGTTTGATGGCATTCAGTCTCTTCTTTACCTTATCTTCCACGCCCTCCCTTATCTCTTCGGGCAATTCCTCAAGCTCAGTTTCCCAAAAGGCCTCTAATTGATCCTTTTTTAAGTGGACATCCTTTTCAAGTCTTGGTTGATAAACGATCTTTACTGTGAAGCCATCTTTGATGGAGTCTGTTATGAAATATCTATCAAGATAAGGCTCTTCCGGAGGGTAGCTGAACTCAAGATAAGTATCTCTTCCTCTCTTCGATATGGGTGTGCCGGTAAGGGCAAAGAAGAAGGCATTTTTGAGTATGGCCTTCATTTGGGCAGCGAGAAGACCATATTGAGTCCTGTGCCCTTCATCAACGAAGGCGATAATGTTCCTTCTGCTCATGATTGTCTCTTTTCGTTTCGATATCCTCTCAAGTTCTCCATAGATCTCCTTAAGCTCCTCGGGTCTGAACTTATGAATAAGAATGATAAATACCCCTCTCTTACTCCTGTAATCATCAAATTTAAGAAGTTCCTTGAGTTCCCACACAGTGCCAATTATTTCGGGTTCCACAATATCCAAAGCATAGAATTCGCTATAAAGTTGATCCTCAAGCTCAATCCTATCAACGATGAAAAAGATCGTTGGGTTTTCAAGCTCCTTCATGTAATAAAGCTTATTGGCAGCAAAGATCATGGTCAGGGTTTTGCCACTCCCTTGCCAGTGCCATATCAAGCCTTTGTCTTTGAGACCGTTCTGGGAACGGTCCCTACGGAGATTCTCGATAACTCTTGAAACAATTTTATTGGCGGCTCTATACTGCATGTATCGGGTGATGACTTTGGTTGCGTTTCCAAATTCCACCTTAAAAAAGAGAAAATTTCTGATGAGATCGAGTAAGGTATCCCCCGAGAACATTTCAATTGTTGAATCAATAGAATTTTGTAGGGGCAATTCATGAATTGCCCCTACCTTCCATTCGTATGTTTTAACCTCTTCCTGCCAGGGAACGATGAGGAAATACCTTGCCTGACTTTCGGCTGCAACCCCAATTTGAACATACTTATAAAGTTCTGGGACAGTTCTTTCATAGTCCTTTATTTGTTTGTAGGCATTGAACCAGCTTCCGGAAATATTAGTTGGGTTCTTACACTCGATATCAACAAGGGGAATACCATTCACATAAAGAATAATATCCGTTCTTATTCTATCCTTTCCCTGATGGTAGACCTGTCTTGTGATGATAAATTCATTATTATCAATATCTCCAAAGTCAAAAAGCTGGACATACTTAACAACCTTTTCCTTCTCAAACTTTATAGGAACCCCAAACTTGTAGAAGTTTAGAATTCTTTTCCCTCCCTCAATGCCCGTGCCAGTGAGTTTAAGTTCATTTTTGACTTTGTTAACTTCCTCATTTCCAATTCCCGATCCTTCATTTATCCTTTCCAAAGCCCTTACCAGATTAGGAATAAGTAAAGGCTCTTCATAGCTATCCCTTTCGAGATCATCGCCAGGAATAAATCTCCATCCCTTTTCTTCAACCTTCTTAACAATATAGTCTTCAACAATCAGAGACTCGCTAAATTTTTTCATATCTCTTACTCAACTCTTTTCCATCTCTTCGCTCATTTTTCTTAATACCTCTTCTATTAATGGTTTAACTTCAGGAAGCCGTTTTTTTATAGTATCCCAGATCACATCATATCGGATTCCAAAGTATTCGTGGGCTAATTTATCGCGCATCCCCGCCATTAGTTTCCATGGAACATGTGGATGATTTTCTCTTAATTCCGGGGGTATATGTTTTACGGCTTCGCCAATAATTTGAAAATTCCATGTAACTGCATCAATTGATTTATCGTCTCTAAGGAAATCTTCCATCGTTAATCCCTCTGTATACTTTTCTATCTTCTTCATAGCTTCGAGAATATCGTCAATATAAAGCCTGTAATCCCGTCTCATACTGTCACCGCCTCTCTCAATATACTATCCTTTATGCGTGGTTTCAGAGTATCCTTCATCACCAGGTCAACTTTAATGCCGAGTGTTTCACTCAGAAATTCTTCAAGTTGTATAAAGGTAAAAAGGTCTATGGTTTCGTAAAATTCAACGAGAATATCTATGTCACTTTCTTTGCCTTGTTCACCTCTGATATAGGACCCAAATACCCCTATCGTTTTTACTTTGTACTTATCCTTCAGAATAGGCATGCTTTTCCTGATTTCATTCTTGATCTCCTCAAGCTTTCTCATGGAAATCCTCCTCTGAAATCAAACTGGTGACCCTTTTCCTTCCTGTCAACAAATCCTCCATCAGCCCCTTCTTAATCCTTTCTAATTTTTCTTTCCTATTCCGTAACGACTCAAGCCTCTTATCCACTGTGCTTAAAATTTCAGCAATTTTTCGTTGTTCAGATATTGGTGGGATAGGAATTTTGATTTTTTCTACTTGAGAGGTATTTAAAGCCGGATATTGCCCACCTACCATCATTTTTTTGCATTGGTCTATAAAAGACCCTGTAAAAAGAGTGTGTAACAGATAAAGAGGTAATGCTTTCTCTTTACAAGTCAATACAGCAAAACCTGTTGAGCATATCTGATTGTGGAATTTTTCAGGGACAATTGCGAATGCTTTTAAATATGGGCGAACTGTTGACATGAGGACATCGTTATAATGGATCAACCGACGTGCTCTCGAAGGCGCATCTTTCCCAATAATTTCTTTGGCATTACTAATAACTCCGGTCCCATTTTCAACAGAATCAATATCGATGTATAAGAATTTATCATTAGGGGACTTCCTTGCTGGGTCAATTGAGTCTCTATTAATTTCGGCAAGTTCCATTAATTGAGTAAATTCCCACTCTTTCGGTATCCTCCCTATCTCAGTATCCTTAAACTCCTTATGACCTATGCCCTTGGTTAACAATTCTTGCATCAATCCCTTTTTCAGCCTCTGGGTCTTCCTTACGGCTTCGTCCACCTTTTCAATTCCCTGATCAACCGTCGATATAATCTCCGCAATTTTTTTCTGTTCGTGGAGGAAGGGAACGGGAAGGCAAAAGTTCTCTAATCTTTCTTTTGATAGTTCTTTGAATGTACTCCCACCGCTTAAATTCTCAAGTTCTATTGTTTTGTTCAAAAAATAATATGCATAATATTCTGAACAAATTTTGTTAACATTCTTAGGTATTAAGCCTTTACATCCTTGATTAAACGTCGTCTCTCGTTCGGTGACTGCAATGTAGCCAACTGGTGCCCTTGAAGATACAACGATTGCTCCAGGGGGCAATAGTGTTAGGTTACTTCCTTTTAATCCCCTCTCCGTTATCTTTCTTCCACTATCCTGAATATATATCCTTCCATTCAATTTGCTCATATCGGATGGTGTAATCCAATTTATATTACCTTCATTCCAATATTCCTTTTGTTTTGTTGAAGGGGTCGTACCAGTTTCAACATCAAATAGTTCGCTAACCTTTTTGACTTCCCACTCTTTTGGCAGTCTTCCAATTTCTGTCTGCTTAAATTCTTGCTGGTTCCTCACATTACTAACCGCCAATTTTTTCTCTATTGTCTTCTTTATATAAATGTTCACCATCGTATGTCTCTCGTTCGGAAGTAACTATGGAATGAGTGATGATTTTCAATTTTATTCAGACCTCCATATATTCGAGGCGTTTGGGATACATTGATAAATAAACTCGCTAACTTCATTTGGATGGGCATTTCTTTCAGCCATAGAAAGTAGCGTTTCAATATCTTCCTTAGTGATTATTGAAATCTTGTCATTCTGAGCTTTTTTGCTTACTTCATCGGCTAATTTTTTCCTTGATGTTGTAGTGAAGAGCACCGGATTTGCTATATATCCCATGTCGATCATTGATTGTGTTCGGGACAGCAACTTTGTGAGCTTGTCTATTTCGACAGGGCCTGTAGTACACTCAACTACAAATAGGTTCTCCTCTTGGGGATTTAGCGCAAGAATATCAACTCCTCGAATATCTAATCTCTCGCTTTGTTTAATGTCTTTGATAAACGGGGCTGGAAAAATTCCACAGAAAAACAGAAGATTTTCAACAGCCTTTTCGAAGCTTCTCGAATTATCGCCTATAAGAGAAAGTTGAGACTTAAGTCTTTCGAGGCTCTTATCAAACCTTTCATATATATTAATCATTGGATTGAGAACCGGATTAAAAATAGTAATTTCGTCCACAACTATCCTTTTTGTCCTTAATAAAATGGTGGCTTCATAAAAATCAGCAGGAGGTGATAGTTCAATTTCTGCCTTACCTCCCTGATCTAGATCCATGTCATTAATTTCTTTTGATACTCGTTGGGAAATACCAGATTGAAATCTATAAATTAGACCTATGTCAATATCTGTAGGATCCCAAAACGGCATGACCTCTATTTGTATTTTCAGCACTTTGTGCTCATCCCATTTGAAGTCTAAAATCCTAAGGCCAAGAATAGTCTCAATCTCAATCCTGCTGTTGTCGATGTTTCCGACTGTAGGTAAATAAAAGGCTAAAAGTAATTCTTGTAGATTGTTATAAGGTGCATCGAGGCCCTTCAGTTTTTCATTTATATCTCTATTAAAACTGAATCTTTCACCACCTGATATGATAGAATAATATGTCCAATCTTTGGGAGAAGAAGAAAATCTTTCCCCTTTTTGATTTTTATAAAAGGAAGGGGAAAAATCGGATGAACCATCTATTTTTTTATAATGAATTTCTAAATCTCTTAACTTTAGTATTCCGTTCGCTAAACTACCGAAAAGATCATCTAATTTATCTATTTCCCAAACCTCATGCATAACTTTTAGTGATTCGAGGCTGGGCAAATTATTTCGGATGTGAATTTTACCAGGCGGATCAGGCAAAAGCCTTATTCTCGTCACCACATTCTTGAAATCTTTCTCAGATTTTGCAGCAACTACACGAATATCAAGAGATCTCCATTGATTTTTAAACGGCTCGATATTCTTTTTAAATTCCTCAATTACTTTAAGAATATGCTCATTCATCATTTTCTATTTCACCTCTTATTCAAGTAAAGCATCCTGAAAAAAATGACAACCGAAATGACAACTTAAATGACAATCACCTAATCCCGAACCTTTTGTTGATAATCGCCAACCTAATTGCCAACTTAATCGCCAATCGTGCTCCTCTCATTTACCCAAAACCTCCCAATATCCTCCCTTATCTGGACCGACTCTTTTCAGCAATCTTTTACCCTTAAGTTTATTTATATTCTCTTGAGTTTTTCTTTCAGAAATTCCAATACTCTCTGATAGTCTCTTTATAGTTATGTATTTATTTCTTATAATTTCCTCCAAAATCTTCTTTTGGTTTTCTGTGACCCTTTCTCCGACCTTTTCTATGACCTTTTTTATGACCTTTCCCATGGCCTTTTCTTTGACCTTTTCAGTGACCCCTTCCAGTTTTTCTTCTTCTGCCAATTTTAAATACTCATTGCTCTGCCTGAAGGTCACGTAAAAATAATTCTTATTAAACTCTATTCACAAACATTAAGACTGAATTCGCATGGCCTCGAAGGATCCTTCTCATTCCAAGTCCAATCGAGTTCAGGTGTACATCCAGCATCTTCAAAAAAAGCTATACTTCCATCTTTAGTACAGATCAGAAGAATCGCATGCTTATTCTGTTGTAAAATACGCACCTTCATATTTTTGAAAGGTTCAAGAAGTTCGGGGTCATGTGCTATTGCATAATAAAGTAGTTGCCTTTCTGTCATTTTACTAGCACATTCTGGGTCGTAATGTACTTTAGACTCGACAGCCTTTGTCAATTTAGTTAATTTTGGACCTAAATCTGCATGTCTTGGGGTAATAGAGGCACAACTTAGTAGAAAGACAAAAAATAATGATAACCCTAACCATCTATGGATTCTCATGCTATAACCTCCCATGTAACTATTTCTCCTTTGTCGCCCGTACCTTCATCAAGATTCACATTCTTTCCTATTTTTGCGAAATAGAGATCTGTCTTTTCTATAATGGCCTCAGCAATTAACTGCCATACTTCCAAGACAACTTCTTTAGCATGGTCAAATATTTCATCATAATGTTTGAACCCTGAAGGAGTTTTCAGGTTCTTAATAAAATTGATATCAACTTCTTCTCTTGACGGATACACAAGTCCAAGACCTGATGCAACGTGGCGTGCTAATGGTACAAGCTTTCCCCCTTCTTCTGCTATCTTATCGATTACAAATTTAAAACGTTTATGCCACTCGTTAATTTTCGGTCTCCGTATGCTAAAATCATCTTCATATACTTTCTGCAACATTGCCGACCAAATTTCTGTGATATCTATATCCAAGACTTCCTTATCATCTTTGGCTGCACAAAGAACTATGCCGCTATCGAGGTGCTCTGCAAACTCAATGGGACCAAGATTAAGCCTCTGGTAAATGTAAACATCTTGGTGCATCTCGCAAATGCGATGCTCTGTTTTATGGAGTTCATATGGCCTCCCCACTTTTAAATTGACTACCGGATGTATTGTAAGATCAGTATATACATGTGCAGCGTAACCCAATAGCCATGCAAGCCCCTTACCTCTTGCTTCGCCTTTTTTCTCTTTCAACAGAGATATTCCTGTATGAATCATTTCACCAGCTTTTCTTTTATGCATATCATCAGCCCATTTTTGTGCTCCAGCATCTTCTATTTTTAAGTATGGATAGTCAGGACTTATTGCTCCAAGCTCGCAGAACTTGAACCAATCAAGTACTGCCGCTGCGGCCTCATGTGGAAATCCAATTTTGTCCAAAATATTCGGTGTCCCAAGTTGATTTACCAAAGTTATATGTGCGTATCCTGCAGACATGAAGTCACCCCCATTATAAATTTCTTACTTCTCCTCTTTCTTTATAAACCCATAACAACGGCCTAAATTTTTATATAAATTTTTATCTTTTATATTTTGTGGCATTATTGTTACCTCGCAAGGAACCTTCTTGCCTCAAAATGTAATAAAAACACCATTGATTTTCCATTTTCCCTGATCCCCCTCACCCTTGCCCTCTCCCCGAGGGGAGAGGGGTGTATGGGGGGTATGTAATCGCAAACCTAATTGCCAACTTAATCGCCAACCTAATTGCCAACTTAATCGCCAACTTAATCGCCAACCATTAGACCAAAACATAACTTATTGACCTTCCTTTACTTTTTCTTTTAACGACTCCCAATTTAATGAGTTTAGATATCTCTTTCCGGACTCCTTCGTCTGAAAGTCCAAACATTTCCCTCATCTCCCTATTTGTAATTGCTCCTTTTCCTATAATTTTCTCCACAATTTTCATCTGCCTTTCGGTGAGGGCTATTTGTCCTTTTTCTTTAAGTAGCTTAATGTCTTTACTTAGGCCGATCACCTTTTTCTTAACTTCTTCTATGCTTACAGCCACGCCGTCGGTAAAATATTCAAGCCACCCAGTAAGGTCCAAAGTATTTTGATCAACGCCTTTTAATGCCGCATAGTAACTACGTCTGTCTTGATCGTAATAATCATCAAGAGCAAAGAATCTTTTGGAGTCAAAACCCCGTTTATAGAGGAGCAAGGTTGCAATTACTCTTGCGGTCCTGCCATTCCCGTCTATGAAAGGATGAATTCTCACAAGTTCATAGTGCGTTAAGCCGGCTTCAATTACCGGATCAATTTCAATGACCGCAGTAGAGTTGAACCATTCGAGAAATTCGTTTACCAGTTGAGGGACTTGCTCCGTTGGTGGAGGCATAAATATGACCTCACCAGAGATTCTATTTCCCACGAATACCTGGCGATTTCTAAAAACACCTTCATCCCCAGGATTCTCCAGGGTCTCTTTCGTGACGGTCTTATGAACTTCCAGTAAGTCTTCGGACTTAAATGGAGATCTTTGGGCAAACTCTGGAATTTTCTCTAATGCCTCAAGGTAATTCAAAACTTCCTGCCTATCTTTCCTCCTCACCGTGATTTCTCGGCCTGCTGCCAGGTCACTCACTTGTTCAAGAGATAGAGGATTGCCTTCAATAGCTGTAGATGAATGGGCGCTTCGGATAATTGCTTCCCGACGAAGAGTCACCTCCCATTTGGGTACAAGGGGTGCGTTTAAGATGATTGTTCTCCCCTCAGCGATCTGAGTCAGATTATTAACGATTCTATGGGTATATTGGAAATTTGGTTTAAACATATTTGGTTCACCCCCCCTTGCCTACAGGCAAGCACCCTCAAATCCCCCCACACCCCCCTTTTCTAAAGGGGGGATTTTATAGATCCCTCACGGAGTTTACCCTGAGCCCAGAGATCAGACCCTTCGTTTCACTCAGGGTGACAAAAGCGAAGGGTTCAGAATGACAAGAAAGAGCCCCTTGTACCGACACCCTCATTTTAATTCTCTGAGGTATCCTTCGATTTTCTCTTCTATTGCGAAGATCTCCTTTTCAATCCCCTTAAGCTCCTCCCACTCTTTGGTTACGTCTATCTCTTCGGTCTCTTCCTCCGGAAATACATAAAGAGTTACATTGAGGTTGTAGTCGTTCTCCTTAATTTTCTCGATCTCTACAATCTTCGAAAAA
>Ga0315291_10010761_pt1 | contig 11165 bp, 8 predicted proteins | sample YL17G12_20_MG_FD_203070 | JGI IMG/M metagenome (GOLD analysis project Ga0315291, IMG submission 203070) | Sediment microbial communities from Yellowstone Lake, YNP, Wyoming, USA - YL17G12_20 | ecosystem: Environmental > Aquatic > Freshwater > Lake > Sediment | place: USA: Wyoming | collected... | reverse complement strand
TGTGGGCGTTGCCGTGTGCCCGGTCGCACGGCGAGACCCCTCGACTCGCTTCGCTCGCTCGGGGTGACAGCGAGGAGAAGGCCGTGCCACAAACTCTCGGCGCACCCGCGGCCCCGTGGCCCCTGAAAGGAAGGCGGGGACGAGGCTGGGCCCCGTCTCCGCCGGTCGGATTCCACGTTACTTCTTGCCCGTCTTCGACTTGTCGCCGGCCTTCTTGGTCCCGCGCGCCTTGGGCGGACTTGGGTCCGATTCGTCGCCGGCGGCCAGCGGCGTCTGGCCCGGCATGGCGACGGGGTCGACGGGGTGCGGCCCGAACTCGAGTTTCTCCGGAAACAGGTTCAATTTCGAGGCGTTCATGACCCAATCGTATTTGATCTCGCGGCCGGTGTAGGCGGCCATGCGGCCCATGACGGCCGTCAGGGAACTCTCGGCGACGCGTTTGCCATCGTTCAGAAGGTTGCCGGAGCGGATGCTCGTGATGAGGTCCGTATGCTCCTGGACGCTGGGGTCGCGGCGGTCGCCCTCGAACGTCCAGGGCTTCTTGCCGTCGATGGAGCCGCTGGAGAGGTTGCAGACGCCGTCCGTGCCGACAATGCGGTCGGTGAGGAATCGCATGGCAGCCTTGCCGCCGAACTGGGCGCAGTAACTGGCGACGCGGGCGCCGCCGGGGTACTCGTACTCGACGGCAAAGTGGTCGTAGATGTTGCCCCACTTCGGCGCGGTGCGGACCTGGCGGCCGCCGACGGCGACGCACTTGACGGGCGGTCCGCCGAAGGCCCAGTTCATCAGGTCGATGTCGTGGACGTGCTGCTCCACGATGTGGTCGCCGGAGAGCCACGTGTAGTAGTACCAGTTGCGGCACTGGTTCTCCATCTCGGACCACTCGGGCTTGGGCTGGTGGTACCAGAGCGGGGTGGCGAGGAAGTAGCACTGGCCGCCGATACGCGTGCCGAGTTGGCCGTCCAGGATGCGTTTCATGCTCTCGACGTAGAGGGCGTCGTGGCGGAACTGTGTGCCGGCGACGATCACCCGTTTCTTCTGTGCCGCCAGTTCCGAGGTGGCGATGACCGACCGCGCCCCGGCCGGGTCGACGCAGACGGGCTTCTCGCAGAAGATGTGCTTGCCGGCCTCGACGGCGAGTTTCATGTGCATCGGGCGGAAGCCCGGCGGCTCGCACAGGAGGACCAGGTCGATGCCCGAGGCCAGAAGTTTGGCGCAGTTGTCGAAGCCCGTGAAGCACCGTGCGTCGGTCACCTGCATCTTCTCGCCCAGGGCCTTCTGGAGATTGGCGCGGACCGGGTCGAGGCGGTCCTTGAAGAGGTCCGCCAGGGCCCACAGGATGACGCCGGGCGTCGAATCGACGCAGTTCTTTGCATCGGCCGTGCCGCGCCCGCCGCAACCGACGAGGCCGATCTTGACCGTATCGGACCCTGCGGCGTAGGCGACGCGCGACAGGAGGCCCGCTGCGGCGAGGCCCGCGCCGGCGGCGGAGACCTTCAGGGAGTCGCGGCGGGACAGATGGGGCGAGGCAGAAGGATGTTGAGCGTTCGGCATAGTCCACTCCTCTGCAAGGGTGTGCAGGTGCGGCTCGGTTCTGCTCTGCTTTATGGGTATGCGCGGCGCAAGAGAAGACCCGCCGCGCAACGCGACGCTTCGTCGTTCGGATTTCACCCGCCGCTTCCGCCTTCGCCAAGGCTTCCGGCCTTCGCAGCCGAAGCGGCTGCTTCGGCGGAGTAGGCTCGGCGTACAGGTCCGCGGCGGGCTCGGACGGCGCTGCTCAAATCAGGTCAGTCTTGCCCGGCATGGCGACTTCGTCGGCCTTGTAGGGGCCGAACTCGAGTTTCTCGGGTCCCAGGCGGAGTTTCGACACCTTGGTGGCCCAGTCCCACTTGATCTCGCGGCCGGTGTAGGTGCACATGCGGCCGAGGACGGCGGTCATGCAGGAATCGGCGACCTGCTGGGCCTCGTTCCAGTGCTTGTCCTTGCCCGTGATGCTGTTGAGGCAGTCGACGTGCTCCTGGACGTAGTGGTCCATTTCATTGCCCTTGAACTCCCAGATTCTCTCGCCGGAGACGGCGCTGATCTGGCCGTTGCAGTTCGAGGCGCCCTTCTCGCCGATGACGCGTTCGGAAACGCGGCCGGCGGCCTTGGGCCAGTGCGAGCAGTAACTGGCGCACTTCACGCCACCCGGGAACACGTACTCGACGGCATGGTGATCGAAGATGTTGCCGGGCTCGGGGCGCACCTGGCGGCCGCCGATGCCGACGGCGCTTTCCGGCGGGCCGCCGAACGCCCAGAGCATGATGTCGAGGTTGTGGACGTGCTGCTCGACGATGTGGTCGCCGCAGGTCCACGACCAGGCGAACCAGTTGAGGACCTGCCACTCGACGTCGGACATGCCCCCGGTGCGAGGCCGCTTGTGGGTGACGGGTCCGCCCATCCAGTAGAACTGGCCGCCCATGAGTTTGCCGAGGGCGCCCTTCTTGATCTCCTCGATGGTTTCCTGGTAGCGCTTGGAATGGCGGCGCTGCGTGCCGGCGACGACGGTCAACTTCTGCTGGTCGGCCGCAGCCGCCGCGGCGCTGACGATGCGGTAGCCGTGCGGGTCGACGCAGACGGGCTTTTCCATGAAGACGTGCTTGCCGGCCTTGATGGCGGCGTCAAAGTGCATCGGGCGGAAGCCCGGAGGGGCGGCTGTGACGATCAGGTCCACGCCGGCGGCGATGACCTTGTCGCCGTTGTTGAAACCGCCGAAGCACGTCGCCGCGGTGGCGGCGACCTTGCTGCCATGTTTCTTGTGCCTCTTCAGGCCTTCCATGGCCCCTTTCGCCCGGTCCTGCCACAGGTCGCCGAACGCCACGACCTTGATGTTGGTCTTGGTGATGTCTGCGGCTTCGCAGCACTGGTCGAGGGCGCCCGTGCCGCGACCCCCGCAGCCGATGAGGCCGACCTTGATCGTGTCTGAGCCGGCCGCGTAAACGTAATGGGCGCCGACGCCGGCCAGGGCCGCGGTGGCCGCAACGGCCGCGGAGCCTTTCAGGAAGTCCCTGCGTGACACCTGCTTCTTGTCGCTTTCCATCGGTAAGCCCTTTCTATTGAATGGCGCTGCGCACCGTGTCGCAACGTAACTTACAAGACTGACAACACACGCCCCGCCCGTACGGGGCGAGCGGGGCGGCTAACCTGGCAAAACCTAGATCTTGGCCTCCTGCCACTGCGTCTTCAAGAAGGCGAACGACTTCGGGATCTCGACCATCGGGTCGAGCCGGTTCTTCTTGTCGCCGGTCGTGTTGCATTCCAGGCTTTGGTAGTCCCGGTACCCGATCCGCTTGAGGCCCCGGAAACCCGCGACGAAACTCCGCTCCGGCTTGCCGGGCTCCCTCAGGTGGTCCTGCCCGGGCAGCCAGCGGATGCGGCTGGCCAGGTGGACGTGGTGGATGTACCCGTTGGCCGTGACGAACGCCTGCTCGTCGTCCTTTTCTTCGTTGCCCATGTGGTAGAAGTCGCCCATGAGGCAGATGCCCGGGCTCTTGGAGGCCTTGCAGATCTCGACGGCCTGCTCCAGGCGGTTCATGAAGCGGGCCTCGCCTTTGTTCAGGGGTTCCAGGAGGATGCGCGTGCCCAACTTGACGGCGTACTCGCCCACGGCGGGCAGGAGGTCGGCCAGGGCCTTGAGGCCGTCGTCCCAGTTCAACTGCGGATGGTCGTTGAAGGCGGGGACGAAGATGATGCCGGTGCTGCCGGCCTCGCCGGCGCCCTGGAGGGTCTTCTTGAGTTTCTCGGCGCCCTCTTTGCGCTTGGCCTCGTCGGGGTCGATCAGCGGGAAGTAGCCGCAGCACAGGGCCGCGACGCCCACGCCGGTGCCCTTGAGTTCTTCCCTGATCTGCCGGCCGCGCTCGGCGCTCAGGCCGCCGAACTCCAGGCCGCAGCCGCCGAACTTCAGGATCGTCTCGGCCTTCTCCTTCAGGCTCTTGCCGGGGATATTGCCTTCCTGGCTGCACAGTTTCAGGACGGCCTGGCCCTTGGGTTTTTCGGCGTCGGCTGCCCGGAGGACCGGTGCTACTCTGCGACCCTGCTCTGCGAAGCCCGCTACGCAGGGCGCAGCAGAGAGTAGCGAAACTTCTTCGCTACGTAGCACGAGTGCGGCGGTGCCGAGGCCGGCCAGGGCTCCCGCGGCCGCAAGGGTACCCTTCAGGAACTCGCGCCGGTCCATTCTGACTCTCCTTTTCGTGCCCGCGGGGGTTACTATTCGACCCGCTGGGCCTTGACAAGTCAAGCGCTGAATCGGGCGGCGGAACTCGGCTCGTGCTTCGCAGCGAGCCTACTCCGCCGAAGCAGCCTCGGCTGCGAAGGCTGGAAGCGCTGCTTCGCAGAGTAGCACCGGCGCGCCGGCGCCCGGGACGGGAGCGACTTACGGGAACATCTCGGGCAGCAGCCGCCGTGCGACCTCGCCCAGGTAGGCGTCCACCTCGCGATCCGAGTCGAACTGGAAGACCCGGTCGCAGACTTCCCGGGCCTGGTCCATGGTTATGCTGCGGATCCCCTTCTTAATCTCCAGAAGCGTGGCCGGAGATACGCTGAAAACCTGGACGCCCAGGCCCAGCAGGACCGGGATGTAGATGGGGTCGCCGGCCATTTCGCCGCAGACCGACAGTTCGACGCCCGACTCGTGGGCCGCCTCGGCCACCGTCTTCATCAGCCGCAGCACCGCCGGATGGCCCGGCGTGTACAGGCTGGCGACGCATTCGTTCGAGCGGTCCACGGCCAGGGTGTACTGCGTGAGGTCATTCGTGCCGACGCTGAAGAAATCGCATTCCCTGGCGAAATGGCGGGCCATGATGGCGGCGCTGGGCACCTCGATCATGATGCCGACCTTCATGTCGGGGTCAAAGGGAATGCCCTCTTCCTCGAGGTCCTCGCGCACGTCGGCGAGGAGCATCTTGGCCTGCCGGAGTTCCTTGAGGTTGGTGACCAGGGGGAACATGAGGCGGGTGGGCCCCAGGGCGCTCGCCCTCAGGATGGCCCGCAGTTGGGTCTTGAAGAGGGCGATGTGCTGGAGGCTGAGCCGGATGCTGCGGCAGCCCAGGAAGGGGTTGCGCTCGTCGTAGTCGCCCGACAGGTGGGTGAACTTGTCGGCGCCCAGGTCGCACGTGCGGATGGTGATGGGCCGCCCCTTCAGCAGGTCGACCGCCTCGGCGTACGCCCGGAAGTGGTCCTCCTCGGCCGGGTCCGAGTCGCGGTCCAGGTACAGGAACTCCGTGCGGTACAGGCCGACGCCGCTGGCGCCCCGGGCCAGGCACGTCTCGATGTCATGGGGAAACTCGATGTTGCCGTAGAGTTTCACCTCGTGGCCGTCGAGCGTTACCGCGGGCAGGTCCCGCAGGCCCCCCAGTTCTCTCTCCATGCGGCGGAACCGCTCGCCGGCTTCCCGGTGACGGGCGATGGTGAGGGTGTCCGGGTTGATGATGATCAGGCCGTGGTTGCCGTCGACGATCACCGTGTCGCCGCCCGCGACGTCGGCGGTGATGTTCTTCAGGCCGACCACGGCCGGAATGCCCATGGCGCGGGCGACGATGGCGGTATGGCTGGTGCGCCCGCCGCTTTCCGTGGCGAACGCCAGGATCTTCGAGCGGTCCAGGCTGGCCGTCTGGCTGGGCGACAGGTCGTGCGCGACGATGATGGCGGGGTCCCGCAGGGTGCCCAGCGTCTCGCGCTTGGCGCCGATGAGGTTCCTGAGCAGCCGCTTCTCGACGTCGTACACGTCGGCCACGCGCTCCGACATGTACCGGTTCGGCAGGCTGAGGAACTTCTTGGCGTAGCCCCGGAGGACCGTGGCCACGGCGTACTCCGGGGCGTAGTGCTCGCGCTGGACCAGTTCGCGGATTTCCTCGGCGACGCGGGGGTCCGTCAGGAGGGCGTCCTGCACGTCGAAGATGGCGCCCAGTTTTTCGCCCACTTCCGTGGCCACGCGCTCCCGCAGGCCGCGCACCTCGGCCAGGGCGCGCTGGACGGCCCCCTGGAACCGCGCCAGTTCCGCGGCCGTCTCCTGGGGTTCGATGCTGCGGCGGGGAATTCGGAATTGCTCGCTGTCCAGCACGATCGCGCTGGCGATCGCGAGGCCGGGCGAAACCGCTATCCCTTTGTGAATCTCCATCCGAATCCGTCAGGGCTTCTTGGGGTTCTCGTCGAAATGCTTGACCACCCGGACCAGGGCCTCCAGGCACGGTTCGGCATCGGCGCCCTGGGTCTCGATGCGAAGGACCGCGCCCCGCTCCGCGTCCAAAAGCATCATCTCCATGATGCTCTTGCCGTTGACCTTCTGGTTATCCTTGTAAACAGCCACGCGGCTGGAGAACCGGTTGGCCGTCTCCACGAACTGGGTTGCCGGTCGCGCGTGCAGCCCCTGGCGATTGATGATTTGCACCGCTCGTGAGGCCACAAGTGCATCCCTCCAGGGTACGCGGCGACGCCCGCGGCGTCACGGAAGTTCCTGGTCGGCCTCGCGCAGAAGGTCCAGCAACTCCCGGCGGGTCGCCGCCTGGCACATGAAACGCCGGAGGTTGTCATTCTTGATGCTCCGGAAGATATGTTCCATGGCCTTCAGGTGCTCCTCGGGTCTTTCAACCCCTGACAACAGCAGGAAGAACAGGTGGACGGGCTGGCCGTCGAGGGCGGCAAAATCAATCCCCGCCGCGCTCCGACCCACGGCGCCCATGATCTTGCTGATGCCGTCCTGCTTGGCGTGCGGGATGGCCACGCCGTTGCCGAACCCGGTGGTCCCCTTTTTCTCCCGCCGCATGATGGCATCGACGGCCCGGCGCCGCTCCGATCCCGGGATGGCCTTCGCCTTGACTAATGCCGCCACCATCTCTTCAACGGCGCCGCGCGCCGTGTCGGCCTCCAGGTTCGGCAGAACCGCGTCCGGGTGAATGAAATCCGCCAGGTGCATGGGTAGCAATTCCTACGCCCCCCTAGGTTCGTGTGGGTTGGTGCGGGTTCGGCCCGCGGCCCTTGCGGTGGCGGGTGCGGTCCTTCAGTTCGATCAACTGCCGTTCCACCCGGTCCACCGTCTGATCGACGGCGGCCCGCAGGTCCGGGCCCATCGCACGGGCCACCAGGTCGGACGCGTGTTCGACGTCGACGATCATCTCGCAACCGAACCCCCCGCCGCTGTGGTCCAGCAGCACGCGGATGGCCTGAATCCTGTCGTAATACTTCACCAGCCGCTCGGCCTTCTTCCTGGCGTACGCCTTCATCTCCGGCGCCACCGAGGTGTGACGGACGGTGACCTCGATCTGCAATCCGCACCTCCCACCCCTCTTGGCAGCGCTGTCGCAGCCCTTCCAGATTTCCCCAAACCTTTATGGAGTGTACCATCCGAACGGACGCGAAGTCAACGATTTCCGAATGGCGCCGGGGCGAGCGCTCGAATCCGCTGGACTTCCGGCCTGTTTTCCGGTATAGTTTTGTAATGTTCGCCCCGTACCGCGGGGTGCGCCTTTCCTGGAGAAGTCCGCCAGGGACGGCCGATAGGCGTACCGTCGGCGCCTGTGGAGGGCGCCGGCGGGGGCGCGAAACCTCGCCGGTTTCGCGACCGCAGGGCCGGGGCAAGGTCCCGGCCCCTGATGCAACGGGCGACCGCCCCACCGGCGGCGTCCACAGATGGAAAGGGCTGTCCCATGCCTGAGCGCAACGGTGCGCACATCCTCCTGGAAGTCCTGAAGGCCGAAGGCGTCGAAGTGGTGTTCGGCATCCCCGGCGGCGTGGTGCTGCCGATCCTCGACGCGTTCGCCGACGTCGACCAGCCCCGCTTCATCCTCACGCGCCACGAGCAGGGCGCCGGCCACGCGGCCGACGGCTACGCCCGCGCCACCGGCAAGGTCGGCGTCTGCCTGGCCACCAGCGGCCCGGGCGCCACCAACCTCGTGACCGCCCTGGCCACCGCCAACTTCGATTCCGTCCCCCTGGTCGCCATCACGGGCCAGGTCAAGACGCTCCTGATCGGCAACGACGCCTTCCAGGAGGCCGACATCACGGGCATCTCGCGCCCCATCACCAAGCACAACTACCTGGTGAGAGACGTGGCGGAACTCGCCAGGTGTCTGCGCGAGGCGTTCCACATCGCCCGCACGGGCCGCCCCGGGCCGGTCCTCGTGGACATCCCGGCCGATGTGGCCGGTGCCAAGACCGACGCACCCGTTCCTGACAAGGTGGACCTGCCGGGCTACCGGCCCGTCATCAAGGGCAACCGGCGCCAGATCAAGCGCGCCGCCGAGGCCATCAACGCGGCCGAGAGGCCGCTGCTGTACGTCGGCGGCGGGGTCATCATCTCCGGCGCCTCCGACCGGGTGCGGGCACTGGCCATGAAGTGCAATATCCCCGTCACGACCACGCTGCTGGGCCTGGGGGCGTTTCCGGAAGACCACCCGCTGGCCCTCAAGATGCTGGGGATGCACGGCACGGCGTACGCCAACTACGCCGTCCAGCAGTCGGACCTGCTGATTGCCGTCGGGGCCCGCTTCGACGACCGCATTACGGGCGACGTCAAGAAGTTCGCCACGCACGCTAAGATTATACATATTGATATCGACCCTTCGAGCATCTCGAAGAACATCCGCGTCGATATCCCGGTGGTGGGCGATGCCCGGGACATCCTCGAAGGGCTCGTCGAGCAATGCCAGGCGCGCGACCGCGCGCCGTGGCTTGCGCAAATCGGCGACTGGAAGGACAAGCATCCCCTGGCCTACAAGCCCAACGGCCTCAAGCCCCAGTACGTCATCCAGCAGATCTGCGAGGCCTCGGGCGGCAAGGCCATCGTCTGCACCGAGGTCGGCCAGAACCAGATGTGGGCCGCCCAGTGGTACACGCACCGCCACCCGCGGCACTTCATCTCCTCCGGCGGCCTCGGGACGATGGGCTACGGCTTCCCGGCGGCCATCGGGGCGCAGGTCGGGTGCCCCGACGCCCTGGTCGTGGACATCGCCGGCGACGGCTCCATCCAGATGAACATCCAGGAACTGGCCACCGCCGTGCACAACAAACTCCCGGTCAAGGTCTGCATCCTCAATAACGGGTACCTGGGCATGGTCCGCCAGTGGCAGGAACTCTTCTACAAGAAACGCTACAGCGGCTCCACTCTCAACGGGAACCCCGACTTCGTCCGCCTGGCCGAGGCCTACGGCGCGAAGGGCATGCGGATCACCAAGACCGAAGAGGTGCGGCCGGCGCTGGAGAAGGCCTTCGCCGACCCGCACGTCTGGTTCCTCGACTTCGCCATCGATCCGGAGGAAAACGTCTTCCCGATGGTCCCCTCGGGCGAGGCCATCGACCGCATGATCGGCGGCATGGCGTAAAAATGTTTAGCCGTCGCCGCATACGGCGACGGGTATCAACGAATGGCGCGGCGGGTCTCCTGACCCGCCGCGCATCTTGAACCGTTGTAAAGGCAAACGATGTCGCTCGTCATCGGCGAAAACGTCACGCACCGCTACACGGACCAGGACGTCCTGAGGGGCGTCTCGTTCCACCTGGGCCGCCGCGACCGCGTGGGCCTCGTGGGCCCGAACGGCGCGGGCAAGACCACGCTCCTTAAGATCATCGGAGGCATGCTCGACCCCACCGGCGGCAGCGTCCACCGGGCGCGGGGCCTGCGCGCGGCGTACCTGCCGCAAGACACGCCGGCGCTGGAAGGCGCCACCGTCCACGATGCGGCCCTTGGCGCGCTGGCCGACCTGAGGCGGACGGAGCAGGAACTCCACGCCCTGGCCGACCAACTGGCCGGTCGCCTGGGCGACCCGGACCTCCTGGCGCGCTATGGCAGGATGCAGGCCGAGTTCGAGGCCCGCGGCGGGTACGCCTACCCCAAGCGCATCGAGCAGGTCTTGGCGGGCCTGGCCTTTCCGCGCGACATGTGGGACCGGCCGCTGGCCTCCTTGAGCGGCGGGCAGCGGACGCGGGCGTACCTGGCATCGCTCCTTCTTCAGGACCCCGACGTGCTCCTGCTCGACGAACCCACCAACCACCTCGACCTGGATTCCGTGGAGTGGCTCGAGGAATGGATCGCCGGCTTTCGCGGCGCCGTCGTCCTGGTCTCGCACGACCGGTACCTGCTGGACCGCGCGACCACGAGCACGTGGGACCTCGCCTTTGCCGCGCTCGAACCTTACCCCGCGCCGTACAGCCGGTACCTGGAACTCCGCGAGGAGCGCCACAAGGAGCGCCTGCGCCGCTACGAGGCCCAGCAGGAATCCGTCGCGAAGACCGAAGAGTACATCCGGCGCAACATCTACGCCGGCCGCACGGGCGTGGCGCGAGGCCGGCGGACCCGCCTGGAGAAACTGAAAGACGAGGGCCTCCTCGTCCGGCCGCGCGAGGCCGAATCGATGCACCTCCGCATGAAGGCCGCCGGCCGCACGGGCGACATCGTCCTGGTGGCCGCTCGTCTGGCCGTGGGCTACGACCCCGCCCGGCCGCTCCTTTTGGTGGAGCGCCTGGAGGTGATGCGCGGCGACCGCGTGGCCATCATCGGCCCGAACGGCGTCGGCAAGACGACCCTCCTGCTGACCCTGCTGGGCCGACTGCCGCCGCTGGCGGGCGAGGTGCGGCGGGGGGCCAACCTGAACGTCGGCTACCTCTCGCAGGCCCGGACGGAGGTCCGCCCCGAGACGGCCGCCCTCCAGGCCGTCCTCGACGCCGGCCAAGGCTGGAAGCCCGAGCGGGCGAGGGCGCTCCTCGGCAGCCTCCTCATCACCGGCGACGAGGCCCTCAAACCGTTCGGCACCTTGAGCGGCGGGCAGCAGAGCCGCGTGTGCCTGGCGCGACTCGTGGTCCAGGGGGCCAACGTCCTGGCCCTCGACGAGCCCACCAACCACCTGGACATCCCTTCCTGCGAGGTCATCCAGGACGTGCTCCAGGACTTCCAGGGGGCGGTCCTCTTCGTCAGCCACGACCGGTACCTCGTCGGGGCCGTGGCCACGCACATCTGGGCTGTCGATGGCTGCGAGGTCCGCTGCATCCTGGGCGGCCTCCAGGAATACCTGGGGTGGCGCAGGGAGCGCCTGGGCCTTACCGGGCCGGAGGTCGATGAGGCGAAGGAGGCCCGCAAGGCCTCGTACGCCGGGCGGAAGGCCGCCGAGCGCGAGGCCCGCCGCCGCGCGAGCGCCATC
>Ga0315291_10010760_pt1 | contig 11166 bp, 10 predicted proteins | sample YL17G12_20_MG_FD_203070 | JGI IMG/M metagenome (GOLD analysis project Ga0315291, IMG submission 203070) | Sediment microbial communities from Yellowstone Lake, YNP, Wyoming, USA - YL17G12_20 | ecosystem: Environmental > Aquatic > Freshwater > Lake > Sediment | place: USA: Wyoming | collected... | reverse complement strand
CAATGGGGTGCACCTGCGGAGCGGCATCAACCATGACCGGTACCCCGTGCGCCTTTCCCACCTCGAGCACTTGGGCAAGGGAGAGAGTCCCTTCGCAACCTTCGAGATGAGCAGGATACAGGATCGCGGCTGTCATGGCGCCGATGGCAGCCTCCAATTGCTGCAGCGTCGTCCCGGCGTCGTCCCCGACCTCAACTCTGCAGGCCCCGACGATGGTCGGGCAATGATCGTATTGGAACCGCTGCCGCCTCTGGATGAGAAATTCGTTTTTCAAGCCAGTTGTGTCAGGCAGTTGAGCCATTTTCTCAGGGTCGTCACCTGTCATGCAGGCAGCCATGCCTAGCGCCAGAGCCGCTGCTGCGCCAGTAGTAACACTGGCCGCCTCGGTGCCCAGCAAGCCCGCGATGATCCGGCCGGACTTGTTCAGCAGGTCCGCCATGTCAACGTGGTAACGGTTGGCGGCCTCCATCGCCGCCCTCACGCGTGGGGACAGACGCGAGCCACCCAGGATTGTGCGAGGCCCTCGAGCGTTGATGATGGGCTTTACGCCCAACGCTTCGTACACACCTTGTTCGCTAAACAGATTCTCGGATGTTATCGTTGTCATTCTGTTGCCTCATAAATCGTTGATCGAGATTTGCCCACGGAAGTCGAAACAATCGTGGTAGGCAAATACGGCTGGATAACCGCCGGTATGCAGGAACACCACTGTTTGGCCCTTCTTCAATCTGCCAGTGCGAATGTGATCGATCAATCCCGCCATCGCCTTTGCAGAGTATACTGGATCCAGAATAATACCCTCGTGTGACGCAACGAGTTGGATCGCCTCCAAACAAGCAGGTGACGGAATCGCATAGCCTTCGCCAACATAGTCGCCAAGGTTGGTGACCTCGTCCGGTGACACGTACAGGTCGAGCCCAAGCTCGCGAGCTGCCTTGCCTGAAATATCTGATACCATTTCAGGAATTGGCTTGTCGAAGAAAGATGCATCGATAGGTCGGATCCCGACGACAGGATAGGAACCCCCGAGGGCTTTGAAGCCGAGCATGAGGCCGCCCTGCGTTGTATCCGTCGAAGCCATATAGATGTAATCAGGCTTGAGATGCTGCTCTTCAAATTGCCTGTGCAGCTCCAACGCGCAGTTTACATAGGCAGCCGCATCCAACCCAATGTCTTTTTCGTTGGCCATCCGAGCGACATAGGGTCTGTGGCCGTGCTCCTTCAGGCGATCCGCAAGGCGGTACATGCGCTCGATGACTGCCTCCCGGCCCTGGATGTCTACAATGTGAACATGGGCTCCTAGAAGCAGATCGAGCAAAAAGTTGCCCTGCGGGATATACTCGGCACTACCACGTATTGGGAACAAGACAAGGTGTGGCTCCAGGTCGGCTGCGACACAAGCTGCGGCCATCTGTCGGCAGTAATTGGATTGAATGGCTGCGCCAGCGATCACGCAATCCGCGCCAGAGTCCAGGATGCGCGGAAGGACAAATTCCAGCATCCGAGTCTTGTTGCCGCCGAGGGGCATGCCGGTCAGCTCATCTCGTTTGAAGTAGATGGTTGGCCCGCCCAGGGCTTCTGAAAGCCGAGGCGCAGGCTGCAGTGGGGTGGGCAGTTGAGCCAGATGAAAACGCGGGAGTCTGGAAAGGGCTTTCTCAAGCGCTGTCACCCGTGAATTCATTGTGAGCCTCCTTCTTTCACTTCCGGCGCTCGCCTCTCCATGTAATCAGCGAGAGCGGCAAGAGTATCGTCAATGTCTTGCACCGTGATGACGGGAGCCATATGCCCGACCCGAAAGACCCGGTTCGCCAGAGGCCCAAAGGCCGGCGATATCTTGATGGAATGTTCCTTTTCGAGGAAAGCTATAATATCATCCGCCGGGATGCCGGCTGGAGAGCAAGCCGTGGTAACCACAGGAGCTGCGTAAGGCTCCGGGACTAATGGCGGCATGCCAAGCCCGGTCAACCCGGTCCGCAGCCGCTTGCCAAGTTGCCAATAGTAAGCCGCGCGATTCGAGATACCTTCAGCCGTCAACGCCTGTAAGGCGGCTCGCAAGGCGAGCACCAGTGTCGTGGGCATTGTAACAGGGAATGGATGCCAGCTCGCCCATTCGGGTTCACAGGCAAACTCGCGCCACAACTTGAGATCCAGGTAAAAGCTCCGCGGTGAATCTGCACGTCGATCCATCGCCTCCCATGCGCGCGGACTGACGGCCACAGGCGCCAGTCCGGCTGAGCCGCCCAAACACTTTTGCGTGGCCGAGCAACATATGTCAACGCCCCATTCATCCATGGCAAACTCGACCCCACCCAGGGATGCGACGGCGTCCACGATCAAGAGCGTCTTGGACTCTCGAAGCATGCGCCCGATTTCGGAGACGGGGTTCAGAACGCCGGTTGTGGTCTCGACGTGGGTCATCAATACGGCCGCGGGCGCCGGCCCCTGGCTCACGGCAGATTCAATGGCCTCGGGCTTGACGGGCTCGCCCCAAGACACATTCACTTCAGTCGGGATGGCTCCATGCGCACGTGCCATCGTCACCATGCGGTCGCTGTGCCATCCACCCACAGCCACGACCACGCGGTCGCCGGGAGACAGAACGCTCCCGAGCGCTGCGTCTATCCCTGCTGTTCCTGAACCGACCAGGCAAAAAACTTGGCCCTTCGTTCCGAACACTTGGCTCAGCATCTGCAGAGTCTCATTGTAAATGCTGACCCATTCAGGCCCATAGTGTGCTTGTATGGGCGCCGCCAAAGCGGCCGAGACCGAATCAAGAACCGGGACCGGGCCCGGGATCATCAGTCGTTTAGTCATCTCAAGCTCTCCTTTAGAACGATGTGCGCTTGGATCGTCGAGGCAGCCGTGACGACGATATCCTTGGTAAAGATATGCTATGCCCGGAAAGAAAGCTGCTGCACTGCCTGCGCTTTCAGGCGTTCAGGCACTGGCTCGTGGGGAATGCCCGGCACTTGGGAGGCCATCACCTGGCCTCGGTCTGAAAGCAGCACCTCCGGCGCAGCAAGATCCGGCTGGTAGAACATGCCTGACGGGAAAATATCGGCAGGATAGGTAAAGTTGGGCAGTGTGGCCGCTTCGATGTTGATACTCGTGCCCACGCCACTCTCCAACATACTTCCAATCCAGCAAGGAATATTGTGCTCGGCGCACAACTCCTGGATGTCTCGCGTCGCACTCAAGCCCCCCACCCGCGCCACCTTGATGTTTACGATCCGGCAGCTTCCCAGCCGGATCGCCGCCTTGACATCAATCAAGTTATGAATGCTCTCATCCAAGCAGATGGGTGTGTTGAGCATACTCTGCAGTTCGGCGTGGTCGAAAAGGCTAAGGCTGTCGTCCTGCAATGGCTGCTCGATCATGGCCAGATGATAGCGATCAAGCTTCCGGAATAGGTCAGCATCCGCCAGGGTGTAGGCAGCGTTGCAGTCGACATGGAAAGTAAGGGCGGGGAAGGTGGAACGCACGGCATCAACCATGTGGAGGTCCCAGCCAGGCCGGAACTTGAGCTTGATGCGAGGATAACCCTGATCAATGGCGCCCTGGATCTTGGCCAGGAGTATGTCCAGTGAATCCTGCACCCCAAAGTCGGCACCCACTGGTATGCAATCCCGTCCACCACCGAGCAGAGTGTGCAGGGGCACGCCCCGCCGCTTGGCATCAAGCACCCACCAGGGGATCTCTAAACACGCCTTGGCAAATTCGTTGCCTTTAAAGATGGCCAGCTGATCTACAATGTCTTTTGCCGACTCGATATCCTGGCCGATGATGCGCGGCACCAAGTGCTCGCGCAGGGTGGCAAGGATGCCATGCACATGCTCTGCAGAACTGGCGGGCACCAAGGCTACGCACGCCTCGCCCCACGCATAGTATCCCTCGCCCTCCATTCGTACCAGGATTGACTCGATTTGCCTTAGTTCGCCATACGAGGTGCGAAAGGGAGACAGCAGGGGCAACTTGGCCCAGTAAATGTCAATTTGCTCTATCTTCATGGTGACTTTCTCCTCAGGTTGTCAAGTCTTGCGACTGCATACTCGGTTCAACTAGGCCACTGCTTGTTTGGCCCGAGCGGCCGCCGAAGCCGCATCAGGGGCAAAGATATCGGCCCGGATCTGTTGCGCAAACTCGGCGGTGATCGGCGCTCCGCCTATCATGATTCTGACACCCGAGCGCAACCCCGCCTCCTCCAACGCCTCAATGATAAGCTTCATTTGCGGCATGGTGGTAGTGAGCAAGGCAGACAATCCCACCAGATTGGGCCGATGTTGCTTGACCGCCTCAACGTATTTTTGTGGCGACACATCCACACCCAGGTCAACCACCTCGAATCCACTGCCCTCCAGCATCATCGCCACCAGGTTCTTGCCAATGTCGTGCAGGTCGCCTTGCACAGTTCCAATCACTACTTTGCCAATGGGTTGAATACTAGATGCGGCCAGCTTGGGTCGCAGCCGCTCCAGGCCGGCCTTCATGGCGCGACCTGCCACCAGCATCTCGGGCACAAAGAACTCGCCGCACTCGAACAACCGTCCGACTTCTTTCATGCCGTCGATCAGTCCCTCATTGAGGATCCTTGCCGCTGGCAAATCCTCCTTGATCGCTTGATCGACCAGAGTTTTGGCCCGCTCCGCGTTGCCCTCAATCACGCTTGATCTTAGATCCAACAACGTCGTCATCGTTCTATCCTCCTTGTTTCAGAGTAAAGCCTCGTCTAGCGAGATAGCCATCCCCCATCCACGGGAATGACTGTGCCATGCATATAGTCCGAAGCGCACGAAGCCAGAAAGACGGCGATGCCCTTTACGTCCTTCGGCGTCCCCCAACGCCCGGCCGGTATGCGCTCTAGAATCTGGTGACTGCGCACCGGATCATCCACGAGGGCTGCGATCATTTCGGTTGCCATGTAACCCGGTGCAATCGCATTCACGTTAATGCCCCGCCCTGCCCATTCGTTGGCCAGGGCCTTGGTAAGCTGCGCCACGCCCGCCTTGCTCGCCGTGTAGGCAGGCACCATGATCCCGCCCGAGAAGCTGAGCAGCGAAGCCATATTGATGATTTTGCCGCAACCTTTTTCCAACATGATGTGCGCCGCCAGTTGGCACAACTGGAAGACTGAGGTCAGGTTTACCTCGATCACCGCGTCCCAGTCCACCAGCGGAAATAGTTCTGCTTTGTGGCGTCGCTGGATACCATGGCTGTTGATCAAGATATCCAGAGTACCCAACTCTTCCACAGCCATGGAGAATCCGCGCTTGAGCTCATCCCGGTCAGCCAGATTGGCTTGGACGGGGATGAATCCATCCTCCTGGGCTATGTCGAAAACCGCACTGGCTAGATCGAGGATAGCCACATCCGCTCCCGCCTCCTTCAGCCCCTGGGCCATTGCGCGGGCCAAGCCTTTGGCGTTGCCCGCCCCCGTCACCAGAGCCTTCTTGCCAGTCAGATCAAACAGCTTCACGGTGCCCTTCCTTGCCTACTGCACGTAGGCTTTGATGAACGCCACCAGGATGTCGGAGCCTCGTTCGAGATCGGCGACCGAAATCCTTTCGTGGCTTGTATGCGCATCGCCAAGTTTTCCTGGGCCAAAGGTGATGGTCGGGATCTTGAGCTGATTGCTGTAGAACCAGGCATCACTCGACGCCGGCAGGGCCGATACGATAGCCAGTTCGCCCAGACTATCGACGGCCTGTTTCATTATCGTTACCAGCGGCGAGTCTGGGGATGTCACGTAGGGATCGTGGCGGAATGTAAACTCGAGTGCGAAATTCTCCCTCAGCCACGGATCGCCTTCTCGAACGATAGCCTCGCGCATCTCAGCCGCGACCTGTTCCTTGGTCATGTTCGGCAGGAAACCCAGCACTCCTTCGAGGACAGCCTGGCCGGGCACGGTGGCCGGCCAACTGCCGGCATGCAACATGCCAAAGACAATTGGCATGGGATCCTCGAACTGGTCATATAGCGGCATTCCACGCGACTGGGCCAAAAGCCTGTCGTGATAGGCTTCGAGGATCTGTATGACGGCAACTGCCGATTTCAGTGCGCTGACACTCTGACGCGGGCTGCCCACGTGGCCCGGGCGGCCGGTACAGGTTATGCGGAACCAGACAGCCCCTCTGGCCGTCGCGACTATTTTGAGATCCGTCGGCTCCGCGACGAGCACTGCATCTGCCCGCACGCGCCCGTTGCGGACTAGGGCCAGCGACCCGTTTCCGCCGCTCTCCTCTTCCGCCACAATATGTAAAACAATGTCGCCCTTCGGCCTTACACCCTCAGCTCTAAGCTGCTTCAATGCTCGCCATATCGTAGCGACTTGACCTTTTGCATCGCACGCGCCTCTGCCATGAACAGATTCCCCGTCGAAGACCGGATCAAAAGGAGCCAACTGCCCTTCTGAAGGCGGCACCACATCAGCATGGGTGTTGAGGATGAGCGACCTGCCGCCGCCACTCCCACGGACAGCGGCAACCACATTCCAGTGTTCTCCCTCGCGCACGGCGGGCAGCGGATTCGCATAATCAGGATCGCGTACAATGTCCGGCGGGATCGACACCAACTCCACAGAATCCACCACAGGTTCGAAGGCTTGCGCGACAAACTTCATCACCTCTTGCTCGCGGCCGGAGGTCGACGGGTAACGAATCAGGTCGCACAGCAGGCTCACGGTCTCTTTCATAGCTCGAGTATCACCTCCTCCATGATCTCGAGTGACTCGTAAGCCTCTTCTTCGCTCATGACGAGTGGTGGAGCGACCCGGATCACATTGCTGTACATGCCGACCTTGCCGACAAGAACGCCGTGTTGAGCGCTTGAATCGATGACCTTGAGTGCGATATCAGGAGCTGGCTCCTTTGTATGTTTATCCTTCACGAACTCTAACCCCATGGCCAAGCCACGGCCACGGACGTCGCCCAGATATTTCGATTTCTCCTTGATTTCCAGGAGACGCTGCTTCATAATCTCCCCGATCTTGGCTGCGTTCTCGACTAGTTTCTCTTCCTGCATGATCTCAACCACGGCCAATGCGGCCGAACAGGCAAACGGGTTGCCGCCGAGGGTGCTGCCTAGGTCGCCCGGTTTTATGGCGCTCATGACCTCTGAGGTTGCCAGCAACGCCGAGATCGGCATTCCACTCCCGATGCCTTTGCCAACACAGACCAAGTCCGGTGTGAGATCCTCCCATTCCATGGCAAAGAATCTGCCTGTCCTACCGTAGGATGATTGAACCTCATCCAGTATAAAGACCAGTCCCTGGCTTCGTGCCCAGCTCTCGAGTCTTTTCAGATAACCTTCTGGCGGGAAGACGAATCCCGCCGTGCCCTGATAGGGCTCGATGATCAGGCCGGCAAGCGCTCCAGTCGAAAGACAATGTACAACCGTGTCAATATACTCCAGGCAAAGGAAACCACAGGTCTCTGGAGAAGCGTTAAACGGGCACCGATAGCAGTACGGGTACGGCGCGTAGATAAAGCCCGGCAGAGTCGGCCCGTATCCTCTCTTGACGCTGCCGAGCCCTCCGGCGCTCCGGGCCTCCGCCGTACGTCCATGGAATCCCCCGTAGAACGACAGGATTTCGAAATTGCCCGAGTGCCTCTTTGCCACGCGCATGGCGGCTTCTGTCGTCTCGCTGCCAGTCGTCAAGAAGAAAGCCCGGTCGAGATGGGGCGGCGAGATTTCGACCATGCACTTGGCCAGCATCACCCGCGGCTGGGTAGGAAACTCGTAACAATTCAGGACCTTTTCAGCGGCGTCCTGTATCGCCTTGACCAGCTTCGGGTGACAGTGCCCTACGTTAGTGACTAGAACCCCAGACGTCCAATCAATATAACGGTTTCCGTCCACGTCAGTGACCACTACACCCTTGGCCCTATCCCAGACGAGAGGAGCCTGGTACCCCTGGCACTGAGCTTCATACTGCCTGCCAATTTCCATCAACCTCTTGGACTCTGGGCCCGGCAATGTACCTTTGACAGATGTGATTTTGCTCATCGCACTCCTCTTTCGCGATCAAACTAGTAGCAAGGACCTGGGTTTCTCTCCGTCCGAAGTGGTGATGTCCCCAATCGGGCCTAATCAGGGAACTCGGCCACAGGAATGCTCACCTCGACGCCATTACCTTCTGCCGACACATACGAAGCATAGATTGTCAGAGTTGTGTCTATGGCCAGAGGCAAGTTAGACTGCGGCTGTTGTCGCGCCTCGATTGCCTCTACAAAGTCCTGAAGCTCAGGCTGGTAACCCATGGTCCAGTTTTCATCTGGCGCGGTAGTGACCCAGCCCTCCTTGGTACTGATCTTTTCCATCAAATAGACATCTTGAAGCTGCTTACCGGCCGGATTGTACATATCGAGGAGATCAGTCGGGCTGACCCTGCATCGTGCGCGGTGGTTATTGGCGTACACCTCCGCCCAATCATAAATGCCGCCGAGAACGAGCTCGCTTGTTACGACATCGCCCACAGTTCCGTCCTCAAAGACAACGTGCATGAATCCATAATCCTCGACATCGTGATAGTCGGTCCGAATAAAGCCCTTGTCCTGGTAGCCTGGGAGCCGAGTGATCTTGTGGACTCGGGCGCTGACGGCCGCCGGCCGGATCGGTTTGCCACTCCGAGCCATGCCCTCGATCCGCTTGAAGTACAGGAGCCCACCCAATGGGTGGCATCCCTTGCCGATGAGCGAGCCGCCGCCAGCATATTTCCATATTCCATACACAGGGGACTCGGACCCGTTGTGCGATTCTTCGCCGATCATCCGCAGAATCTGGGCGCCGCTCTTTTCGATGATCTGGCGTTCTTTTTGAACCGAGGGAGCATAAACAAAGTTCTCTGCATAGCCGAAGACGATCCCGGAAGCCGACACGGCGCTGTGTATACGCTTCAAGCTGGCAGTGGCTTTCTCCAGCATTTTGCCTCGGGGAACCCCATCGGCGCAAAAGTCGGCCGAGTCCTCGGGTCCAAAGTAGCCGGTCAGAGGTTTTTCGACAATCACATCCTTTCCCATGCGGGCCGCGCTGACAATCTGTCCTTCATGGGCATACGGCGGCGAACAGATGTCCACGATATCTACCTGCTCGAGCAATTCGTCAAAACTCGGAAAAGCCTTGATCCCGCGCGCCCCAGCAAAGCGCTCGGCTACTTCGAAAGACTGGTCCATTACGCCGACGACGTGGGCTGGAACTGAATGGATCCTTCTCCAGCACTCAAAGTGAAACCTTCCAGCAAAACCAGCGCCGACGATCCCAACGCATTTCATTTGTGTCCTCCCTGGCGATCAGCCGAGACCGTTGCATCTGTTTACTACGGATAGCCTACGCGAGACCATGCAGCGGGCGAGCAACGTGCCCGAACCTGTTGCGATCTCACGCAATAGCTAACACAAGGGATATTGTCCATAGTCATGAACAGCTTGAAACATCGCGAGCAGCCTGTCGACTGTGACATCGCTCTGGATGTTGTGGGTCGGGTTGAACACAAATCCCCCGCCCGGCCCGAAAATCCGGATGCGCTCCTGGACCTGCTCGCGGATCTCATCGAGAGTCCCGAAGGGCAATACTGTCTGGGTGTCAATCCCGCCTCCCCAGAAAACCAGTCGGTCTCCGAATTCCGTCTTGAGTTTTTTCGGCTCCATGCCGGCTGCCGTAGTCTGCACTGGGTTGAGGATATCAACACCACAATCAATCCACGTCCCAATGATGGGGTAGATAGCACCGCAGCAGTGAAAAAAAACCTTCCATGCAGTGTGCGCGTGGACCCAGTCGAACAGCCGCTTGTAGTAGGGCGCGACCATTTGATTGAACATACGTGGAGAGATCATAAGGCCTGTTTGCGTGCCAAAGTCCTCGCCCCACCAAATAACGTCTATATTGTCACCGACGGCGTCGGCGTACAGCTTGAGGTTGGCAAGTAAATTCTCAACCTTGCGCTCATAGTAGGCGATCACGTAATCGGGGTTTGCAGCAATGGTGTACATCCACTCCTGATAAGATCCCCACCGACCCAGGATCGGCCCAAACTCCCCCATCAGCGCCTTGTCCGTCTGAGCCCGCAGAGTCTCTGCCCAGTGCCGCCGCCACGCCAGGTCTTTATCTGTAAACATGGGCATTTTGAAACTCTCAATCGGAGGCAAAGGATCATAGACCTTGAACTCGACCATGCGATCAAAGAAAGGGCTGGCAGGGACTTTTTTGCCGACCAATTCGCCATCCTGATAGATGCAAAGACTCCCGTCCTCGTCCGTCACGGGCTCGAAATTGGCCGGCATCTGGACAAGAGTCCCGTCGTCCAGTTGCCAGGGTCGCCAGGCATCAATTCGCATGCCAAAGTCCTGGATCAGTCTTGGCACAGGCAAGACGTCCACGCCCAACGCTTCCACCACCGGCTGCTCGACCCAGGCCAGCATCTGCCACACATCCAACACCTTCACCGGATCGCCCCGAACCCCCAGCTGCTCGCGGAGCCGGGTATAAAGACCCGGCTCGATGCTGGTGACGCGCGTCCCGCCCAGATCGATCGGCACTCGGTCTGGCTCCCGGTGGTCGATGGCTGCCAGTACTCTTTCGCGTGATGACATGCTCATGACTCTATCACCTCGTCACTCCTGGCATAGTTCGTCTGCCTGCTCATAGACCACCTCGCGATTAGCCACGGCATCTGCCAAAGTCGAAGCGAAGGTCTGTACGGATAGGCCGACCGGCGAGAGTTCACCCAATATCCGTTCAAGTTCTTCAGGTGTGACATCACGGTAGACGATGCAGGGCTTCTTTTCTTGGATCTTTTTCCAGATCGGTATTACCTTTTCCAGCCCGACAACATTCGCATCGTCGCCCATTTTCACCACGTTTGTCCCGTCTACATCCAAAACCACATCTACCAGCCACGAGCAGCTGCTGTGCAAGTGAAAGGCGATCCAGGGAACTGGGCCGCGACACGCCGCACTGCGGCAAGAAAATGTCTTGGTAGAATCGTGGCGATAGCATGACCTGACACCCATCTATGAAATCACCGTTGACCTGCCGGATGGCGCGTCCCTCTATGGCGACAAGGGCTACAACGATGCTATGGCGAAAGCTTGTCTCGCTCTCGACGGGCTACGCCTCATCCCGATTCGCAAGAAGAACATGCAACCCCACGAGTGGGTCGACGAATATGATCTG
>Ga0315291_10010758_pt1 | contig 11167 bp, 1 predicted proteins | sample YL17G12_20_MG_FD_203070 | JGI IMG/M metagenome (GOLD analysis project Ga0315291, IMG submission 203070) | Sediment microbial communities from Yellowstone Lake, YNP, Wyoming, USA - YL17G12_20 | ecosystem: Environmental > Aquatic > Freshwater > Lake > Sediment | place: USA: Wyoming | collected... | reverse complement strand
GCTCGGCACCCTGGTTCTGCGACAGGTCACTTTCGTTACCCATGATGGTCAGGGGGGGTAGCTCGTAGGTGTGACCCAACCCCAAGCCGTGGCCGATCTCGTGGAACGCCACGCTGAACCAATTGCCGCCGAACGTGTCGTCCCAATCCTCGGCGTTGTCCATGATGGCCCCACCGGGGCCGCCCAGGCCGGCCACGCCGCCGGGCCCGGTGTCGACCGTCGGATCGAAGGCTCGCAGGTCGCCGGTAACAATCATCATCCCCCGGTTGCTCGATTCGACGAACTGAATCCCCAGGTAGGAGCTGTAGATCTGGAAGATTTCCCGCGTCAGTTCCTTTTGGGCCGGGTTGATCAGGTTGAACAGCGGGTTGCCCAGCGGATCAAAGCCGTAGTCGCTGCGGAAGTTGTAATACCGGATCGTGATGCCCGCCCCACCGTCCGCCCCACCCATCAAGTGGTCCTGGACGGGAATCTCGCGGTGGCCGGGTTCGTCGTTCCCCCCGGGGAACTCGACCAGATACAGTTGGGGCTCGATCGCACTCCTGATGATCCGGCTCTGCGCCCCCATGACCCCCAAGTCGCGGGCGGTGTCGAAACTGGACCCCGGGTCCTGACCCGCCCCAATCGTTAACGTCGTGGGCGGCTGGGGAAGCCCTTCGTTGGTCCCGATCCGCAGCCGGTAGGTCCCCGGCCCGGTGGGCAGGGCCGCCAGATCGCTCGCAAAAGTCAATACCGCCGAATCGGTGACTGGATCGTAACTGATCCGGGACGGGACGAAGACTTGGTCGTCCGTATTGGTGAGCGTGTCGTTGGCAAAGATCAACTGGTAGAATTCCGGATCAACGACCGTGGGGTCCGTCGCCAGTTGACCCGTCGTCACGGGCGTGGGGTGCAGGTCGTCGTTATTGAAGTACACGACGATCTGATCGCGGGCCTGGGTCAGGACGCCGCCTGCGTCGCGGCCGGTCGGCTGGGGAACGACGGCAATGATCTGGGCACCCAGGTCAAGCTCGAAATCGAGCGACTCGTTGACTCCGTTGTTAAAGGGTTCGCCGCCGATGTTTTTCAGGGGCGCCGAGCCTGCGCCAAAGACGGTGATGCGGTAGAGGTCGTCGGGCAAGGCGTCCGCAAAGCGGACGACGACCTCATTGGGCTGCTCCCCGATGCCGACAAAACCCGGCCTGATGAGCACGTCGTTGCCGTTGCCCAGGATACCGTCCTGTCCGCTCCGGCTAACCTGAATGCCGCCGAGGGTGGCCGGATCGATGACCTGAGATTCGTCAAAACGAAAGGTCAGCTCCTGCGGGGCCAGGTGGCGAATCTCTCCGTCATCGAGGGTTTCACCGTTATTAGGATTGACGCCGATCAGTTGCGGCCCGGCGAGCAATTGACGCGCTTCGAGAGGCTCGAACCGCAACGCGCGGGGCGCGGCCCGCCGTCGGGAAGACCAACGGCCGGCGCGTCGCCCTTGGAAAGAAGAACGGCTCTTTTTCGAACCGACGGCACGGCTACGGCGATGCTTTGCCATGGATAGGGCCTCAGGAAACAAGCGTGGAACCGCCAGGAACACCCCCGCCGAGTATTTCCGTTGCCAGAAACACCGTTATATGGATTGTAGGGTAATTACGGATTCTATGATAGTTGCGGATAGCACTGTCTGCAAGCAGAAGTGCCGAATGCGCTGGATCTGCCGGCGGATCGAGGGGGAAGGAATTTCGGCATCATCGCCTCGTCAAGCGCCGTACGGGCCCCATCGGCTAAACCTCTTTCCCGGACCCGCCAACCCACCGGCAACGGCACCTTGGAAACTGATCTTCCGAGTTCTTGGGGGCGCCGACGCCATGCCCCTCTGGTGGGGGATTGTAGCGCGACCGGCAGAATCGACCCCGCACCATCGCACCAAGCCAGGCGCCGATCTGTGTGTTAACAGGCGTTTGCGTCGGCAGTTGCGCGTGAAGGCGATGCGGCGTCCTTCCAGTCTGGGCGCCTAGGACCACGTGCGACGGGTGCAGCCTGACCTTTGCGAGTGGCATCACCGTTTCGCGGGGCCGAAGATCCGCCAGACGTTTGGCCCGGTCTCGTGCTGCGCAAGTACTCGTCTGAGTGGTGTTTTGCCCCCTTTGGGACTCCCCAGGCACGAACACTCGGTCACACTCGCCGCGTCTTGCCCAGCAGGAAAAGCTGAGCCGTCCGGTCAAATGCTTGCAACCGTCAAAGTGCCCATCTATACTAAAATCTTAACCATCGAGAACGCGGTCTTGATGAGAATCTCAATCGTGCGCGACTCCGCTGCGTTTGGTGTCGTTCCGTTTCCTGCGGCGGCTTGGCGTGGCCCTGGAGATATCAAGACTTCTCAGCAAATGTCCTTTCCCGGTCGCTGCAACTTGTGCTGCCTGAGAGTAATGGACCGATGAGCCCTAGAGCACGCCGTGGTGTTGTCCGTGGGAGAAAACGCGCTCGGCCAAGAGGCCGATCCCCAGCGCACTGGCGACCCCTGGTGATGGAGTGCCTCGAGCACCGGGTCCTGCTGGCGGGTGATCTTTCGACCTGGCAGAATCCGGTGTTGCCGGAGGACGTCAACGGCGACGCCGTCGTGGCCCCCAATGACGTTCTGCTGATTGCGCGGGAACTCTGGAGGACGGGATCGCGGTCGCTTCTGGCGGAGCCCCAAGTGGAGGGCCCCAGCGCGCATGCCGCGTCATCGCCCGCGACAGGTGCCGCCGGGGCCGAGGGGGAAGACGCGCCGCCGCTGTACCTGGACGTCAACGGCGACAATTATCTTACTCCCGCCGACGCACTCCAGGTGGCCAGGCGGCTGACCGCCGAGGGTCAGACTGACCTGATGCAATTGCGGTTCGAGGTCACCGACGCGGTGGGGACGTCCATCGAGTCGGTCGACGTAGGCGACTCGTTCCTGTTGAATGTCTACGTTCAAGACATCCGGCCCGACACCGTGCCCGACCGAGGGGTGAGTGCTGCCTTTCTCGATGTCTTCTACGACGCGCCGCTGGTCTCGATCTCAGGGCCGATCACGTTTAGCCCCGATTACAGCGCGCTCCCGGATCAGAGCGACAAGTCCACGCGTGGAAAGATTAATGATGTGGGCAACGCTCAAACCGACTGGGGCATGGGCGGACCGTTGGGACACGAGGAGTTCCTCTTCTTCACCGTGCCACTGACGGCAGATGCCGCGCCCCTGGTCGCCGCCGATGACAACGCCGGCACCGACGCCACCCTCAACGTGGCAGAAGACAGTCCGGGCGTGCTGGTCGATGTACTGGCCAACGACACGCTAGGCGGACCGACGGAGCTGCGGGGAGCATCAGCCGGGAATCCTCCCCTGACGGACAGCTTTCTTTGGGATGACCCCTCCACCGCCGTACCGCCGGCAGACATTATTTATGGGAGCGACGTACTCGCAATCAACTCGACCGGCTCACTGCTGATTACCGACGTTGGACCGACCAGTCAGGGCGGCACTGCCGTCAGCGCGTCCGGCGGCACACGGGTCCGATACAGCCCTCCGGCCGCCGCAAATGCCCTGGGGGCGGGAGAGACCGCCACCGACTCGTTCAGCTACACGGTCAGCGACGGATTCGCCTCGGCAACGGCCATGGTGACCGTCACCCTCGTGGGCGAGAATGATCCTCCCACGGCCCAGGACGCCGGCTTCAACACGAATGAAGAGTCGCTCCTGAGTGACGACCTCGCCCCTTACGCCAGCGACCCGGACAGCAACGACTCGCTGACGTTTTCCGGCGCCACCAGTAGCGCGCTGGGGGCCGCGGTTGCCGTGAATCCCGACGGCACGTTCACCTACGATCCGAGCATCTCGGAGACGCTGGACGCCCTGCCGGCCGGGGGCAGCGTTGCGGACACGTTTTCCTACACCGTCGACGACGGAAACGGTGGCAGCGACACCGCCACCGTCACCGTGACCGTCACCGGCCTGAACGACCCGCCGCTGGCCACCGCGGATTCGGGTCCGGGCTTCACCACCAATGAAGATACGGCCTTTGTTACGGCCGACGTGCTGGCCAACGACACGGACGTCGACGGCGATACGCTTTCGGTCATCGGCCTCGATACGACCGGCACCTTGGGAGAGGTGACCGATAACGACGACGGCACCTTCGGCTACGATCCCCAAGGACAGTTCGACTCCCTTGCTGCGGGGGGGATCGCGACCGACATCTTCAGCTACACCGTCAGCGACGGACACGGTGGCAGCGACACCACCACGGTCACGATCACCGTCCACGGTTTGAACGATCCTCCGGTAGGCGTTGACGACCTGGGCCTGGGCTTCACCACCGACCAAGATACCGCGTTGGTCACCGGCAACGTGCTGGCCAACGACACCGACGCCGAGGGCAACCCGCTGTCGCTTGTCGGGATCAACACGACCGGCACCTGGGGAGAGGTGATCGATAACCACGACGGTACTTTCGGCTACGATCCCAACGGACAATTCGACTTATTGGGTTCGGGGCAGAACGCGACCGACTTCTTCAGCTACACCATCAGCGACGGAAACGGCGGAACGGATACTGCCACCGTGGCCATCACGGTGACCGGGCTGAACGATAGCCCCACCGCCGGCAGCGGCAGCTTTGGCACCGACGAAGACACGCCGATCAACGACACGCTGGCGAACTTGGCGGATGACCCCGATGCGGATGACGTGCTCCTCTTTTCCGGCGGATCGACCAGCACGTTAGGGGCCGCGGTCACGATCCACCCCGACGGCACGTTCACCTACGACCCAACCGGTTCCGGCACGCTGCGAGCCATGCTGCCCGGAGAAACCCTGGCGGACACCTTCTCTTATACGGTCAGCGACGGCGTGGCCTCCGATTCCGCCCAGGTCACCGTTACGGTGTCGGGCCGGAACGATTCCCCCATCGCCCGGCACGACGATCTGTTCGTCGACGAGCAGTCCAGCGACAACGTGCTGGACGTGCTCCTTAACGACTCAGACCCGGACGCCAACGATACACTGACCGTCATCTCGGTCGGGCCGACCGACCAGGGCGGCACGGCCAGCGTAGCGGCCGACGGTTTGTCCGTCGTCTACACCCCGGATCCCGGGTTCATCGGTCACGAGACGTTCAGCTACACGATTCAAGACGGCTCGGGCGCGACCGCCACGGCAACGGTTGCCGTCGAGGTCGAGGTTTTAACGCTGCCGCGGGCGCGAAACGACTGGTTCACGGTTGTCGAGGACAGCCAGGACAACAACCTTGCCGTTTTCGCCAACGACCTAATCAGTGTCGGCGGAACGCCCAGCATTTCGCTGAGCGGAGCCCCCGATCAGGGCGGCAACGTCGTGATCACTGGGCCGACGACGCTCCAGTACAGGCCCGCCGCAGATTTCTTCGGCACGGAGACGTTCCGGTACACGCTCGGTGACGGCATCGGCACGCCGGACGAAGCCGTGGTGAGCGTGACGGTCACGGGCGTAAACGACCCACCCCAAGCCACCGACGATAACTTCGATACGGATGAAGATACGGCCTTTGTCACGACCAACGTGCTGGCCAACGACACGGACGTCGACGGCGATACGCTTTCGATCACCAGCCTCGATACGACCGGCACCTTGGGAGAGGTGACCAATAACGGCAACGGCACCCTCGACTACGATCCCAGGGGGCAATTCGACTCGCTGGCTGCGGGGCAGAGCACCACCGACACCTTCACCTACACCGTCGGTGACGGACACGGCGGCAGCGACACCGCCACGGTGACGATCACCGTCAACGGTCTGAACGATCCTCCGGTGGCCCATGACGATTCGGGGTCGGTTTTCAAGACCGATCAAGACTCCACCTTTGTCACCGCCAACGTGTTGGCCAACGATACCGATGCCGAGGGTGACCCGCTCTCGATCGTCGGAATCGACACGACCGGCATTCTGGGAGTGGTGACCAATAACGGCAACGGCACCTTCGGCTATGATCCCAACGGACAATTCGACTTCCTGGGTCCGGCGCAGCCCGCCACGGACAGCTTCACCTACACCATCACCGACGGCAACGGCGGGACGGACACCGCCACGGTGGAAATCACGGTCGTGGGATTGAACGACCCGCCGGTTGCCGAGGACGACTCGGGTGTTGGTTTCACCACCGATGAGGATACCGCCTTCGTCACGGCCAACGTGCTGGCCAACGACGCCGATGTTGACGGCGGCACTTTGGCCGTCGCCAGCATCGACACCACCGGCACCCAGGGACAGGTCACCGACAACCACAACGGCACCTTCCACTACGACCCCGGCGCACAATTCCAGGCGCTGGGCAGTGGTGCCAGTGTAACCGACAGCTTTGTCTATACCCTCAGCGACGGTCAGGGCGGTTCCGATACCGCCACCATCACCATCACTATCAACGGCGTCAACGACGCCCCCGTCGCCTCGAACGACGCGGGTGTCGGTTTCACCACCGATCAAGACTCCGCCTTTACTACCGCCAACGTACTAACCAATGACCACGACGCGGAGAACAATCCGCTGTCGATCGTGAGCATCGACACGACCGGCACGCTGGGCCAGGTCGCCGACAACGGCGACGGCACCTTCGCTTACGATCCCGACGGGCAGTTCGACTTCCTGGGTTCAGGACAGAGCGGCAGCGACACCTTCACCTACACCGTTGGCGACGGAAACGGCGGGACGGACACGGCCACGGTCACCGTCACGGTGACGGGCCTGAACGACGTTCCCACGGCCCAAAACGCGAGTTTTGGCACGACGGAAGACGCGCCGCTGAGCGGAAGCCTGGCCTCTCGGGCCAGTGACCCGGACGGCACCGACGTGCTGGACTTTTCCGCCGGCAATACCAGCGCCCAGGGGGCCGCGGTCACCCTGAACGCCAACGGCACGTTCACTTACGACCCGACCGTCTCCGGCACGTTGCAGGCCCTCTTGCCCGGCCAGTCTTTCGCGGACACGTTCACGTACACCGTGACCGACGGCAGCGGTGAAACGGCCGGCGCTACGGTGACGATTAACGTTTCCGGCGTCAACGACGCCCCGACTGCCGTCAGCGACAGTTTCTCCGGCATCTTGGAAGATTCGTCGAATAACGTTTTGAACGTGCTCGCTAACGATTCCTCGGATCCCGAGTCCGGTGAGACGCTGACGATTACCTCCGTGGGGCCGACCAGCGCGGGCGGCACCGTTGTCAACGAGGGTTCCCGACTAAGGTATACTCCGGCCCCGAATTTCTTCGGCACGGAAACGTTGTCCTACACCATTGCTGACGGACACGGCGGCAGCGATACGGCCGCGGTCAGCGTGGCGGTGACATCCCAAAACGACCCGCCCACGGCAAATGACGATCGCTTCGGATTCGTGTCAAACACCGGTCCGCACGTTCTCGGCGTGCTCGCCAACGACACGTTTGCACCGGACGTCGGTGAGTCGCTTACGATCATCTCAACAAGCACACCGAACCGGGGGGGAACGGTCGTCAACCAAGGTGGGCGACTGCTGTACACGCCCCCGACCGGCATGCAAGGCCAAGTCACCGAAACGTTCACCTATACCATTGACGATGGCACCGGCCAAAGGGATACCGCCACAGTAATCATCGACGTGATCGGCTTCTTCCCCAGCTCGCTGCTTGGAAACGCGTTCATCGACACCGACCGGGACAGCCTCCGTGATCCGGGGGAGCGGGGAATCGGGGACGTCAACGTGACGTTGACGGGCGTCGACATGTTCGGCAAGGGCGTTTCTCTGGCCACAACTACCTCGGGCGACGGATCGTACTCGTTCGCCGATCTTGTCCCCGGTAGCTACACCCTCAGCTCGACGCAAGAGGCGTTCCTGCTCGATGGCCCGGAGACAATCGGGACGCAAGGCGGCAACGCTTCCGTCAACGACCAGTTGTCCGTCTCGATTCCCGCCCAGGGGGGAGTGGTCGGCCGGGAGAACAACTTTGCCGAGTCGGGGTTGCCGCCACAATACTACAGCATCTGGGATTTTCTCAACACCAGCTCGCGCAAGGGCGTCCTCTTCGCTACGGATAGCCGATCCGGCCAACTGTGGTTTTCGTTCCTCGATGGTTGGGATAACTTCAAGTCCGCCACTGCGCGAATCTCCGCCGACGGAGCGACGTTGAATCTGACGTTCGTCGATCAAGCGTTGAATACTTCGACGCGCAGCGTGCCGTTCCGCGAAAGCGCAGTCCTTCACATCCGCGGGAGCGTGGGAACACAGTACCTCGTGCAACTGGTGGGGGCAGCGTCTAATTTCGGCCTCGTGGGGGCCCCCGCCCCTTCGAACTGGACGAGGGGGTTGGGCGCTGAGGGTGAGGGTGTCTCATCCTTGGCGGCAGGCGCCGCCGCGCTCAGCCCGGTCAGCTCACCTGAGTCCGGCGGCCCTGCGCCGGCCGGCGGTTTGGAGGCTCATGCTCCGGAAGGGGTCACCCCGAGTGCCCTCCCGGCGGCAATTGCCGCCCCGGCAAATCCGCCCAGCCCCTCTAATCGGGAGTGGGCCTTTGCCGCCCTCGCGGCAGAAGGGGAATTCCTGGGAACCGGGGGTAACGCGGCTGTAGGGGATCGCGGGCTGGGGAATGGAAGGCTCTCCTCCCCATGCGATGAAATGGCCCCCGCCGCCCCGCCGCTGTTGGGTCGCTCCGGGGCGGAGGCTCGCGGAGCAACCAACGCCGACCCCGGGGCGGATTCGAACACTCTGAGCGACACGGCCGAGGACCGCTGGCTGGCCGTCGATGCTGTGTTTGGCGATGCAGACGACGGGGATTCCTGGGAGTCCCTGCTCGACGAGTCCTTCGGTCAACAATACGAGGAGAGCCTGGGTGCCATGCCGCACCGACTTTTTGGCCCGTGGGACGGGGTGCCGGTTTAGTCGGTTCATCCCCGCTGGGAGATCATCGTTCGTTCGGGCCAATGCGGTTGAAAGACACGTTCGCTTTAATCATACTCGCGCAACTGCGATTAGGCTTCGCCCGGCGTGAGCGGGTCTTGGCTCATGACGCGGCTTAGTCCAGCGGCCATTGGGGAGCCAGAGAAATGTTGACAAGAACATGGACGAGGTTGTTTGCCGGTCAAAGACGTTCCGGTGGGGGAACACAGAGTCGTTCGAGCCGCCCCCGATGCCTGTCGGTGGAACGTCTGGAGCAGCGGTGGCTGCTGGCCGCAGACTTCCCGGGCTGGCAAAACCTGCTCATGCCGGCAGACGTGAACAACGACGGCGTGGTGGCGCCGGCAGACGCCCTGCTGGTGGGTCACGAGCTTTGGGAAACCGGCGCCCGTTACCTCGAGCCTTTTGCTGTGTCCGCGACCCCCGCCTTGGCAACCGCAAGCGGGGCCGGCGCGGAAGGCGAGCGTCCCAGCCGTGCTTACGTCGACGTCAACGGCGACAGCTATCTATCCGTCGTGGATGCGTTCTTGGTCGTGAGAGAACTCCGTGCCGAAGGCCAGACGGACCTGGTGCGGTTCCGCTTGGAGACCACCGATTTGGCGGGCACGCCCATTTCCGCCATCGACCAAGGCAAGCCGTTCGTACTGAAGGTCTTCGTCCAGGACATCCGCGATACGGTCCCCAACAACCGTGGGGTGTATCAAGCTTACGTGGACGTCACGTTCGATAATGCACTCGTCACAACCGCCGGACCGTTTTCGTTTGGAAATGCCTACCAGGAGCGGGATTCCGGGAGCCTGGCCACGCCGGGTCTGGTGGACGAAGGGGGCGGCACCCAAACCGGATTCGGCTTTGAGCCTCCCTTTGTAGGCCCGTTGGGTCCCAGCGAGTTTCTGGTTTTCAGCCTTCCCTTTCAAGCGGCGGCCCCGGGAACGGTGACGTTCGCCAGTGATCGTGCCGATCTGGCGATCTTCCACGACGTGACCCTGTTCCAACCCACGATCACCGTGCCGACCGACGACATCGTCTACGGCACAACCAGTCTCACGGTCAACATCGGCCCGGTGGTTGCCTTCCCAGACACGTTTGCCGTGGACGAGGACATCCGCGACAACTTCTTCGACGTGCTGGCCAACGATGAGCTGAACAGCGGCGGCACGCTCAGCATCACGGGCGTGGGCAACACCGACCGCGGCGGTACGGTGGTCAACCACGGCGACCACCTGCTCTACACGCCCGCCCCCGAGTTCGCGGGCACGGAAACGTTCAGGTACACCATTGGCGATGGTCTGGGCAACACCGACGGGGCGACGGTCGTCGTGACCGTCGCCGCCGTGAACGACGCCCCCGTGGCCAATAACGATGGCGGTGCGGCGTATACAACCGACAAGGATACGGTGCTGACAACCGGCAACGTCCTCAACAACGACACGGACGTCGAGGGCGACCAACTCTCCGTTTCCGGCTTCGACACCAGCGGCACCAAGGGTCTGGTCACCAATCGCGGCGACGGCACGTTCGCCTACGACCCCAACGGCCAGTTCGGTCAGCTTACGTTCGGACAACAGGCAACCGATACCTTCACCTACACGGTGACCGACGGAAACGGCGGGTTCGATACGGCCACGGTTACGATCACCGTTACGGCAGTGCCTCCCGCCAGGCGCGATCTCACCGGGTTGGTCTATGCGGACGTCGACAACGACGGCGTGAGAGACGACGTGGAAAGGGCCATCGGCGGCGTCGAGTTGCGGCTCCAAGGGACGGACATCTTCGGCGCCCCCGTTTCGCTCCGCACCGTGACTGACGCCCAAGGTCGATACCGCTTCACCGCCGTCAATCCCGGAGCCTACGACCTCATGGAAGTCCAGCCGAGATTCCTCCTGGACGGCATCGACACGGTCAGCGGCGTCCCACATTCGGGCCCAAACGACCGCATCGCCATAGCAGCCGGCACGGACTTGGCCAGTCTAGAGGTGCGTTTTGGCGAGCGGAGCTTGCACCCGGCTTTCTTGGGCATCGGTGAGTCGATCAACAGCTCGTCGCGCGACGGCATCGTGGTAGCCTTCGACAGCCAGTGGAATCAGCTCTGGTACTCACCTTTGAACGGCTGGGAGGGCATCACCTCGGTTCGCGTGACGCTCTCCGGCGACCGATCGACGGCCACCCTGACCGTCTCCCGCGGATCGGGAAGCGACCTTACGTTCACCGTGCCCACCGCGCCCGCCAAAAGACAGTTCCGCGTGATGGGAGAAACCAGTGAAGGCCGCGTCGTCC
>Ga0315291_10010755_pt1 | contig 11168 bp, 9 predicted proteins | sample YL17G12_20_MG_FD_203070 | JGI IMG/M metagenome (GOLD analysis project Ga0315291, IMG submission 203070) | Sediment microbial communities from Yellowstone Lake, YNP, Wyoming, USA - YL17G12_20 | ecosystem: Environmental > Aquatic > Freshwater > Lake > Sediment | place: USA: Wyoming | collected... | reverse complement strand
GGTAGCGCGGCTCCAGCAGGTCGGGCAGCTCCCCCATCTCGCCGTTGATCTTCAGCGTCGTGCTCCGCTTCTTCTTCTCGATGAAGGCCTTCGCCGCGGCCACCTCGTCGCCGGTGGCCTCACGCAGCTCCGGCGCCTGCTTGGCGAGCGCCTCGCCCTTCACGCTCAACACCTCCACGAAGTAGCTCGACTCGACCGGCGTAAGGAACAGGTCGGCGCCCTCCCTCGTCTCGCAGCTCCCCACCGAGGTGCAGAAGCAATACTCATCCGGCATGGACTCCATCCCCACGATGGTCGCCGCCTTGCGCCTCGCCAGATAGTGTGGATCGGGGACCCCGTGGCGCTGCCCCATCGCCCAGTCAAGCTGGTTGATGCCCTTCAGGTCACAGGCGTGGATCCCGAAGAGCACGAAGGGCGTCTCATCCAGGACCGGCGAGGCCTGCTGCTTCTTGAGATCGAACTCAAGCATCGTGTCGTGGACCGGCCAGATCGCCTTCTTCGGGGGCATTACGGTTCTGACGTACTCGAACACGACCTGGGAGGGATCGTCTATCCACTGGAAATCGAACGAGGTCTTGCCGCGCCTGACGGGCGCCATGAGGCGAGACCTCTCGACGACTCGCCCAAGCAACTCACGCAGCCCCGTTCCGCTGATGACAGCCGTGCGCATAAACCGCTCCAGTTACGCCTTCATTTGCTCGCCGGCCTCGCCGGCAGGCGCGCCTATCGGCAAGGCTCCAGGCGCGATGGCAGCCTTCTGCGACGCTTCGGGATCGGCCTTCGCCGGGGAGATGCGCGCGAGGAGGTCGGCCCTTTGCCACTTCCACGGGGGACCTCCGCGCGCCTTCCTGCGTTGCGGGAAATACCTACGCCTGGCCGGCGATTCTCCCGCCGACCTGGCGACCAAGCGCCCGGCAGCCGGATAACGCCTGTCCGTCAGGCACGTACCTGACCTTCAGGCCTTCCGCCGCCAGTTCAACCGACATGCCTCGCAGCGCTTCCTCGATCTGACCAACCGCCTCGCCGCTCCACCCGTAGGAGCCGAAGGCCGCCCCGACCAGCTTCCGCGGCTTCAGCCCCTTCAGGTAGCTGAGGAGGTCAACGACCGTAGGAAGGGCGGCGTTGTTCAAAGTGGGGGAGCCGACCAGCAAGGCTCCCGCATCCAGCAACTCCAACGCCAGCTCGCTGCGATCGCTCGCCCGCAGCGGCAGCACCTTTACTACTGCCCCGGCCTCGCTCAGGCCATCGCCGATAGCCTGAGCCATCGCCGCCGTGCTCTGCCACATCGTGTCATAGGCGACGACGGCCTTCTTCTTCGGCGCCCCTGCCGCCCATCCTGCGTACCAGCCCACAATCTCCCCAGGATCTTCACGCCAGATGGGGCCGTGGCTGGGGGCGATCATGTCAATGGCGATGCCCAGCCGCTTCACCTTCTCCAGCCCCTTCGCCACCACCGGCGAGAGCGGCAGCAGGATGTTGGCGTAGTACTTCGCCGCCTCGTACTCCAGCACCCAGTGCTCGATCTCGTCCGCGTATCGCTTGCTGCTCGCCAGATGCATCCCGAACGCGTCGTTGGAGAACAGCAGCCGCTGCTCCGGGAAGTACGTCATCATCGAGTCCGGCCAGTGGAGCATCGGTGTGGCGATGAATTGCAGGGTCGCGCCGCCGAGGCTCAGCGTCTCGCCGTCCTTCACCGCCACGAACTCGCGATCCAGGTGGAAGTGGTCGGCGAGCGCCCTCACCCCTTCGGTCGAGGCGAAGACCTTCTCCGGACGCACCGCCGCGATCACCTCCGGCAGCGCGCCCGAATGGTCCACCTCGGCGTGGTTCGAGATGATATAGTCAATGCGAGCTGGCTCGATCACCGACGAGATGCGCGCCAGCAGCTCCTTGGCGAACGGCCCCTTGACCGTGTCAATCAGCGCCACCTTGTCGCCCAGCACCAGATACGCGTTGTAAGTGGTGCCGCGCTGCGTGGCGTAACCGTGGAAGTCCCGCAGCGCCCAGTCAATCGCCCCCACCCAGTACACGCGATCCGTGAGCTTGACTGCCCCGAACGCGCTCTCTACACGAGCTCCCATGATCCTACTCCTGTCGTTCCCCTTCCCTTTTCACGGATGCGAACAACGCATCAGGTCCCCCAGCGTCGCGATGTGCCCCATCTCCTCCTTGATGATGTGCCCGACCCGCGCCGCCCCTACGCGCTCAGGCACAAGCTCCTGGAGCCCGATGTAGAACACGATCGAGTCCTTCTCCATCCCGATCGCATAGCGCAGCAGGTCTGCGACGCTCTCCTTCCCGGTGAGCCGGTCAGCCGGGCTTGCCTTGGTGTCGAATACCTGCTTGTCCGCCATCGCCCGCAAGTAGAGCGGAAGCTGTCCCTCCGGATCGTAGATGGTCTCCTTGCGCTCCTCCGCGCTGAGGCCGTCGCGTATGTCGGCAAAGGTCTTCTCGTGGTCCTCCTCCATCGCCGCCAGTTCCAGCAGCGTGGCGCGACCGTGAGGATCCTGCTGCAGCTCGGCCGCCCGGTTGTAGAACGCGGCCCCGTTGCGCTCGATCTCCAGCGCCATCTCCAACACGTCGTCTGCGTTGAAGCGCATGCTCATAGCTTTGTGTCCCTCCTGGTTAACCCGATCCGGACTCCCCCTACCCGCCGCGCTGGCCCAACGCGGCGTCTGCCTCCCGCAGCCCCTGCGCGTCAGCCTTCACCGCCTTCAGCCTCTGCACCACCGCGTCGGCGGTCTCCTCTTCCTCCTCCTGCTCCTTCACGAACCACTGGAGGAAAGTCCCCGTCTCGGCGTCCTTCTCCTGTTCCGCTAGCTTCACCAGCCCGTTGATCAGCCCGGTCACCTTCTGCTCGTGCGCGTAGACCGCCTCGAAGGCCGCCAGCGGAGACGCCCACTCGCTCTCCGGCGCCTCGATCGCCGCCAACCTCACCCGCCCGCCGCGGTCGGCGATGTAGTCGAAGAACTTCATCCCATGGACCTCCTCCTCTTTGGCCTGCACCTTCATCCACTTCGCCATGCCCTGTGTTTTGGTGGACTTGAAGTAGGCAGCCATCGAGAGGTAGAGGTAGGACGAAAACAGCTCCGCGTTCAACTGCCCGTTCAGGGCGCTCTCCATCTTCTTGCTCAGCATATGTCCATTCTCCCTTCGCAACCAGGCCATTGCTCCGGCCCCGCGATTATGCCTCTAGCCCCCACCCCCCAAATCCCGCCGCCGCCAGCCAATGTGCGACCCGCGCGACAAATCGTCGCTGCATGCACCTTGCGGAACATACCGCACAAACTCGGCCGCCAGCGATCAGGAGATCGCACCCCCGCGGCGTATCTGCCCACAACTGCTCAAAGGGAGGTCATCTGATGGCAACCGGCGCCACCACCGTCGTCTGGAAAGAAGGGATGCACTTCTGCGCCCACACCGACTCCGGTCAGGTCATGTGTGACGAATCGGCGCCCATCGGCAAGGCCTTCCCCTCAGCGCCCGAGCTGCTCATGGCCTCGCTCGGTTCCTGCATCGGCTCGGTGCTCGTCACCTTCGCCGACCGCCGCGACGTGGACCTCGAGGGGATGGCGATAAACCTGAAGTGGAAGACCGCCGACCGCCCCTATCGCATCGGTGAGATCGCCGTCTCGGTCAGCATCCCGAAGGGGGTCTCGCCCGAGGTGCGCGACACCCTCACTCGCGTCGCCAACGCCTGCCTCATCCACAACACTCTCACCCACCCCCCGCAGGTCGAGGTGGAGCTGACGTCGGGCGCGAAAGGAAAGCCCGGCCCTCACACACACCACCTGTAGGGGCGCACCGTTTACCCCGAGCGCAGTCGAGGGGCTGTGCGCTGTCGGCCACGTGGGGCAGAAGCGCCTGCCCTGAGCGAAGCCGAAGGATGTCTCCTGCCCCATCCACCTCACATCGGCAACTGAAACGCTCGCGCGATATACACCGCCATCTGGTCCCGCGTCACGGCGTAGTCCGGATGGTAGCGGCCGTCGGTGTAGCCTTGGACGACTTCATGCTCCACGCAGTACTCAATGTGCTTCCATGCCCAGAAGGTGTCGGGCACATCGCTGAAGGTGGCGGGAAGAACGGAGTCAGGGACACCCGCATCGCCAGCCGGTGCCACCATCGCCCGCGCCACATAGACGGCCATCTGATCGCGGGTCACCTCGTACTCAGGATGGTAGAAGGCAAGGCCATATCCAGAAACCACCCCTCTCTTGACGCAGTATTCGATGTGGTCGAAGGCCCAGTGATCTACAGGCACGTCCAGGAAGGAACGAGGACGCCCGGCCTCGGGGATGTTCCCCTCCCCTCCCGCCAACGCGCGAGCGATGTAGACTGCCATCTGATCGCGGGTCACAGCCAGCGCCGGCTGATAGGTCCCGTCAGGGTAGCCGGTCACGATGCCGGCGGCGCAGCATGCCTCGACCTCGCCAAACGCCCAAGAAGACAGGGGCACATCTGGGAAGGGGCCAGCCTGGAAGACTAGGACCCCCCGCCCGTCCTCGCACACATAGACGCAGTTGCCGATCACTGCGAGTTCGTCTAGGACGCCATTCTGCTCATAGCGGCCAATCTCCCGGGGGGCCGACGGTTCGGAGATGTCAAACATGAGCAGCGTCCCTCTCCCGTGAGGAGCGTACGGCTCGCTTACCGGGCGAGGGAAGATGGCCGTCACGAAGGCGTAGTGGCCCGCGACGGCGATGTCGTATCCGCGGTCACCAATGTCCAGCACCGCGACCTCAAACGGGGCGTGCGGGTCCGTGACGTTGACTGCGCTCAGCTTGCCAGCAAGTGTTGGGACGAAGACGTAGCCGCCGCTGACCGCGGCGGCATAGGAACCCGCAGGGAGCGGGCAGGAACCCATGTCCGATATGTAAGCCGGATCGGAAACATCGAGGATGCGCAGTGAGCTCTGCCAAGGGTCCACTGCGTACGCGCGGCCCGCGGCGGCGGCGGCCACCACCCAGCAGGTGGTCCAGTCGCCGAGCTGAACACCACCTACAGTCAATGGCTCCGCAGGCACGGCCAGGTCCACGCTGTAGAGGTAGCTGGAGGAGGTGCTGGCGTAGGCGTAATGCCCGTCTACGACCAGCTCCACCAGGCCCGACGTATCGTCGCAGGGAACGCGCCCGACCACCCTAGGATCCGCCGGGTCAGAGACGTCGAGGACCCAGAGCAGAGCATCCGGAACGTAACCGTCAAACGCAAGGTAGCTTGCCCAGGCCGAGGTCAACTCCGGCCATGACGGTGTCTCAATCAGACCTGCATCGCGAGGGCGCATTGGGTCTGAGACGTCCACCATCTGGAGCCCCGCGGTATCCGCGGCCACGAACGCGTGCTGTCCCAGTACGGCGACATCCTTGGCAACTGCCTGTGTGTGGTAGTCGCCGATCCGAACCGACGCCCCCGGGTCGGAACAGTCAAAGATCCATAGTCCGTAGAGCAGTGTGTGCTTGCCCTCTTCGGCCAAGCCTGCTGCGGCAACCGCTAGGTGGTCGGACGCCCATATCGCTTGATCATCACTGTCGACGGGGCTGATTGGCAATGTCCCCACTTCGGCGATGGCAGCCGGGTCCGAGACGTCAAGGAGCGACACGTTCCCGAGGTGTTCGGATGAGGGTCCCGTAACAAGCCGCGGTTGCGATGTGGGCCTAGGAGGGGGAGACCCGTAGTTCGCTACGCAGAGGACGTTGCCGCTGTGAGCGATGATGATTTGACCGAGGCCGTTGTCGTAGGAACCCAGCGTGACCGGTGCGTCCGGGTCGCTCAGATCAAGCACCACTAGCTCCACGCCGGACAAGACTCCCTTGGTGCGGCCGACATAAGCGCGCGTACCATCCATGTGCAAGCTGAACACTTCCTGTCTGGGCGTGACCCAGTTCGCCACCTCCGACGGTGAGGCGGGGTCGGACACGTCAACAACGCGTATCCCCCCCTGATCCGGCGCGGCGGGACCCGGAGCGTATGATAGGTAGGCGTACTGCCCCGAAATGTCCCATGGTTTGGGTCGGGGGTCTACGTCGTGTTGGAACTCTGGCATGGGGAAGGTGCCAATCTGCACTAGCTCAGCGGGATCAGCCGCGCTGACAATCAGCAAGCCGGCTTCGTGCGCAAGCGCGTGCAGACGATCCCCTGCCACCCTGAGTTGAGAGAGCGGCTCGCCGAAATCGAGCTGGCCCACGATCGCCGGCACCGTCGAATCCGAAACGTCCACGGAGAACAGCGAACTCGTGAATGGCGGCCACAACCGGACCCCGATCACATACACATAGCTCCCTGAGACGACGAGCTCGACCGGGTCATAGGGGTAGAACTCGCACTCGCCGACAACAACCGGCTCCCCCAGATCGGAGATGTCCATCACCACGAGCTGGCCGGGATCATCCCATCCGCCCGGGTTTCCCATGGCGCAGTAGGCGTAGTCGCCCTGGACAACGACATCAGTCGGTACACCGTCACCGACTCGGCCCAGAAGCCGCGGATATCCACCTTCAGCGATCGCGGTAGCGGTGGAACACAGCAGCAAGGAGAGAACGAGAAGCGTACGACATCGAGTCATGGCAATGCACCTCCCTCCAACCTCGCCGTGCCAACTCGGCTGCTACGGGGCTCGCATTCAGCGGTCGCGCTCGATTAGACGCGCTGGCCGCGCGGGAAGTTCATACGGCGGGTGTCAAGAACAGCCCAAGCGGCATGTACTACACCTGGAAACTCTCGGCCCATGACTGCCTGCGCGAGTGCCGCCAAGCGCCCTCAGCCCCGTCCCAGGTACCCCCTTCGCCTCCTCATCCGTCATCTCCGTCCACTCCCCCCGGAACGACACCACCGCGTACGCGTACCCCTCCGATAGCTGGAGCGCGATCAGCTTATCCGCGTGCCCGCCGGCTGCTCAATCGCCCCCCTCCGCCAGCTCCTCCACTTCTTCCCGTCCCTCCTCGAGGAACTTCGCTTCCTCCGGCGCCAGCCGCCTCAGCAGCTCCATGAACTCCCCGACGTGCACCCGCTCCTCGTCCGCGATCTCGCTTAGCACCTTCTTTGCCAGCTCGTCATCGGTCGCGTCGGCGTGCGCGAGATAGAGATGAACTGCTTCGTGCTCGGCCGCGATGTTCTGCCGGATGGCGCGGACCAGTTCGCTCTTCGTCATCTTCCGAGGCACAACGCCCGAGAACGGGTTGATGAACTGCGGCATGTCACACTCTCCTATGGTTCATTGCCCCCTCCAGCGCTCCCTTGCTTCGGGCGTTGCCTGGCGTCACCTGCCCAGCCATGTCGCGATTCCGGCACCAGGCGGAGCCCCGGCCTACGACGAACAAAGGCGAGCATCATGCACGCTGACATTCACGAGATGACCTCTGCCGACTTCGAGGCGGTCACATCGATCTGGGAAGAGGTCGGGTTGTGGCCCCATGTGGGTGAAGACCGCTCCTGGTTCGAGGGCGCGCTCGCGCGCAACTCAGGCTGCGCTCTCGTCTACCGACAAGGCGCCGAGGTCATCGGCACAGTGGTCGGCGCCTGGGACGGCCTGCGCGGCTGGATCTACCATCTCGCCGTCCGCCCGCAAGACCGGGGCCGGGGCATCGGCAGCGCGCTGCTGGCCGCGGCGGAAGCGCGCCTGCGCGAGTTGGGCGTCCGCCAGATCAACCTCATGGTCTACGAAGAGAACGGCTTCGCCGAGTCCCTGTACCTGCGCCGCGGCTACGAGCGCTCCCCGGTAAAGGTGCTCCGCAAGAGGTTCCTTGACGAGTGATCGCTCACGCGCGAGCAGGCTTCGTCCTGGAACCGCCGAATATCGGGCTCTAGCCCGCACATGGGGGAGGCCCTCATGCCCGCCCGACGTCTGCCGCTCATGCTCGTATTGCTCACGACCCTGACGCTCGCGCTCGCGCCGCTGGCCGCCGCCCGCGCTGCCGACGCCCCGGCCGAACTCTCCGCCGAGACGCGCCAGGCCGTGGACCGCGCCATCGCATCAGTGCTTCCCGCCCTCGTGCGCATCCACGTTGTCGAGGTGGACTACCAGTCCGGCCGAGAGGTCAAATCCGAGGCCACCGGCAGCGGCGTCATCTTCACCCCGGAGGGCCACGTCATCACCAACCACCACGTCGCCGGCCATGCCAAGCACCTGGTCTGCAGGCTGGTGACCAAGGAGGACATAGACGCCGACCTCGTCGGCACCGACCCGCTCACCGACATCGCCGTCATCAAGCTTCGGCCGAAGACTCCTCGCCAGTTCCCGGTCGCCCCCTTCGGCGATTCGTTCGCCCTGCAAGTAGGCGACCCCGTGCTGGCGATGGGCAGCCCGGTCGCGCTCTCCCAATCGGTCACCATGGGCATCGTCAGCAACACCGCTCTCGTCGTCCCTGACCTCTTCTGGCCGTTCAGATTCGAGTTGGAGGGGGAGGACGTCGGCTCCATCGTCCGCTGGATCGGCCACGACGCCGAGATCAACCCGGGCAACTCCGGCGGCCCGCTGGTCAACCTTGATGGCGAGGTGGTAGGCATCAACGAGATGCAGCTCGGCCTGGGCGGCGCCATCCCCAGCGACCTCGCGCGCGCCATCGCCGAACAGCTCATCCAGGAGGGCAAGGTCAACCGCGCCTGGCTCGGCATTGACATCCAGCCCATGCTCAGGTCGCAGAAAGGCGAAGCCGGAGTCCTCATCGGCGGCCCCATTGCCGGCTCGCCCGCCGAGAAGGCCGGCTTCCAGCCGGGCGACATCCTCCTATCCCTCAACGGACAGGAAGTAAGCGTTTCCTACCCGGAGGAGTTGCCCTCGCTCAACCAGCTCGTCGCCGATCTACCTATCGGCAAGCCGGCCGCGGTCGTCGTCCGCCGCGATGGCAAGGAGGTGGATCTGACCGTCGTGCCCGACTCTCGTGAGGCGGCCCGGCCCCGGGAGCGCGAATTCACCGAATGGGGCATGACCGGCCGCGATCTCTCGCTCCTCGAAGCCCAGGAGATGCGCCGCAAGACCAAGGAAGGTGTGCTGGTCACCAGCATCCGTTCCGGCGGGCCCTGTGAAGAGGCGAGGCCCCGGGTGATCGAGAAGGACGTCATCATCGCGGTCGCCGGCAAGCCCCTGCGCACGGCGAAGGAGCTCTCCGATGCTACCAGCGCAATCACCGCCAACGCCAAGGAACCGGTGCCCGTGCTCGTCCTGCTCGACCGCAAGGCCGAGCAGTACCTGACCGTGGTCAAGGTCGGCAAGAAGCCCGTACCCGAGCCAGCCGGCGAGGCAAGCAAGGCCTGGCTCGGCCTCAACACCCAGGTCCTCACTCGCGAGATGGCGGAGGCTCTCCAGCTCAAGGACACAACCGGAGTGCGGGTCACACAGGTTCTCCCCGGCACGTCGGCCGAGGCGGCCGGCCTCCGCGTCGGCGACCTCATCGTGGGGCTGGACGGGAAGAAGATCCCTGCTTTCCGGCCCGAGCACTTCGATGTCTTCCCCGCCATGGTCCGCCAGTACGACTTCGGCGCGCAGGTCGAGCTGACCATCCTCCGCGATGGCAAGGAGCGGAAGCTTACGGTTGCGCTCGACGCCTCGCCCAAGATGCCGCGCGAGATGAAGACCTACCGGGACGACAGCTTCGAGTTCATGGTGCGCGACGTGGCTGACGAGGACCGCTTTCGGCAGCAGTTGCCCAAGGAGGAGCAAGGCGTCCTGGTCGAGAGCGTGAGCGAGGGAGGCTGGGCGGCGCTCGCCCACCTGGCCGTCGCCGATCTCGTGCTGAAACTCGATGGGGAGCCCGTTCCCCGCGTCGACGCGTTCGCCGAGAGGATGAAGCAGGTCGCCGCGGAAAAGCCCGAGTCGGTTGTGCTCTACCTTCGGCGCGGCATCCACACCATGTATGTCGAGCTGCAGCCGAAATGGGTCGACGCGGCCTCCGCCGCGCCCCAGCAGTCACGTTGATAGGGCGCTCACGCGCCCGGAGAGGAAGGGGAAACGATGGGCCGCCTGGGAGTCCGGAGTCTTTGCTGCACAGTGATTCTGGTCTGTCTTACGCTCGCTTGCGCCCTGCCGCCGGCAGCCGCGCAAGCCGATCCGCAGGGAGCCGCGGCGCGGGCCGTCAGCTCGGCCTCGGGCAGCGCGGTCATCCAAATCCGCCTCGTCATCAGGTACCGCTTCGTGTCCGCCGGGGAGGAATCAAGCGAAGAGGAGGGCACGAGTGAGACCACCGGAACCGTCATTGACCCGTCCGGCCTCGCGGTCTGTGCCCTCTCCGAAGTGGATCCTTCACACCGCATGAAGATGATGGGCGAAGAGGACGAGGACTTCAAGTTTCAGGCCGACGTCATGAGCGTTCACTACGTCCTCGGCGAAGGCAAGGAGATCCCGGCCAAGATCGTGCTGCGGGATCAGGATCTTGATATTGCCTTCATCCGTCCGACCGAGGCCCAGGCGGAGCCGTTGAAAGCGGTGGACCTCGCCCAGGCCGCCTCCCCCCAGGTGATGGATGAGCTGGTCGTGCTGGGCCGCCTGGGCGAGGCGGCGAACCGCGCTCCCTATGTCGCCATGGACCGCGTCACCGCCATCGTCACCAAGCCGCGCACGCTCTACATCGCCGGCCTTAGCACCTGGGTCGCCGGGCTTGGCATTCCCGCCTTCACTCTCGACGGCAAGGTCGTCGGCATCACGGTCATGCGCTCCATCCCCACCGCCGCCGGCTCCTCGGGAAGTGGCAGCGCCACCTCCATGCCGGTTCTGCTGCCCGCCGCCGACGTCCTCAAGGTCTCCACTCAAGCGCCGTAGCATCGTCGCTGCGGGAGGGTATTGCTGTCCGACGTGTGTACGGCGGGTATCCGACCAAACCTCTGCCAGGTCGGATGCCCGCCAGTCGCTATGTGCCTCCGCTTGCTGGCGTGCCGCCAAGCGTGTATCATCTGGGCAGCCCTGGTCTCTAGGAGACGCAGCTAGATGCGCGAACCCCGTACACGCCCGGACATGGAGCGGAAGCTCCTTGGCATTCTCCGCGTGCTCGCCGCATCAGAGGGCCCCGTCGGCGCCCGGGCGATCGCAACCAAGCTCGGCGCGGAAGGCATTGAGCTGAGCGAGCGCACCGTCCGCTATCACCTCCGCCTCATGGATGAGCGCGGCCTCACCCGTAACCTCGGCGAGCCCGGCCGCGTCATCACCGACCGGGGCCGAGAGGAAATCGAGAACGCCGGCG
>Ga0315291_10010753_pt1 | contig 11171 bp, 23 predicted proteins | sample YL17G12_20_MG_FD_203070 | JGI IMG/M metagenome (GOLD analysis project Ga0315291, IMG submission 203070) | Sediment microbial communities from Yellowstone Lake, YNP, Wyoming, USA - YL17G12_20 | ecosystem: Environmental > Aquatic > Freshwater > Lake > Sediment | place: USA: Wyoming | collected... | reverse complement strand
CAAGAACTTCTTAGCGCGCCAAGAAGTTCTTGAAGAAAGTTCGGCGTGCAGATAAGCGGCACGCCAAAAAGTTTGGGTTATAGGAATACACTCCAACATTCCCCCCATTTGTGGTATGCTTTACATGCAAGGGCACGCCAGCGTCAACGGGACGCTGGCACAGAGAAAGGCAAAGTATGGACAACATAATTGAAGCCGTCATTATCGAACCGGGCGGTGAAGTGCGCGTTGAGCAGTTGCAGCGCGGGTGTGAGCCGTTGCAGCGACTGGTCGGGGGCTGGATCGAAGCGGTTTACAGCGACACCGCCGATCTGACGTTTTGGATTAACGAAGAGGGCAAGCTGATCGGTCTTGAGCCAAACATGCTGGGTACGGCGTGCTGGCTGGGGACGAACGTCGATGCTAATGACACCCTCTGCGGCACCGTGGTCATTACGGGTGGCGTTGATGACGAGGGCGAAACCCTGACCATCCCCGCCGATCTGCGCGACAAGCTGCTGACGGCACTGAACGCGGTAAACGCGGTGGACCTGTGAACGGCGGCAAGGGCTTTGCCAGCCTTCCGGCAGAAACCGTGCTTGCGGTTATTGACCACCTGGGAGGCGACGGCCACGGTCTTTACGACCCGTCCTTCCTGACCGAACTGGGCGTCCCCGAAGCTCTCGTCGAGAGTGTTACGACAACCCACAAGTCGGACGGCTCGTACAAGGGCAGCATCTTCGATGCGGAGGGGTGCCTTATCGAAGAAACCCAAGCGGTCTACAGCCTGTCGCTGTACCGCCGGATCAGCGACGAACTGGGCCTGCCAGGAAGCACCATGATGGGCCGGGGATCCGAGGCGCGCCAGCTCCACAGCCAGATCAAAAACGCACTAACAGAGGTGACGCCATGAATGGCAACCGTGACCTGACCGACAAGGAGCTTGTTGACCAGCAGTTTGAGCGCAAGCTCGCCTGGGGCTACAGGTCTGCTGTGCCGGATGACACCAAAGCGGCCTGGGGCGCGCGGTTGATCCTGACCCGCGATGCAGGCGGCGACCTGCTCCCTGACCGCCAGGGTGGATTCGGCAACGTGGAGGACACGGCGCGACTGCGCGATCATCTCAACAAGATCAGGCCGTGGCGGGATCAGTTGGCGTTACTGGTGCGTGAAGGCACCGTGCGGTCAGACGAACCCAATGAGGTCGTGGTCTACGACGACGACGTTATCCGCGTGGTCGGGAACAGCAATGGCAGCTACGGGTACTTCTATCTCGCCGCGTGGTTGAAGTGACTGACCGGTACGCGGTGATAACCGTCAACACGGCATCCCAGCGCGCCAACTGGCACAGCGTCCATGAAGGTGAAGAGGGTGCCGACCAGGCGCACGCGAAGGCTGACGCGCTGGGTGCGGAGCCTGACCTGCAAGCGTTTGTGATTGGTCTGCGGTGAGGGATACCTGCGCCTTGTGCGCTGAGTCCATTAGTGACTGTCCAGTTAAGAGACAGCCGGGGATGCGCCCCGGCCTGTGTGGTGTCTGCAACGACATTGCGACCGAAGAAGAATGCGACCAGGAAGAAGGGCTTGGATGATTGTGTACAAGATCGACGGCACGGAGCTAAAGATGCTCCTTGACGAAATTGGGTTCGGTGAAATCCATACACTGCGGGTGGCAGTGGATGGCGGCGGCGTCAAGTTCAAGATCAACCAAAGCACATGGTCACCCCCGCTGGGTGGTGAGGATCAGTGACGGAAGAACCGTTTGACTTCCTAGTCCACGCCAAGGCTTCAGCGCGGGACGCGCTTAATACCTTGGACACCCCCGATGAAGACATAATCCCGGTGCTGCTGACGCACGGAAAGCGCGGACTGGGCATAACCGCCTTGATGATGCCCGACGACGAGGCCAAGGAAAAAATCGCGCAAATGATGATCGCCAGCATTGCGTTTGCGGAAGCAACGGAGGTCATCTTCATCTGTACGGCATGGATGGGGCCGCCCAACGCCCTTGATGTACCGCCAAGCCAGCACCCTGACCGCATGGAGCGGGTAATCCTGGTCCACCAGCAATCCACTGACAAGTGCGATCTGTACGCCGCGCCGGTCATCCGGCACGACAACCGGCCACCCGACCTTGGGCAATGGGAGGAAATGGGGGGAGCGATGGGGGGCCGGTTTGGGGATGCCATCGAATCCGGCATGAAGTTGGCCAAGTCCGTGTCGGATGTTCCGGGGCTGGCGAAATCCATTAACGAGTCCTGGGATAAGGGCACGGTGGCCCAAGACATGGAGCTTTTTATCAAAGTCCTTAACGAAGGAGGTTTTGCATGACCAAGCCGGATACCGACACGCAGCCATGCGTGGAGTGCGGGAAGGCTTTTTCCCTGGTGCGCGGCCCCGGTCGGACGCAGCTTATCTGCTCCGCAGCCTGCCGACGCACGCGCAAGAACCGTCAGAAGACGGAATGGCGCAAGCGCACCGAATGTCCTCCGCACCAGCATGGGACAGTCACCGGGTACACAACCTATGAATGCGACTGCGATCCGTGCCGTCAGGCCAACACGGAATACGCCCGTAGGCGTCGTGCCAGAAGTCAATCCTAAGCCACTACCGAGCAGGTAGCGGGCTGGCATATAGTGGTATGTACCCACGCGGCAGCGAGTCGCGTGGCACGACAATTTAGAAGGGTAAGTTATGACCGAACAACCTGTTGACAACCTGCGCACAGCGCGCAAAGCGTCGCGTGCGTCACGGCGCGCACTGGGAGCCGACGCGGTAGAAGAAACGGCTGTGGTTAAGACCATCCGGCGCAAGGCTCCTGCGGCTGACGCTGTAGTAGTTGAGACAGCCAAGGTCAACCCGCGCAAGCCCACCCCGGAGAACCCGCAGTACACCCGTAGCGGCTACGCGGCCAAGGATGGACAGCGGCTTTACGAGGCCACTGGCGGCAGCGGTCAGATTGCCGTGCGCAGCAGTGCCAGCGAGATGGTCTGCGGGATCGACGTGGCTGACGTTGCCGCCGCTAGTGATGTGGCCAAGGGTGGTCAAGTGTGGGCATTGTTCTCGACCGAAAAAGCTGCCGAAAAGAAGGCCGTGCAGCTACGGGAGCAGGGTCTAACCGTCAAGATCGTCCCGGTGCGCCCCTACGCAGGACAGCCGGGAGACCCTGCGTGACTGCGGATCGAAAGCCGCAAGACGCCCTTAACGGCCTCGTCACTGGACCCGATGAGTTGGGCTTTGTCACTCCCGACAAAGTTCATCTCGTCGTGTCTTTTGACGGCGACAATGCCAGCTTGATGGGTCCAGGGACTTACGAGATGGGCTGGGTCGCCCATGCGCTTGAGGGTCTGGCGAGCCAGTGGTCCCACCGGGAGCCAATGCCAACGCTGCCGCCTACCGCGACACCGAATGGCAACTGGATGGACTGCACCAAGACCGACCTGACCGTCATCTTTTACCGGGACTGCCGGGTCATTGCCATGCCAGGAGAGGTGTTTGGGGACGACCCCGGCCTTGCTGAGTATGAGCTAGACGTGGTGGGTCAGCTACGGCATGACGATGAGTACTGCATAACACGACTGAGCTGCTTGTCTGAGGCCATTGCCGAAGACATTGCGTCGGGCGAAATTGAAGCTAGGGAGGCACGATGAGTAACAAGGTAAAAGACCACAACAACGAGTTAATGCGGCTGCTCGCCACCCAGGAAGAGCTGGACGACGAGTTGCAGCAGTGTGCTGACGACAATGGTCCGTTCGGTATGTCCATCCGGCACCCGCTGGTCTACAGCATCTGTCACAACCCGCAGATGAACGCCTTTGTCAACGCGCAGCTTAAGCAAAAGCAGGAAGCGGTGTGCAGGGCTGAGCAAGAAGAGGACTGGACTAGCTACATCTACCTGCATGAGCGCCCTTACCGGCTGGATGCGTTTAACGAAATCTGCTGGAAGCTGGAACCCCAGGTCTACTGGGAGTTGCTGGGCGACGTGTGGGTAGACAGCGAGAACATTTACCAAAACCGCGAGGAATGGCGCGACCTGTTGGAGTTCAGCGACGGTTGCCATACTGAGGACCGCATGTACATGTCCAGGGAAGAAGATCGTCAGGTATTTACCCTGACGCCCGAGAAGGGTGGACTACTGCCCGAAACAGTCATCTACCGTGGCTACCGCCACGAGGACGGTCTGGATGGCTTTAGCTGGACGTTGGACAAGGCAAGGGCCAAGTGGTTCGCCAAGCGTTTCCCGCACCAGGATGGGGTTGCCACGGTGGCGACCGGGAAGGTCAAGCGGGAGCATGTGCTGGCGTACCACACCGGTAGGGGCGAGCTTGAAATTGTCGCCCTGCCAGAGCATGTGTTTGACGTATCGGTCGAGGAGTTTGAAGATGACTGACGCCTGGATCTGCCGGTGCGGCCACAACAAGTCTTTCCACCGTTCCGAGTGGAACAAGTTTCGGGGTGAGCGCGACACTTCCTGTCGTTGGACGGGCCTGGGGATTACTGGTCGTGACGAGTGCCGTTGCGAAACGTTTGAGCCACATGAAGAATAAGAGCTGTACCTGTGTACGGACTGGACTGGACCGGCGAGAGTGTTCCACGTTCCTGTGCGCCGACACCCTCTGTCCAACGTGTAAGCGATTGCTGGAAAACTGCGCCGGTAGCTGCAACCGGCTAAGGGCAGGCCGTGACTAGGGCGAGTGAAGCACTTCCCTGCCCAGCCTGCGGCAAGCCTTCTTACCTGGACGAGAAGTTGGGCCTACCGTTTCATCTCGACGGGACATGCGCGGCAAAGTGCTGGGAGGCAATAAGGTGATACTGCTTCTCAGCGGCGGCGTTGACAGCATCTGCGCATGGCGACTGCTGGGACTCCCACAGGCGGTTAATTTCGACCTGGGCACCGTGCCAACGCAAAAAGAACATGGCTCCCTTAGCTGGGCCAGCGACCATTTCGGCAAGACGTACATTCAGCGTGACCTGAACATGGCTAACCATGAAAAGAAGAACGGCTACGTTGACTTTCGCAACGCCCTGCTGATCCTAGCCGCTGCGCAGATTGACAGCAATGTCGCACTGGCAGCGGTGGCTGAGTGGGCACCGGATAAGAACACCCGGTTCTACCGACGCTTGGAGCGGGCCGTCAACCGCAGTGGCGTATCTGCCAGCTTTAATTGCAAGCTCCGCGTCCATGCTCCCTTTGCCGCCGAGAGCAAGGGTGAGCTGCTGGCGCGCTACAAGGCCAAGTTTGGCTCAGAGGAAACCCGGCTTGTCCTTGAGAACACTTGGTCGTGCTACCGACATGAGGACCAGCATTGCGGTGAGTGTGGCGGCTGCCGCCAGCGGTATGCGGCTGAGAGGCAAATGCACAAGCTCACCGGTATGCGTCCGGTCACCCAGTTCTCAGGCGTGCCGGGAGAGTGGGTCACCCCCGCTCTGGACCGCGCTCGCTGGCTGTTTGATAACGGCTGGCTGGGCTACCGGCAGATGCGGGCGCACCGCCTACAGGACGCGGCACTGACGTTATAGAGGCGCAAAGAGCCTTCCCTGTGGGCTACCGAGTAGCCAGGGCGGTGGCCTATACTTGGGTTAGCAGTTGGCACTAGGCCAGCAGCAGCCACAAGAGAGCAGGTTATTTATGAGTGGACCGCAATTTATATCGCCCGACCAGTGGCAGGCAGTAAAGAACACCGTGTCAGCACTGGACGGCAGTGAGGCTAACGACGGTCCATTGCCCGACTGGTGGCCAGCATTCCGCGACCAGCTAAACCGCATGATCGTATGCAGCACCCACCCGGTTGAGCCATACCAAGTCACCGAGGACTTTTTATGGATGCTGCGGCAATACCTGGACGGGTCAAATAGTCAAGAGCAACTGGGCACCGGCACACAACTGGTAATTGAGTGGGCGCAGGGCACCCTAGAGTCTGCGGCTGCCCTTGAACTCCACCCCGTCAAGGGTGGCGACGGGAGCGTGTGGGTTGTCATGGCCAACATGGAGCGCAATGACAAAGGCGCGTAGGCATGTCAGCAGGATGGTCAACCGGCGACGGGCCAGGAACGTCGCTGTCCTGCGCGAATTGCAGGAGTTCAACGAATGGATACTGGCCATCCGGTCGGTTACTCCGCGAGAGGAAGGAATTGTCAATGCCGATGGACTACCTGGACAGGGCAGTGGAGGAAGCCAGGATCGGTGGACAGCCAACGCTGTCGATTGCATGTGCGCTGATCGACATAGCGCAGTCACTGAGGATGCTCGTTGAGTCCTCCACGGACCCACGGCGATTTCAATAACGACTCCCGGCACCAGGCCGGTAGAACAGGAGAAGAAATGGAAACACCTAAGAAGGTAATGACGGCGCAGGACTTGGCTAGGGGATGCCTGCTACGGCTTACCAATGAGCCAAGTCGCTACCACCAGCAGAGCTGGCAGACGGTAGCGCGGGACCTGGTTGACTTCGGCCCTGGCGGCAGGGCTGAGGTTTCCTGCCAGACCACCGGCTGTGTGGCCGGGACGGTATCCATGATGGCCGGTGACCGGGGGCTTGTACACCAAGACGAGTCGCCACAGCGCGTGAATGGGGTTGATGTTTTTAGCATTAACCAAGTGATCCGGCCTGACGGTCGCATTGTGGACATACGCCGACGCGGTCAGGAGCTACTGGGGCTTAGTGACGCGGATGCCAGTTGGTTGTTTAATGGCGACCGAAAGCTGCCAGAGGTCATCTTTGCCCTGACCGAACTGGCGGAGGGTAAAGCAATTAGTAAACGGAGCAGCAGCGACATGGGCGTCGAAGAAAGGGCAAAGCTGTCGAAGTACCGGGTCAAGCCGACCGTGAACCGCCAGCATGTCACGAAGAAGGCACCGGCCAAGGCCGTCAGGAAAGCGGTGACGGTCAAAAGGCCGTGACGACCGTGAGACAGGCGGCACCGGCTAACCCCCGGTGCCGTCTGCTCAGGGCATACTAAATGCGTGAGCAACGACAACATACGACCGCTTCACGCGCCGACGCCAGAGAACTGGATTGGCTGCGCCGTGTGCCTCAATATCAAGGGGGACCGCGTGCCAGCCCTGGTAGTCATCAGCGGCATCTCTGTGTGTGAAGAGCATATTACGCTGGCGTCCAAGCCGTCCTTCTCAATTTGGAACTTGCAGTCAGGAAGGAAGAAACAGTGACCGAGGAAGTGGAGCAATCCGCAAACGTCAGGACCCTGGATAACGGGTGGAGCCTAATCGAATACGGTGGGTGGAGCGTGTCGGTCGGTCCAGATGGGCTGCTAATGCTGCCGCGCCACCTGGCACCGGAAGAAGTTTCTGACTTCGTTGGCGCGTGCCTTGCCGCAGCAGAGGTAGGTAAAACCGTCCAGGCCATCAATGCCAAGCGAGCAGCAGGTGACGACCGCAGCCTGCCAGAAAGCATGATCCAGGTCAGTGACACCGGCACGGTGCCCGCAGGAGCATTTCGATTGGCGACAAAGGCGGGCTCTCGTCCTCCGGTTCAGCAGGCCGCAATCTCCCGGCGCGTTCAGCCTTCTCAACAAGGACTCCGCAGCCCGATGCCGCGCCCGCCACTCCCACAATAGCTCAGAACTAACTCCACAATAACTACCGAGTAACCACCCCCCTGGCTTATAATTATTAGGTGCTGGCAACAAGGCCAACACACAATTGCCTAGAGTAAGGGGTTATAACAGGCATGGAAGAGTACGCATTTGTCGCTACCTACAGCGGCACGAAGATTAAAGGTCATACGCTGACGGCTGTCGGTGATGCCCTGGTGGAGCGCGGTTTTGAGATGGCCCAAGCTGTCCAGGTCGCGCCCATGACACTGGAGGTCCCGCACAGCAATCCGCGTCGGGGCAAGGCGAAGGTCGTAGCCAGCTTGCCTGAGCCAGCAAAGCCGGAGCCGATTGCTATGCAGCCAGACCTGGCTAGGGCGCTTGAGAAAGCCAGGGCTGACAACCTAGCCGTGGAGTCCACACTGAATGGCCTTAAAACCCGCGCGTGCGGGTCGGTCCATTCCGACGGCGTGGCGTGCCTTACGCCTGTGCTGTATGAGGCGCTGACGTGCGGGTGTGGTGATTACGTCTACGACCACGACGGGCCGCATGAGTCTGTCGATGAGGACGGCGTGCGCTACCGCTGGACTGAGTGCCTGGTTATCCAAGACGCAGAGTTCAATTCCTACGGGCCGCTGGGTGAGGATGACGACGCAGACGGGCTGGTGAACGCATGAGCAACAACTATGCCTGCTGTAAGGGCTGCTTTGTATGCAGCGCCACGGAGGGCGGCGTGCATAGCGGTGGATGCTGCGGCTCCACCCTATGTAGCTCGCGTGGCTGGGAGAAGCAGGTCAAGGCGTGGCTAAAAGCCGAAGAAAAGTTCAAGCAGAACCAGGGCGCGATGATAACCCGGTGGCTAATTGCCGAGCAGTTGTACAAGGTCCAGCTTGATGAGTGGCTGGACGCCGAGCTACAGCACCACAACAACGTTGAGGACTGGCTGGACGCGGAGCAGCAGTACAACGAGCAGTACCGTCGGGAACGGCTAATGACCATGTTGCGCGCTGAGCGACAGGCTGAGCAACCAGTCCGACCGCCAAAGAGGGTCAACCGGGTCAATGTCCCCGCCAGCGGCAGAACTCCCAAGACGAGTGCCACCGCAAAGGTCGCTGCTCTTGCCCATGGCGGCGGCTAATGGACGACGACGAGATGCTTGAGTCCATGCGGCAGGCTGAGTTTGACCGCCGTGGCACCACCGAGAGGATCATCCACTACGGGGCTGCCAACGGGCACACAATGTCCTGGTTTGAGGACGAAAGCCGACCCGGAAAGCCGGGGCGTGCGTGCGCCTGGGCATCCTGGCATAGCGAGTGGTGTCACTGCGGCGGGGAGCCAGTGCCCGATGAGTAACAACAAGGCTTCCTTGGTCAGACCCCTACAGGGGCATGGCCACGGAATGGACCGCTGGGGTTGGCGGTCCTGAACACCCCCCGGCGCGGGTATACCCTTACTCCCCGCGTCGGGGGGCTACCAATCGAAGAAGCGAAGCAAGTGAGGGTGCAGGGAGACTAAGTTGCCAGAATGCGTTGAATGCGTTGAATGCGTTGAACATCCCTATGCCAAAGGGCTGTGTAGGAGCCATTACGACAAGGCCAGACCGCGCAAAGACAGAACATATAGCTATCGCCCCGCCTGGTCTGGTCAGCGTGACATTAACGCCATCCCCGGTGAAGAGGCCTTTGACGACGCCATCTGTTGGCGTGGCGGGTCGGAGGCGCAGCAAAAGCGCCACATCCGACGCGGAGAGGAACCGTGCCGGAATTGTCAGCACGCCACCAGCAGGGCTGCGGAAGATCGAAACAAATCCCGGTATGTTAGCTCAGAAGAGCGGAAGTAAAAGAAAGGACGGATCGGGAAAGCTCATGACGGAAAGCGTAAACGGGATGGGATTGGGAAAACGTCAACGTCGAACTCTCATTGACATGATGGAGTCCGGTGGCGGTCGCTGGCCCCAGGGCTGGCAGGTGTCGAGTACCAGCAGGGACGTGGTTACTGGCCTAGCGATTCGTGGACTGATTACCGGCCAAGGCGCTGACGCAGCTTTGACAGAAAAAGGCGAGAGGGTCGCCGCAATACTGTGCGGCGACCCTCTCGACAGTCTTGGTGTGCTGTACGACCTTAGTCGCGGTCAGCCCTCTCGGAAACCTTATCGGTCACTTTCTCTGTAACCGAAGACTCCGCTGAGGCCAGGTAGCCTTCCCAGCGGCCCTGCATGGGCTTGATTAAGCCGCCGCCGACACCGACGATGGCGATGCCACCGACCGTGGCCAGGATCGCTACCAGCACCGGCAGTGTGACGGTGAGGGCGATGCCAACCTGACCCAGTGCCGCGATGACACCCAGGCCAATAATGAACACGCTGGCGATCTTCGACACCACGTTGCCGTAGGACAGGCCTCCAATGGCATTGGTGATAAGGCCGCGTACCGCAGAGGCAATAGCCGCTGAGACCACAACCAGCACCAGGGCAACGAAGAGGCGAGGCAAGAAGGCGATGACGGAGGTCAGCAGGCCGCTGACCGGGTTGGGACCGAATACGCCAAAGGCCAGTTGCAGCACGACCAGGAGTACGGCGTAGTAGGACAGCTTCCCGGCAATACCGGCACCGCTGCCTTTGAGGGCGGCACCCAGGCCACCACGGTCGAGGAGTCGGTCAAGGCCAACCCGCGTGAGAACCTTGGTCACGACCCGGCCAATGATCTTGGCCACAAACCAGCCAATGACGAGGATTCCGACGAAGAGCGCGGCCTTGGGGGCAATTGTGGCGAGGGTACGCCAGAGGTCATTCAAAGCTTCTGTCATGAGCAAGAGAATACATGCCACTGGGCTGGATTACTGGAAACCGACACGTTCGCCAGGGCAAGTTTCGCAAAACTCATAGCCGTGCCGCGTCATGGCCGCGTACACCATTCCAGGAGTCTTTGGGTCGGCCCACAGCCAGCGGCGTTTGGTTTCTGCAAACTTGCACCATTCAAGATGCAGAGTCCTCCCGTCGCGGTCCAGGTACAACTCCATCAATGGCGACTAAGAGCAGAGCGGCTGCGCCGGTCGGGTTGCCATTGCAGGTTTGACAACCGGTTATCGGAAGGGTCGCCATTGCTGTTGATGGCGTCAAAACCGCGTGGCCGTGGGCTATCAAACGTCAACAAGACCACCCTGCGCAGGGGGAACTGCTTGTAGGTGTTGAGCTTCCATAGGTTGACGGCAACGGTCCCATCCGGTCGGATGCGATGAGAGATCAGCTTGCCGGTAATACGGCGATCCGACCCGTCCCGGCCCTTGACTGAACGCGACAGAGAACGAACCCGCCCCTGGTCGCTGACCTCATACAGTCCCTCATAGCCCGGTATGGGACGCCACTCTGGTGTCATAAATGCATCTTAGGGTCATTGCCAATAACGGAATAGCGACACGCTCCCCGAGCTGCGGAGGGCGGGTTGCCGGTGGTGGTGTGTGTGTAGTTTGACCGGATGCGAAAAATCATCATCGCTACGGCGACAATTGCGGCATCTTTGTTCCTGGCACCCACCGCGTCTGCTGACGTGAACTGGGACGCCATCGCGCAGTGCGAATCAGGCGGCAACTGGGCGATCAACACCGGCAACGGCTACTACGGTGGGCTTCAATTCGCTCTACCCA
>Ga0315291_10010751_pt1 | contig 11172 bp, 8 predicted proteins | sample YL17G12_20_MG_FD_203070 | JGI IMG/M metagenome (GOLD analysis project Ga0315291, IMG submission 203070) | Sediment microbial communities from Yellowstone Lake, YNP, Wyoming, USA - YL17G12_20 | ecosystem: Environmental > Aquatic > Freshwater > Lake > Sediment | place: USA: Wyoming | collected... | reverse complement strand
TCCCACTCTTGGTCTCTGCAAGCGCTCTTCTGTACCTGGGATACTCCCTGCACTATGGCTTCGTGGGATTCCCTCTTGACGACGCCTGGATACACCAGACCTACGCTCGCAACCTTGGTCAACATCGACAACTCGCCTACAACCTCGGAGAACCTAGCGTGGGGTCCACGTCGCCCCTGTGGACCGCGATTCTCGCGCCACCCTATGCGCTTCACCTCGATCCCAGATTGTGGACCTATCTGCTGGGAGCTCTCTTCCTGGCCCTCACAGCCTGGCTCCTCCACCGTCTCAGTAGGCGGCTTTCCCCTCGCGGTGGGCTTGTGCCACTGTTGACTGGCGCCTTCTGCCTTCTGGAATGGCATCTGGCCTGGGCCGCTTTCTCGGGCATGGAAACCATCCTTTTTGTGTTCCTGTCGCTGCTGGTGCTGGAGAGACATCTGGCTGGTGAGAGGCCATTGCTCACTGGTCTTGTTGGCGGGCTGCTCACGCTCACCAGACCTGAGGGGGCGATCTTGTTCCTCATCATCGCCGCCGATACCGTCTGGAGACCACCTCAGGGTACGAGCAGGCCGAGTTGGCGGAGCCTGGGGACATCCGCCGTTCTACTGGTGGGGTTCCTGTTGCCGGTCGTGCCCTACCTGGCTTTGAACATGAGTATCACGGGCAACCCCTTCCCCAACACTTTCTACGCCAAGCAGGCCGAGTACCAGGAAGTGGTTACCTCTTTGCCGGTCTGGGCTCGTTTGGCCAGAGTGACCTTCGCAACAGTTGTGGGAGCCCAAGTACTCCTGATCCCTGGCTTCCTCTATGCCGCCTACAAGGGAGCAAGAGAAAGATCGAGGCCCATACTGCTTACGCTCGCCTGGTGGGTGGCCCTGATCACCATTTACGCACTGAGGCTGCCCGTCACCTACCAGCACGGGCGGTACCTCATGCCGGCCATCCCTCTTTTGGTCCTGCTTGGCGTGTGGGGCACAGAAAAGCTGCCGCGACTGCACCGTGTCCCAAAGCGTGCCCTTCTCCTCTCCCTCCCGGTCTTGTTGCTCATCTTCTGGGTCCAAGGTGCTCAACAGTACGCCACCGATGTAAGGATCATAGACAGCGAACTGAAAGCCGCTGGCCTGTGGATCCGAGACAACACGCCTAACTCTGCCATCATCGGCGCCCATGACATCGGTGCCATCGGTTACTTCTCAGAGCGCCCCCTCATCGACACTGCAGGTCTGATCACACCAGAAGTCATACCGTTCATCCGAAGCGAAGAGAGGATCCTTGCCTTCCTCGAGAAGAAGCATGTGGACTACGTGGCGATCTTCCCATCCTGGTATCCCACCCTGGCCAGCGATACCCGCTTGCGAACCGTGTATCGTTCCACCAATCCTTGGATAGTGGAAGCCGGCGGAGATAACATAGTGGTCTACGAGACTGCTTGGAGCGAAGCGCGCCGGTTTTCCACCGCGGGAGCGCGCCACGTGTGGTGCGTCTCGGTCAACTCCGTGCGCCACAGGGTTGCGCCGTCAACGCGTCGATGATATACTTGTAGTACACGATGGACAAAACCTGTTACTATTCCACAGGGTGAGGCCCCCATGGTCGACAAGATCAGAATCATGATCGTGGATGACCACCCGCTGTTCCGTGAAGGGCTTCGTCGCGTCCTGGAAGCGGAAGACGATATCCTGGTGGAGGCAGAGGTAGCTGATGGCCATGAGGCCATCGCACTGGCACGTCAGATCCATCCCGACGTCGTCCTTCTGGACATCAGTCTTCCTTCCATGAACGGCCTTCAGGTCACACGCGAGATCAAGGCCAGCCTCCCCGACACGGCCGTGATCAACCTCACCGCTTATCACGACGAAGAGCAAATCATACACGCCATCAACGCGGGCGCCTCGGCCTACTACCCCAAAGAGGTGATGCCAGACACGCTGATGTTCGCTGTCCGGCATGTGACGCAAGGGCAATGGGTCATCGATGACAGAGTCCTCAATGAGGATGAGCTTGGTGACTGGTTGTTCGACCAGTACCGCCAGATTGCGGCGACGGGCATCGTCGACGACTCGCGATTTGTGCCCCTCTCCGCGAGGGAGATGGAGGTCCTGCAGCACGTCGTCAGAGGCAGCAGCAACAAGGGGATCGCCTACGCCCTCCAGATCAGCCAGCAGACGGTGAAGAACCATATCTCCTCCATACTGCGTAAGCTGGATGCTAAGGACCGGACAGAGGCTGCCGTCTACGCGCTGCGCCACGGCTGGATACGACTGGCGGACACGAAACCTGAGGAGTAGCGTGGCCACACGGGCATAACGTGGCTCCCATGGGGGCAACAAGGGAACAGTTGATGGAAGACATCCACGAGAGACAAGACCCCGTCGAGCGCCTGGCACAACTGGTGGAGACTGGCAAGCGAGCCTACACTGAGAATCAGGGCGAACTCCACGAGGTCGAGGTCCTCCTCGAGCAAACCACCAGCGAGGTGCAGAAGCTCGACCAGCGGACCGCCCAGGTGGCCAACAAGGTGCGCCACATCGAGACGAACCTCAACAGCTACCCCCGGGAAGACATCAAAGAGGCATACTCCGCCTCGCAAGCATCCCAACTACGCCTGGTGATGCTGCGGTCGCAGGCAGAGCAACTCCAGGCCAAGAAGGCGAACCTTGAGGGCCTGGCAGAATGGCTGCGGAGCTTCCTGGATGTCGCAGACCACATCCCGGGGTTGAGCGGACCAGGAGAGGGCTTGACCACTTCCTCCCTAGGAGCCGACAGCGTGATCATGCGCATCATCGAGGCCCAGGAGAGTGAGCGAAAGCGACTGGCCAGGCAGATGCACGATGGGCCAGCTCAGTCCCTCACCAATCTCATCCTGCAAGCCGAGATCGTGGAGAGATCATTCGGCCTTGGCGCAGAACAGACGCGCACCGAACTGACGAATCTCAAGCAGGCCGTCAACGCTGCTTTCGAAAAGACCATGGACTTCGTGTTCGAACTCAGCCCCATGATGCTGGACGACCTCGGGGCGGTGCCCACCGTGCGACGATACGTAGAGGACTTTCAAGAGAAGAGCGGGCTCAGCGTCGCCTTCGATGTGGTGGGAGAGGAGCGCCGCATGGCACCCTACGTAGAGGTCACGATCTTCCGAGTCATCCAAGCACTGCTGCACAATGTCTGGCAACACGCTCACGCCAGCCACGTGCAGGTGACCCTGAACTTGCAGGGGTCCGCGGTCGGGATCACTGTGGAGGACGATGGGAGTGGCTTCGACGTGGACGAGGAACTGGCCTCGGCGAAGGAAAAGAGGTCCCTCGGAATCGCAACCATCAAGCAGCGGCTGGAGATGCTGGGTGGAACCGTCCTGTTCGAGAGCAGCCTGGGACGCGGCACCAAGGTGACCATGAAGATCCCCACAGCCTGAATCCCCCTGTGCGTGCCGTACACATCGTGTGCTGGGTGCAGTCCCGCATAGTACCAAAAGGCTATTGCCCTGCTTTCGCCTGCCCTATATAATGTAGACAAAGGTTGGTCATACGTTGACCGCACTTAGAAACAGAGGGAAAGGAGGTGATGTCCGGTGTTGTACTTGCCGCAAGAGGAAGGGCAAGGTATGGTTGAGTATGCGTTGATATTAGTCTTGGTGGCCATCGTAGTAATCGCCATCCTGCTGCTCCTGGGTCCGCAGATCGGCAACATCTTCAGCCGTATCACCAGCGGCCTATTGCGAGCCGGCTAATAGACAAGCGATATAACCTTGCCAAACATAGAGCCCTACTGTGCGTAGGGCTCTATACGTTTTCCTGGTCTCCACGTTGGGCATCACGTGCGCGTCAGCAGTCTCCAGTTCCACAAGATGCAGCAGATGCTGCGCCGGGCGAGTCCCTATGCCGCCAGATGTTGTGGTACTAAGTTCCTATTGCCTTTCGGAGGGCGATGCTGTATCATGGGACCTGAGGTTTAGTGCGCGCTGCGCTGAGCTCGGTACATGTTGCCTGGGGAGTGTCCTCTATCGAAGGGACATGCATCCATGGTCCCGCGATCTGATACTGGGCTTACCATCGAGTCTTGGCCTCGCGTTAACGTGCGTCTGTGATCGTGGGCTGGTGCTCGGATGCCGTGCCCATCCAAAACTGGTCAGGCAGAGACGAGGCGAGCGTCTGCTGCCGGCGCACATATCTCTGAGAGCTATGACAGCGTGTCTTGCCCATACGTGGTCGCCAGGAGACCACTGGTGAGTGGACCATCGTCTGCACCAGGCTACGGCGGTCAACATGGTTTTCAGTCGCGCTTCGGGCGCCCTGAGGGGAGGGGTATGCCTAGCGTAAACAGGGGGAACGACAGATGCTGAGACAGGAGAGAGAAAAGGGTCAGGGGCTGGCCGAACTCGCGCTGGCGCTGCCCATTCTGCTCATGGTGGTCTTCGGCATGGTCGAAATGGCGAGGCTGGTCCAGACCTATCTCGCGGTGCAGCACGCTGCGCGAGAGGGCGCGAGATACGCGGTAGTCGGGCTTCCATCAGAGGACGAGTGTTCCACCGCGTATGGCCATGCCTGCGATGCGCGGCTGGTGAACGGCGATGTCTGCCCCACCGAGTACAGCGACTTCCGAGCGGAAGAGATCAAGGCCAAAGCACGTCTGGCGGCCGTCGGGTTGCCCTGGAACCCCGCAATAAGCAATCAAAGCCAGGCAGGGTACCTGGGGGTAAGGGTGCAAGGCCAGCCTTCCTTCTACGCTGACTCCCTGGTGGATTGCCCTGGCGTACCCGGCGCCCGCGTGGAGGTCGAGGTGTTCTTCAACATGCCGGTGATCACCCCCATCCTGTCGGGTGCCCTCCCCACCGTGCGAGTGTCGGCCAGGACCCAGATGATCAACGAGGGTTTCCAAACCTGGGTGGGTGCCCAGGCGCCGCCCATACTTTCGCCCCTCCCCACACTAGCACCCATCGACACGGACGGCGATGGGCTCTACGACAGCCAGGAGTACACCGATCACTGTCCCTATGTAACCAACCCTGACTCGGATTACGACGGCATCAACGACGGCACAGAGACCTCTCAGCCGGGCTGGGATCCCTGCGACCCCTACAATCCGTATACGCCCACCCCGGAAACGGAGCCCCCAACCCCCACGAACACGGCAACGCCCACGCCAGTCCCGTTCCTGATGAACAAGCCTCTGCTGGCGGGTAGTTGGAGGGTCACGGGCGGTGGAGATTGGACCTATCCTCCGCAAGTACACATCATCGACAACACCACCGGGCAGGAGATCGGCAGCGGAACGATCAGGACCACGGACCCCGGCCGGGGCTCTTTCACCATCGATCTCTGGTCGCCTCTGGTTGCTGGACATCTAATCACCGCTATCGGCAGCTACCCTGGGGCCAGGGACACGGCCGTCGTCGTTGGGGCCACCAACACGCCCACCAACACCCCCACAGCGACGAACACTCCCACACCCACTTCCACCCGGACGCCGACAGCCACGCCGACGCCTTCTGTGATGATCAGCATCGTCAGCCCCGAGCCTCCGCCAGGTCAGATCTACTCCTGCACCGACGACGTCGGCTCGCCGCTGGACCTTACTGTGCAAGGCAGTGGTTGGCCTGCCGCGGCCGAGGTGCTCTTTGGCTGGGACGGAACAGGGGCTAGCGCCAGGTCCTATACCGGGAATGCCACGGCCACACCCGATGGTAGTGGTAACTTCACCGCCAGTTTCACGATCACCGGCAGCGAGGTTACCGAAGGCAAGCACACGCTGTACGCGCTGGTGATCCTCACCGGCCAGCAAGTGGAAGCGCCCCTCTACGTGCCCTGCTCTTCCGTGCCCACGCCCACTCCCACGTTGACGGCGACGCCCACCAACACGCCGACCTTCACGCCGACCCCTGTGCGCAAGCCGGATCTCAAGATCTCGGCTCTCTCCATCCAGGGCACCGAGATCGTGACCGGGACCACCTACTTCATCAATACGACTGTGTTCAACGACTCCACCGGACCCTGCAACAACACCTTCTGGACCGACGTCTACTTGCGCACGGAGCCGACGCCGCCAGCGTTCCGAGATGACGGCTTCGACTACCAGGCTTTGAGCTACCTGGGTCCCAACAGCACGAAGGACATGCAGTTCGCTCACACCTTCCCCGTGACCGGCACGTACTACCTCTATGCGTTGGCCGACACCTACGAGAATGTGACCGAGATATCCGAGACCAACAACGTCAGAGGGCCGGTGCAGGTGATTGTGGATCCGAACCCGTCGCCTCCCGCGCCCACGCCCACCGCGACGCCGGGCCCCGACTGCGAAAGCGACCCCCCCGCTGGTGGCAGTGTCGCGGGCACCGTGTGGGTCTTCATTGGAGAACAGCTCGTCGTACCCACCGAGAGAGTGAGCTTGGAGCTGTGGAAGGACGGTCTGATGGTAGCCACCACGGAGTCGGGGCTGGACGGCCGCTACCCCGTGGAAGATCTCCCGTGGTGCGTCTCTGCGGGAACGGGCTACACCGTGTACGGGCTGGTGATCATAGACGGCGTAATCTACAGCGGGCTGCAGACCGGCATCCAGGTTGTGTTGGGGCAGGTGACCAGTAACGTTGACCTCATACTCTTACCCTAGGAGAAAGCTGGCATGCTGCGCGGCAACCCGTTGAACCCACTGGCAGCAGCTGTGATTGGCATCTGTGTGACCCTGCTCGCGGCGACATACGCTGCCCACGCCAGCCCTGTGGCAGTCGAGGGGGGCTGGCCGCCACCTTTCGATCTCTCCCAGAGCGGTGATGAGATCTCCAGAGGTCCTCAGCTGGCGCTGTCCCAGAACGGCGATTTGCACGTCATCTGGTTGGAACCAGAACCGGGGGGAGTAACCTTCACGGTGCACCTCGCCAGCTCTGACAGCCAAGGCAGCAACTGGACCTATTCTGCGCCCCTTGCCCCGCCAGAAAGCGACAGATACAACGCCGCCATGGATGTGGACCAGAGCGGGACTGCTCACGCCGTCTGGGTCGAGGGGATGAGCCATGACCAACTGTGGTACGCCCAGCTCTCCGGGGACAGCCAGGGGGAGCGGCATGTCATCACCGAAACCAACTATGCCATATGGGCGCCAGATGTCGTCGTCGCCTCGGGCTTTGCCCACGCCGTGTGGTACGCCTACGGGCCCACGGGCCTCTATTTTGACGTCTTCTATAGCAGGAGCGGTTCAGGAGAGTACTGGAGTCCCGCCACCACCACTGTGGAAACGGTGTGCAGCTCGCGAAACCCCAGACTCGCTGCAGACGGGGCGGGCGACCTTCATCTAGTGTGGGAGGAGAACACCAGCCCACCACAGATCTACTACATCTCGGGCACGGTGGGAACCGAGGAGACGGTCTGGTCCATGCCCATCACCGTTTCCGAGGGCTTGACCCAGACGGCTACGAACCCGGATATCGTTGTGGGATCCGACAACATGGTGCACATAGTCTTCGGCGTAAACGTGGAGAATGAGCCAGACGTCCAGGACGTGTACTACGCCAGGTTTTCCGCCACGGACACCGGGGTTGTCTCTGCCACTCTGATCCCAGGGAGTCGCGTCAACGTAACCGGGTTGCGGCCCGGTTATGCCAGCCCGGCCATAGCCCTCTCCGGTGACGACCAGGTACACGTAGCCTGGAACGGCATGATGGGCGACGACTATGCGGACCGAATCTATTACGCTGTCTCTGAAGACCGAGGAGTCAACTGGTCTGATCCCGAACCCGCGTCTCCTCGAGACATCTACAGTCGGCCCGACGGTTCGCCCTCTCTGGCCGCAGATGACAGATTCGTCTATGTGGTCTGGCAGGAGATGGTCTCCGCCACAGACCAGGATATTCTGTACACCAGGCGATTTCCGGTCAGGATCACGTTCCCACTGGGACTGAAGGAGTTCTGATGAGGAACCAGGGAGGAGGCGGTGAGACTGGGCCTCGCTGCTGCGGTATTGGCAGGTAGTACTACTTATCGCCATGTCGATACTGTACATGGAGACTGCCAGCATGGCGGAACAGAATACCGTAAGCCCAGTGGTCTCTATGCAGGGGAGTGCAACCATCTGGCCTCTCGCGTACGTACCATTGAAGGCGAACTGCTATAGGTGAGGTTCACTTGAAGTTCAAGCTGCTGATTGTGATCTTAGGCGCGATGCTCATCGCCGTATACGGCGCGCTGGCCGTGTTGATCGTAGGGTTCTCTGGCCCTGGTTCTCCAGAGAGCACTCCCACGTCGGAAAGTGGAGCAGGCGAGGGCCCCCTCACAGCCAGGGAAGCGTATGCTTTGGCTTCGTCAGAGGCGCAGAACTGGCGGGAAGACGCCCAACTGGTGAACGCCACTGCCACCTGGGGCAACGTCGCCTCAGAGGAGCAACTGGCAGAGGACGTTGCCTGGGGCTTCACCTTCCTGTCAGCGCAGTCGAGGGAGGCGAAGATTGTCTCCGTCACTCGCCTGGGAGCGGAAAGTGCGCGTGACATGCCCTCGAGTGCGGCGATGAGGACGGCTGACGTCGCCTCGTGGAACGTCGACAGCCCTGAGGTGGTGAGTCTCTTGCTCGAGCACGGAGGCCGCGACTTCCTGAACCAACACCCGGGGGCTACCATCAGCCTGCGCCTGGGACCAGAGGAAGAGAGCTCCCGGCTGGTGTGGCTGGCCTTAGGCATTCAGAGTGCGGACAAGTCCACCATGGTGCTCGAGGTCGATGCCAGCACGGGCGAAGTGCTCAATGACACTCCATAGTCGTACGTTGTTATGCCTGGAGAAAGGGCGATGAGAAGAAGAGCTGGGGGCGAAAGAGGACAGAGTCTGGCCGAGCTGGCCCTGGTCATGCCCCTGCTACTCATGATTCTGGTGGCTATGGTGGAGGTCGGCTGGGCCATGCGCTCCCATCTCATTGTCACCACGGCGAGCAGGGAAGCCGCACGCTTCGCCGCCCGTCGCGTCTTCGACTACCCTGAGATCGATGAGGTGGCCGAGGTGGCCCTCCTCTCTCTGAACCCGGTCTACGACGGAGCCGACGCCGACGCCACCATCATCATCACCAAGGTGCAGATAGATGCTGTGGGGAACTGGTCCATAGACGGAGGACAGCCGTACGTGAAGGGCGAACTGCCGGTCGAGACCAGGATGGAGGATACGACGTACGATCAGATCGCGGCAGACAATGTAGTGTTTAACACCACACACTCCGGCATCGACAGCGAGAATAACGTGGTCGTCGTAGAGGTCTTCTACGACCACGACCTGCTGCTGGGAAGCCGCATCGCCAGTGGTTGGATGGGCCTCGGACCTCTAAGGCTCTACAGCCGCTCCATCAGCCGCATCGGTGTCTCGAGATATGAGTAGTTCGGCCAGCAAAGCGCTGCGAGGCGCAAGGCCAACACTAGACAGTGATAGTCGCAGGCATGGAGACCACGACCGCACTCCACCCTGCGGCCTGCGGAGGTTCGTGATGGCAGAAGAAACGAGATCTGTCGCCAGGAGATTCCAGGACCTTGTTCCCTTCGGCGATGAGCAGCGAGGCCAGAGCCTGATCATCGTCGCCTTTCTCATCATCGCCCTGCTGGCGGTGGTAGGTCTGGCAGTGGACCTGGGGCTGATGTACGTGGAGAAGGTAAGACTGGGCAGGGCGGTGGATGCCGCAGCGCTGGCGGGCGCCCAGGAACTCCCTGACGAAGCCGCCGCCTACGACCGCATGGTGGAATACCTGAATCTCAACGGCTATGATGAAAACGCGGAGGGTTTCGACCTGGGCTGGGCCTTTCCCGAAGAGTTCGACTGTTCCAACCCTCCTTGTCCTGACCACTACCATCTGGTGGTCAGCGCGACACAGAGTGTCGGCCTGACGTTTCTCCGGGTTCTGAATTTCGAGACTGTTGACGTGTCGGCCCACGCCATTGGGGAGAACGCCAACCGCCTGGACGTGGCCCTGGTCATCGACGTCTCTGGGTCCATGGACGACGACACTTGCACAACGGGCACCGTCTCCCACGGGTGCAGTCCCTGGTGGGAAAGCTCCACGGATATCTTCTACGAGCAGTTCTCAAGCTACACCACAGGCGACGGCAACCTCGACCCCACCATGCTCTGCGGCGCTAACTCTCCCTGGGATTGCGAAGAGGTAGATCGGGTTGGCGCGCGTAACGACTCCCGCAGCAGGAGCGGGGGAGCCAACTACGCCCAGACCGAGGGCTGGAGCAGTGGGAACGACGGCCGCTTCTACCGCTATTTCAACGCCTCTCCCTACGACGAGATTGAAATCGGCTTCTATGAACGCACCTACAGCTGCGATTCCAACTCTGACTGGATCAGGGGCTGGTACGCACCGGGCGGGCCCTGGCTCACCTTCATGGACCTGACCTGCAGCGACACCTGGCGCCAGCGTGTCTACTCTCGCGCCAGCCAGGCTGCCGGCAGCTTCGGCCTGGAGCTCGGTGTGTACGCTATGGAAGACAGCGACTTCGGGCTGTTCGACGACGTCAGGGTACGAGGTGTGACGAACGGAAAGGGGCCGTCCATCTCCGTCTCTTGCACGAGCACAGGGTCCAACTGCTCCTGCAACGTCAGCGGCGGCAGCTCGACTATGGGGTGCAGCTTCGCGAGCCTGGCGGCCAGGTACAAAGCCCAGCCCATCTGGGACACCCTCAACGCAGCCGACTGGTTCATCACTGAGTGCAAGCTGGGCGCTAACCCGACCGACCCTCCCTGCCTCGACCCTGACCTGGACCAGATCGGCCTGGCGTACTACAGCGATGACGGCACCACCACCAACTTCTACCCCAACAGCGGAGATTCGTCCACAGCGTCGGAGTTGAGCTCCAACTACTCGGCCATCACCAACACGTTGTGGACACAGTTCAGCGCCGCCGGCTGGACCAATATCGGGGATGGCATCTACCGCGGCTCCGAGATACTGAGCACCAACGAGGCGCAAGGACATCACGGCCGCACCAATGCGGTACATGTGATGATCCTCCTCTCCGACGGAATCCCTAACAGACCCTGCAACCCGGCGACCATGAACTGCAACGTCGATGCCGCCAACACCTGGTCTCTTCAGCACATCGACAACGCGGTGGACTGGGCCGTCCAGAACGGGATCATCATCTTCACCATCTCCCTGGGGACTCGCGCCGACCAGGCCCTGATGACCGACATCGCCGAAACTACGGGCGGG
>Ga0315291_10010747_pt1 | contig 11173 bp, 22 predicted proteins | sample YL17G12_20_MG_FD_203070 | JGI IMG/M metagenome (GOLD analysis project Ga0315291, IMG submission 203070) | Sediment microbial communities from Yellowstone Lake, YNP, Wyoming, USA - YL17G12_20 | ecosystem: Environmental > Aquatic > Freshwater > Lake > Sediment | place: USA: Wyoming | collected... | reverse complement strand
GTGAGGCTTTGAAACTTGTCAAGAAACCAGACCCGCGCAGTATTTACGCTTGTGACGTTGCCGAGAAATATGCGAATGGGCAGGCGACTAAAGAGGAGTTGGATGCCGCCTGGGATGCCGCCAGGGCTGCCGCCAGGGCTGCCGCCAGGGATGCCGCCTGGGATGCCGCCAGGGCTGCCGCCTGGGCTGCCGCCTGGGATGCCGCCAGGGATGCCGCCTGGGCTGCCGCCTGGGATGCCGCCTGGGATGCCGCCTGGGATGCCGCCAGGGATGCCTCCTGGGATGCCGCCAGGGCTGCCGCCTGGGATGCCGCCAGGGATGCCGCCTGGGATGCCGCCTGGGCTGCACAGAATAAGAAGTTATTGGAAATGATCGGGGAGTAGGAGAAGTGAATGACAAAGAATAAAGCGATTGCGATGGCTATTGAAGCGATACGAAGATTGGCGAATGACTTATATGGGATTGACAGCAAATATCATCCCGATCAAAAAGTGCGCTGGGATAAATGGCAACAGGCGATAAAGATATTGGAGGAGTTGAGAGATGTTAGCCAGCACTAATATACTTGGGATTATCTTGCTTCTACTGGTAGTAATAGCTGCACTGGTATGCCAGCATGAGCTGTGGAAGGATGAATAATATATTGGATGATATACGAGATATGTATATCATGGAACGATTATGGTCACTTTAAGTGACTATAGTGGGTCACAACGAGATTTGTGGGACATAGATGGGAGAGAAGGAATGTATGGGATTAACTGTTATGAAAATCGTCACCAACGAGTAGAAAGTGACATATTGCGATTAATATAATTTGGATTATTAAAATCGTGATTATATTATCCACGAAATAAGCACTAAGTGATTGGAGAATATATGGGTACATTCATAACTTCTGACCACCACTTCAAACATACCAACATTATGAAGTATTGTCACAGAGATTTCCCTGACATTGCAACTCATGATGATGTTCTAATTAATGAATGGAACTCTGTAGTTGGGGAGCATGATAATGTATTTCATCTTGGGGACTTCACACTTAGAGAATCCATAGCTGACCTTATTTACAGGTTGAACGGGAATATTTCTATATTGAGCACTTCTTGGCATCATGACCATAATTGGTTGAAACATTCATCTACGAAGCAACTAGTAGAATTTGGAAAGATTGATTTGATGGAGAGTATTGTAGTAATAGAGTCTAAGAAACTCCATCCCGAATTAGACGTCCCAATTGTGATGTGTCACTACCCATTTGAGGTATGGGACAGGAAGCATTATGGTGCAATACATTTTCATGGTCATTCACATGGAGAACTTCACAAGATAGATAACAGGTTGGATGTTGGTATAGATTCAGCCTACAAACTATTAGGAAGTTATCGCCCATTTGCTTTAGAGGAAGCCTTAGCTTATTCTATTGCATTTGTGGAATAAGCATAGTTATTCACGATGTGTATAGAATTAACTGCAAATTGGAGGAGAGGATGAGTGACCCAAGAGGAGAGGAAATGATAATAGCGATTGAGGATATTTATGCGAATTTGGATGCGTGGGCGGCAGACCTTGCTGAGGCAAGATATTGGGCAAGGCGCATGAAGGCACAACGCGACGATCTTCGTAACGAAAGCGACAAATTACTGATGGACTTGATAGATAGTGAGAATGAACGCGATGCTGCCCTCCAGGAAAAGTTGGATATTGCGGTGGAGGCGTTGAAGCGAATTTCAAACACAGATATACCACAAGAGTGCATGGATTGGTGAGAGGCGCATAATGCCCTCACAGAAATCAATCGGATTGGAGGCATGAATGAGTGAGTTATTATGCCCGATATGCGGTAAGAATGTGCAGAGCGTAAATGTTACGCCTGATTGCCAGCATACAAGCAGGGAGATATTCGAGTATATCTATTCCATCAAAGCCGAACTGGATGAGATGATAGCAGAATTGAAACAGATGGGCGACTATGCAGATGAATTGTTTTCGGATTGCGCTACATTCCTGAATGAACGTGATGCGCTTCGTAAGAATCTGGATATTGCGGTGGATAAATTCCGTGAGATTGACTTTTGGGCAAAAGCATATCCGCTTGATGTATTTCCTGAACCAGACTTCAGACGCGTTCGAGAATTACTAGAGGCTGGCGGTATTACATTAGATTCCGTGAGCGCCAGTAACATGCGTCATGTAATAAATGGAGTTGCGAATATTGTAAGTGAAACACTCAAGGAACTGGAGGGATAGCATGATATACATATTGATATTCATATTGGGGATGTTCGTCGGGGCGTGGATCGGGATGTTAACCATTGCATTATGCAAATCAGCGAGCTGGGCAGATGAGCAAGCAGAAAAATATAATTCTTGAGGATACTGTCAATCCCTGTCCGATGTGCGGGTCCAAGCGGTATGAGATCCAATACCACTATGAGATATGGATAAGATGCGTCCGCTGCGGTAAGTGCGGTCCGAAGGCGGAGAAGCTGCATGATGCGATCAAGAAGTGGAACCGGATGAATAATGCCTAAGCGGGTAGATGCTAATCAAGCCGAGATCGTGCGAATGTTGCGTGACTTCGGCGCCTCCGTCATAGATTTGCATGAGGTCGGGCGGGGATGTCCAGATTTACTTGTCGGGTATAGGTGGAGATCATATCCGATGGAAGTTAAGTCAAAGGGAGGAAAACTGACAAAAGACGAGATCGAGTTTAATGATACTTGGAAGGGGAATCATTACATCATTCGCAGCATCGAAGATGCGATCCAAATAATCATAGACGGCAGTGATATGGAGGATTAATGACCGAGGGCAATCATTATAGTCGTGAAATCCCATGCTATGTATGTGGCTCATTGGTGATCACCACGGCAGTAAAGACGATGTGTCCAGAATGTCGGGTGGAACGGGCAAGAGAACGGCAGAAATGTCGAACCAATAAATATATCCATACGATTGATCCCGATGTGCTGCAGGTCGTATATGACCCGATACCCATTGAGGATGGTGGATTCCGCAAGGGGGCGATCTTCAATTTGGAACAGATCCGCTATATGTTGTGGCCATCCTATGACTGCCTGAGGGTGGGTACTAAATTCAAGAATGGACGGGGGCAGTTATTCGAGATCATATATGGGAAGAAGGGTGGAAAGAAATTGGTAATCATCCCAACTATTACAAAATGAGAACTAGTGATAAGATAGTAGTAACTGTATGTAATCTAATTTTGAAAGGAGTGTGTCATGAATGCTACGTTATTGGCAAGTATAGCGGGGATCGTATTGTCTCTTCTGTTTTCGTATGTTCCAAAGTTGTCTGAATCATTTGCGGTGTTAGATGGTGTTTACAAGCGCCTGATCATGGCAGGTCTCCTGGTGGTCGTCTCCGGATTTACGTTTGGATTGAGCTGCGCCAATGTTGTCAGCTCGGTAACCTGCGACCAGGCCGGAGCGATCGGACTATTGGAAGCGCTTATTGCAGCACTGGTTGCCAACCAATCTGTTTATGCAATTAGCCCGGAAACGAAGGGAGTACGGCAAGCAAAACTAGATGCGGCTGGGTGATATATGCCATCCGAAGACGCAAGCCAATCCAACAATAACAGGGTAACCACGGCAGAATTTTACCGCGCCTTATTGGACATAAAAGACGAGATAGCTCAGATGGAACGGCGTCTCGTTGAAAAGATAGATTGCATTCCAGACCGGAATGAACTGAACAACATAAAAGACGATGTGACCGATTTGAAAAAGAGATCAAATACCTGGGATGGATTGAATAGCCTGGGCATTGTCGTGGGAACGGTAATCGGAGCATTATTTGGACATAAATAATAGCACATTACCAAACAAAACCGCGGTTATTGTAATCTCGGATTTGCACATAAATAGCACCGTCGCAATTTGCCCTCCCATTGTTCAACTGGATGATGGGGGGACATATAATGCCAGCCGGACGCAGAGGTGGTTATGGAGATGCTGGCTCGACTTCTGGGCGCGGGTACAGGAAGATGCAGGCGGCTACCGCAAAATATTGGTGATTAACGGGGACTTGGGCGAACTCGACACAAAACGCCGAAGTGTGCAAATCATAACGGCCAACAAGTCCACTATATTAAATACCGTGCGGGATGTCCTCGAGCCTGCCTCCTGGGATGCCTTATATATCGTCCGTGGCACCCGCGCCCATGTCGGAAAATCTGCCTGGCTGGAAGAAGAGATTGGGAAAGATCTGATGGCCCAACCATCGGATAAAGATATTGCGAGCTGGTGGCAGATAAGGGCATCGGTTGAGGGCGTGAGATTTGATATTTCTCATCATGCCTCCATGGGGCGATTGCCCTGGAATCGCACCAATAGCGCAGTGAAGATGGCGAGCGAGACGATCTGGAACTATATGGTCGAGAGGCGCGCCGAACCACCGAATATAGTTATACGGTCCCATAACCATATCTATGTGGATGCAGCTGTGAATGGGACGCATTCCTATTTCACGCCGGCCTGGACCGCCGCGACTGAGTTTGCTTATCGGATCGGGTTCGAGAATACGATTGCCAATGTTGGTGGATTAGTGTTCTTATGTGAAAACGGTGAATATAAAATGAAACATTATAAATATACTCCCGATAGGGAACGGCGCGTATGGCAGATGAAACTATAACCGAAGATGCAATCTGGGCGGATATTGATGCGGTATTCGCAATGCCCGCCAGGCAGCCAGGCGACATTGATGCTTATCAAATCATGAGGCGTTATGGCAGCAACGAAAATACCGCGCGCAATAGGATGACCAAACTTGTTGCAACCGGTGAATGGGAGTTCGTTTATGTTTCCGATGATACGACAAGTCAAGGCAGGCGCAAGATAATTAGGAAAGTGAAGAATGTCTGAGATTTTATTTGACGTTTGGGAGGGGAGCCTAGATATTGACGAAGAGATTATCCACTCCGGTGGAATAGTCGGTTTAATCATCCGGCTCAATCATATAAGTGGTGGGAATCACATCGATAGTTATTTCACTACTCAGTGGGCGCAATCGGTCAACTTTCTAAGAGCTCCATATTTCGTTTACAACCCATGGGTGGATGGCAGGGCAAATTACAACTGGCTGATGGCTAACTTACCACAGAACGATGTGACCTTAGTGGCTGCGGATATAGAAGTTGCATATAAGGATTATTCGCCAGAAGTCTATGCTGATCAAGTGCAGATATTCACGGACCTGGTAAAAGCGCAGGTCCACATGATCATCTATACCGGGCAATGGTTTCTGCCATTCCTGAGTCATTGGCCATCCAATGTTGAATATTGGTGGGCGAGATACCCGACCAAGTTCTATCCGCCAACATCAGAGGAGTGGAGTTACGCAAAACTCGAACTGGAAACAGAACGATACGGATATTATCCAGATCCGCAGAAGAAAAGTCCTGGATCTGTGGAAGTATGGCAATGTTCTGGTGATCGTCTCAAGTTGCCCGGATGCTGTGGAAGGGCAGTAGATGTGAACCTGGTGAACAAAACCTTACCGGAACTCAGGACGTGGTGGGGACAATCTACGCCACCCGTGACAGAACCAACAATATCTCAGAAGGTTGATGTACTGTGGCGTGAAGCTGCGCTGCACGAGTGGAGTTTGACATGATGACGACCGAAATAAAGGCAGTCGAAATTCGTGCTGAGATTAGGCAAATAAAGACCATGGTGGATGGGTCATTCAATTTGACATTGAACATTCCGGAGGATTGCTTGGAACAGATAAAGGTATTACTGGGATGGATACCTAGCGAGATTCGTGCTGTTATAGAGATAATGATGTAATAATGCCTCATTCAGACCCAATAAAATGTGATTATTGATATGGATAGCAGTAATACAGTACCGAAACAGTTGAAGCCATTTGTCAAAGGCGACCCACGTATTAATCGCAAGGGACGCCCCAAGTCATTCGACGCGCTTCGGGCATTAGCACAATCAATCGCCCATGAACCGATCACCGAAGTCAATGGACATAAGGCTACCGTTGCAGAGATGATACTTCGCAAGTGGGCGACAAGTGGTAATCCGCAGTTACAGCGGGCGTTCATTGAAATTGCATTTGGGAAGGTGCCGGACAAGATCGAGTTGTCAGGAATAGACGGTGGAAGGCTAAAGATCGAACCTTATGACTACAACAATGCGATTGCCGTTATTACGGCCGGACCAGGCTCGGATAGCGAGACACCCAGCGAAGGTTAAAGTCGTATGCATGGGAAGACGCTGGGGAAAAACAATTCTAGGCGGATCCGTGTGCTTGAGCTGTGCCAATGCAGGAGCTCAAGTCGCATGGATGCCGCCAACATACAAGAACGCTCGACCATTGTGGAGATTTGCAGAACAGATGACGGCTCCTGTTGCGAATAGACTGGATATAAATAAGACGGAGAGAACGATCGAATTCCCATCGGGCGGATCCCTGGCAATTTACACGGCTGACAGTCCGGTCGGGATCCTTGGGAATGCTTTTGACTTATTCGTGATGGAAGAAGCAGCTCGTGTTAGGGAAGACGTCTGGACCGAGACGGTCCTGCCAACCCTGGCAGACCGAGACGGAAAAGCATATCTGATTAGCACGCCTCGTGGAAGAAATTGGTTCTGGCGTGAATTCCAGCTGGGACTTGAAGACGGAGTCGACCAGGTCTCATTCCAGGCGCCGTCGAGAGATAACCCCAATCCACGGATACAAGGCGCCTACGATAAAGCGAAGACCAGACTTAGCCAGAGGACCTTCTCCCAGGAATGGGATGCTCAATTTATCGAAGACGGAGCCGGTGTAATTAGGTATGTCGATAGGCAAGCCACGGCGACCAGGCGTGAAGAGCCGGAACCTGGCCATCAATATACGATTGGCGCTGATTGGGGCAGGACAGGCGATGCGACCTGGTTCTGTGTCCTGGACATTCACACCAAGGAAAACGTATTCAACGATAGGATGACTGAGACGGATTACAACTTGCAGCGTACCAGGCTCAAGGCCCTGGCAGCGAGATACAACCAGGCGTCCGTGATGGCAGAATATAACTCGATCGGTGGCCCCATGGTAGAAAAGCTGCAGGATGAAGGCCTGGAGATTACCGCCTTTACAACGACTAACAACTCGAAGATGCTGCTGATAGACGCCCTGGCATTGGCATTCGAGCTCGGATCCATAACGGTCGAGCCGGATCCGGTCCTGATCGGTGAGCTGAAAGCATTTGAAAGTGAGCGTTTACCGACCGGCCTTATCAAATACGGAGCACCGGAAGGAATGCACGATGACGGAGTTATAGCCCTGGCGCTGGCGTACCATTCAGCCGAGTCAGGCCAACTGGTTATGGGTACAATCGAATAGTAAACCACGGAGGAAACTATGCCGATAAAATTATCCTACGATAAGAACCTGAAAGTGATCACAAATATACCAGGCTGGGCGGAGATCGCCAACAGCGAAGGCAATAAAAAAGGTGGATCCGCCGTGGCAGCATACCTGAGCTCGGCCTGGGCCTTCAGAGCGATATCAATCCGAGCTGATGCAATTGCGAGCGCTAGTCTAATCCTGTTGGATGGGGGAGACGAAGAGATAGACGACCATCCTGTGCTGGATTTATTAGACACGGTCAATAAGGAATGGAATAAAGGCGACCTGTGGCGCTACACGGAGTCGGCGTTCTGCGTTTATGGCTGTGCTTATTGGCAGAAAATCATGGCTGGGAACAAAGTGGTCGAGCTGATGTTCCTAAATCCAAAGGACATGACGGTCAATTATAGCTCCGGCGGAATAACCAGCTTCACCCAGCGGATCGGAAAAGGAACGAAGACATACCAGCGAGACGAAATCATATATTTCCGTGGCTCTTACGACCCTAGCTCGGACCTTTCGGGGATCGCACCGCTCTCCATGTCAAGCCTGGCAGCCCTGGGAGAACTCAAGGCCGACCAATATATGGCTGCTTTCTTCGCCAATTATGCGGTACCACCGCTGCTCCTGACAACCGACCAGGCCATGACAGACAACCTGGTCGAACGGGTAACCGCTTTTTGGAATAAGACATTCAAGGGAACGAGTAACCAGCACAAGGTTGGGATCGTCGGATCCGGATTGAAACCGGTCCCGCTTTCGAGCAACATAAAAGACCTGGCCATGGAAACGATCCGAGGTGAGATGCATCGTACCATTTGTGTAAGCCTGGGAGTCGACGAGCTGCTCCTGAGCTCTAGTGGAGCTGCAGATCGAACACCGGTCGATGCAGCGCTATACCACCTTTACACGACTACGATAATTCCACGCTGGAAGTATTACGAAGAGGTCCTGAACGCTGAGCTGATCCCAGAATACCAGGACCTGGTGGACCACGGAGCTTATTTCCTATTCGACCAAAAGAAGGTCAAGCCTCTCCAGGATGACCAGAACGCCTGGGCTGCTTCCCTGGCGCTGCTGGTCGAGAAGGGAATAATCAAGGCGGAGGTGGCAGCCATAGAGCTGGGGTATAAACTCGAAGACGTGCCTGAAGCGAAGGCCCCAACCCCTGCGCCAGCACCAATCGTGATAACTTCACCCAATGAACCGGTCGAAGACCAGGATGTACAGGAACCCAAACAGGTCGACGAGAGTATAGCCAAGGAACTGGACCAATGGCAGCGGAAGGTCACCAGGATACTGAAGACCGGCGGAGATCCGACGTTTGAATTTGAGACGAAAGTAATCGACCTGGTCACCAGGGACCGGATCCAGACTGAATTGATTTACTGCAGGACTGAAGACGACGTCAAGGAATTATTCAAGGATGCAAAGCTTGGGACCCTGAAGGATGAGCGACCGAGCGGAATGAGCGCCCTGGCTCGATCCTTGGATAGAGCGACTAACATATTAGAACTGACGGCAAAGGAGGCTAGTATTCAATGACTGAAAACAGAAGTAATTTTATACTTCACCAGGATGATGACTATACTGGAATAATTCAAGAGGACAATTCGGTATCGGTCTTTTATCGTGGTGAAGAGGTATGGCGACACGGTCCGTTTCGGCTGTATGGACAGGCTGAGGGAGCGATGAGAGAGTTTATCGCCAAGTCGAAAGGGGAGGCACCGGAGGACGGGATCACCCTGGACGTTGAGAATTTTTCAATTGACGCAGACATGCTTTTTAGGAGATTAGATAATGGCTAAATATGCACCAGACACAACTTACGATGGATTACTTTCTTATGTTAGGCAGAAGCTGACAAGTATGACCGTTTGCAGCACCCAGCCGACCAACTTCACTCAGGGTTTCACGACCTATAAGCTGGCAATCAAGTCGAGCATGACTTCAACTTATGTGATTGCTGCAGCTGGCGATACCAGTGGCAGAAAGCTGGTCATGCAAGCTAACAACAGCTTATCAGTTACAGCAACAGGAACTGCCGCTCATATCGCCTGGCTGGCTTCAACCTTGTCGCTTTTGCTCCTGTGCACGACCTGCACAACCCAGGCGCTGACGACCGGCAACACGGTGAACGTACCCACCCACGACTTTGAAATTCGTGCTGTGGCTTGATGCGAACTGTTGCTTTCTATGGCTTTGCTACTCTTACGCGTGAAGGGATCTGGCAATCGAAAGCAGATGAAATCTGGTCCGTAATCTGGGCATATAAATACAAGGTACCCAGGCTGGATCGGCTTCTGGAGATGCACCCGATCTGGTTGCAGGCGAGGAGCAAGAAGCCAGAATACAAGAAAGCCAGGGATCATTGGAAGTGGTTGAAGAATAACCATACGATCCCGATCTATATGCTGGTGCAGCATCCAAGCGTCCCCATGGCAGTACGCTACCCGATTGAAGCAGCCCAGGAGCTGGTACCACCTGCCAGGCGCAAGGCAGTATTTACCAGCTCGTTTGATTTCCTGATGGCTATGGCGATCGTAGAAGGATTCGAGAGGATAGAGCCCTATGGCTTTGACATGGGCAGCGATACAGAATATAGATACCAACGGGAAGGAGCAGCCTATTGGATCGGCTACTGTGATGCACATGGGATCGACCTGGTTCTACCATCCAACACTCGCTTGCTATCCAAACGGCTGTACGGCTATGAAGGAGGCAGCATGATCTATCGCCAGGACTTAGAGCGTATGAAGGGTGTCAGGGAGCAACAGAAAGTTGAAGCATTCGCCAGGCTGAACGGTATTGAAGGTAGGCTCAATAAGACGGTACAGGATGGCGAGCAAGGCAGCGATTATTTTAGGCAGCTGCAGGATGAGTGGAACGAGCAATATAAGATGGCTCTGATCATAACCGGTGCTCTGCAAGAGTGTGAATATTATCTCAAGGAAATTGACCTGGAGGAACCGGAGCTGGAGCTCGAAAATCCGACTAATTTCATAAAGGCATAAATGGCGACCAAGAAAACTATTTACACCCTGAATGTAAATGGATATAGTCATGAGATCACGGCACTGACCTATCCGCTGATTAGGAGATATGCGGACAAGATTTGTGCTGACTTTTATATAATTGAGGATCGCAAATATCCGGACTATGCGCCGGTTTACGAGAAGATGCAGATTTATGACCTTCAATACCAGAGGGGTGATGATTGGAGTATCTATATTGACAGTGATGCACTCGTTCATCCAGATATGTTTGATATAACAGAGTTTATTGGAAAGAATACGGTGTGCCATAATGGTGCAGATATGGCTAATAATCGCTGGAGGTATGATCGGTTCTTCCGCAGGGACGGCAGGCATATTGGATCATGCAACTGGCTGACCGTTGCATCGGATTGGTGCCGGGAATTATGGCAACCATTGGATGATATAACCTACCAGGATGCTCTTGATAATATCTTCCCGATCCAAGAAGAATTGAATACAGTCATCACAAGAGATCATCTTATAGACGATTACGTTCTCTCCAGAAATATCGCAAGGTATGGATTGCACTTCAAAACGGTCATGCAAATCATGACTGAATTTAACATACCTGGTTCTTATCTATGGCATCAATATACGATTACCATCGATGAGAAATTAAAGCAGATGGCAGAAGTAATCAGTAAATGGGGCGTGAATGCCTAATAACAATTACACCTCCACTGCTAATACTAGCTGGACAGTTCCTGCCGGGATAACCGAAGCAACCATCGAAGTATGGGGTGCTGGCGGTGGCGGTG
>Ga0315291_10010746_pt1 | contig 11174 bp, 8 predicted proteins | sample YL17G12_20_MG_FD_203070 | JGI IMG/M metagenome (GOLD analysis project Ga0315291, IMG submission 203070) | Sediment microbial communities from Yellowstone Lake, YNP, Wyoming, USA - YL17G12_20 | ecosystem: Environmental > Aquatic > Freshwater > Lake > Sediment | place: USA: Wyoming | collected... | reverse complement strand
TATTCGACTGTGAAACTGATCGTCTGCGCCACCCAGACCCCAACTGGGTATTCTCGCTGCAACGCAGGTGTGAATTTCCATTGCATAACAGCCTCTGTTGCAGCCTCTTCAAAACCCAATCCTTGGGGTTCAGCCTTGATCACCTTGGTCTTCTTCACATCGCCTTTCTTATCAACGTAGAATTGGACGACAACCTTTCCGCCAACGGCAGCTTGGCGGGCCATTTCCGGATAAATGGGTTGGACTCGCTTCACAAGTTGCGGCGGTTGCTCATAGGGAATAAAAACCCCAGCATCAGGGATTTCCTCTCTGGGGATTTCCCCTCTTATCTCAATGTTTTCCCCACGCCCTCCCAGTGCCGCCAGCGAATCCACGCGCGAATTCAACATGTCGGCGAGCTCTTGCTGCGTCTTGATCTGGGGTTCTTCGGGCGCGACTTCCGCTGCCACAGGTTTGGGAATCGCAGCGGCCAGTTTGGGCTGTGCGATTCTCAACGCCGGTGCGACTTCCTCACCGCTAAGGGTTGGAGGTGGGCCGAGGTTCGATGGGTCAAGATAAATCACACGGGTGGGTGCGGCTTCGCCTCGGGTCGCCAGATAGATTGCGAAGTGGTAGCTGCCGATCGCAAAAACGTGAATCCCTACGGATATCGCCAAGCCCACCATCATGAATTTCTGGATGAAACGCCGTACGGCGAACGCACCAATGTGGCCCTCGTTGGGCATTATGAAAGCTGTTGTGGTCATGACTATACCTTCTTAGGTACCAAAATGCGGCTCTTGACGCCTAGCTGCCCTTGCTTTTAAGCCCCAGTATCGAGTCATCTGACGCATCAAATTTCAGTATCGAAAATCGCGTTGTCTTAGCCACGTTGAATTCATCGAGTAAATCCACCATAGTGGAGTATTTCGCCTTCCTGTTGATCTTTGCGACGATGGTCAACATATCGCCGACAGCGTCTCTTCGCTCATCCAACAGGCCCCGAAGTTCACCCCAAGACATCGGCTTGGGACTGTCAAAGCCCACGTTGTACCATAGCGAATCCGCTGGATCTACGCGCAGGTAGAGCAGATTTCTTTCATTCACCTCAGCCTCACCCGAGGCTTCCGGCGGCAGGTTGATTTCCATTGCCTGTGGCAAACGGAAAACCGTCGTCACCATGAAGAAAATGAGCAGCAAGAATGCAACATCCACCATAGGCGTCATATCGATGCGAATGGCAATTCGTCCTTTCTTTTTCTTGCCGCCTCGCGACGATGCCTGAGGGGTATCTACAGCGCCCATTCTAGTCCTTTACTACTTTTCGGTTTCCAGTTCAGTAACCATGTTGAAGCGATTCATGTTGATCTTTTGCAGAATCCCCATGACATCTTCAACGGTCCCATATTCAGAGGTTTTATCCGCCTTCAATATCAGACGAATTTTCAGATTTGTGAGACGTGCTTGTAGGATCTTCTCTCCGAGTTCATCCGGCAGGAAATCTACAGATCGCAGCCTGCCTTCCTGATCCTTTGTCATGAATCCGACCCGCTCATCCAAGCGCGGAGCCCCCAAGCTCATATTGATCTTGTTATCCTTGGATACCGAAATGATGAGGATATCCGATTCGGGAAGTTTCAAGTTCGAATGTGAGCTGGGCAAATTTATCTGCACATTCTCTGGCGGCTTGAATTGCGTGGTGGACATGAAGAAGATCAGCAGGAGAAAAGCCACGTCCACCATGGGCGTCATATCAATCTTTATGCCCAAACGTTTTTTTACCGGACGCGCCACGGCTTACTCCGCCTCCTTCTCCTTGAGTATTTCCATAAACATGAAGGCGCCTTCGTCAACGGAATAGTTAAAGCTGTCCACCAGGTTGACAAAGATATTGTAAGAGACGATACCCAAAATCGCCGCAAAAAGGCCACCGGCCGTATTTATCAGGGCTTCAGAAATACCCACGGCGAGCTGGATGGCGTCAGGCGAACCCTGATGAGCCATGGCTGCGAAGCAACGGATCATGCCGATCACTGTTCCCAGCAGACCGATCATGGTCGCAATCGAAGCGATCGTGGAGAGAGCAAAAAGGTTTCTCTCCAGGAAGGGGATTTCAAGCATACGCGCTTCCTCGATAGAGCGTTGCGTTTCAGCCAATCTCTTGTCGCCAGAAAGCTTCATCTTGGCACCGCGTAGATAACCCTCCACGCCCGCTTTCAACACGGCTGCGGCCGAACCGCGTTGCTTGTCGCAAATCCCCGCAGCGTCTTCCATCTTGCCTTCGTTAACAGCCATGATAAACCTACGGTAGAACTCGGGGATGGGAGCACTACCTCGTGCTTTTTTCAGGGTCAAACTACGTTCAACTATGTAGGTAATCAGCATGAGAGTAATGGCTATCAAGAGAACGACAAGTGGACCACCTTTTGTGATAAACTCCGGCATGAAGAATTTGAAGACGACCACCGCTACGGCGAGAGTGACGACAAGCAAGATGATGGTGAACAACGACTCTTTAAACTTCATGGTTCCTCCTTTGGTTACCTCCTTTGCACCCTCATTATAACAGATGCCCCGGCAATGTTTCTATTTTTTCTTTCTTGATTTGACTTTTTCAATCGTGTCCAGCCCTGTACGGGCATCCTTGTTGTTGGGATCGTATTGTAGGACACGACGAAACGCTCGTTCCGCCGTGCCGTAATCTTCTAAGTAGTATGCAGCCTGCCCATAAGCTAACCAATAATCGCGGTTCGCAGGCTGCAACTCAGTTGCGCGTTTCAAACTCGCAGCAGCGCCAGACCAGTTCTCCTCTCTAAGAAAAACGAATCCCAACCCGCCGTAGGCGTCGCTCTGAGTAGAATCCAGCTCAATGGCAGTATGGAATTCCTGTTTGGCCGCCCTGGTAGAATCCACAAGAGTCAGGGTCTGGCCCAGCATCGTGTGCACGGATGCCCTGGTAGAATCTAACTGACTGGAGCGGCGCAGATTAGCGATGGATTCCTGATACATCTCTTTTTTCAAGTAACAGTAGCCGAGATAGAAATAGGTTGCCGACGATGTAGGGTCCGCCTGAACTCTCTTGTCGAAGTAAACCAGCGCTGAATCGTACTGATCCGCGCCAAAATAAGTCATTCCCAGCAAGTAAGCCAAACGGCTGTTCCCCGGGTTTAGGTCGTATCCCTTTTTCAGATAGACTGCGGCTGAATCATAAAAGGCCTGAGCACCGGCCCCTTTTCCAGCCATATTGTAGTACGATTCCCCCAGCAGCGCGTAGTCTGACGGTTCCACCTGGGGTGGCACTATGATAGATTTTAGCACATCTACGGCGCGGTCGAATTTTCTCAACTCAACGCTGTTGATCGCTAAAGCTCGCGCTGTAGAGAGATCGGTCGGCTTTAAGGCATAGGCTTTCTCCAGATATTCTTGAGCCTCCGGTAATCTATTGATGGCGCGCAGAGTTTGACCATATATGCTCAATAGAAAGAAGTTACTCTCCTTGGCTTTCTGCAACGCAGCCTGCAACTCCTGTGCGGCCTGTTCATACTTCTCAGCGTAGAAATATAGCCTGCCGATCTGGTAATTCACGTTGGGGAAGTCTGGATCGATATCACGCGCCGTCTTGAAATGCGCCAGGGCTTCGCTGTATTCCCTTAGCTCCATCTGGACGAGTGCCAACTCATAATGCACACCTGCGCTCGTAGAATCAATAGACAAGGCCTCCTGGAAATTCTGCTCAGCTAGGGCGAAGACCTTCTTTTCCTTATATACTCTAGCCAGGGCAGCATAAAAATGAGGTTCCTGGGGGTTGTAATCTATGGCCTGCGAAAACTTCACCATTGCTTCGGCGTCATTCTTGCCCGCCTGGAACATAAGCCCCTGACAGTAGGCGAACGCCGCAAAATCAGGTTTGACCTTAGAAGCGGTTGACCGCGCAGACGACGCCAACCTTGAGTAAGAAGACTTGGCTGCTGTGCTCGCATCCAATTCCGCAACGTCGGGTCTTTTCTCTTTGGTGATGTCCAGAATCTTCCGTGCCCTAACTGTATCTGCTTTTGCGATAAGTAACTCAACAACGTTTATCAGGGCCTGGGGGTGAATCGGATCAGTGTCCAGCACTGCGTACCAATGATTCAGCGAGGTCGTGGTGTCCTTCTGAGCTAAGGCAGCCTCTGCTGCCAACCAGTGAGCCCCTATGTCTTTCGGCTTCTTGCTCAGAACGTTGTCCGCTTCTTTCATGGCATCAGCATATCGCCTCTCCCTTAGGGCGCGCCACCCTCCTGCAGGTTCGGAGTTTTCTGCAGCCAAGAGTGGAGCGAAGGCCGCCAGCCCCAAAGCCAGAACGATCAGGAAAGCGATGACAATTGCACGGGTCGGTACAGTCTTTCTCTTCATAGAGCTATCTCACAGGTTATCCAGTTAGTTCGGGGTAAGTTACACATAATACTCGGCAACATATCTTAATGTCAAGGCACTCCACTATTTTGTAACCGACAACCCCTATTTTGGTTCCCCTGCAGGCGGAAGCGTGATCAATCGCACGGGAACCATCTCAGGCAGGAACCCTTGGTCCGCGATAAGACGCTGACCGGCATTTGAAGCCATAAAAGACAGAAACCCAGATGCCAGATCGCTTCTATCCCCAATTGTATAGTAATAGAGCCTTATTGCAAAGGGGTATTTACCTTCCTGTAACGAACCTATGTTTGCCACTACCGGCTCCGCCAAAATCGGGTCGCGCCAACTGAGTTTCTTGACCCTTTTATCGTAAACTGGCTCTCCGACAAAACCAAGAGCAGCCGGGTCTTCTGCCACTCGCTCCAGAACCAGACTATCAGAAGGCCAATAGTGCGCATCTACCTTGCTCAAGGCAGCGCCAAAAAAGTCCTCCAATACCCCCCACGCACCGTCACCCAATGGGGGAAGATAAATATTGATCTTGGCATTGGAGCCGCCCAATGCCTTCCAGGATGTCGCCTGACCGGTCAGAATCCTAAACGCCTGCACAGAATCAATAACGCTGATCGGATTCTTGGGATGGATTATCCAGGTTGCAACAGTACTACCCAATATAAAGGCATGAAGCTGTTTGCGCGTCTTGATAACTGCCAACGATTCTGCTTGTGACAGAGGGCGATCAAAGTAGCCTACATCGATTCGCCGGTAGATCAAAGAATCGACTATCGCACGCGAATTCAGAGAGTACACGTTGACGTTGGCTTTTGGATAGAGCCGATTGAACTCGTCTGCTCCCGACTGAATAACAGGTTCAATTGCGGGGCTGGCAAAAATTGCCAAAGAACCGGTCGTGGGGGTTGTTTCTTGCTGCTTTTCTTTTTTCGCGCAGCTCACAAAAGCGGTCTGAAAGAATGCGAAAAAGAGAACCAAACCAACAGTCAGTGCTGCAAATGATCCGATCCGGGCCGGTGCCACTGACGATTTCGCGGTCCGGGATGACGACTTCGGGGGCCGGGATAGAAAGCTAAACCACATCTGTAAACACCCATTAGCACAAGAACCAGGCCGATCATCAAACGCAGATAACCGGCCTTGGGCAGTGTCGGGAACAAGACACCTACCCAGACTGCGATCCCAATCCCGACGAAAAGCACACCGAGGATCAGGTAGATCGCGGTTCGCATATTGAAACGGTACACCAAAATTCAGAACAGTACATTAAAATAATTAGGGGCGCGGAGGAAGTCAAGGAAAAAAATCAGCCGACAAGCTTCAGCATGGTATTTTGAGAGGTTCTTCCGGTGCAACATATTGCCCGATTCTGCGTAGGATACGTTAGGACATGCGCTACGCCGATGACGCGCGTAGTATTGCTCGGGGCGTGCGCTGGACACCGATGCGGTACGTAGCATAGCTCGGGAACGACGCTAGACATTGATGGGGCGCGGGGCATGGCTCGGGACCTACGCCAGACACCAATGCGGCGCGTAGCATATGTTAGGATCTACGCTAGGCGCCGATGAAACATGAGGCCGACATCTTACGCCTAGGGCCAGAGCCCGTCAGGAAAACCGTGACCTCGGTTTTGTGACGACGTCCGGCAGCGGCAAGTACGGAGTTGTAAGTATGAAGATGAAAAACAAGGTTCTCGCTTTAGCAATACTCTGGACGATAGTCTGCACGCTGGTTTCTGTTGGCATCTCGGAAGTCAGGGCGGAGCCAGGAAAGACACTAAGCCTTAGGAAGGCCCAATCTGCCATAGTTGTCGACGGCGTAATCGACGCCATCTGGAGTCAAGCCGATTCGGCTTCTGATTTTGTGCAATTCGCGCCTTATCATGGTAAGGAACCTTCCAGAAAAACCGTGGCCAAAGTCTTGACCACGGGCAATGCACTCTATTGCCTCATTCTCTGCCACGACGAAGAAAGGAACATACAGCGTAACACTGGCACGCTTGATGAAGCCGAGGGGGACGTCGTGTCTATCATGATTGATACCTTCGGCGACAAGCGCACCGCATACAAACTCGCCGTGAGCGCCTCCGGTGTACGTAACGACTGCCGGCTATTGGACGACGCACGCAACCGCGATTACAGTTGGGACGGCGTTTGGTTTTCGGCCGCAAGAATATACGACTGGGGATTTGTTGTGGAAATGGAGATTCCCTATCGCTCCATTCAGTATGACGAAAAACTGGCGGAATGGGGTCTCGATTTTGATCGTTGGATTCCGACGCTGAATGAGGACATCTATTGGTGCCCGTACGAAGAGAATGAAGGTCAAAGAGTTTCGAAATTTGGCAGGCTAGCCTTTGAGGATTTCCATCCTTCCGTTAAGGGTCTTAACCTTGAGATATATCCTGTGGGCATCTCCAAGGTTGAGTATCTGCACGATTCCAGGTACAAATTCAGTCCGAACGCGGGGATAGATGTGTTCTACAATCCATCGCAGCGACTGACGTTTCAGTTGACGGGCAACCCCGACTTTGCACAGATCGAAGCCGATCCCTTTGAATTTAATATTAGTCGCTATGAATCATATTTTGAGGAAAGGCGGCCATTCTTTACCGAAGGGAATGAGGTATTCATGCCTTCGGGACGTGAGAGTGGTTCTGGCTTTTATGAGCCTCTGGAGCTTTTCTATTCCCGACGAATCGGTAAGAAACTCCCGGACGGTAGCGAGGTACCTCTGCTTCTTGGTACCAAGGCATTTGGTCGGGTCAGCGACTGGGAATACGGGGGTTTTCTCGCGATCACAGATGAAAAGGAATATGCTCTGGGTGGAGAGAAGCTCACAGAACCCAAAGCACTGTTTAGTTCCGTGAGAGTCAAGAAACAGATACTAAGCAATTCGTCCGTCGGTCTGCTGTTTGTCGGCAAGAACAGCGATGGCGAGAATACGGGAGTGATTGACGTCGATGGAGCCTTTCGTGCGGCAGACTGGCAGCTTGCCTACCAGATAGCGCGTTCGTACAAGAATTCACAAGGAGATTTCGCTGGCTCTGCAGGATTCAAGATGCCCAAAGAAAAATGGCTTCTTGCTGCACGAGGTAGATATGTGGGCGAGGACTTTGACATCAATCAGGTGGGTTATGTGCCGTGGAAAGGCACGGGGGAACTTACGGCACTCGGTGGACCCCGCTGGTATTTCAACAAGGGTTGCGTCCAACAAATGCTAATTTACCTCGGCGGGGTTTTGAACTACGAGAGGGTAGACGCATTTACCGATCGATTTGGCGCGTTGGGGCTGAATATGCAGTTCCGCAAAAACTGGGGATACGAAGTGTCGCTGATGACCGGTCGTTCAAAGGACCTGGAAAAAGAATTCGACTCCTACGAACTCAACCTCTCCTCATGGTGTGGCATTTCTCCCAAGTGGGAAGGAAACCTGTCGGGTGGCCTCTCAAAAACCTACAACTTTTCTCGCAACTACCTCGCTTTCTACTCGTGGGTGGGAAGCGAAATCGATTGGCGGGCACTGGATATACTCGAAGTGGGTACGTCACTCAACACGTTTGTTGAATGGAATCCAGACAATAAGATTGAGGACATCACTGTGAACACACGCCCCTTCGTTTCCTTGACGCCGGTGAATAACCTGAACATTCGCGTGTACCTCGACAACGTTTACGTGCGATCGACCGACAAAATGGAGCAAATGATCGGCGGACTGCTCTTTTCCTACAATTTCCGTCCCAAGAGCTGGATCTATCTAGCCATCAACGAAGTCCGCGATCGGAGTGACGAATATGACAGCTTTGGGTCGTTGCTTCCCCATCGGTTGCATGTCACGGATAGAGCCAGCGTGTTCAAGATAAAATATCTGTTCTATTTCTAAGAGGTGGCATCTATGAACGCGGTACCGATTGTGCTCGGCGCCATTCTTGTGATGACTCTGGCGTACCGTTACTACAGCGCCTTCATCGCCGCCAAGATCGCGGCGATCGACGATGGCCGGCCGACTCCCGCTCATAGCCTCTACGATGGTCAGAATTATCACCCCACCAACAAGTGGGTTTTGTTCGGACACCATTTCGCAGCCATTTCCGGGGCGGGGCCGCTGATCGGCCCCGTCCTTGCGGCCCAGTTTGGGTATGCCCCCGGGTTGCTGTGGATGCTGTTGGGGGCCGTGTTGGCCGGCGGAGTGCACGACTTCCTGATTCTCGTGGCATCCATACGCCGCCAAGGAAAGTCGCTCGCGGAGATTGCCCGCCACGAGGTGAGTCCGTTGGCCGGAGCGATCGCCTCCGTGGCAATTCTGGTTATTATCGTCGTCGCGCTTGCAGGACTCGGACTGGCAGTAGTCAACGCCTTGAAAGAAAGTTCTTGGGGCACCTTCACGATCGCGATGACAATTCCAGTCGCGCTGTTCGTGGGCCTGTGGATGTACCGGATCCGGCCGGGTCACATCGCCGAGGCCAGTATCATTGGCGTGATTGGCGTATTTGCCGCGGTGATCATTGGGGGACGTGTGCCCCACTCGTTTCTGGGCCCCTGGTTCACGCTTTCGCGCGAAGGCATCATCGCCGCCATCGCGGCGTATGGCTTCGTTGCCTCTGTTCTGCCCGTGTGGCTTCTGCTTTGCCCTCGCGACTACCTGAGCTCCTACTTGAAAATCGGGACGATCATCGCGCTCGTGGTCGGCGTTCTGGTTGTTCACCCCTACCTCAAAATGCCCGCGGTCACATCGTACGTGCACGGTGGCGGCCCCATCATTCCGGGGAAGTTGTTTCCATTCCTTTTTATCACCATCGCCTGTGGAGCAATATCGGGCTTTCACTCGCTCGTAGCTTCCGGGACGACACCCAAAATGATATCTAAGGAGTCGGACGCCGTCTTGATCGGCTATGGGGCCATGCTGGTAGAGGGTATCGTGAGCGTGGTCGCACTGATTGCCGCTTGTTCGCTTGTGCCCGCGGACTACTTTGCCATCAATCTGGCCCCGGCCAAGTTTGCCAGCATGGGAATGACGCCGGTAAACCTGGCCGGCCTTTCGAACCAGGTTGGTGAGAACGTGGCAGGCAGACCCGGCGGCGCGGTTTCGCTGGCAGTGGGATTCGCTCAGATATTCTCCGGTCTACCGGGGATGAGGGGGTTGATGTCCTACTGGTATCATTTTGCCATCATGTTCGAAGCCCTTTTCATTCTGACCACGATCGACACGGGCACGCGCGTGGCACGCTTTCTCTGCCAGGAGTTCGGCGGTCGAATCTACAAGCCGATGGAAAGGACCAACTGGATCCCCGGCACGCTCATTTCGACTGCCTTTGTTGTTTTCTGCTGGGGATATTTCATATGGACAGGCAACATCAGTACAATCTGGCCCATGTTCGGTACGGCGAATCAGCTTCTGGCAGGCGTAGCACTGGCCGTGGCCACAACCGCGCTAATCAACGCCGGCAAGGTGCGTTACCTGGGGGTGACCTTGGTTCCCATGGCCTTTGTAGCCGTCACGACGCTGTACGCGGGTTGGCGCAACATCTTCGACAATTTCCTGCCGCTGACCACGACACCGGGCAAGATGTTATTGGGATACGTGAACGTTGCCCTCTCTGCGATAATAATGTTCTGCGCAGTAGTCATCCTGGTTGAATCCTTCCGCCGTTCCTACCGCGTCCTGATCCAAGGCAAGTACATGCGAGCCGGGAAAATGACTCTTGCTTCGGAGTCCGAATTCCGGCCGCCCGAGTTTGGCGAGGCCTGATGCGGGTTGGCGGCATTCCCGACTTAGCCGGGGCAGCCCAACCTTACAGGGATCGCGTACGCTATAGCAATTTATAGTTCAGCGGCACTGCCGATTTTTACGTCTCGCAATGCATCCGTGACGACATAGATCCTCTCGTTATTGCTCTGCGGATCGATAGGGGTGATATAAAACCCTTTTCGCTCCTTGCTAAAACCGAGGCTGAATCCTCTGATTACTTCTCCATCAGAGAACTGTAGCTTGATCTTCAATCCTCGAAGGGCGGAGCAATCCACCTCACTGAATTTCTTCTTCTCAACATATTCTCTTCTTCCCTCGAACGTCCTGACAAAGAAGACTGCCTTCAGATCACGACACTTGATTTCGTGGATACCGCCCTGTTGGTCGACGACGTGGAAAGTCTCTGTCATGGGTTTGAAGTCGTGAGTGTAGCCCTTCAGCATTTTTCCATTCTTGAAACGCGCCACTATGCGATTCCGTTCTATTCTTGAAACTTCCAACAGAAGAACCTCCTACCAGCCTAATCAATACTCGTTGATCGTCCGATTCTAAGGTGTGATGTGCAACAATGCAAGATGAGACTGTGTTATGGGTGGGAGGACACAACCTTGCCTTTTGCGGCTAGCTGGACACATCTTGGCTCCCCCGGCTGGACGATGTTAGAACCGCGTGTTTGGCCATAGCGTAACTGGGGAAACCCTTGCTGCACCGGCCCGTATCCTTCGCGAAGCTGTGAAATGGCTCCCTTCCGTACACCAGAAGCCTCATACCCTCCTGCACCTCAAACTGACCTCCATAAAGAGAGCTTGCACATTCCAACTTCATGACCTACAATGGCCGTGCAAACACAAATTGAGAGAGACCCCCGTATAGTCCTACCACGCTCTCGCACCATCTGGTGAGGAGGATACAATCATGCTAGGCGGATTGAAGATTGCTCGCCTTGTTGTTCTCACCTTGATAGCAGTCCTATCGACCATATCAGCTTGCTCGAAGGACAAGAATCCTACCAGGCCACCGGTAGGGCATGGCTGGTC
>Ga0315291_10010745_pt1 | contig 11175 bp, 5 predicted proteins | sample YL17G12_20_MG_FD_203070 | JGI IMG/M metagenome (GOLD analysis project Ga0315291, IMG submission 203070) | Sediment microbial communities from Yellowstone Lake, YNP, Wyoming, USA - YL17G12_20 | ecosystem: Environmental > Aquatic > Freshwater > Lake > Sediment | place: USA: Wyoming | collected... | reverse complement strand
AAAAGGCAGGCAGGCACGCAGAACACATGTTTACACGATGGGTTCTATCACCAAAAAAGCCGAAGGCGTGGAGCTTGCCGAGATGGGATTTATGGCCGAAGCCGGCGCCGTCGGATTTACAGACGATGGCAACGGCGTTCAGAACTCCGCCGTAATGCTGCGGGCGATGAAATACGCCGCGATGTTCAACGTCGTAGTCGCACAGCATTGTCAGGATGACTGCTTTGCCGGCAAGGGCGTAATGAATGCCGGCTATTATTCCACGATACTTGGCCTGCCCGGACTCGATGCCATTGCTGAGGAGGCAATGCTCTGGCGGGATATTCAGCTCGTTAAAAAAACAAACGTCCGCTATCACGCACAGCATATATCGACTGCCGGCTCTGTCGAACTGATACGCGCTGCCAAAAAGATGTCGCTGCCGGTAACCTGCGAAGTTACGCCGCACCATCTGCTTTTGACGGATAGCTGCTGCGCCGACTATGACACCAACTACAAAGTAAATCCGCCGCTGCGAACAGACAAGGATATCGAGGCGCTCAAAGAGGCCGTACGGGAAGGACTTGTCGATGCCCTTGCCACCGACCATGCGCCGCATCTGCAGAGCGAAAAGGAATTGGAATTTCTCGCTGCGCCGTTCGGCATCGCAAGTCTCGAATGCGCACTAAGTCTCTATATCAAGGCCCTGTTGGAGCCGGGCGTTCTGGATTGGCCGGGCCTTATAAAGCTCATGACTGCAAACCCCGCTAAAATAATCGGCGTTGACAAAGGTACGCTGGGCCTGGGCAAACAGGCGGATGTTACTATCATAGACCCCGATTTCGAATACACAATCGACAAAAATAAGTTCCGTTCCAAAAGCAGAAATTGTCCTTATCATGGCTGGAAAGTTAAAGGCAGGGTCTTAAAAACCATCGTCGGCGGCGAAATTCGTTTCTCCGCTGATGACCAATTGTAAACTTACAAAAGAAAAGTCTGGTAGAATTTTAGTTTTGGGTCACGAAGATGCTTTTTAAAGTGGCCGATAGGAAATATTGAAAAAATAAAAGGTAATTCAAGTAAGATTTTGATATTATCGCAGAACTGTAAGGCTTGGTTGCGTAGCCAAGTGTTTAAATCCACCTGTGGCGGATAAATGGAAAATGTCAGTTAAATAGCATAACTCAAGGAAAAGGAGAATCTTATGAAACGAATTCTGTTTTCGATAGTGTGTATTTCTCTGGTATCTGCGGCTTTTGCCAAGGCGGATGTATCAGACAAGAATGCTCAATTGATTCAAGCCGCGAAAGATGGCAATCTTCCCGCCGTGCAAACCGCTCTGGCTGACGGAGCAGATGTCAATGCGAAGAATAACAAAGGCGGAACGCCCCTGATGGCGGTGGCTTTAAGCGGCAATATAGAAATAGTCAAACTCCTTTTGGAAAATGGTGCTGATGTAAATGTGAAGAAAACCGACGATGGCGCAACTGCCCTGATGGCAGCGTCGCTGAACGGCCACACGGAGGTCGTCAAGCTGCTTTTGGAAAAGAATGCTGATGTAAATGTGAAGGCGACCAACAATGGCGCAACTGCCCTGATAGCAGCGTCGCAGCAAGGCCATACGGAGGTCGTCAAGCTCCTGTTGGAAAAGGGCGCTGATGTAAATGTAAAGAACGCCATAGACGGCGCAACTGCCCTGATGGCAGCGTTAAACAACGGCCATACGGATGTTGTCAAGCTTCTTTTGGAAAAGGGCGCGGATGTAAATGTGAAGCACACCACCGGCGTGACGGCCCTGTGGCAGGCGGCGGCCAAAGGCCATATAGAGATTGTAAAATCCTTGCTGGAAAAGGGCGCCGATGTCAATGCGAAGGCTAACGATGGCGTAACGGCTGTTTACATAGCAGCGCAGAATGGCCATACGGAGGTCGTCAAGCTGCTTTTGAAAAAGGGTGCTGATGTAAATGTGAAGGCGACCAACAATGGCGGAACTGCCCTGATGGTAGCGTCGCTGAACGGCCATACGGAGGTCGTCAAGTGCCTGCTGGCGGCGAAGGCCGACGTGAACGCCGCTAACAAAACAAACGGCGTAACTGCACTGATGGTAGCATCACAAAACGGTCATACGGAAGTCGTCAAGCTGCTTTTGGAAAAGAGCGCCGATGTAAATGTGAAGGCGACCAACAATGGCGGAACTGCCCTGTGGATAGCCTCGCAGGAAGGGCATACGGAGGTCGTCAAGCTTCTTTTGGAAAAGGGCGCCGATGTAAATGTGAAGACAACCACAGACGGCGCAACTGCCTTGATGACAGCGGCGGAGAACGGCCATACAGAGGTCGTTAAGCTGCTTTTAGAAAATGGCGCCAATGTAAATGTGAAGACAACCACAGACGGCGCAATTGCCCTAATGGCAGCATCGAACAAAGGTCATACGGAAATCGTCAGGCTGCTTTTGGAAAAAGGCGCTGATGTAAATGTGAAGGCAACCGGAAACGGCGCAACTGCCCTGATGACAGCATCGGAGCAGGGCCATACAGAGGTCGTCAATCTGCTTTTAGAAAAGGACGCTGATGTAAATGTGAGGAGAACCGATGACGGCGTAACTACCCTGATGTTGGCATCGCAAAATGGCCATACGGAAGTCGTCAAGCTGCTTTTGGAAAAGGACGCTGATGTAAATGTGAAGGCGACCAACAATGGCGGAACTGCCCTGTGGATAGCCTCGCAGGAAGGGCATACGGAGGTCGTCAAGCTTCTTTTGGAAAAGGGCGCCGATGTAAATGTGAAGGCGACCAACAATGGCGGAACTGCCCTGATGGTAGCGTCGCTGAACGGCCATACGGAGGTCGTCAAATTGTTGCTGGAAAAAGGCGATGATATAAATGTGAAGACAACCGACAACGGCAGAACTGCCCTGATGATGGCGTCGTATAAAGGTCATATGGAGGTTGTCAAACTTCTTTTAGAAAAGGGAGCGGATGTAAATGCGAGGAGAACCACCGATGGCTCAACTGCCCTGATGGCAGCGACGGAGAACGGCCGTACAGAAATCGTCAAGCTCTTGCTGGAAAAAGGCGCTGATGTAAATGTGAAAGAAACCACAAACGGCACAACTGCCCTGATGATGGCGTCGGAGAAAGGTCATACGGAGGTCGTCAAGTTGCTGCTTTTGGAAAAGAGTGCCAATGTAAATGTGAAGGCAACCGCAGACGGCATAACGGCTCTGTGGATGGCTTCTCAAAATGGCCATACAGAGGTCGTTAGGCTTCTTTTGGAAAAGAGCGCCGATGTAAATGTGAAACAAACCGGAACCGGCGCAACAGCTCTGTGGATAGCGTCGCAGAACGGTCATATAGATGTCGTCAAAACCTTGCTGGAAAAGGGTGTTGATGTCAATGTAAAGAGAACCACCGACGGTGTAACTGCCCTGTGGATAGCGTCGCAGAGCGGCCATACGGAGGTCGTCAAGCTCTTACTGGAAAAGGGTGCCGATATCAACGCCAAAGACACCGTTAACGGTGCGACTGCCCTGATGATAGCGTCGTATAAAGGTCATACAGAGGTTATCAAGTCTTTGTTGGAAAAGGGGGCGGATGTAAATGTGAAGAAAACCAACAACGGCACAACTGCACTGATGACAGCGTCGGAGAACGGCCATACGGAGGTCGTTAAATCTTTGCTGGAAAAGGGCGCCGATGTAAATGTAAAAGCAACCACAGACGGCGCAACTGCCCTGATGATAGCAGTGGAGAACGGCCGTACAGAAATCGTCAAGCTCTTGCTGGAAAAAGGCGCTGATGTAAATGCGAAGACCACCACCTATGGTGTTACAGTTTTGTTTATGGCGGCGGACAAAGGCCATACAGAAATCGTCAAGCTCCTTTTGGAAAAAGGCGTTGATGTAAATGCGAAGCACACCACCGACAGTGTAACGGCCTTAGGGGCAGCCCGAAGGATGGGGCACACAGAGACCGTTCGATTGCTTGAGAAGGCCGGAGCGAAGGAATAGCGTAAAAAAACCAAAAGGCGTGTTTTTGGGCCAAAAACGGCGTTTTGGTCGTTTACAACATGATATTGTTAGCTTACATCGAGGCGTTGAAAGGATTGTTCGTCCTTCGTAGTAACTACGGAGAATGGAGTTGCGTAGCCAAGCTTTTAATAACATGGGAAATAGGTGTGGTGTTCTCAGATTGTTCCGAAAAATGTGAAAAGGTAGTGTTTTCAATTGTGGCCTAAAAAACACATTCTCAAGGAGGAAAAAATTTGACATCGAGTAATGTTCGGATATACTACTTTGCATGTAAGATAAATTTAGGTTTGAAGTTTACCGAGGGACAAGATGCGATTACGCTCACAACAAAACAAGTTTGTCTTCATGCTCGTCATACTCTCGTTGCTTGCCGCAACAGTATCATGTAAGAGAGCGGCATCCATTCGTCTAGATACCCACACTGCGACACTTAAGCCGAACCGGGTGGCATCTGAGGTTCTTGGGGACAATATCATCGGTCTGTGGTCTAACATCGAGGATGATGCGCGTGGAACGACGAAGCTTGCAATTTCAAGGAACGGCAACAAATGGGAAATTGAAGGGTGGGGGGCGTGTCATCCCAGCGATTGTAACTGGGGGAAAACTTCTCTTCATCTACTTGGAACGTCTATCAGTGATACGTCATCTATACGCGGTCTGGCCGTCTGGGATTTCGGTTTTTCGATGCACTATGTAATCCTTCGAGTTGAGGACAAACAACTCTTTGTTGAAAATTTTACTGTTTTTAAGGACAACTCTGGCCGATCGAATTACTTCGGGGTTGAACAATTTGAACGACTCAAATCTAATAAAACCATCTCAACGATGGGGCAATGCGCAAACAAGGGGGAACTGGAAGATAGGGTCACCGAGGCAAAAAGAGTTGTCGACGCGTTCCAAGGTGGACATGTCATTGTAGGTAGAGTGGTTCTCGATGGGGAAGGAGATGTCCGCGACGTGATAGCTCAGATGGAGATTTTTTCCGACGGCTGTTTTGCCGGAGAGACAAAGGACCTTATTGGGCCGGTGGGTTTCCGCATGCACCGATATGCTCCATATGATCTCCAGCTAAAAGGTGTGGAGGGAGATTTGGTAGATGTTGGCACTATTCACATGACACCTTTAAGAGAAGATCAGTTGGTTGGTCTAAAGGGTAAAGTTGTCCTGGAAGAAAAAGGCGATCCTTCCAGCGCAATCTTATCTCTGAGCGTAAGGAATGGCCCTGTAAATACCCCACACAACGGAACTTCCCCACGCAGCTTTTGGCCTAAACCCATAGAGATACATGCGATTGAAAATGGTCTTATTGAGACATCCGGATTTTCACCTATTGAGTACTGGTGCAGATTAGAGGCCCCAGGTTACCTTACAAAAGAGTTCCCTATCGAATTCAGTGCAGGACAAACGTCTGATTTGGGAACAATCAAACTCGAAAAACCAAAGCAGATTCGATTATCTTATATTGTTTCAGCCCAACCGCCTTTTGATTTGAATAACTTGAAGACTGTAACAATACCCGCAGGAACAAGGTGGAAAGCCACGGATGATATTTATGGCTGGGATTTGGAGTTTAAACAAGAAAAAGGTTCTATAGTTATTGATTATTCATACGCGCCGTGTTTTCTGCAGGATTTAGGTAAAGGAGAGATTGCCGATTACGTAAATTTTGACGAAACGAAAATCGGGCAAAACTCACCACTGAATCAGCAGGCAAATAATGAACACGTCTATTTACTTCATCAGGGACATTGGAAACGATGGGTTTTATTCAAAATTGTTACGGATACCCCAACATCATCTACTCCAAAAGAATGAATTAAAGGTGTCCCGGTACATTTTTTAGGGAAATCAGCGTCTAAAAATTCTTCGTGCCTTGGGGTCTTGGTGGTGAAAAATATTTTTCCCATCTTGCCCATTTTAACAGCTTAACACAGGCGGTCTTTTTTTAACGGGGGTGTCAAAAAATCAATTTTTTTGTAAAAAAGTGGTAAAAAAGTGTCAGAAAGTGAACGATTTTTGTTAAAAAATGCTCAATTCGTGTCAATTTTTGTCACTTTTTGCACGCCCCAAAATTCATCCTAACTCCTTACCTGCTAACGACTAACGACAATTTTCCTCCAAAATCTTCCCCATCTTACTCTATACGCTCTACGCTGTACGCTGCACGCTATTCTTTATCTTTCCCAAATTAACTAAAGTTTTTTCAAACCAAGTTCCGATGAATATATTACCCAAATTAACATTAGGGGGTTTTGAAAAGGCTGAAATGTAAATATGGGAAAAATATAACGAATAGAAACGTTTTTTTGGAGACTAAAATTATGATAACTGAAACCATTCTTGAGCGTTATTTAGAAGCCCTGCTTAACGGCGACAGAAAGGCCTGCCGAGCCGTCATAGAAGAGGTCCTTCAGACCGGCTCACCCGCCAACACTGTTTACCTCGATATTATCTGGCCTGTCATGGTCGAAATCGAGAAATTGTTGCGCAGCGAGCGAATAACGCCTATTCAGGAGCATCTGGCAACGCGGATTAACCGCACAATTACAGACCAATTGCAGAATAAACTGCCCCGCAGGCCCAGCAGAGACAAAAAAATACTTATATCCTGTGCACCGGAAGAATTGCAAGAGCTTGGCGCACAAGTACTTGCGGACCTGTTTGAAAGCGACGGCTGGGAAGTCAAATTCCTCGGCGGAGGCCTGTCTAACGATGATATTCTTACATTCGTAAATGAATCAGGCCCTGATATTTTGCTGATTTACGGCACAAGCCCGCGGCAGGCACCGGCAATAAGGCGCCTCATAGACACAATCAAGGATGTAAATGCCTGGCCGAACATGAGAATAATGCTGTCAGGCGGGGTATTTAGCCGTGCTGAAGGCCTTTGGGAGGAAATCGGCGCAGATTTATTCGCCGCTACCGCGCAGGAAGCAGTAGCCGCAGCCGACAGCCCCAGTGAGATAAGCGACAAGAGGACACTAAACCGCAGAAAGAAAAGAATCCAGAAAATGGTGTCCGATGCGTTAAATCAAGCATCCAAACAGCCGGCAGGTGTCGGCGAATAAGTCAAATAGCTCTTTAGCAGTTTGCTCATAAGGTATTACAGGCAGCACGATTGATTACGCGGAGGCAATTGTGCTGCCTATTTATATTTTCAGCAAATCAAAAAGGGAAATGTCCCTTCGGCTGGCGATGAAGCTTTGCTATTGACTAATGAACTTTAAGCGAATAAAGTATTTGTGTAGATTTCGGCAGTGGATTTTTGGAGAATAAAGTTATGTTTGCATTGGCAACGCTCGGAGAGCGGACAATAATAAGAGCCGGCTACATTGGGCAGTTTGTGAGGTTTTTCTGGCAGGCGATTTTGGCGTGCTGCCGAAGTTGTGCGGCCCGCCGAACGTATCCGTTGGTTTGGACGCAGATGGAGATTATCGGCGTTTGCAGCGTGCCTGTGGTAATGATAACCGGCGCATTTATCGGGATGCTGCTGGCACTTCAGATGTATGGGCAGTTGGCAGGAATGAACCTCGAAGAGCATCTGGGCGTTTTAATCAATGTATCTGTTGTGAAAGAGCTGGGGCCGGTACTTGCGGCGATAATGCTCGCAGGGCGGGTCGGGGGTGCTTTGACGGCGGAACTTGGGACGATGAATGTTACCGAGCAAATCGATGCGGTTCGGAGTATGGGCACCGACCCTATAAGGTATCTGGTGGCGCCTCGCGTTTTGGCGTGCCTGCTGCTTACGCCGCTGCTGATTATTTATGCGGATTTGATGGGTACGGTAGGGGGGTATTTTGTGAGTTGTATTCAATTGAAGATAAACAGCCAGGCGTACTGGAACTTCAGTGCATCAGGCGTTGAACTGTGGGATGTGGTAATCGGAATTATAAAGGGGTTTTTCTTTGGAGCGGCAATTGCGGTTATAAGCTGTTATAAAGGGTTTACGTGCAAGGAAGGGGCACAGGGTGTAGGTCAGGCGTGTACGGATGCGTTTGTGGCAAGTTTTATTTCGATATTGGCGCTGGATTATGCGCTGGCGGTGATTTCTAATGCAATTTATTATACGTTCTGGCCTTTGAAGGGTCTGGTGTAGAAGCGAAAAGCTTAATCCGCCTGCGGCGGATAAAAGCTAAAAATGTAAAAGTAAGGAAAAAGTGAAAAAGTAAAAAATGGAAAGCGTTGGGCAGAATAATCAGGCGGGGGCTAATTCGGAATGGATAATCGTTCTTAAGAACCTGACCAGGAGGTTCGGGAAGAACATCGTTCTGGATAATATCTCTCTTTCGATAGAGAAGGGCAAGACCACCGTGATAATCGGGCCCAGCGGCTGCGGCAAGACGGTTTTGATAAAGCATATGATAGTTCTGCTGCGGCCAAATTCGGGTGAGGTTTATTTCAATGGCCAGCGGATCGACAATCTGGATGAACGCAAGCTTGACACGATACGCACGCATTTCGGATTTCTTTTTCAGGGCGGGGCATTATTTGACAGTCTGACGGTAACTGAAAATATAATATTTCCGGTCAGGCAGCATTATAAGGTAACCAACAACACCGGCGTTGATGAACTTGTAAAGTCCAAGCTGGCAATGGTGGGGATGGATGGTTTTCAAAATTATTTTCCGGCAAAACTTTCCGGCGGACAGAAGAAAAGGGTGGCGCTGGCAAGGGCAATTGCGCTCAACCCCGATGTGATTCTTTACGACGAGCCGACTACGGGGCTTGACCCGATTCGTTCGGATGTGATTAATGAGCTTATTTTGAAGCTGCAAAAAAGTCTGGGTCTGACAACCGTAGTTGTGACGCACGATATGACAAGTGCGTACAAGATAGCGGACCGCATCATAATGCTGCATGAGGGTAAGATTATCGCAGACGGCGATACGGACTATATACGCAATCATCCGCATCCGATTGTTCAGCAGTTCATCAAGGGCGAGGTCAGCGAAGACGACCTTGCAGTGCTGCGAATGGACGTAAATATTTTCAAGTCGCAGTTCCTGCCCAGCGATTTTCAGGGGTAACGGAAGTGACCAGTAGCAATTCCGAAAGAATAGCCGCTGATTTATCAAAGATTGTGCGGGGCGATGTTTTTGCTGATATACTGCACAGGGCGGCGTACAGTACCGATGCGAGCATTTATCAGATAGTACCGCTCTGCGTTGTATCGCCGCGCGATGCCGATGATGTGGTTACGGTTGTAAAATATGCGGCTGCCAACAGGATACCGGTTGTGGCACGGGGGGCGGGAAGCGGGCTGGCAGGGGAGGCGCTGTCGAGCGGCATCGTCTTTGATATGATGCGGTATATGAACCGGATTATCAGCATCAGCGAGGATGGCGGGGCTGCGGTTTGTGAGCCGGGAGTGGTACTGGATGATTTGAATAATTGTCTTGCGGGTTACGGCAGGAAAATCGGCCCCGACCCATCGAGCAGCAACCGGGCGACAATCGGCGGAATTGTTGCCAATAATTCCACCGGCGCACATTCGCTGCAATACGGCCATATAGCGGATTATGTCGAAAGCGTCGAGGCTGTTTTGGCGGATGGCAGCGTAGTTGAATTCGGGAATGATTTCGAACCGACAGGTTCAAATGACGGCAAAGCTGTTTTTGTTGCCCAAAAGTGCATATCCATTCTTTCGGGCAAAGAGGCGGTTATTGAAAAGGTGATGCCGCGAACAAAGAGGAATCGCAGCGGCTACACGATAGCAGGTATCTGTCACGAGGGGAAAATAGATTTGGCGAAATTAATGGCGGGGTCAGAGGGGACGCTGGCAATTTTTACGAGGATTGCGCTTCGTACAGTTGCGGTGCCTGCTGCGAAGGGTTTGCTTGAGCTTGAGTTTGATTCGCTGACGAAAATGGCGAAGGCGGTGCCGATTATTGTCGATAGCGGCGCTGTGACGTGCGAGCTGATGGACAGAAATGTGATAAATATGGCAATTGAATCTTTTCCGCAGTATCGGGACATCCTGCCCTGTGATGCTGCTGCGGTTCTTCTGGTTGAACATACGGGTCAATCGCAGGAGCAAGTTGAGGAGAAAATAAAAAAGACGGATTTTGCAGTGGGGGCAATGGCCGGCGGCAGGAGGATTTTTTTTGATGCCGATGAGCAGAAGCGGCTGTGGAAGTCACGCAAGGATGCGGTGCCTCTGCTTTTCAGGAAAAAAAGCAGAAAGCGTCCGGTAGAGTTTATAGAGGATACGTCTGTTGATAATGCCAAGCTTGCGGAATACCTTTCAGGTCTGGAAAAAATTAAAAAGAAGTACGATATTTCGCTGTCTTTTTATGGTCATGCCGGCGATGGTGAGCTGCATGTGAGGCCGAACCTTGAGTTGGCTGAGCAGACGGATTTAGAGAAGATGCAGTCGATTGCAAATGAGGTATTTGAACTGGTCTGGTCGCTGGGCGGGTCAATCAGCGGCGAGCATGCGGATGGGCTGCTCAGGGCGGCATTTATAAGGCGGCAGTATGGCAACGAGGTTTATGAATTGCTGCAGGGGATAAAAAATGTGTTCGACCCGGATGGTCTTATGAATCCTGGCAAAATCATCAACAGCGACCCTGATATTATGGTGAAAAATCTGCGGGCAGAGCACAGGTTAAGGCCGGAGAGACTTAAAACGGATTTGCTCTTTGAGAAAAATGAGCTTGAACTGGAGCTTGAGCAGTGCAGCGGGTGCGGGCTTTGTTTGAGTCGCGAGTCGGACTTGCGGATGTGTCCTGTGTTTAGGGCGATGGGTGATGAACTTGGCAGTTCGCGGGCAAGGGCGAATATCCTTCGTTTCTGGGCGACGGGGGAATTGAAGGATGAGGATTTTGCGTCGGAGCAGTTCAGGGATTTTTTGAGTACATGCATCAACTGCAAGGCGTGTCTGATGCAGTGTCCGTCGGGAGTGGATGTTTCAAAACTGGTAATTGCGGCAAGGGCGGAGCTTGCAAAGCGAAAGGGGTTGAAGCCGGCACAATTGATGTTAAGCAGAAATCGCTATATAGGTATATTAAGCAGCTTGTTTTCGCCTGTTTCGAATTTTGTGATGGGGCTGGGAATTACGAAATGGTTTTTGGAGAAACTGGCGGCACTTGACAGCCGCAGAAATATGCCGAAATTCGGATGGGGGTCGTTTTTGACCAAAGGGCGAAGGTATCTTGCGGCACAGA
>Ga0315291_10010743_pt1 | contig 11176 bp, 9 predicted proteins | sample YL17G12_20_MG_FD_203070 | JGI IMG/M metagenome (GOLD analysis project Ga0315291, IMG submission 203070) | Sediment microbial communities from Yellowstone Lake, YNP, Wyoming, USA - YL17G12_20 | ecosystem: Environmental > Aquatic > Freshwater > Lake > Sediment | place: USA: Wyoming | collected... | reverse complement strand
TGTGCCACGGTTTGCCCTCAAACCGTGGCTGTTGCGGCCTCACTTCCATCAGGCGCCGACGCGCAGGACGATCTTGCCGAACTGCCGGCCCGACTCCATGCGCGCCATGGCCTCCAGGGCGCGGTCCAGCGGCAGGCGCGAGTCGATGACGGGCTTCATGCCTGCCGCCGCCACGGCGCGGAGCATCAGCCGGAAGTCCTCGTGCGAACCCATCGTCGAACCGAGGATCGTAATCTGGTTCCAGTAGAGCGGCTGAAGCGGGGTCTCGGCGGCCGCGCCGGTCGTGACGCCGCACAGGACGATCCGCCCGCCGCGGCGCACGGCGGCGAAGTCTGCGGGCCACGTGGCGGCCCCCACCGTGTCCATGACGACGTCGACGCCGCGGCCGCCCGTCAGGCCGCGCACCGCCTCGGCGACGTCGGCCGTGGCGCGATAGTTGACGCCCGCCTCGGCGCCGAGGTCGCGGGCACGCCTGAGTTTCTCGTCGGACGAAGACGTGACGATGCACGAGGCGCCGGCCAGGCGGGCAATCTGGAGGCCAGCCAGCGCCACGCCCCCGCCGATGCCGTGAATCAGGACCGTCTCGCCCGGCCGCAACTCGGCCCGCGTCATCAGCATCCGCCAGGCCGTCAGGTACGCCAGGGGCAGCGCCGCCGCTTCCTCGAGACTCAGATGCGCGGGCTTGGCGAAGACGCTCGCGGCGGGCACGGCCACGCGCTCGGCAAAGGTGCCCGGCCGCCCGAGACCGACCAGCGTGAAGGCGGCGCATTCGCTGTGCTCGCCGCGAAGGCACCACTCGCACCGGCCGCACGAAAGGGCCGGGTTCAGGATGACCTCCTGGCCGACGCGGACCGACTCGGCGCCCGGGCCGACCTCGGCCACCACGCCGGCGGCATCGGAACCCAGGATGTGAGGACCTGCCTGCCCCGCGCCCCGGCGACCGCTTCGCACCCAGATATCCAGATGATTGAGCGCCGCAGCGCGGACCTCAATGACGACCTCGCCGGCGGCGGCCCGCGGCGGCGGAAGGTCTTCGATGCGAACAACCTCAGGTCCCCCGCCGGCACGAATGGCAACGGCTTTCATGGCGACCCCCGATCATGAGCCCGGCAATGGGTGCACGCGTTGGCTCGCAACTGCGTGTTCGCCGGGGGCCAGAGCACTTTAACCTTGTGTATGGGCGCGGCGGGTTTCCGTACGCGTTTAGCGTGTTCCCTTCATGCTGTCACCCCGAGCGAGCGCAGCGAGTCGAGGGGTCTCGCCGTGCGAATGTGCGAACGGCAACGACCACAGCGAGATTCCTCGACTCGCTGCGCTCGCTCGGAATGACAACGCTAGACACATACGGGTCTCCTGACCCACAGCGCACAACGCGTTGCCAATCACGCGCACGGTGGGTCAGGAGACCCACCGCGCAACAATCCAATATTGAACTGCGTTAACTAGCGCGCGTTTCGGTCGGCCGGCGAACGAGCGTCCAGCGGCGGCCGTCTGCCTGGATCAAGGCGTCGGCCTCCTCAGGCCCCCACGACCCCGCCGGATACTGCGGCAGTTTCCGGACCGGGCACTGCTTGATCCCGTCGAGGAGCGGCTGGATGAACGTCCAGGCCGCCTCGATCTCGTCGCCGCGGGCAAAGAGCGTGGATTCGCCGAGGGCGGCGTCGAGAATCAGACGCTCGTAGGCCTCCGGCGCCGCACGCTCGAAGACCTCGGCGTAGCCGAAGTCCATCTGGAACGGCTCGATCTGCATTGCAGGCCCGGGCACCTTGACCTGGAACCTGAGGGTGATGCCCTCGTTGGGCTGGATGCGTATCGCCAGAATGTTCGGCTCCACGGGGCCGCGCTGGGGCGCCCCGAAGAGCACCTGCGGGATGGGCTTGAAGTGGACGGCGATCTCGGTCATGCGGGCGGCCATGCGTTTGCCCGTCCGCAGGTAGAACGGCACGCCTGACCATCGCCAGTTGTCGATGAATACTTTCATTGCCACAAAGGTCTCGGTGGTGGAACCCGTCGCCACGCCGGCCTCGCCGAGGTAGCCCGGCGCGGGCCTGCCCCGCACCTGGCCGTCAGCATACTGGGCCCGGACGACGCCCTCTGGAACGCACACCGCGGGTATCGGCCGCAGGGACTTGAGAGTCTTGACCTTCTCGTCGCGCACCGCGTCGGCGGCCAGCGACAGCGGCGACTCCATCGCCACCAGGCACACCAGTTGCATCATGTGGTTCTGCATGATGTCGCGGACGGCGCCGGCCTGGTCGTAATACGGCCCGCGCTGCTCCACGCCGCCCGACTCGGCCACCGTGATCTGGACGTGGTCCACGTACTTCTGGTTCCAGAGCGGCTCGAAGATGCTGTTGGCAAACCTCAGCACGAGGATGTTCTGGACGGTCTCCTTGCCCAGGTAGTGGTCGATGCGGAAGACCTGGCGCTCGGCGAAGGTCTGGAGGACCTCGGCGTTGAGGGCCTGCGCGCTGGCGAGGTCCGACCCGAACGGTTTCTCGATGACGACTCGCGACCACGGGGCGGCCCTGGCGCCGCGGCGCGCGAGGCCCGACTCGCCCAGCCGGCGCACCACCGGCGCGAAGGTCGTCGGCGGCGTGGCCAGGTAGAAGAGGGCGCTCGGCGGCCGATGGTCGCGCGCCGCGTCATCTTCGAGGCGCTTCCGAAGCGCCTGGAAAGAAGACGGGTCGTCGTACCCGCCCGCCATGTAGTGCAGGTGCGACGCGAACTCTTCCAGGGCCTTGGGGTCCACGGTCCGCCCGCGGGTGAACTTGGCGGTCGCCTCGCGCACGCCGCGGCGGAACTCGTCGTCGGTCATCGGGCGGCGGGCATAGCCCAACAGCGAGAACCGCGGCCCAAGCGCGCCGTCCTGCCACAGGCCGAACACCGCCGGCAGGAGTTTGCGATGCGCCAGGTCGCCCGAGGCGCCGAAGATAACCAGCGTAAACGGCTCGGGAGGCACCTTGGCGGCCGGACCCGACGGAAACGTGAACGCCTTCGACTTGGCGGCCGCCGTGTCATCTGCCATCGGTTCCCCCCTGGGGCCGGCCGGGTGCGGCGGACCCGAAAAGTTCGACGCTCACGGGCTTCGGCGGCATGGGGGCCGAGGGGTCGGCCAGGGCCGCGCCCAGCCGGAACGCCTCGGCCATCGCCTGCGGATGCTTGAGGATGTCGCCGCGCCCGTCGACCTGGTTGACGAAGAGGTTGGCGAAGTAGCCCGCCTCGAGCACGTCGAACCAGTACTTCATCGTCAGGCCGATGCACTCGAACATCTTCTTGCTCTTGGTTCCCCCCACCGCGATGACCAGGGCCCGGCGCTGGCGCGGGCCGTCGGCATACAGCGGCTGTTTCAGGACGTACTTGCAGGACCACAGGCACTGGCACCGGTCGATGAGGAGTTTGGCCTGGGCCGAGACCGCCATGAAGAACACCGGCGCTGCGAAAACGAGGCGGTCGGCCGCCAGCAACTTCTCGAAGACGACCTGAAAATCGTCGGCAACGCGGCAGCGGCCCGTGCCGGCGCACGCGTAGCATTCCGTGCACGGGCCGATCGCCAGGCCGCGCAGCGACGCATATTCGGCGTCGGCGCCCGCCGACTCGGCGCCGCGGAGCGCCTCGCGCACCAAGAGGTCGGTGTTGCCGCGCTCCCGCGGACTTGCAGAGACGCCGAGCACGTGGAGCGCCATGGAGGCTCCTCGATGGTGTAAGGTGCGCTCCTATTTTACCAGAACGCGCCCCGCGAGCGGTGCGGCTAAATGGCGCCAAAAGTGCCGCGGCGCCCCGCGAGCGGTGCGGCTAAATGGCGCGAAAAGTGCCGCGGCGCCTCGCGAGCGGTGCGGCTAAATGGCGCGAAAAGTGCCGCGGCGCCTCGGCTAGGTCAAACGCCGCACGGCGTCGAGCACGCCGGCGTAGTCCGGTTCCGTGGCGACTTCCTTCACCAACTGGACGTGCCGGATGACGCCCTGGCGGTCCACCACGAAGATGGCCCGCGCCAGCAGGCGCAACTCCCTGATGAGCACCCCGTACGCCTGCCCGAAGGCCGCGTCGCGATGGTCCGAGAGGGTCTTGACGCGCGCAACGCCCTCTGCGCCGCACCACCGTTTCTGGGCAAACGGCAGATCCATGCTGATGGTGATGATCTGGACGTCCGGGTCGAGGCCGGCGGCCTCCTGGTTGAAGCGCCGCGTCTCCATCGCACACACCGAAGTGTCGAGCGAAGGCACCGCCGCCAGCACCACCACCTTGCCGCGGTACGCCGCCAGAGACACCGGCGCCAGGTCGGTGCCGATCGCGGTGAAGTCCGGCGCCGGATCGCCAACCCGCACCTCGTTGCCAGCCAGCGTGAGCGGACTGCCCTTCATCGTAACCTGCCGCTCGCGCCGCGTCGCTTCGGCCGCAGTCATCTGTGCCCCCTTTCAGCCGTAGCCTCCTTGGCCGCCTGCCGGACGCCCGGGATGTGCCGGGCGCTGACGCTGACGCTGCGAATGCCCAGCGCAAGCAGGCGGGGAATATACATGGGATCGGCGGCCATTTCGCCGCAGATCGAAAGCGGCCGGCCGGTCTCTCGCGCCGCGCGGACCAGGCCCTCGATGAGCCGCCAGAACACCTCGCGGTCGGGCGAGTAGTCTTCGGCCACGTGCGCGTTGTTGCGGTCGACCGCAAAAAGATATTGTATGAGGTCGTTGGACCCGATGCTGCCGAAATCGGCTTCGGCGAGAATGTCCCGGGCCTCCAGGACGGCCGACGGCACCTCGAACATGACGCCGTGGTGTATCTCGCCCCGCGCGAGGCCGGCCGTCGCCTCGTCGAACAGGTGCCGCAGCCGGCGGAACTGCCCCAGGTCCATCACCATCGGGTACATCACGTGGACGGGCCGCTGCCGAGACAACCTGGCCATCGCCCTGGCCTGCGGCCGCAGGACTTGCGGGTGGTGCAGCAGGAACCGCGCGCCCCGCAGGCCCAGCGACGGGTTCGCCTCGGGCGGAATGCCGAAGAGGCCCGAATGCTTGTCGGCGCCGATGTCGAGAAGCCGGAAGTAGACGGGCCGGCCGTCCATGGCCTTGACGACGGCGGCGTACCGCGAGAGTTGCTCCTCCTCGTCGAGGACCCGGCCCGCCGCGAAGAACTCCAGTTCCGTCCGGTACAGGCCGATCCCCTCGGCGTGCATGCCGCGCGCTTCCTTCACGTCGCTGACGATGCCGATGTTCGCCATGACGCAGAGGTTATCGACGGGGTCCGATGCCGCGACGTCCGGAGTCGCCGGCGAAAATCCATCCAGGAGCCTGACCGACTCCTTCCCCGGCCGTACGACGACGTCGCCGGTGTCGCCGTTGACGATGATCTCCGTGCCGCAGGCCACCAGTTCGTGGATATGATCGATGCCGCTGACGGCGGGGATGCCGAGGGCGCGGGCCAGGATGGCCGCATGCGACGTGGCCCCGCCTCGGGCGGTCACGATGCCGAGGATCTTGTCGGTCGGCAGCGAGAGGGCGGCCGACGGCGTGAGTTCCTGGGTCACGACAATCCGGTCCAGCCCGCGCTGGCACTTCGGTTCGCTTGCGCACTCCATCGCGGTGACCGCGCCCAGGAGGGCGTCGACCAGTCGGCGTTTGACCTCGCCCAGGTCCGAGGCCCGCTCACGGATGTAGTCGTCCTCGACCTCCAGGAGTCTCGCCTCGTACTCCTCGAAGGTTCTGAGGACCGCCGTCTCGGCGTTGTAGCCGCCGTCGATGGCCTCCGTCAACTTGCGGTCGATCGCCGGGTCTTCGAGGATGGCCCTCTGGACGGCGAAGATCTCGGCCTCCGCGGGGCCGATCCGCTCAGCCACCGTCTTCTTGAGCCCCTCGAAGTGCTCGGCAACCTTGGCGATCGCCGTCCGCAGGCGCTGCCGCTCCTTCCCAACGCCATCGCCCGTAACGCGGTAATCCGGCGGCAACTCGTGGTGGCCCTGGCGGAAGAGGCATGTCCGGGCGAAGGCCACCCCGCCACTGACGGGGAGGCCGCGAAAACGCATCTCGGTGATTCTCCTGTTAGGCATGACCCCACCGCCCTTCGCCGCTTGCGCCGCCCGCCCTATGTGCCAATGGCACGTTGCCTGCCCTTCAGTTATCTTAAGAGGCCCAGGCAAAGAAGGTCAAGCCATACGGCAGAAAGAAGTCCTTGCAGGGCCCATCAGCACGGTTTAGACTACGTCAGAATTCTCATCCAAGACACAGGGCATAGGCGGGAGCAGACTGCGATGGCCAAAGACATGGAGAAACTGTACGCCGAGCGGCTCCGCCGCTACACCACCGCCATGCGCAAGGGCAAGCCCGACCGCGTTCCCATCCGCCCCTTCGTGGCCGAGTTCGTGGCCAAGTATGCCGGCTACACCTGCCAGGAGGTGACCCAGGATTACGAGAAGGCGTTTGCGGCCACGCGCAAGTGTGCCGCTGACTTCGACTGGGACGCCACGGTCGCCAACATGGTGTACGGCTGGTCGGGCCTCACGCAGGCGATCGGCCTCAAGTACTACGCCGTGCCGGGGGTCGACCTCGACGTGAACACGGGCTTCCAGTACGTCGAACCGCCGGAAGACAAGGCTTGGATGCCGCCGGAGGACTACGACGCCCTCATCGCCGACCCCACGGGGTACCTCTTCAACGTCTGGCTGCCGCGCGTCTCGGCCGACGTGGTCGCCCCGGGCCAACCGAACACGTTCCGCAACAATCTCTCGTTCGTCAAGGGCGGGATGGCGATGCTGGCGTATTTCATGGGGTTCGGCCGGCAGGCGGAACTGCTGCGCCGGGAATCGGGCACGGTCTCGGCCATCGCGGGCATCCTCAAGGCGCCCCTGGACATCCTGGCCGACAAGTTGCGCGGGTACCTGGGCCTGTGCACCGACCTGTACGATCGCCCCAAGAAGGTCGTTGCCGCCTGCGAAGCCATGATGCCGCACCTGGCGCACGTGGCCCTGTCGGGGGCCGACCCGACGAAGAACGTGCCCATCACCATCTGGATGCACCGCGGGTGCGTGCCGTTCGTGTCGATGGATCACTTCGAGAAAATCTTCTGGCCGACGCTCAAGCCGATCCTTCAGGAAATCTGGCGGCAGGGGCACCAGGTGCTCTTCTACGCCGAAGGCAAGTGGGGGGCGCACCTGAAGCGGTTCGCCGAACTGCCCGCCGGCAGCATCGTCTTTCACTGCGACCGCGACGACATCTTCGAGGTCCACAAGGTCCTGGGCGGGAAGTTCGCCCTGAGCGGCGGCGTTCCGAACGACCTGCTGGCCTTCGGAAAGCCCAAGCAGATCCGCGAGGTCTGCAAGAAGGTGATCGACGGCGTGGCCCGCGACGGCGGGTTTATCATGGACGCCTGCGCAATAGTCCAGAACGACGCCAAGGTCGAGAACATCCGCGCGATGACCGACTTTACGCGCGAGTACGGCGTGTACTAGCACTACAGCGCCACATGGCGCGGTGGGTCGGGAGACCCACCGCGCACGGCGTAAGGTGGCGCTGTAGTATTGCACAGGCCCGTGGTTCAGGGCAGAGAGTGAACAGCGAGAACGCCCATTTAGCCGCCCCGCTCGCCGGGGCGCGTGGCCCTTAGGAGGCGCGAGCATGGCCGAGAAAGCGATTGAGCAGGAACGCAAACCCGGCGTCTGCATCCCGTGGGAAGAGAAGGCGAAGGAGTTCCCGAAGATCACCGGCGATGCCGCGCTGGTGAAGAAGGTCTGGGAAGACGTCGATTCGCTCGGCTACGTGTACATCTGGCAGTGCCTGCTCTCGTTCTAGTCTTCGGGGCGGGAAGACACGCACAATCAGGAGGCTTGCCATGAGATTGCTTTGCCTCATTGCCGCTGTGGCCGCGACAGCCTTCGCCTGTGCGGCGTGTAAGCCTCAGACGGCCCCCAGCCGCGCGGCCGGCATGGCGATGGTCCAGACCATTCCCCTCGAAGGCGTCAGCGGACGCATCGACCACATGGCCGCCGACGTCAAGGGTCAGCGGCTCTTCGTCGCGGCCATCGGCAGCGGCAGCGTGGAGGTCATCGACCTTGCGGCCGGCAAACGCACCGCTCGCATCAAGGGCTTGAAGGAACCGCAGGGCATCGCATTTCTCCCGGACCTCAACCGCCTGGTGGTCGCGTGCGCGGGCGACGGCACGGTACGGTTCTATGACGGCCAGACGTTCCAGCCCGTCCGGACCGTGGACCTCAAGAGCGACGCCGACAACGTCCGCTACGACCCGGCGGCCCGGCGCGTGTACGTCGGTTACGGCAGCGGGGCGATTGCGGCCATCGACGCCGAGACCGGCGCAGTGGTGGCCGACATCAGGCTCAAGGGGCACCCCGAATCCCTCCAACTCGAGAGGAACGGCAAGCGCCTCTTCGTGAACGTGCCGACGGCCGGCCACGTCGCCGTCATCGACCGCGAGAAGGCCGCCGTCATCGCCGCCTGGCCCGTCAAGATCGCCCAGGCGAACTTCGCGATGGCCCTGGATGAAACGCACGGCCGCCTGTTCGTCGGCTGCCGCCAGCCCGCACGCCTCGTCGTCATGAACACCGAGTCGGGCGAGACCGTTGCCGACCTTGCCTGCGCCGGCGACACCGACGACATCTTCTTCGATGCAGCCGCGCGGCGAATCTACCTCTCCGGCGGCCTCGGCAGACTGGACGTCTTCGACCAGACCGATGCGAACCATTACGCCCTTGCCGGCGATATCGAGACGGCCCTCGGCGCCCGCACGTCGCTTTTCGTGCCGGAACTCGGGCGCCTGTATGTGGCGGTGCCCAGCCTTCTCTTCGGCAAAGCCGAGATCCGCGTCTTCAAGACCATGTAGGCCTGGGCAGCACCCCGGCTAGCATAGAGGCCGAGGCAGCGCTCCCAATGCCGTCCGCGGTCGCTTTTGCGATGCATTGCCGCCCCCTTCTGGCTATATTAATCCATTGGCGGTAACCAGATTGGGGGGCATTGCATGACAAGGCGCAAGCGCATTGCCATCGCCGGCGTCGCGGCCATTCTGCTGGCGCTGGTCCTCGTGTACCTGATTGGCAGAATCGACGCCTCGCCCCCTGATGACAGCGACCTGACCCTCGCCCGGCCCGACATTCCCGCCGACGGGAACGGCTACTCCTTGCTCGTCCAAGCCTGCGACGCCATCGACTGGGATGAATGCAGCGACGACCGCCAAGCGAGAATCTCCGAAGTCGGGACGTGGAACCAGAGCAGGGTGGATGCGGCGATTGCGAAGAACGCCGCCGCCCTCGAACTTCTCGACCGGGCCCTCGCCTGCCCGCGCGCCCAGTTCCCGAAATGCTTGGACCAGCCCGAGGCCTTGGAGCGTCATACCCTCATCCTCATGGCACTGGACCTTCACGATTCCCGCGCCAAGGACCGGCTGCGAAAAGGCCAGGACCACGAGGCCTTGCAGGACGCCTTGGGCCTGATCCGGTTCGGCCAGGCCCTCCAGGAATCAAGCCGCTGCCTGGTGGACCACCTGTTCGCCTGTCGGTTCAAAGCCGACGGCCTCCGACTTGCGAGGGCGTGCGCGCGTGGAGGCAAGATCGCGGCGGCGGATCTGCAAGCACTGAACAAGCAGATCGCGCGCTGCCCCCCGCAGACCGAAGACCTGGCAGCGGCCTTGTGTGGCGAGTACCAGAATACGGCAGCCAGGCTCGACGGCCTCAAGAGCGGGAGGTACCATTGGGGCGACCTGGTCAATCCGCGCCCCCGCAAGGACCCCGTGCCGCTGGGGGATTACCTGATGCACCCCAACTCGACGAAGCGTTCATTCGTCGAGGCTTTCCGTTTCCACATCGCTACCGCCAGCCTTGCGTACCCGGAAGCCAGGAGGCAGCAGCAAGTCTGGTGGCAGGGCTTTGAGGGTAAGAAGCCCTCCAAGCCAAGGATGGTGATGCTGATACTGTCCCCCAACGGGTACGGCGTTTGCGTCTACTACGCAATGATGCCGGCCGTTAGGGACTTCTGGAAAGGCTTGCATGAGCAGAGTGTGGAGTTGGCCGCCACGCGCCTCGTGCTTGCCGCGAAGGCGTTCAAGATCGAAAAAGGCCGCTTGCCGGAGCGTCTGGATGAACTGGTGCCGGATTACCTTGAGACCCTCGCGCCGGACGACCTGGACGGCAAGCCCCTGCGGTTCAACTCCGGCAGGATGGTGGTCTACTCCATCGGCCAGGACCTCCAGGACGACGGCGGGATGACGCGCGAGGAGATGGAAGCATGGTGGACGGCCAACAACGCCGATGCCGGAACATCAAACTACGAGTATGATCTCTGGCGTTTGCCTGACCCGAGTTTCCCCATCGAGTAGGCCGGGGCAGCGCCCCGGCCTATGTGTGTGCCACGGACGGTCTTGTCCCGGCCATTGGGCTGGTATGCGGACCACCAATTGTTGTCTGAACCCTTGCTCCGGCCGTTATCTTGTTGAACTCCGACCCGCCAGCGGATATCTCTATCCCCATCCGCAAACCAAGCACCGCGGAGGAACGGTTATGAAACTGCTCTGGTGGATCGCCCTGACCCTTTCGGGGGCCCTGCTCTGCCTGGCCGCGCCAACCTGCCGGGCCGCCGAGAACGCCCCTGCGGCCGCAAAGGCCGATGAGGCCAAGGCGCCGGCGGCGTCGGCCCTCGATGAGGTCATGAAGAACCCCAACCACAAGGTCGGCTTCGTCCGCAAGACCGCGCGCCACGCCGACGGCACCGACCGGCCGTACTACGTCTGGGTGCCCCTCACCTACACGGCCGACAAGAAGTGGCCGGTGATCCTTTTCCTTCACGGCGCGGGCGAATGCGGCACCGACGGCGACAAGGTGCTCATCCAGGGCCTGCCGAAGGAGATCAAGAAGCGCGACGGCAAGTTCGACTTCATCGTGGTCATGCCGCAGTGCGTCTCGCTGCGCGAGGCGCCCAAAGACCCCGCCAAGGGCGAGACCTCGGCGCCCCGCCACAAGGGCGGCTGGCGCGACGCCGAAGAGCAACTGGCCATCGACGCCTTCAAGGCCACCCTCAAGGAGTACTCCTGCGACCCGGACCGCCTGTACCTGACGGGCCTGTCGATGGGCGGCTACGGCACGTTCATGTTCGCACTGAAGTACCCGAACATGTTCGCGGCCACGGTGCCGATCTGCGGCGGCGGCGCGGTGAACCGCGCGGGCGACATCGCCCACATCCCCACGTGG
>Ga0315291_10010742_pt1 | contig 11176 bp, 23 predicted proteins | sample YL17G12_20_MG_FD_203070 | JGI IMG/M metagenome (GOLD analysis project Ga0315291, IMG submission 203070) | Sediment microbial communities from Yellowstone Lake, YNP, Wyoming, USA - YL17G12_20 | ecosystem: Environmental > Aquatic > Freshwater > Lake > Sediment | place: USA: Wyoming | collected... | reverse complement strand
CTCAGCGAACGTCAAATGCGCTTCGTCCTCGATCGTCCCATATACCATAAACTTTACTTCACGCGTAAATATACCATAGTTTCTGCCAAGTCAAGCTTGCGACGAGAAAAGGTAGTGTATCAAGAACCTTTTGCATGGGAACTGTCGCTTTAAAGGTAATGCCTACTGATTTCGGGCCGAACCGTCGTGAGCCACAGCGACCCGCGTATGTCAAAAGAGGTTAAGAATTCAGGGGAACAGGTCCTCGGTGCGGTGCCTGAACCCGAACGAAATTTCCACAGGAGCAAAATGGAAGAACTTTGCCGGGACGCCGCGACAGTGGTGGAGGCAATGTTTGGCGTAGCTCCGGAAACCCTCGATGCCGTTCAGGTGATCCCGGCCATTGGGCGGCCCGCGTCTTTCCAAACGATCATGTGGTTGCTCGGTACCGCCAGGGAGGCATGGCCCTGCCAGTCATCGGTGTAGTGCAGGCTCCCGGGGCGCATGTGCCGCTGGGCCAGCGCTTGGACGAGGCGGTGCTCGCGGCTCCGGAGTGAGAACACGCGGACCAGCCCATTCCGCTGCACGCCGCCAAAGACGATTACCTTCCCGGCCGTGCCCCAGTCCCGCTTCGTGGGCCGCCGACCACGAAGGTCGTCTCATCGGGCTCGATCTCCCTCGGGAAGGGCCGGTGCGCTCCTCGAGGATGCTGAGCACGTGCCGGATGCCTCGGAAGAAGCGCTTGGTCGCGGTTCGCCTCGGGGCGCCCCTGGAATTCCAACATATCCTGCGAATCTCTGATTCACCCCACTACCGTGGGCGGCGGTTCGGTCGGCTGATCAAACTCTAATCCGAAAAAACCATTGAACCGCCATGACGCCAAGGTCGCCAAGGGTGCGATGTTTCGAACTCTCGACCGAAGAACGCGAAAACCGGTTTATGGGGCATTCAGAAGTTCCGTTCCTCCCCCCCATTAAGCCATTTCGGTCTTGGCGTTCTTGGCGCCTTGGCGGTTGAGAATTTCGGATTGGGGCAAAGAGACCGCTCTGACTCGACAGCAGCCGTGAGTTCATTCATGATGGCGCCACTCGATCCGGACGCCCTGAAGGAGTTTGCGGCCCGTGCCAATGGATTGGAGGACCCCACGACGCGGCTGGATGATCCTCGCCACGTCGTTTATCACCCTCGCCGTCATCTATGGGGTCTGGTACTCCTACTCCGTCTTCCTGATGGCCCTCATCCGCGAGTTCGGCTGGAGCCGCTCGCTCGTGTCAGGAGCCTTTGCGGTCTTCAGCTTGACCCACGGAGGCCTCGGTCCGCCGGTCGGGTGGTTGCTCCGCCGGGCTGGCCCCCGGCGCGTCATCCTTGCCGGTGTGGGCGTGATGGCGCTCGGCCTCTGCCTCACCGCACAGACCACGGCCTGGTGGCATCTGTACCTGGCGTTCGGCGGGATCACGGCACTGGGTATCAGCCTGAACGGGTGGATCCCGCAGGTGATCCTCGTTCAAGGCTGGTTTCCGGATCGTGTCGGGAGCGCGATGGGAATCGCCTCGGCGGGAATTGGGGCGGGAATCCTCGGGTTCGTTCCTCTGGTCCAACTCCTGATTGACTGGTGCGGTTGGCGCTGGGCCCTTGGCGTCCTGGCCGCGGTGACCGTGGGCTGGGGGATTCCGTCCACCATATGGCTCGTCCAGGATCCTCCCGCGTTTGGGGCGGTTTCATCACGGGCGCCAACGGGCCGTTCGCCAGCCGGCATCGGCGCGCACTGGACGCTCGCCACGGCCATCAGGTCGTGGCGCTTCTGGGGACTGGCCAGCGTTTATTTCATGGGGAACTTCATCACGCAGATGCTCATGATCCACCAGGTCGTATACCTGGTGGATCACGGCGTGGGCCCTATGACTGCTGCCACCGTGGGCGGTGCGGTGGGGCTCGTCAGCATCGGTGCCAAAATGGGGTGGGGGGTGTTATCGGATCGCACCAGCCGCGAACTGGCCTACACTCTGGCCGCCGGGTGCATCGTGGCGAGCATTGGCCTTCTCGTCCTGGCGGGTAGGTACCCGGCGTGTGCCCTCCCATACGTCTATGCCGTGTTCGCGGCATTTGGATATGGCGTGCTGTCGCCGGTGTTCCCTGCCGCGGCCGCTGATCTCTTCAGCGGACCGGGGTTCTCCACGATCTACGGAGCGCTCTACACGGTGATTTGCTTGGGGCTTGCCTCTGGCCCGTGGGCCGCCGGCCAGATCTTCGACCTCACCGGAAGCTATGCCGTGGCGCTCTGGATTGGCCTCGGGATGGCCGTCGTCTCGCCGGGAGTCCTCTGGATCGTCGCACCCCGCCGTCCGAATCCGCCGCCTGGCCGCCGATGAATGGCCGGCAGCCATCAGCCCATCAGCGTTCAGCCGTCAGCCCGCTGAGAGCTGACCGCTGACTGCTGACTGCCGAATGCTACGAGACGGTCCTGGCCAGCTTCGCGTACCGATCGAGGATCGGTAGGACCGTGTCCCGGTCTGCGGATGGCAGGGAGAAGATGGTCCGCTCCACACCCGCCTTCTCGTACTGGCGAACTGTGCTCTCCTCTGCAGCGGCTGAGTAGACGGAGACTGAGAGGGATTTCGGGTCGCGTCCTGCCTTCCCGGCGCGCGCCCTGAGATCGGCGATCCCTTCCGTCAAATCGCCCGCCCGTGCGGCAATTGGGAACCATCCATCGCAGAACTCCACGACCCGCTGGCGGCCGTTTGGGGTGTTATTCCCCAGGAGAATTGGAGGGTGGGGTTTCTGCACCGGCTTGGGGTAGGACCAGATCGGGTCGAAGTTCACGAACTCGCCGTGGAACTCCGGCTCGTCCTTGGTCCAGATCTCTTTCATGGCCAGGATGCGCTCCCGAAGGACTCGCCAGCGTTTCTTGAAATCCGTCCCGTGGTTTGCCATCTCTTCGGCGTTCCAGCCGCCACCGATCCCGAACAGGAATCGCCCATTGGAGAGGAAGCCCAGGCTGGCCACTTGTTTCGCCAGCACGATGGGATCGCGCTCGACGACGAGGCAGATGCCCGTCCCGACCTTCAGCCGGGTCGTCACGGCGGCGGCCATGGCCAGCGCTACGAAGGGATCGTGCACGTGCCAGTACTCCTTGGGCAGGTTGGGGCCGCCCGGCCACGGGCTCTTCCGGCTCTTGGGGATGTGCGTGTGCTCCGGCACCCAGAGCGATTCGAAGCCCCGCTCCTCGGGGCCCGAGTCAGCTCGTCAGCCCGCATGGAGTAGTCCGTGTTGAACATCCTAACGCCGAATTTCATGGGACTTCCGGAAGAGAGCCCTCAGCGATCAGCCATCAGCCGCGACGTCTCGGGCCGAACCGCGTCACGCCAGCATCATGCCATCATCTCGCCGGGTTGGGTCACTGTGTGGAGGGGCGAGAGGCCCCGAAGAGTGTGAGGCCACAGTGCGGCGCCATTCTGCTGAAATCGGTGTCCAGAGTAAAAAGCGCCGCCATTCTTGAGATTGCCAGTGCCGCGACCAGGCAATCCACCGTCGCGGCCGGCACACCTTTTCGCGCGCAGGCATTCGCGATTCGGGCTGCGGCCACATGATCCTCACGCCTCGCCATCACGAGCGGAAAACCTTCCATGATGGCCTTCAGGCGGTCGAATTCCTGGGCCGTTCGGACACCGGAAAGGAGTTCCTGAAGGACGATCCCCGGAACGCTCACTGGAGCATCTTCGGCCACCAAACGGCGAAGCGCTGCCACCACCTGCGGTTCCGGTTCTCCAGGTCGCCGGCGACGAAAGGCCAGCGAGAGGACGGACGTGTCCAGGAGGATCATCGCTTTTTGCGAGCGCGCTTGTAGTCGTAACCCGGTCGAAACTCGACGGTTCCGAAGGCCTCCACAGCCCTCAAGCGCTTCCGACGTTGGATGTATTCCGCCAACGCTTCGTTCACCGTCAAACGCTTTGTCCGGTGACCCCCGAGCCGCAGTGCCTCGGCCAGCAGGGAGTCATCTATGGCCAGATTCGTCGGCATCGGGCATCCCTCCTATTGTTACACATACTTTTACACATTCGGCTACCCACGTCAAGCCTTTCGCTGAACGCCCGTGTTTCGTCGAGTGGGAAACGTTTTGGATGGACAGCGGCGATCGCCGCGGAGGTGGCGAGGGTGTGTCAGAGCAGCCTGGGGGGGTTGGGCCCGCCGGGCCAGGGGCTCTTCCGGCTCTTGGGAATGTGCGTGTGCTCCGGGACCCAGAGCGACTCGAACCCTCGCCCCTCAACCTCCCGCGCCAGGTCATCAATCCGTATCGAGTAATCTGCGTTGAACATGGACACGCCGAATTTCATCTATTCCCTCCTGCCTGTCTACTGGAATACCAAGGACGGTCGTGGGGTAGAATGCCTGTTGGTCGTATGATCACAAATCGCGAAATGCGACTCGAGGAATGGGAGCAAACACTTGCAGGGATCGGGTCAATCAGCAAGTAATATTTCTGATGCGTGAGTCGGGCTTTGGCGCGAAGAGTAAACCAGCTGTTATCGGCTTCGCCCCGTCTTCTTGGGTGCTAGACGACGGCGCATATCCGCGGTGGAGATTCCACCTTCGGTCTTTTGCCGCGATCGGGACCGCTCGATCAGCGCAAGAAACTGGGGATAAGTGCTTAGAGTTACCGTCTCAAGGTCGGCGTTTTGAATCGGTACTACCGCCGCAACGGGTTTTCCACCCACGGTCACTACCACCGGCTCCTTGCTCGCTCCCTGCGCGTACTCCGCCAGCGGGGCGGTTGCGTTAGCCAATTCGAGCGTCCTCATGACTGGTGTTCCAGTAAGCCATGCACGGTGAGCATACCCGCAACGATGCACAGGGGTCAAGCGATAGCAAACCTTCCGGCACAAGGCGCTGCGGCTGCTCCAGGATGAGGAGGCCATTGACGAGCAGGTGCTGGCCAACCTCCTGGCCTCGCCCCACACCGGCTTTGGCGCCCACGTGAGTCGGGAGATTCCCGCCGGCCTGGTCAGCCGGGAGATCGTTGCCCGCTACCTAGCCCATCCGCCAATCATCCTTGGTCGCATCGTCGGTGACCCGTCGGCGGGCAAGGTCATCTACACCAGAGAGGCAATCCATGGCCGCCCACCGGCGCTTTCCAACTTCCTATTGAGTGAGCCAGCCACACGGTTTCACTTGAGATCCCATGGGTGCCCCTTGAAATATCTCGGGGTATGTCATATATTCGAAGACACAATATGGAGTGTGAATTGATGGAGGCATGCTCAACAGGGGCGGAGCGGGATAGCATGAGTCCAGACCGTGCTGGTCCCCAAGCTGATCCCCACCCGTTCAGGGTCTTCTGCCCCTCCTGTGGCGCGGATTCAGACACAGAGGGGCAAGACTTCACCGTTGACACTCCTGCCTTTGTTCCCCACGGCGATCTCATGCTGAGCGAGATAGGGTGCCTTACGTGTAAGGAGAAGTTCGACATCTGCTTCTGGCCCGTTGATCACGAAAGCCTCTCAAGGTCGCTTGTGGCAGGCGGGGATCCTCTCCATTCCGCGGACCCCCAAATCCTTGCAGTCCTGGATCGCTACGAGAGGCTCGTCGAGGCAAGTCGCCGAGAGTGGGAGGGTTACTATGAGCGAGGATGGGACAAGGAGGTTGGGCAACACGGAATGGATCTCTCGCAGGAGTATGTCGCTCCACAGACTACAAGGCTGACGGCCGCTAATGCGCGAGTGCTCGGCGCGTGTCGTGGGCTTCGGAAAGCGGTGTCTGGGCATCCGGGAGAAGATCCCGTCGCGATCCTGCAACTCGGACCTTTCAACTGTGCCCTGACCCTAGAGCTTGCTCCAGGCCCGCCCTTGCCCTACAATCTTCACCTTAGCGTCTCGCATTCACTGCTGCTGGGAACGCTCAATGATCTTGAGGCGACTTTCCTTGTTTCCCTTTTCTTCTCCCCTGAGGAACGTTCCTCCCTCTTGAGAGAGGAGGGGCAGCATGCGCCTGTTACGCACTTTCGACTGCCCTGCACCTCTTCGGATCTTGATCGAGCATCAGACTTGCCCTGTTCTTGAGCGGAGACGGCCATGGAATGTCCCAAGTGTGGTCTGGTCCAAGAAGATGCCCCCGAATGCAAGGGATGTAGAGTCATTATTGTCAAGTACAGAGCTCGATCGCCAGTCTCTTCCCCTCTACAGCTCCCAGAAAAGGTGCCATTTTTGGCGACGCTTCTTGTGCTCCTAAAGATGGCTTTCGAAGCCGTAAAGGGCGTCAATTGGATGCCGTTCATTGGCTGGTTCGGGGTTGGATGGGCTATAGCGCGTATGAGTGAGTGTTATCAGGAAATTGGGGAGGGCGGGCTGTCGATGCTGCTCAGCTTGGCGGCAGTCGTCGCGCTTATCATAACTCTAGTTCACCATTGGACGCTGGTCGAAGAAGCTAAGAGGGACAAGCATTGGCATTCGCCTTCTTGGGACGGGACCACAGCTTGGGAATTCTGCCGGTGGGCAGAGTTCATGCCGAAACAGAGGCTTCGGGGTATGGCCGAAGCAATTGAAGAGATGCTTGACGACCGGCAGAAAAGGGAGATCTCCTTGTAGTCGTCAAAGTGTGCTGGAACACGGACGACGAGCATGGGAGATGAATGTGAAATCCTGTTGTATGAGCTTGATTCGTTCTCGCCAGTTCTGGGGGTGTGCAGCGGGGAGGATAAGAGCGATGGCCGATGGACCATCTATCGGGAATTGGCTGCCTGACGTTATCCTCGCCTTCCGAGAGGCTCGAGGAACGGCGGAGTTGCGGCACATCTATCGGTGGATTCAGAGGAACCGACAACGGCGCCCAGAGAATTGGGAGGCAACAGTTCGGGCGACTATTTATCACCATTCCTCCGATTCTCCTGCCTTCAAGAAAGGCAATCCAGATGTTTTCTTCAAGAAGGGGCGCGGTCTGTGGGCACTGCGACACTCCTCGGAGACCGTTTCAGGAAAGAAGCAGAGGAATCTCGAAGCTGATGTGATTCACGGGATGACCAACGAGCAGCTCGAATCCTATGTCGCTAAGGAGGTTGACCTTGTGAGGTACGTGAAACAGCAGGTTGAGGAGAAGAAGCGCAAGTTCAAGATCGAATAGCCGGCGCAGGCGATGCGCCCCCACGCGGGCGGGGAGACAGCGTGGAGATGGACCGCTTTTGGGTTCTTGCCTGGATCATCGGAGACAAATGAAAGGGTGATAGTAATGAACACCCATACCTTTGACTTCCTTTTTCTAGAGCAGAGGAAAGGGGACTTGCCCGGCCCACCCATCTCACACGTTTACCTAAAGGCATATAGCAAAGGTGGGTACAGTGGCGTTTCAAAGGATTTGATCCTCATCGGTGCTGACTGTGTGAGCGTGTCTGAGGTAGACGCGGAGATTGACCGGCTCCAAGCGGAGCTTGAGGCGGTCAGGAGTGAGGCCCGGAAGCGCTACGCCAGGTATAAGGCCAAGGGTGGCAAATGAGTCTGGACACCAAAAAGGGAGGCCCGCACGCACGCGGGCGGGGAGGGAGCATGAAGAACCTTTACGAAGACTTGGGTAAAATGTCGAAGCTTGCTTCGGTCGGCACAGCATTGGCCCAATTCGTAGAGAGTCTCACAGATGGGGAATTTAAGCTGGAGAGCCGAGAGTGGGTGTACCGTCCACATAACTTCGTTACATTCCGAGTTCAGTCGAAGAGGAGGAAAAGCGAGAAAATTGTTCTGAGTCTCTCGGGGGGGACGGCACTACACTCTGTAGAATCCCCCCATCTTAAGCTATGGCGTGGGAGGTACCCCACTTACAGGAGTTGTGATATAAGCATTCCCCGGCAACTTGCAGCAGCGGCTCAATACATAGAGAAGGCATTTGAGCTTTATCGAAGTAGGCCGAGAGGGAGGACCTGAGAAGGGCGGGGTACGAATGGGGAAGGCCATCTTGCTCTTAGAACGTCGGTTCGGACTGTGGAAGTAGGTGGGGACGCGATGATGAACGAGAACCGCACACAGACGAGCGAAATAAGGTACCGGACACCTTTCGAGAGGTAACTGCCTGATTTCCTTGGAATCGCTTTTCGATTCTTCGCCAGCGAGATTCTGAGCAGCAAGATTATGAAGCGGTATTCCCAGATGGATCCCCTCCTCCGCTTGCCTTGGACGCGTCCCACCGGCCCCCAGAGCCTCCCATTTCTCTTGACGTTCGCCCCTGCCCTGATATGGTGCCCGCCGTGCCCAGGATTTGGGCAGGCTCCTCTGGCAACCCAGCCCCTGCTGATTGGTGCTCCCCCGGGGGCCGCTGACCGCCGCTTTCCAACATCGTATCGGCTCAACTCAGTTATTGGCTGAAAAGGTCATACTCGTATATCGAATGATGGTGGCCGACGTATCGGAGCTCAGCCTGGCTGGGGCCAACGAACTTGAAGATGATCCGATACGCTCGGTCTACCCGGAAGCTCCATACCTCATGATGTTTGGGGTGCAATTTCTCCGTGCGAAGAGAGGGATGAAAGGGATTGTTCTTGAACAGGTCGGTCTTGGTGGCGGCTTTGTGCTGGACGGTCTTGGGGAGTTTCTTGAAGAGACGATCGAACGTGGCGGTAGTCGAAATCTCGATCATTACCCGCCTACTCAATCAGTTCGTGTAACGACTTGCGCTTCGTCACCCGTCCGGCACGATGGTCTCGTTCCGAGGCCTCCAGCTCCTTCAGAAACTCCTTTCTATACAGACCTATCGCGTCACAGAAAGCCTCGAAGTTCTCCCGCGTGATCTCGAGTCGGATGCGATTCTTCGCTTTCTTGATGATTCTCGCTTCAAGAGTCTCTGGCATCGGCGTCTCCTCTGTGCGACCTTTCTTGGGAACACGATACGCAACCGACAGCGGAAAGTCAACTTGTGCTATTGAACCTCTCTTAGCAGGGGCGGCATTCAACCGGGCCCCTGGCCCCCTGACCGGTCGCTTTCTCGCTGGGCCGCCCACCGGCGCTTTCGAAGTTCGTATGGATCTTACCGGGCATGGGCCACGGGCACCTGTTCAGTTCGCTCGGCAGGGATCCTGCCCGTGGCAATTGCGTGTACCCGCTTGAGCGTGTCTGCTAAGTAGTAGCGATTGCCACACTTGTCACAGACTCCGATCACTACGTTCTCAAGGATCACAAAGCCCGCTTTGTGCTTAAAAGCTTCGCGCTCTACCTGCTTCTCTCGAACCGTTCCCTCACAGTACTCGCACCGATATCCGAACTGATTCGTCATATCTCCGGCTCCGTCACCTTATACACCGTGATAATGAGATAGCGGCCTGTCCCAGTAAAGCGCCCAACTATACCCACGGGCGTAATTCCATCTGCCCCGGCTCCGTGAACAGTATACCGTCTCCCTCGTGGATCGTCCGTCTCAGTCCTGAGGAGCTTGCCCCTGTGGACTGCCGTCTCGACATCCGTGATATCCAGCCCTTCCTCGCCCATCTCCTCGGCTGCGTGGACGGTCATATCATATGTTGCGTTGCGGATCGCCCCCCGAATTCGTTCGAGGATGCGTCGCGCCATCTATCCGCTCCGGTACGCAAGACAGGTTGCTGGGGTATCCAGACAGTAGCACCGACGGCCCCGGTGTCAAGCGGAAACCGGGTTCGGCAGAGGAATTCGGATGCGAAAATGCAGGACATCTCAGAGAGCGTGCAACCCTTTCTTCAGCAGCTCGTTGACCATCTGTGGGTTGGCTTTGCCGCGGGTGGCTTCCATGACCTGACCGACGAGGAAGTTGAAGGGCCCCTCTTTGCCACTTTTTCAGGCGGCCGGGAAAGGAGGTGGGCCCAGCCTGAGTTAGACCCCATGGCTCCCCGGCACCATGAGCAGGGTGAGGCCGCAGTGCGGTGCCATTCTGATGAAATCCGTGTCCCAAGTAAAAAGCGCTGCCTTCCTCGATATTGCGAGCGCTGCTATCAGGCAATCCACCGTTGAGGTTGATACACCCATTCGCGCGCACACATTGGCGATTCGAGCTGCGGCCACATGATCGTCGCGTTCAGCCATCACGAGCGGAAAGCCTTCCAGGGTGGCCTTCAGGCGATCGAATTCCCTGGCCGTTCGCACACCGGAAAGTAGCTCCTGGAGGACGATCCCCGGAACAATCAAGGGGGCGTCCTCGGCCACCAGGCGCCGAAGCGTTGTCGCCACCCGGGGCTCTGGCTCCCCAACCCTCCGATGACGAAACGCCAGCGAGAGGACAGACGTATCCAGGAGAATCATCGCTTCTTACGCGCCTTCTTGTAATCGTATCCAGGAAGGAATGCGATGGCTCCGAAGGCCTTGAGAGCCTTCAGGCGTTTCCGGCGTAGGACGTACTCCTGAAGAGCCTCGTTCACCGTTGCGCGCTTTGTTGGATGACCTCCAAGCCGCAGGGCCTCTGCCAACAGGCTGTCATTTATCGCCAGATTCGTAGGCATCCAGCTTCCTCCTCTTACACAGAGACTCACACATTCCCCAAGCCTCGTCAAGTCATTTTGGGTGGGAGCCGTGCAGAAGAGATGGCCTCCTGTGGCGACAGGGCAGCCGAGGCATTTGACGGCGAAAGCGGCACGGCCCTTCGAAGCTGCTCTATTTCCGAAGAGCCGGCCGGTTCGGTTGGCTGATTGTTTTTGGCGCCAGGCTGCTCAGGCGCCTTGGAGCGCCTTCTTTAGCAGCTCGTTGACCAGTTGGGGGTTGGCTTTGCCGCGGGTGGCCTTCATGACTTGGCCGATCAGGAAGTTGAAGGTGCCTTCCTTACCGCTGTGGTACTCGGCGACGGCGCCGGGGTTGGCGGCGAGCACCTGGCGGATGATCTTCTCCACCTCGGCCGGGTCGGTGATCTGGCCGCCCTTCTTCTTCAGGATGTCGGCCGGGTCGGCCCCGGTGGTGTACATCTCTTCGAAGAAGTCCTTGGCCATCTTGCCGCTGATTGCGCCCTTGGCCAGAAGGCCCAGCATGGCGCCCAGCCGCTCCGGTGGGATGGGACTCTGCGTGATGTCCTTTCCATCCTTGTTCAGGCGGCCCAGGAGTTCCACCATGACCCAGTTACTGACGATCTTCGGGTCGTTGTGGACCTTGACGGCGGCCTCGTAGTACGAGGCGAGTTCTTGGCTCGTCGTCAGGACGCCCGCGTCGTACTCCGGAATGGCGTAGTCGCGGACGAAGCGCTGCCGTTTCGCCTCGGGCAGCTCGGGCAGGGA
>Ga0315291_10010741_pt1 | contig 11177 bp, 6 predicted proteins | sample YL17G12_20_MG_FD_203070 | JGI IMG/M metagenome (GOLD analysis project Ga0315291, IMG submission 203070) | Sediment microbial communities from Yellowstone Lake, YNP, Wyoming, USA - YL17G12_20 | ecosystem: Environmental > Aquatic > Freshwater > Lake > Sediment | place: USA: Wyoming | collected... | reverse complement strand
AGGGCAGGGAAGTGTCTAGCAACAATTCGATCTTTATGGGGGAGGTCTCGCGCTTACTCTGGGCCGCCAGAAAGATTTCTTGCGGCGAGTGGTAGAGTTCGGCAACTTCCTTTATGATCTTGTTGACGTCGACCGGGCCCAGGACAGGTTCAGGCAATTTGGCGAATTCCGAAAATGCCGTCGCGAGTCCCTCCAGAGAACTCACTTCTCCGAGTATGGAGTCCAAGCTGTCCGAAAACCTTCGTTTCTCTTCTTCGTTGAGTTGGTCGAGACACGTGCGCAGGCGATAGAGAGAGATCTTGATCGGGGTGAGAGGATTTCTTATCTCGTGCGCGACATACCGGGCGACGTCCTGCCACGCGGCTATTCTCTCTGCGCGCGCAAGCTGTTCTTTGTAAACCCTTAGGTCCTGTGTCATTTGGTTGAAGGAATTCACTAGATACCCTATTTCTCCCCCTGCATTCACGACGACCTTTTCGTCGAGTTTCCCGGCCGCCACCCGCTTCATACCTTCGGTGAGCCCCAGGATGGGCCTACTGAGCTGCCGAGCCAGGAACGCAGCGATCAGGAGCGACACGACTGCGGCAACGCCGAAGAGGATTGCTCCTGTCACCAGCACGGACTGCTTGGCCACACGCTTGTAGATCTCAAGCTGCCCGTAGTAAACCAGTCCGTCCGTCACCTCCCTCACATTTGTGAAGAAGTCTTCTCCGAGCCAGTAGCCGGCCACGAGAACGACGCGCGTCTCTTTCGCACTTGCCGCCGCACTTTGGGCGCCACCCATCCTGATGGGAAGGGCTACGTAGCCGGACTCGCTGCGCAGGGCATCGCCGCTCTCGAGAGCTCGCCTCATGAGCTCGTCCGAGAAAGCCCGAGGAGCAGTCACGGTAGTGTCGGCAGCCTCTGCCTGCAAATTCCAGGTGTCGTCCTTTTCTTCGTACACTTGCAGGAAGTCAACGGCAAGAGGCTCAAGCTCGCTGCCGAGAAGGTATTCTGCGTCCTTCCATCGTTGAGCTTTGAGAAGAGAGATGAGGCGACGGTTGCCCGCCAGTCGAGGCGAAAGCGAGCGTAGGTCCGCCTCATACTTGTTCAAGGACTTCCTGGCAAGCACAAGAGAACTCTCCAGAGCTCTCTTCGTACCTGGACTCTGCCAGACGTCTATGCTCTGACTAAGCCTTCTCGAGGTAACAATGGTTAACCCGAGAAAGGGTAATAGCGAAGTAAAAAGAAACAGTAAAGTGAGTTTTTGGCGAAAACCTGGGGGACGTCCGAAGATAGCAGTGTACCTCTTTCCTCAGTTAGAGCCGGGCTGAATGCCGCATGCATCCCAAAGTGATAGACAGCCAGAGGCTCCTAACCCCCGCATTGGTTACCTCTACCCCGGCACAATTAAATTATAACGCAGGATGGGGGGATTTTTCAAGACAAAGATGATCAATCACCGAAAAATAACGTCACGGGCCGGCCGTGATCGGCCGCGAGAAGATGTTCATGCGCCCCTCCGCGCGTCTGCGCCCAGTTGTCCGCAGGCGGCCATTATGTCGCTTCCCTTGCTTTTTCTCAGAGTGACAGCCGGTGCGCGCGGGTAGAGTATCTGCATGAAATTCCGGACGGCTTCTTCTGATGGTTTGGCGAAAGCGCTGCCAGGTAATGCGTTGAATTCGATGAGATTGATCTTGCAGGGCAGTGTCGAAGCGATTGCGGCGAGTCGTTTGGCGTCAGAGGGTCTATCGTTCACTCCTCCGATTAGAACGTACTCGAGTGTAATACGCCTGCCAGTTTTTTCGGCAAAGTACTCGGCGGCAGCGAGGAGTTCCTTCATACGAACGGTCCTGGCAGCAGGTACAAGTCTCGCCCTCAGCTCTTCGGTGGTGGCGTTGAGGGATAGGGCCAGTCCCACACCCAGTTCTTCCTTAGCGAGCCTCTTTATTCGTTCCGGAATCCCGCAGGTCGAAACGGTGATTCTTCTACCGCCCACGGCCAGCCCGTCCGGGTGCTCCATTATTCGAATCGCCTTCACAGTGTTTTCGTAATTGTCCAGCGGCTCTCCCATCCCCATGAAGACGACGTTGAAGGCTCGTCCCGGCTCGACGGCACCATCCAGGTCGTTTTGGTCAGAAGGTTGCCGTGCACCCAAAGTCCGTTGGTTTTGTCGCTGAACCTTTTCAGCATGGGACTGCGTCCGGACTAGGCGCTCCGATTGGGAAATGGGCCCGGGATCTAGGATGGAATAAGAAACGGAGCGAAGGAAGAGAATCTGCCCGAGGATTTCAGAGGAGCTGAGGTTTCTTTTCAATCCCATTCTGCCCGTTGCGCAGAATGCACAATGGAAACGACACCCAACTTGGGTGGACACGCAGAAAGTATCCTTGTCTCGCATACCAATGAGCACGCACTCGATCTTCATCCTGTCATCGAGCGAAAGCTGGTACTTGGAGACCCTCGCCTTCTCGGACGAAACAGACTTGAGAGGTTTTGGCATTTCTATGATGAAGCTGGCTGAGAGGGCCTTTCGAAGATCCTTGGAAAGGTTAAGCATGCGGTCGAAATCGAAGATACCTTTTGCATAGACCCATCCGAAAATCTGCTTTGCTCTGTACCTCTGGGTTCCCACAACTGGTTCAATGAGCTTGCTCAATTCCTCCAGGTAGAGACCCAGAATATTCTGACGACGTCCAGCTTTGCTCACGGGCATGCTATGATATCCCTTGCTGAGGTTCCGGGTTGTTGCAAATGGGCGATGTAATTAACTGCACTGTGCCCCGTAGCTTCTAGGTATCAGGTCGTGCCGAAGCTAACCTATTGTGGGCGCTAGGTTACGCAAGTGAATCATGCGGATACCCGCGCCGCGCTGTGACCAATCTCTCCTAAGTATGCGGTTACCGCAGCTTACATACATGGCTGCAATATTCGAAAATTCCTGCAATTGCACCGTATGATAACTCGCGGGGAAGCTGACGTCAAGAGAAGCTTCATATTCCATATATACGAATATGAGCATATTTCCATTGACAAGCCTGTATGTTCGTGGCATACAAGCATCGTATCGTGAGACGCGGGCAGAATTCGAGGCAAGTTAGTAGCGGGCGTATGGAAGCGGTGATGCGGAGTGGCAGACGCAGGCACGACCAGTATGCTTGCTCGTAGAAGGGAATGAGGAGGAGTAGTTGAAGATTTTCTCGAGGGATGCGGTGCAGGTTTTCAAGGCCCTCTCCGACGTCACCAGGGTGGAGATAATTCAACTCGTTGGAGAAGCCCCGAGGAATGTGACCGAGTTGACGTCACTCGTTGGGGTTTCTCAGCCAAAGGTCTCGAGACACTTGAAAATACTGAGAGATGCGGGGCTTCTGATGGATGTGAGAAAAGGGAAGTGGGTGTGGTACCAGCTTGCCTTGGAGAGAAAGGGCGAGCCTGCTGGCGCGGCCATCTCTGCGATGGCCTCGCTTTTCTCGGGCAAGGAGCTGCCGACCTCGGGAGTACGCCAGCGTAATGGTAAATCAGAAACGGGAACGCCCGGTAGACGTGCCGCGTCAGAAGCGGCAGCGCGTGGGCTGCGTGCCGCGTATGGGGAGGCAAGCACTCACAGAACCGAGCGTGGTCCGGAAAGGGCCGGTAGACTTGCGCCCAGTGCAGAGGCGGGCCGCGGAACCGTACCCGGTATTATAGCCGCGAGCCACGCCGCACGCCTCGCGCAATCAGAGCGCAAAGCGAAGTCGAGCGAGAAACCCGTTCACACAGCAGAGCCGGGTGTTGCGAAAAGTATCAAGCGCAAGCGTTCTCGCAGGGCCGGGGCGCCTGTCGAGAGAGAGAGTCTTCGGAAGAACGATCTCGAGGATTTTCTTCTATGAGTTGCCTCGCACACAATCGTGCAATCGTACAATATTACAATCGTGCAATCGTACAATCGCACAATCGTGCACTAAGGAGGTTCGGTGGCTTCGATCCAGCGAGTGGCAGGATTTGACATAGGGACTAACTCTCTCCGCGTTCTTATCGCTGACGTGGACAGTTTGAGTCGGATCGTGGCGGGCATTAGGCTAGGTTTCGCGGTGCGGTTCGGAGAGGGGCTTTCCTCGACAGGGAGAGTGTCCGAAGCCGCGCTCGAAAGAACCTCGAGGGTGCTCGGTAAGTCCGCGCTTCTTGCACGAAGGCTCGGCACGTCCAGGATGCTGGCTGGGGCCACGCATGCCTTGCGAGTGGCCGCTAACGCAACAGAAGTTGTGAGCGCCCTGGAAGAAGCCGCATGTATGCCGATAAACGTTCTCACGCCTGAAGAGGAGGCTTACTACGTTTACACGGGTGCTCTTTCAGACAGCTTTGCCGCCGCCTTTCTGACCACCACGAACTCATCCCCTGGCGATACCCCTGGTGGGGCCGGTAGCAGTGCTGAGGAATTCGTTGCGAGGGCCGCTGACGCCGAGGAGTCGTTCCAGGGTGGTTTTGTGATCGATGTTGGAGGCGGGAGCACGTCCCTCATCAAGGGATCCGCCACCGGGACGGTTCGGTCTTGCATGCTGCCTCTGGGCTGTGTGACACTGACAGAGAAATTCTTGAAACATGACCCGCCTAAGCCCGAGGAACTCCAGGCTCTCGGTGACCATATCCTGGCCGAGCTTTCGAAAAATCAGTCGCTCGTACTTCCTGAGGCACAAAATCCCGTAACGGGAGTTGGTGGGGCAGTGACATCGATTGCCGCCGTTTCACTTGGGCTTCCTCACTACGAATCAAGGCGAGTCGAGGGACATATCCTGGTCAGGGAGGAGATAGAGCGCTGCGCCCAAAGACTCTCCAAGCTTACCCTCGAAGAAAGAGAGGAGATAGGAGCTCTCGAACCACGAAGAGCAGAAATTGCCATCGCAGGGGCTTTCATTCTCTCGCTGGTTACCTGCCACCTCAACGTAAAACGACTCACAGTCTCCACGAGAGGTCTCCGCTACGGTCTTGCACTGGAAGCCGCAGCTCATCCCGCAGGTTGAGCCGCGAGCCACTGGAGCCTTGTAGGAACACGGGAGATTCTCACCACCACCGCGAAAACTGACGTTCTTAGACTTGCTCAGATCTCCACAGGCCTTGAGATGGCTCAATCCCGACATCAGTGCCCCACTCTGACCCATCAAGCCCAAATCTAAATTAGTTTGCAGAAATCCACTCTCTTGGTATAGAATCTTATGGCCTTTTCTGTGAGACGGTCTTGCAAAAATCACGCAGCCTTTTCTGTGAGAAGACGCGAACAGAAGAACCGCACGTAGCCAGCGTCACTTGGCACAATCGGAACAAGGCATAATGAATGCCGTGGATCCAACATGCGAGCCAGCGGGCCCACGGCAACGTTAGAGCGAGACGTTTTGCTTAGAGATGGCTTTTCGTTGTCAGACAACGATCTCACGAGTGAGTCACGTTTCCTGTTTGTCAGGAAGGAGGAGTAAACATGTACACTGCTCTCAAGGAATCGCTTCGCACGGAGCTCCAGAAGATCCGGGACGCCGGTCTCTACAAAGAGGAGCGGATCATCATGACCCCGCAAGGGGCCGACATCAAGGTGAAGGAAGGCGAAGTGATCAACTTCTGCGCCAATAATTACCTCGGTCTCGCAAACCACCCGCGGCTTATCAAGGCTGCAAAGGAAGCGCTTGATAAAAGAGGATACGGGATGTCCTCCGTGCGCTTCATATGCGGGACTCAGGACATCCACAAGGAACTCGAGAATCAGATCTCCACGTTCCTCCACACGGATGACACAATACTGTACTCCTCTTGTTTTGATGCTAACGGTGGACTTTTCGAAACCCTGCTGGGTGAGGATTGCGCGGTGATAAGTGATACGCTCAACCACGCGAGCATCATCGACGGCATCAGGCTCTGCAAGGCCGAGAGACTCCGATTCGTACACAACGACATGAGCGACCTTGAGAAGTACCTCAAGGACACGCAGAAAAACAGGCTGAGACTCGTCGCGACCGACGGCGTCTTTAGCATGGACGGTGACATCGCCAAATTGGACGAGATATGCGTCCTGGCGGACAAGTACGACGCCCTCGTGATGGTTGACGACTCGCACGCTACCGGCTTCGTCGGCAAGACTGGCAGGGGAAGCCCGGAGTTCCGCGGCGTCATGGACAAAGTCGACATCGTCACAAGCACGATGGGTAAGGCGCTCGGCGGTGCTTCAGGCGGTTTCACGAGCGGTCGCAAGGAGATAGTTGAAATCCTCAGGCAGCGCTCGCGACCCTATCTATTCTCCAACACTTTGCCACCCGTCATTGCCTACACTGCCATCGAAGCGTTCAAGATGCTGAAGGAAACTACTGAGTTGAGAGACAGGCTTGAGCAGAACACGATGTATTTCCGCAAGGAAATGACGGACAGAGGCTTCCAGATAAGACCCGGTGTGCATCCCATTATCCCCATAATGCTGGGCGACGAGAAGCTTGCACACGATTACGCGCGCGATCTCCTCAAAGAGGGAATATACGTAATAGGATTTAGCTACCCGGTAGTGCCGCGAGGAGAGGCCAGGATCAGGGTCCAGATTTCTGCCGCCCACACGCAGCAGCATTTGGATAAGGCCATCGCTGCGTTTACGAAGATTGGAAAGAAATACGGCGTGGTGAAGTAGACAGGGAGGTAGAAATGAGAAAAGCGCCCTTCAAGAACGAGCCCCTCACAGATTTCTCCGTTCCTGCAAACAAGAGAAAAATGCAGGAGGCCGTTGGGAGGGTCAGGTCTCATCTGGGCAAGGAATACCCTTCAATCGTCGGCCACCAGAAGCTCTTTCTGACTGTGAAGTTTCTCTCTTACAACCCCTCTCAGAAAGACCAGGTGGTCGGCGTGTTTCAGAAGGCGGACGAAACTCACGCCGACATGGCTGTGAAGGTTGCCGCGGAGACTTTCGGAAGATGGAGCCTCGCGGAGCCTGCCAAGAGGGCCGATTACCTGTTCAAGGCCGCTTCGATAATGCGGAAGAGGCGGCTCGAACTGGCTGCTTGGATGGTGTTTGAGGTCGGCAAATCCTGGGAAGAGGCTGACGGAGATGTTGCCGAAGCCATTGACTTCCTGGAATTCTATGGAAGGGAAATGCTTCGCTACGCTGGACCTCAGCCTCTCACAAAGTACCCCGGCGAGAAAAACGCGCTCAGGTATATCCCCCTCGGTGTGGGAATCATCATTCCGCCCTGGAATTTTCCGCTGGCAATCCTTGTGGGCATGACATCAGCAGCCATCGTGTGCGGAAACACGGTCGTCTTGAAACCCTCGAGCGATTCCCCGACCATCGCCGCGAAGTTTGTTGAGATAATGGAGGAAGTGAAGCTTCCTCACGGCGTTCTCAATTTCCTTCCTGGTAGCGGCGCCACCGTGGGCAATCCGCTTGTGGGACATCGAAAGACGAGGTTCGTAGCGTTTACCGGGTCAAAAGATGTCGGTCTTGGCATAGTCGAGCTTGCAGCGCGGCATCAGCCGGGCCAGATCTGGATAAAGAGAGTCATTGCCGAAATGGGTGGTAAGGACTCCATAGTTGTTGACTCTGGCTGCGACCTCGATGTGGCGGCCAGTGGCGTCGCTGCCGCGGCTTTCGGGTTCCAGGGTCAGAAGTGTTCTGCCTGCTCGAGAGCGATCGTTGTCAGAAGCGTCTATGAGAAGTTCATTGAGAAGCTGATCCCAAAGGTGAAGGCCATCAAGGTCGGCCCCGTCTTCAACTACGAAAACGCCATGGGGCCTGTCATAAACCAGGCGGCCATGGACTCCATCACGAAGTACATAGAGATCGGAAAGAGCGAAGGTCAGCTAGTCTGTGGCGGCTCCGCCCTCGGTGGCAACGGGTTCTTCATAGCACCAACGGTCATCAAGGACGTGCACCCAAAGGCCAGGATTTCGCAGGAAGAAATCTTCGGACCCGTGCTCGCCATTATCAAGGCTGACGACTACGATGATGCCATTGCCATTGCGAATGACACCGAGTACGGGCTCACGGGCGCAGTGTACACCAAAAGCAGAAGCCGAATAGAGAAGGCCAAGGACTTCTTCCACGTCGGCAACCTTTACATCAACCGGAAATGCACCGGCGCTCTGGTAGGTGTTCATCCCTTCGGAGGGTTCAACATGAGTGGGACCGATTCGAAGGCTGGTGGAAGAGACTACTTGATGCTTTTCACGCAGGCAAAGGCGATCAGCGAGAAAATAATAAAGTAACCTTAGGGTAGACACATGAGCAGAAAGGGGCTCGACCGCTAATTCGACCGCTGAACATAAGGTAGCCCCGGGAGCAGTGCAGCACCTACGCGGCAGGACGTTGGGCACGGCGCGAAAGCTGAGTAACGCCGTGCCCAACTATTTTGCATCCGCTCTGAATGCTAGGGCACCGTTAAGGCTCCACCTCCGTTATTTCGGGTAGCTCGTCCATAATCAGCATCGGTCCTTCGGAAGACTTTAGGAGCGATAGACTCTGAGTGTTCTCGCCCGCCGAGAGTCCCGCAAGAGTTTGGAAGATGGACTTCCTCGGTCTGTTGAAATACACAATGTCGACTTCGCCCTCGAGGCCAGCCAGTTTCTTTGCTTCCTGGATTGCTTCTTCGATACCGCCAAGTCTGTCCACAAGGCCGATTGAGAGAGCCCTTCTTCCAGTGTAGACGTGGCCTCCCCCAATCTTGCGCACGTCTTCCAGCTTGAGCCCCCTGCCCGAGGACACCTTCTGAATGAAGTACTCGTAGAATCGGTCTACCATGTCGAGCATCATGTCCATCTCTTCTTTGGTCATGCGTCTTGCTGTCGAGTACATGTCGATGTGCTCGCCGCGCTTGAAGGTTTCTCGGTTTATGCCCAGCTTATCGTACGTGCCGCTCAGTATGGGTTTGAGGCCGGTGGCGCCTATGCTACCGGTCAGCGTGAGCGGGTCAGCAATGATCTTGTTAGAATTCATTGCGATCCAGTAACCACCCGAGCCGGCAACGTAGCCCATCGAAGAGACAACCGGCTTCTTCTTCCTGAGTTTCTCTATTCCATTCCATATCATGTCCGAGGCATAGCCGCTGCCGCCGGGGCTGTCTATGCGCCAGACAACGGCTTTGATGCTCTTGTCTTTCTCTACCCTCGAGAGCATCTTTGTCATCGTCTCGTGCCCCATGAAGTTCCCTTCCATGAAATCGCTTCCGTTCTTGCCTTCCTGAATGGCTCCCATTGCGAATACGACAGCCACTTTCTTCGGCAAACCCCAATCGTATCTTCGATGCTTGAGAACCGAAAGCTTCAAGCTTTGATCTACCTTTGCGTCCGCCATCTCGGACACGAGGCTGTCAGCAACATCATAGAAACCGATCACGTCGATGAGTCCCTCTTCCTTTGCCTTTTCCGGCATGAAGAGCCTTCCGTCAGCCAGCTCCGTTAGCTTCTTTTTGTCGATGCCGCGGTCTGTGGAAACGGTCGTGAGCCACTCGTCGTAAACATCGTCCATGATCTCGTTAATCTGCTGCTTGTAACCCTCGGGGAACTTGTCTTCGGTGAAGTTGGCATAAGCGCTCTTGTATTCGCACTCTCTACAGGGAAATCGTTCGAACTCTATGCCGAGCTTTGCAAAGAAGTTCTTGTAGAGGAGCGCCGTCCTCCCAAAACCGAACGGTCCGACTGTGCCGGCAAAAGGAGTGACGATTTTGTCGGCAGACGCAGCGAGATAGTAGTCACTGAAGTCTCCGCCTCCGTCAAGGAAGGCCACGACCTTCTTGCCTTGCTCTCTGCAGCGCCTGACTTCGTCCCTCATCTCCTCGATTACCGCGAAGTTACTCACTCCCCTTATGTTCAGGAGAACCCCTTTTACCCACTCCTCTTTTCTGGCCTGTCTCAGCTCCTCAAGTATGGGGAGTGCGCTGCCGTATTTTGCGCTCAGCGTGAACAAACCCTCGCTTGACTGATCCCTCAAGTTTCCCTGGACGTTCAACTTGATGACCTTGGGACGGGGCTTAACCACGGAACGCTGCAACTCACCCATCGTCGAGACGTAATAGCTTGACCTATCCGGGCCGTCTTTTTCGTTCTCTCCGGAGTAACCTACAGAGCTGCGCAGGAAGTTGAACCCGACCCCGAATCTCGCGTCTCCGCGTCCGTCCACTTCCCTGTATCCGGCGTTCAGCACAAGGCCGTTGATGGGTTCAAGCTCCACACCGTAGCGGAAAACGAGGTCCGCAACATCCGTGTGCTCGTCAAACTCGGTGTCAAATGTGAAGGAGAATCTGTTTCCTACGGACGGTATTCTCGCCAGGGGCCTTATTCCTGCACCGACTTCGTAGAATCTCGGAAGCACGGCTTCTCCGTAACGAGGCTGGTTTATATTGCTGAGCTTTGCGCCCATCGAGAAATATCTGCAAGGCCTTACAAGTAAAGCCGTGCCATAGGAAAACGCCTTTGAGTCTTTCTCGTCCTGCATGCTCCGCCAGCTCCCAAAGAAACCTAGCCTCGCAAAAGGCGAGAATGGAAAACCTACACCTGTCAGGAATTCACTTTCCTCGGGATTCGCGCCCCGGTTACTGGACCGCGTATAACCGAACGAGAGAGTTTTGAGCTGGAAGGAGAAGCTACCCAGCGTCTGGCGATCGTTTTCCAGCGTGCCACCGAAGAAAGTTCCGATACCGCTGCGCAACCCTATGGCAGCGGGATTGGTGAAGATAGCCTGGGGGCCGTCGCTCGTCGACATGCTGGAACCGTCGGCAGTCCAGATGGGTGCGCTCCACACAGAGGGTAGCTGCGCCCCCGTCGATGTTGAAGCCGATGAACAGCCGGGCTTACCGAGTAGACCGAGCAGAATGACACACAGCAGGGTAGCCGAGGCTAGCAGCCCTGGTGAAGACCGTAAAGATCTCATCGAACCCTCCTTCGTGGCCGATTCAAGGACAGAAGCACAAATCGGGTCATCCGTTACAGCATGATTTGGTGAAATGAACGCTTATGTCTGCGCCACACGATCTACACGGTGCACCCTGATTGAAACAAGCGTCGCACCATGAGACAAGCATTGGATTAGAGGGTAGTGTCCTCAGCAGCCGAAGCGTCTCCCGATGCACCTTCAATTTTCAATCCATTCCATAATACGCAAACAAAGTCTGATCGGGTACAAAATCTTAAGCCAGGGCATGGTTTTACGTTGACTTTGCCCTGTTTTTGCTTTATAATACAAATGGAAGTGCAATAGGGTT
>Ga0315291_10010738_pt1 | contig 11180 bp, 10 predicted proteins | sample YL17G12_20_MG_FD_203070 | JGI IMG/M metagenome (GOLD analysis project Ga0315291, IMG submission 203070) | Sediment microbial communities from Yellowstone Lake, YNP, Wyoming, USA - YL17G12_20 | ecosystem: Environmental > Aquatic > Freshwater > Lake > Sediment | place: USA: Wyoming | collected... | reverse complement strand
AGGTTTGGAAAAATCGTAATATTGCCAATAATACCAATAATAAGGAGTGCTACAAGTATCAGGCTCCCAATTGCACTCAGTACGAATAGAACAATACGCAAGATAACGGGAAATGATTGGCTTTTCGTATCATAGTGCGATATCAGAAAAACGGTGCGTTTAGGGCGTGGATTCTGCGCTTTCATATGTCCGACAAGATTTTCTAGGTTATATTGCTTACCTAATTTTGACCCAATATCAGAGCCGGTCCATAGGACATTTGCTACAAGTAAAATAACTAGAAGCACCACAGTGAAAATGAGTGAGATGATGAAGGATTGTTGCCAATAGAAATATGAAGCGCCTAACAGTAGAATGCCCATAAGGAGTAATCCAATGGGAAGAAGTATATTAGTTAAAAAGGTGGAACAAGTAAATGGATCTCGATGGCAATCAATACCTAATGAAGTGAATTGCCCAAAAATATAACGTTTGGCTTTGGATTCACCATCAGATCCAATAAAACGATACCATTGAGCGATATTCTTGGTCTGATCATATGCCATTTCTTCCCGATAGTCATCCATCAACAATCACCTTGAAGAGAATCAAGAATTTTGTGAATGAATGATAGATAAATATTTTCCTAATTAAGTCTTTTCAAAGAAAAATAAGAGGGAAAAAAAAGATTTAGAAAAAAAGAGGAAGCCGAATTAATGAGCCTCTTCTTTAAGAAGGAAAGATTGATTCAAACTCTTTTTGCAATTTCTCTATTTCAGTTTGTATTTCTGGATGCTCTTGAAAGTATTCATTAATTTCTGCTTCATGCTCTTTTTTATAATTCTCCATATCTTCGTAAGTTATTCCTTCTGGTAGAATGCCTTCGCCAATTTCTTGAGTCAGCCCTAAGATAATTCCAAAAATAATTTGCATTTGGTCTTCAGGCGTCGTCGCATTTTCCAGTTCTTCCTTCGCTGATTCCATCTTTTCGGCTAATCTTGAGATAAGAATCGGGAGCATCTTCAAGGTCAATTCGATATATAAAGCAGGGGTCATTTCCATGAAGTTCACCTATACATTGAGTTTTTAATCATTACTCAAAGAAGGTTATTAATTATTTGTAAGAGAAGTTCTCCCATTTTGATAGGCAAAGAAAAGGGAATCGCAGATGATTAAAAGGAAAAATTAAGTTTAACCCTCTATTTGAGTGAATTTAAAGATTTTGGACCAGTTTCGATAGCCTAAATGCCACAACTTGAGGCGGGATTTATTGACTTTATAGTCAATATCGATTTCTTCGGTGGGATTTCGCATAATTTTACGGTAAATCTCGTAATATTTGTCTGCAGAAGGTGAACCTGCAATTAAATTCAGTATTGCCTGTTCGGTGAAATATAAGATAAGATCCGGTTTTACTGGTGCATCGCCTTCAATCATTTCAAGTGTTTCATCAGGTTTCTTCGTTAGATGAAAGGTTAGGATCGTTTGGCTCAGATCATCATCGAGGTTTGGCGCTCGAATGATATATTCCCAGATTGCCCCGGGTTTGAGCGTTTTCATCAGTTCTGGATTATTCGGGAAATAATCCTTCAGACATTTAAACAATTCATTTGCCATCATATTTCTCATCTCTAACTAATTTTATCCAAATTTTTGGAAGTAGCATCGTGAATGAATTTAGCCCAAACGAGTTCCTTGGGATAATACTTTATGCCAGGTGGATAACTAGAATCTTTAATGCCGCCCATCGGAAAAGAAATATCCACGACCATTGGCTTGGTGTTAATGTAAATATTGCCTGCATCAAGTTCAAATTTTAAGCGTTGAATATCGGAGGGATTGGTAGCGTAGGCAACAGCACGCATCCCATAGTTACTCTGATTCGCTAAGTATATGGCTTCATCAAGGTCTTTCGCTTTGGTTACACTGCGAACTGGGCCAAAGGCTTCTTCCCTCCAGAGGAAGGGTGATTTTGGTAGGTCCTTACATAATTCAGAATTAATTTCGACAAGTGTAGGATAGTAAAATAAGCCATAATCCTCGCCTGTATCAATCTTTTGGGCGCCGCAAAGTATTTTGCCACCATATTTCTTTGCATCTTCCACCATTATTTCCATCATCATGAGAATCTTCCGAGAGCCAAGAGGACCGATATCAACGGTTGGATCCATGGGATCACCCAACTTAATTTGATCAACCTCATGGAGCAGCGCCTCTACATATTCGTCATAAATATCTTGATGAACGATAATTCGTTTCATGGAGAAGCATTGCTGACCGCTATTTGTGAAACTAGCAGCGACATTCCATTTGGCGACCCGTTCAATATTGACACCCGGTAAAACAATACCAGCATCATTGCCCGCCATTTCAAACACGAAATGTTTCATCGGCATTGTGTAGAGCGGGACACCCATTGAATTATCAATCGATTTTTTGAGGTACTTAGCATACTTAACAAGAATTTCTTTTGCGGTATGGGAAGCAGTTATGCATAAAAAAGTCTTAACTAGACGATTCTCAATGAATTCATCGAGAGCCGCATCACCCGGTGAAATAGCAATTTCGTAACCATCGAATAAGGGGTTATTCATTTCTTTCATCATGTTAAACACATTTGAAAAGGTAATAGGACAAGCTGTTGAGGGTTTGATAAGGGCAGGATTCGCAGTCAAATAGGACGCACCGAAGAAATAGAGAGGAAGACTGATGGGGGTATTACGGGGAGTAATTCCAACCGTCACGCCATGAGGATGGTATTCGATTTTTGAAAAGCGTTGACCCTCAATATCTTCTAACACTTTATCCTCAATGAATTGGAAAAACCAATCACAGAATTTGAATCCATTATAGACTATAGAAATTTCCCATTCAGCATATTTAATTGGAAGACCGCCTTCTGCAACAATAATATTCTTCAATTCTTGCTTTTTAAATCGAACTTTCCGGGCGACTTTTCCCAGCCAATCCACGCGTTCTAGTTTGTCAGATCGCCTCAGAGCATCAAAATGCTTTGCAATCTTAACGATTTTTGCACGAAGGCTTTCTTTCGTATCAGCTGGTAAAGTAGCAATTTCTTCACCAGTATATTTGTTCTTGACTTTAACCTCTAATTCTTCAGTATCCGCTTTTCTTACCTTTTCAGTTTCACCAATTGTCATATTCAGTTCTCCTTTATTTTTACACGAGCATCTAAATTATCCAAGTCATCCTCATCCTCATCCAACATGCCTGCTTCTTCAGCAAATTTCCCGTAGCCCATACTAAGCAGAGTTTTAGTTCTTTTGTGTAAAATAAAATCAATCCAATGATCCTCTTCCGGATCATTGTAGAAAGAGCCGAATTTGAGCGAATATTCTTTTTTAGTTTGAGTACAGGTCAATTCTTTCACGGCGCCCTCGGAAAGCGCCAGTTGCAGGTCAGGGGAATCCGCTAATCCTAGGATAATTTCGATGCTATTTTCAGACCGTTTTACGTGAAATGCCCCGACGGGAGCTTCCTCATCCTCAAATGCATCAATCGTCTCAAAAATAGTGAAATCAAGAATAGAGCCTTGGACGAGATCTACAAATATTTCAGGATGGGTGCTTAAGTAATTAATATAATCTTGAGTAAGCTGGTGCTCTACACCTTCCAGTTCGGGTAAGACCACAGTACCCGTCAAGTTTTCATCAATTGTCTGCTGGAGCAGTTCGGTTATATCGAGCACCTGAAATTCATGACCATTGAGGCTTTGGGATAAGTTTGTTTTACAGAAAGGACAAGAACTCACCAAGTAATCAATCTGATTCTGGCTAGCTTCAATGATGCGATTTTGCCCAACTTTTAAGGCGAGCTCTGGGAAACAACTTTTTAAGCCACCTCCTGCGCCGCAACAATGGCTGTAGTTCCGGCGGGTCTCCATTTCAATTAAAGAAGTATTCATAATAGAATTTATTAAGAAGCGAGGCGCTTCATAGACGCCAACTGCACGACCGAGGTGACAAGGGTCATGATAGCTTACTCGTGTGGGTTTCTCGAATTTAAAATGGATTTTATTCCCCTTTACTAATCTCTCTAAATATTCGGAAATATGAATAAATTCAATGTTTTCAGGTATCTCTATTAATTGGGGATAATCGATTTTGAAGGTGCGGTAACAGCCAGAACAGGGAAAAATGACGGTTTGAGCTCCTGTTTTTTGAATTTGTTCAAGGAGCGACTTTGCGATATCAAGTACCTGATCGCGATATCCATAACGCAAAAGAACAGAGCCACAGCATTTTTCGTCTTTAAGAACTGTAAAATCGATTTTGGCTTTTTTAAGAAGTTGAAATGTAGCCTCAGCAATTTCCTTTTGCCGGTAGGCCGCAGTACAACCAAAAAAGACTAAAACCTCAGCTTGAGGAGGAAAATTTTCGCTTAAAATGAAATTGAAACGATCTTTAGGCGGCTCTCCATAAGGATTATTGTATTTCAAAACTTTTTCAATAATTTCAAGATGTTTTGGGAGGCTTATACCATTTTCAACTAAATCTCTTCGGAAAGCTTCCATCATTGAAGGTAGATTTATACCTTTATCGATAGCGAGGCAGGTCTCTCGGCAATTTCCACATAACAGGCAGGTATAAGCCCATTCCAGGATATCTTCATTACTTTCTAAAGTTCCGTCTAATAATCGTTTTAAAATGAGAATACGACCCCTAGCATCGTATGCCTCAAACCCAAGAACATTTTTCACTACGCAGGGTTTGTTAATATGCTTCTTTGCAGTACTAATTTCCACTGCTAATGCACAGTCCCCACATTTACCGCATTTTTCCATTTCGGAGGCAAATTCTGGGAGATGTGTATATTTAATCATAATATCACCATTTAAAGTTCAAATACTTGCGGATGAAAGGTGTGATTGGGGTCAAGTGAATCTTTAATCTTATGTAAGGTCTCATAAAAGGTGGGATTCACACTTTGTAAAACATATTTTTCCCAAAGAAGCCCTGTCCAATAGGGAACCCCACCCGATGCTAATTCAAATTCCCGGAGTTCATGCCAAACTTTTTCTATTAAAGGTCTTTGTTCAGAGTCCCTTAGAAAGAGAGTAATCCAACCAGTGCAATAGCAACGGTCTGTAGCTAGTGCACTGATGATCCACGTAATTCCGTGTGATTTCAAGTGGTTTTTCTCGAACAATTCGTGAGCATAGTGAATTATTTCAGGTAAGGTTGAGATAGGACGGATATGGCAGGTATTGAACCAAAATCCCTCTTCAAATAATGATTGAACTAAATTAAACTTATTCAGCCAATGAGCCTTCGATAAGAAAGTTCCGATTGATTTTCCTCCATACTGAACGGCGATTTGTTCGCAGATTTCTTTCTTCTTATTGGCTAATTCTTGATCATATTCCTCAATAATGATTCCTGCGATAGCCTCAATTTGGGGAAATTTTTCATTGTAAGTTGAAGCTAATAACCCGACTGAGTTAGTATCACCTAAAATGACCGCTTCGGTAACTATCTTGTGTTTCTGGAAATGATGAAGGGCTTGTGTGCATTGTTCAATACTTGGAAAGCCAAAATCAATGAAAGCAGTTCCTTCTGATATCGGGTATATTTTCAGTGTCGCTTTTGTTTTTATCCCAAGAGTTCCATGATCGCCAAGGAAGATTCCTGTGAGATCGTTAAAAGTGGAATACCGCGTGAAGCGTTTAATCTTCTCAGGATCTCCATTTTTCCAAGCATTTCCCGTTTGAATAATGCTACCATCAGCAAGAACCACTTCTAAACTTACCACATTATCACAGGCGCCACCATAAGCGGCGGCACCGATCCCAACGCTATTTGAGCTCAGACTGCCGCCAACAGTCCCAGCGTTGCCCCCATAAGGCCCTCGAAAACCTACTGTGAATCTCTTTTCTTCAAGTCTATAAATTAAATCAGCCCATGTGATACCAGTTTCAACAGTTACAGTCATAACATCCTCGTCGATAGCAATTATATTATCCATACGGGTGAGGTCTATCATAATTGCATCAGGAGTTCTGGGAATTGCAGCCCCACTAATGCTACTCCGCCCCCCCACTGGAACTATAGGCAACTGATGAGTTCCTGCAAATTGGACTATTTGAGAAACTTCCTGGGTGGTTTTTGGACGAATAATAAAAGAAGGAGGATTGCCCTCAAAGGGGCTTGCATCTTCAGCATAAGAATATAGAATATGGCGTTTGTTGGAAAAGTTTTCAGTTCCTACTATTTTTTCAATTTCCGATGAGATTGCTTCAAACGCCAATTGAGTCATATAAATACAAACTCCTATTTTATAGTCAGCTAATCGGGAGATTCTCCTTCCATTGAGGTAACCAAGAAAGCTTGTTGCCTTTAAAAAGGCGTTTCATCATACCCCACATAAAGCGGCCTCGAGGGAAGAGTAATTTTCCGAGTGTGGTATAGACCTTCATCTGACTCGGGGGACACCCCTCAATAAATGTGTAATTATTATTTTCGATTTTATTACGATTTCGAGCTTGACAATTCCCAAAAAGAACTAATTGACCCTCATATTCTGCAGGAAGGTCTGCTTGATCTGCAACTATGAATAATTTTTGCTTTGGCTTCGTTCCAGAATCGTCTTTTAAGGCCCAAATCGTTCCCATAAAGTTCATCATGCACATTGAACACCAATGGTCCGAATAATTGCCAGAAACCGCATCTGTGGGGAAGCCTATGAGCGAAAGCCCACGTTTAAATACAGCAGCACCTACCGGGCACGGCTCGAATTGTTTTTTAACCGAATCTATACTTTCCCCGACGACCTCGACAGAGTCGAGATCGATTGGTTCATTGCCCAATTCACTTGCCAATTGTAAATGCGGAATTTCGGCGGGATTGAACCCCATTACAGAGGCAGCGACTGCATCCGTAGCAACGAGGTTATCACCCACAATTATTACACCAACATTAATCGGAGACCCTGTCTGAACCGGTCCAAAGCCTTCTAGTCCGATAAGCCCGTCCACGATATTAATGGCAGGTTTTATAATTGAAGATAAATGCGCAATAGCTTGTTGCAGTCCCTCTCGATGAAAGAGGCGTTTGCTTTTATCTGAAAGAGCCCCTTTCAAATTCTTAAGACCCAACGAAACTACAGTAAGGCCGTGAGTTTTCAACATTGGCATATTGATAAGACATTCTGCCTTTAGTATAATATCTGAAATTTCAACTGAAATACCATCAAGTAATTCCACCTTTTGAAAGGTGCCTTTAGAAATATTAAATAATTGAACATTTTTCTGCTTAAGTTCCTTGGTTAGCCCCATGTCTTTATAGATTTTATCCATATCATTTCCAATAAAGGCGCTTTCGGCAATAGTTATGGAAGAAGCGCCAAGTTCTTGGAGGAGCGAGATAGTCGCCATTAGAAGGTTTTTACTTGTTACAACCAATTCATTCGCTTGTTTAGGTAGAACTGTATTCCAAGCCCCGAAATTAGGTTTAATTACAACATTTTTACCTGATATTTTCTCCTTAAAATTATCAAAGAATGAGAATGCATCTTTCAAAGTCTCATATGGCGTAGTACCTTTGCTTATGGCGACTTTAGGGGGCATATAAAAATTCCTCAATGAAATATTATATGAAAATTAAATAATTAGAGAGATTTACAGAGGTTTGTTTTCATTAAGTTTGATTCGGATTATTTAAATCTTTGTTAGGCTAGTAAATGACCCGCGAGAAGTTGTTTTTGGTTCTATGTGACCAGAAATTTAATAATTTCAATATATTTTATATTTTCAACTTATTTTATTGCGAACTAATATTTTAAAATGATAAAATATAATTCGTTAGATTTTAATTTGTTAAAAATATGATTAAATTTGTAGCAATTGTGGCGAAAAGGATTAAACTGAAAAAAAATAAGTTTAGAATAGGAAATTAAAAAAAGGAGCAATTATGAAATCAAAAATAGATAAAGATTTTTTGGAGCATTGGAATCAAGCCAAGAGATATGAAGAGGAAGGGCATAGACTTTTTCAGAATGCCGAATATCAAATGGCTGCCGAAAATCACAAGAATGCAGCGGACCTGTTTAAAAAAACATTAGAATTCGTTGATTCAAATAATGAGGAACTGCAGAAAAAGACTTTAGGTAACCATTATATAGAACTCGCAAATTCTTATCATAGTCTTGCAACATACCATTTTTATAGGGGAGAGAAGGATTTTGCACTAACTAATTTTCAGGCAGCCCTTCGAGAGCAAAAGAATGCGCTCAATGAATATGAACCCTTGAAAGATAACAAGAAATTTGAAGAGGAATTGATTCTCTTAAAAATTGGTCTTTATTTCTACTCAACATATGAAAATATATGTTTGGCTCAAATTGAATTTTTCAAAGAGAAATACCATAAGGCAGTCGAGTTTTTTAAAATAGCGGAGATTCATACCAATTTAGAGCTCGATTTTATCAGTCAGATAAAGGATTTTGAACGGTCAAAGCGGACACAAGCACGCTTTTATTATATTCGAGGCCAAATTTCAAGGAGTGAAGCTTTGGTTGCAATGCAAGAAGCAAATGGAGGAGAAGCAAAAGAAAAGTATCTGCAAGCTTCGCAATATTTCGAAGACGCCTCAAAATTATATCCTGAATGGAAAGAATATAAAGACTTATCTGAAAAAAGTAAGCGAATGGGGTTGGCTATTAAGACTTAACACAACGGTCCAGCACCTATTGGGCGCTCCAGTTCTACGAGTTACTCTGCACGGCGTACGATGCCCAGCACCTGAACCGCCCCGAGAAAGTCCAAGAATACCAAGCCCCGTATAAGAGGGCGCAGGACATCGGGTATGAAGGGTATTTTTATAACGATTTTTTATTCACGATAAGGTCATCTAGATTCTATTCGCCAATAAATAACACTAACAATTATGAGACAAGCTATCGAAGCTATAGATAAGCTTTGGAACAAAATAAATATTTCATCGTTACCAAATCCTTTAGCCACAGTGGCCAATATTAAGAAGATTAGTGCAAAAACACCAAAAACTCGAGAAACTTTCGTCATTGCAGCCCATTTTGTCTTTTTTTCTTCTTCATTTCTTTCATTCTCTTTTAACTTGCTATTATTTTCCAAAAAAATCGCTTCTTCTTAATATTTGGATATTTCCATATATCATTTTTTACGATAAATACAAAATTGCCCACTAATTTTATAATTAATTCTAAATTATTTAAGATAAAAGTGTATCATTGTTAGCCCGTACTAGCTCCAATAAGTTGGCAACCAATGTCCAACTTTGAAGTAACGGTTAGCTATTAAAGAGGATTAGCATTTTTTCAGAGGAATCTTTTTATCACCCAGAAATTTTGAGATGATTTTCAAAGCACAGAATTCACCGCACATAGTGCAGGGAATCAGGGCTTCATCGGGTTTTTTCAATTCACGACCTCGCGAAAAGATGGTTCGTGCCTTTTCTTCATCGATCGCTAAGTTAAATTGCGTTTCCCAGTCTAAATTGGCACGGGCGGTTGCCATTTTGTAATCCCATTCCGATGCCTTTTCTCCCAATTTAACAATGTCAGCTGCATGAGCCGCAATTCGAGAGGCAATGACCCCATTTTTCACGTCTTCAACGTTGGGGAGTCCTAGGTGTTCACTTGGAGTGACATAGCAAAGAAAATCAGCTCCATACAGTGCTGCGAGGGTTCCGCCTATGGCACAGGTAATATGATCATAGCCGGGAGCGATTTCCGTTACAATGGGACCCAAAACATAAAAGGGTGCGCCATCGCAGAGAGATTTTTGGAGTTGCATATTAGCCTGAATATGATTAAGTGGTAAATGGCCTGGACCTTCCACCATGACTTGGACATTTGCGGCGTGTGCGCGCTTAACTAATTCTGAGATTGTTAATAATTCATTTATTTGAGGCCAATCGCTTGCATCAAAAATGCACCCGGGACGCAGCCCATCGCCTAAACTAATACTAAAGTCATACTGGTGCGCTAGTTCAAGTAAATAGTCATAATTGGTAAAAAGCGGGTTTTCCGCATCGTTGTGGAGGATCCAAGCGATGAGGAATGCGCCGCCTCGTGAGACAACGCCCATTAGACGGGGATACTTTTTTAGATACTCAGTAATGTTTTTGGTCACACCACAATGTAGCGTCATAAAATCAACCCCATCCTTCGCGTGGCGTTCAATTACATTGAAAATGGTATCCTCATCCATCTCTACAATGGCTTTATTTTTATTTAACATCTCAATAGCTATTTGGTAAATGGGCACGGTTCCAATAGGAATATCAATCTCTTGAATTATTTTTCGGCGTATTTCATCTAGATCGCCGCCGGTACTCAGATCCATCAAAGTATCGGCTTTATATTTTATGGATATTCGGGCTTTTTCTAACTCCAATGTTAAATCGCAAATTTCTGCGGAAGTACCTATATTCGCATTCACTTTTGTTGAAAGCCCTTCCCCAATTCCAATAGGCTTAACATTTTGCCTCTTCACATTCTTCGTGATAATAATTCGACCATCAATTAATCTTTGGCGCAATTTGTCCATAGAGAGCTGTTCTTGTTCTGCGACAAATTGCATTTCATCCGAAATGGAGCCCTTCTTTGCAATTTCCATTTGTGTTGTCATACGTGCACCTAACAAAATAGCGGCGCTATATTTTAAAATATTATTGCAATTTTGTAAGATAAACTTTTACAATTTCACTAATTTAAAAGCCTAAAAGAAGCAAAGAAATAAGTTTAAAAGGTTTTTATTAAATAAATTTAAAAAAGGTTTTTATCTTTTAAAAGGAGATTATAGATATATGAAAAATATGGCAAAAAATCCAGACAAAATTGAAAGAAATCCTTTGAAAACTTTACAAAGATCAGTCAATAATAAAATCTTGGTACGGCTTAAAGATGGGCACGAATTTGAAGGGCGACTTATTGAAACGGATGCGTATATGAATCTGGTATTAAGTGAGGCAGAGGAGTTGGCGGATGGCGAGGCAATTGCGAGGTTCGGAGAGATCTTCATTAGAGGTAATAATATTCTGTTTATAAAACCAGATCTTACTGCTCTTGGAAGAGGAGAATATTAAATATATCAGATAATTTAATCCTCATCCTGCCGATTTCGATAGTTGGTTATTAGGTTTTGAAGCCAGAGTTCGGCTTCCTGCAAACTCATTGCATATTGTTTTTGTTTATACTGTTTT
>Ga0315291_10010737_pt1 | contig 11181 bp, 12 predicted proteins | sample YL17G12_20_MG_FD_203070 | JGI IMG/M metagenome (GOLD analysis project Ga0315291, IMG submission 203070) | Sediment microbial communities from Yellowstone Lake, YNP, Wyoming, USA - YL17G12_20 | ecosystem: Environmental > Aquatic > Freshwater > Lake > Sediment | place: USA: Wyoming | collected... | reverse complement strand
TCCTCACCCGGGTTCCCCTGTGGATGGAGCAGTAGTCGTCGCTCGGGGAGCCGTGCATCACCACTACCACCTCGGCGATATCGCTCCTGGCGACAGTGGCCGCGCAGATGGCGTTCATGGCCGCGTCACTGCTCGGCCGGTCAGAGCTCCTCTGGGAGCCCACCAGCACCACAGGAACCGGTGTCTGAAGCATGAAAGAGAGGGCAGCGGCGGTGTACATCATGGTGTCAGTGCCATGGGTTATCACCACTCCCGCGACCCCGCTGCGGACCTTCCGGGCGACTGCTCTGGCCAGCTCCATCCAGTACTCTGCCCTCATATTCTCGCTGAGAATCTGGTAGATGACCTCGGCATCGTAAGCAGCAATCTCTTCCATCTCAGGGATAGAAGCCAAGATCTCCCCCGCTGAGAACTGGCTGGTCACTGCTCCCGTCCTGTAGTCCACCTTGCTGGCGATGGTGCCGCCTGTTGAGAGTATGGAGACAGTCGGAAGATCCTTTCCGGCTTTTGAAGGAGGCAAGAGCGGCTTCTGCTCTCTGCCCTTGCCAAGCAGCTCCAGCTCCGACTCCTGAACCCGAAGGCCAATATTGTAGCCGTTGTCCAGCTTTATGACCACGGTATCCTTGCGGCGAGAGGGCATCAGCACCCCTTCGTAAGCAACATTATCCCTCTTTATAGACACTCTATCCCCCAGCTCCAGCATCAATACGACCTCCGGGCCATCGACATAAGCTTCCAATAGTTTATCCGGGCCTCTAAAAACGTTGCCCTCGCCAGAAGGTTAATGTGGCTAAAAGTTGGTCAGCAGGGAGAATATGATCTACTTTGTCACCAGCAACAAAGGCAAGTTCGTCGAGGCCCAGGCCATCCTGGGAGACTTGATTCAGAGGGATCTTGGCTACACGGAGATTCAGGCCGATACTCTGGAGGAGGTAGCATCCTACGGCATCCACGAGGTGATGGCGAAGCAGCAGGCTCCGGTCATAATCGAGGATGCCGGTCTCTTCATTGAAGGGCTGAAGGGCTTTCCGGGGGTCTACTCCGCCTACGTTCAAAAGACCCTCGGAAACGTTGGGATCCTGAGGCTTATGGCGGGAGCGAGCAACCGCCAGGCCTTCTTCAGGTCGGTGGTCTGCTATGCCGAGCCGGGAGAGGAGCCTCTCATGTTCCAAGGGGAGGTCCACGGCCAGATAGGCTTTCAGCCGAGGGGCTGCCAGGGCTTTGGATACGACCCCATATTCTATGTGGATGGAAAGAGCCTGGGAGAGATGGAGATCGAGGAGAAGAACAGGATCTCCCATCGGTCTGCCTCCTTGCGCGCCCTGAAGGCCTGGCTGGACGGCGGAAAGAGGCCCATCTAGCGCCGCTCCAGGGCGCATCGCGGCAGCATCCTCCCGTCTATGACCTTTATGAGAGGAGCCTGGACGGCTGAGACGTAGACCTTTCTGGCTCCTAACGTTATCACCACATCGGTAGCCTTGGGAGGGCTGATTCTGATGGAGAAGAGAAGGGGGCCCTCGCAGGTAGTGGCGACGCGCAGATCAGTGGACTTGGAGAGAATGTACTTCTCCATCTGGGGATCGATCCTTATTGCCCTCGTGGACATGGCAAAGTGGATGCTTTCTTAGGTAGATATAAGTTTAATACACCCTGGTGCAGAGGTCTGCGGCGTGAGGCGCAGGAAAGAGGTCTACAGATCTAGAGAGATAGCTCAGGAGCGCATAGAGAGGCTATTTCAGCTCGCCGCCCAGGAGCAAAACAAGCATCCCGAGAGGAGCGACAGATATGTCCAGCTGGCCTGGCAGATCAGCACCCGTATGAGGGTGAGGATGCCCCGCCACCTCAAGATGCTATTCTGCAAGGGCTGCCGTTGCTACCTTCCCGCCTGGGGCTCCAGGGTTAGGCTGCGCGAAAAAGTCCTGATTACTACCTGCCTGAGGTGCGGCAGACAGACCAGACGCCCCTACTGGACAAGAGAATCTTCTTGGGAAAAAGGATGATAGGGAGAAAGCCCTGGGCAGATTTGGGCAATGAAAGGCTTCTACAGCCCGCAGGCCAGAGGATCTCCTTGCTCTCCCGCAAAGGGCCGTACGGCATTTCTCTTTGGCACTTGAGTTAAGGGATGAGGCGAAGGAAGCATGAGGCTCCGGCCTCGATGAGAACTCCCAAGATCCGCCGTGGCCATATATCCTCCCCGGAGATGCTACATCACATTCTAGCAGCCAGGGGGTCAGGATCTCAATCTATAAAGTCTGCGCTGGCCACATGAAGCTGATCGTAGCCGATGTACTGCAGAATGCTCTCCTTCTTGTCTCCGATCAGCTCTTGCTCATTTGCCAGGATCTCCTCGATCAGGGCAACAACTGACCTCTTGCCGTCCCAGTTCCTGACCAGGATATCCGCTGAGCCTGATTCTTTCATCGCCTGGCTTGCGACCAGGGCACAGAGGAATATGTCGTCCATGTAGCCTCTGGGACCTAGATCCTCCTCAGGAATTACATCTGAAGGCATAATAAAGTAAGCTATTGCGGCGATGACCAGCTGCGATTGCCCGGCGGGAAGGGATGCGTCGTCCAGAAGCCTGGTCATCAGCCTGTAAAGAGCTGGAGCCTCATGGATCAGCTCACTATTCTCTCCATCGTAGCCTTTTATATCTTCCTCCAGCAATAGATCGAACCTCTTCATCTAAAGGGCCACCTCCTTATTCACCGGGGCGCTCGAAACGCGTCTTTCTTCTAAATCCCAGCAGCACACCCCGAGAAGCTTTCTGGTTAGATGCTCTATGGTCAAAAGAGTTAGTTAACTTTTATGGCCGTGTTTGTCTTAAAGTCGGATCTCGGGAGGAGCCGGGGCTAAGCCGCGCGCCTGAGCCTTTGAAAAAGCGATCATGGAGTTTGAGGTCGTGGAGGTGAAGCGAATAATCCGGGGTGGCCATATGCCATGGGCCAAAAGGCATATGGTACGGCAAAGAGATGAAGTTATGTCAGAGAGTCGTACTGAAAAATTGCACAAGAAAAAAACCTGGAGGATAGATGGCCGACCATCACGAGGAGAGAAAAGATGACCTTCCCGGAGATTATCTGACGGAAGGGGAGCGCAAAAAGCTCCTGGCCAGCTTGCACAGGGTTCTGGTGTGGGTGGGTGAAAAGGAGCCCCAGGCGCTGCAGATCGATCGGGCCGCCCTGGAGAGCGAGATGGATAAGTACCACCAGACTGCCCGGGACCTGCCTGCGGAAATACACTCTGATAAGGGGACAGTGGATCTGCATGATATGATCTGGAGGCTCATCCAGGAAAAGGAGATCTCGGAAGAGGAGAAGGTTCAGATCGAGGAGCTGATCGACCTTCTGGAGAAGAAGGAGAGAGCGAATGAGGAGATCCTGAGGGACAAGAAGCTGACGGAAGAGGAGGCGAGAAGGATCTACCGGGAAGCGGCAGGGGTGATAAGAGCCCTGCTGGACCTAAAAGAGCTTAAAGAAAATCGAGAGCGTGCAATGTTGGTCAAATCGCCCAAGGAGAAGGCAGAGGAGATCCGCAGCTTCGCCAAGCGCTACATGCAGGATGAGGGAGAAAGGTAGCGAAATATATTGAGATCGCAGGAAGAGCCAAGAAGGAGGTCCTCGGGCTGTACGACATCTATGTAATCTGGCATCTTGCCTGCGCGGGGGATTAGATCTATTTACCTCCTGAGGTAAGGGACCAGCCATGAAGCTCATCTGCGTAGTCTTTCTGGCTGCGGTCGTCGCGGTCTGCCTTGTGAGCGCTTCTGAAGAGGAACAAAGCGCGGATTACCTTTATTCCAGGGCTATTCAGCTCTCCATGAACGGCAGCTACATGGAGGCCTTAGAGAGCCTGAATAAAGCTTTGGATCTCGATTCCTCCAACCTCACCCTCTTGAATCTGAAAGGGGAAGTGCTGGCCTTTGGATTGGGTCGGACGGATGAGGGTCTGGATAGCTTTGAAGAGGCCATTAATTTGAACGACGCCAGTTACGACGCCTGGTTTTACAAAGGCATGGTTCTGGCCAACTCCGGAGGATATGAGGATGCCATAGTCTGCCTTGACAGGGCCACAAGCCTGGATCCCTATAACTACGATGGTTGGTCACATCTGGGAATGGCCCTGGCCAACGCCGGAAAGCTGGAGGACGCCCGGGCCAGCTTCGATCGGGCCATCAAAATCAACCCTAGCGATCCCCGGGGATACAACAACCTCGGAGTGGTAAAGCTTGCCCAGGATAAGCCCGAGGACGCTCTGGCATACTTTGAGATGGCCATCGACAAGAACCCCTCTTATGGCGTGGGCTACAGGAATATTGGCATCGTCCTGGACGGCATGGGACGCATCGAGGAGGCAGAGGTGGCTTTCTCCCAGGCCAGGCAGCTGGGAGTCAGTTAAATTTTTTAGGTCAGATGAGCTGTCGGTCGTGAACCTTTAACTGTAATTTGAATTTTATGATGTCATCTCTTTTCCCACTTACTGCCGCCTGATTTGACCTGCTCAAGCCTGGTATGGCATGACGAGGAGCTGTCCATGCTGGTTTTGGCTCGGCTCTCCTCTCCCGGGTCTGGCTATCCTCGGTGCTTTTACTGCGCTCTTGGTACGGAAATGGCCCAATCCTTGGACCATTTTCATCCTCATGGGTGACATTAAGTCATGTGCGTTTCTTATTATGCTTCTTCGTGTGTCGCTCCGGCGCCCTTAGCTCCCACGTGAGAACGCGGGCGGTTTCCCTAAGCGGTCGCGGGGAACACTACACGCCGGATGGTCGAGAACGGTCGATAGATCGATTTGCTCTTCAGACCACTTTTACCCATATTGCTATGCCCCCAAGCAGGAATAGGACACATTCAAAATGGCCTATTGTTGGCTCGCGGCCGTGCCGTAGAATCCGAGATAATTTAAGGGGTCTTTGGGCTGGATCTGGCACTATTCCCCTGGCCCAAAAGATTGAAAAGGGAGTACGACAATCACCGAAATAGGAGGCGATGCCAAATGAGGACCATCAGCCTGGTTGCAGCAGGGGTTCTCTTGGCGGGATTGCAGATTCATGCTGCGGCAGCGGACCTGCCCCCGGGCTTCTTTGCTGCCACGAACAGCCCCCAGCCAAAGGATATGCTCTGCGTCCAGAACTACCAGAACGGGGCAACGCTGACCGAGGCTTACTGGGACAGCCAGCAGCTGAATAGGAATACTGAGGTGAGGACTCGCGCCAGCAGCTCTTCAAATGTGCCGGGGGGAGCCCTGGAGGCCAGCTTCAGCTCCCAGTTTATAGGCCAGGCCCATATCGGCTGGCAGTCCTATGATCCAGCATGGGGCGAAAAAGGCCGCTATGCAATGATTGGAAAAAGCGTGGAGGATCTCACTGGGATCTTCTCCATTGAGAAGTTCATACAGCTGGGGTCCGGGAGCCAGCCCGGAGAGGTGAGCCTGAACTGGCTGCCCTGCAGCTGAAACGGCAGAGCTCCACGGCAGCACAGGCCACTTCTTAGTGGGGTGCAGCGCCGCTCACCGGGAAGGGCATTGTCATACTTATTAAAGCTAAGAACTAATAAAGAAAGCTATTAATAATCTTCCGCCACCTTCTGCTATTGATGGGGATGGAGGTAATCGTCAAGAGATCTGCGCGACGCAGGAAGACCATCCAGGCCCGAATGGTGGATGGGAGATTAGAGGTCCTGGCCCCTGCTCATATCTCGGAGACCGATCTACAGGAGCACATCTCTCAGCTCAAGGCCCGGCTGCAGAGGCGCGCCTCTCCCAGGAATGATGCCCATCTGGAGAAGAGGGCGCAGATTCTCAACCAGAAATACTTCCAGGGGAGTCTAACCTGGAACTCCATCAGCTACTCAACTCGCCAGGAGAGGAGGCGGGGCTCCTGCAGCTTCCTGGCCAAGACCATCAGGATAAGCCAGAGGCTGGCCCAGATGCCCCGATGGGTGGAGGATTATGTGATTGTGCACGAGCTGGCGCATCTGGAGGAGCCCAACCACGGCCGCAAGTTCAGGGCACTGGTTCGCAGATATCCCCTGGCCGAGAGGGCTATCGGCTATCTGATGGCAGCCGAGGCTTTGAAGGGAGAAGAGAATTAAAGCGGTAGACATTTTGACCCCTGCGGCCGTCAACCTATAATGGATTATTGAGCTACTAAAACAGCAGAAAAAGACCTTATCCGCCTGGATGGCATTTGTAAAGGGGGCCAATCAAGTGCAATCAGCTCATCTCATGCCAACCCTTCCATCCGCGAAGGATCGGTCAGCTCAAGTGACGTCAGACTGCCTAAGCTGGAGATCGATATATTGTGCTGCTCGAAACAGCTATATAAAAACGAGATCAGGATGCCTAGGGACAAAAGTCATGAAAGTTCTTGTTCTATTGGCCGAGGGCTTTGAGGAGATCGAGGCCTTGACAGTTGTGGACATCTTGCGCAGAGCCGGGATAGATGTGACTGCAGCCGGGCTGAAGGAAGGCTGGGTGGAAGGTTCCCATGGGATCAAAGTCATACCGGATGTCGCTCTTGACAAGATAAATCCCGACGATTTCGATGCCCTGGTCCTGCCCGGGGGCTTTCCCGGCTTCGTCAACCTGGGCGAGGACGAGAGGGTGCTGAAGATGGTTACTGAGATGGACCAGGCCGGAAAGTGGGTGGCAGCCATCTGCGGAGCGCCATCAGTGCTCATCAAGGCAGGAATAATGGCCGGCAGGAGGGCTACGGTGAGTCCCTCGGGCAGGAAGCAGATGGAGGCCTGCGCCATCTACAGCCCGGAGCGAGTGGTGGTGGACGGAAACCTGGTCACCAGCCAGGCCCCGGGGACCTCCATGGAGTTCGCCCTGGAGCTGGTGGAGCTCTGGGCGGGGGAGGAAAAGATGAAGGCTGTCAAGGCCCAGACGCTGGCCATCTGCAAGGGAGAGTAAGACCGGGCCGAAGTCAAGAAGAAATCCGGCCCGGTGGAGAAAATGCCAGGGAAAAGAAATCTTACACCGGTCCGGAGAGCCTCACATTGTTCACAGCGACCACCAGAGGGATGAATCCCGCCACAGGATAGTGAAGGTAGAGGTCGTCCGGATAGTCGTATGCTCCGTTGCCGTTGACGTCGAAGTAAAGGACGTAGCCGCAGGGGATCATTGACGCCAGAGGTTTGGGATAGTCTGGATCGAAGTTGTTCACCTTCGTTCCTGCAATCTCGCTATCGGCAGCCGTCAACCGGACGTCTCCGAGACCGGTAGAGCTGATAATCTCGCCAAAGTGAGCATAAACTGGATCGTCCAGGTCGTATTGAAGGATACCGCCATTGATATCGGCCCATGCTATCGTAAATCCAGGCGTTAGCGTCTTGCCAATATCATTATCCGGTGGCTTTACCTTGGATCCAGCGAGGTTGCCGTCGAAGGGCGTAAGCCGCACATCATTGGCGTTTAAAGTTCCTCCTATGGGCCCATAGTGGAGATAAACTATATCGCTGTCGTCATAGCCTGCCACCAGTCCCGTCTCCCAGTACTCTATGGACCAGACCAGAGGAAGAGGATTAGGGGGGGCCAGGGTTTGCAGAGGCCGTCCTATATCGGTATCCACTGGTTGTACCTTTGATCCAAAGGGATAAGACGATGCTGCGGAGGAGATGATGAGGGCCATAAGGCCCAGGCTCAGCAAGGCAGCTCTTGTGGATCCTGGCATGATCTTAATCACCTCAAATATTATTTATATGAAATAGTACATTAGGTATAAGTAGTTTTCTTTTTTCCAGAGGAAAAAACCATCTATTTTTAAAAATAATAATAGGCTGCCAGCAAGTACCTGCCAAAATCATATCTGAGGATCTGGGAGAGGATGTGAGTGACTCCTCCTTCCAGAAGGAAAGGCCCGCTGATCACCCATTGCCCTTGATCCTTTCTGAAAGTGTCAAAGCGCGTGGTTTCTCTTCCGTCCTGGTGATAGAAGATGATAGCAGCATCCTGGACCTGCCAGCGACTCTCGTTAGGATGGGAGTAGCCGCCGATGCTTCCATCCGGCAGAAGCTGCAATATCCCAATTACGCTGCCGTCACCCCGGCGGAATTGCCATTCGCTGGAGGTCAACTCTTCTTTGGTCAGGGGAATGCTCCAGCGGTCGGCTGCCTTTAATCCGTCAGATGGTTCAGAGGCCATTCCTTGGTCTTCAGCAGATAAGTTGAGCTGGACGTAGTCGGGCGTCATCTGGCTGCTCGAGGATGGATGACCGCTAAGAATAGCGGCAATCACATCGGCGTCTATCCGGGGGGCGGCTATCATGTAGAGGGCGGCCTCTTTGCAGAGCAGATCCAGCTCGTCGGCGGGCAGCCAGTAAACATGCCAGAAGCCCTCCTCCCCCTCTACCTCCATTGCCTCACCGTCCAGGTTCTCTCGCAGGGCCTTCTCAGCCGATTCGCTTTCAGTCGAGTTGGCGAACTCCACCAGGGTTAGGTTGTACCCATCCCCCTCACATCGGCAAGCCCTGAGAGGAGCAACCCCGGCCAGCTCCCGGAACTGGGCTGCCCACATGGGGGTGAGCGGGGTGCAGTTCTCCTGCCCGGAGAAGGAGAGATTTGAGGATTGTATTCTCATAAGGCCGTCAACACCACCGGTTTTGTCGCCGGACTCCGCCAGGCATGGCATGGCATGGCCTTGCAGGTCTGCTTGACAAGTCTGAGCTCATCGGAGCATTGCACGTCGACGGTTTTGCTCCATTCCTCGATAGGAGGCTGGCTGCCCAGGGCCAGCATGGGAATCAGCAGCATTAGTCCCAATGCCGCCTTGAGGGAATTGCCCCTTCTATCTGTCATCCCCAGCCTCTGTGCGCACCGCGGCTTGGCGAGACATTTCTTTCGCATCAGAGCCCTATTGGAAGGCATTTCATCATCCCAGAGCGAACTTAGAAGCATACCAGCCCTCCCAGTCGGCACTTCTTCTCCTCCACCTGCACAGACCGGGGCAGGGTGACGTGCCCCAGCTTCGCCAGATCCACCTTGGCGGCCTTTACCCCCCCGGGCGAAGGGCAAGAACATCTCGACGTAGGAGTAGGTCTCCATAGGCTCATCCGTGTAGTAGATCTCGCCCTGGACATCCAGGTAGCCGCTCTGCTGGGAAGTGATCTCTGAGGAGAAGATCATCACATAGCCAGGCTCCAGGATGAAAACCCCTCCTCCGTAGTATAGCTGCAGCGGGCCATGGAAGTTCCGCCAGGTCCACTCCTCTGCCGCTTCGAAGCTCTCCATCATCTTCCTGCTAGGCCAGGTCAGGAGATTGGTGATGGCATAATGCTCCTCCGGGCTGTACCAGGAAGTCAGAGGGCTTTGGATGGTGGCGTAGTAGCTCCCCTCGCCGTAGCGGAAGACATCCTGGGGCGGCAGGACGATGGCAGCGGCAACGCCCACAGGATACGGATTGCTGTTGGCAATAGCCAGGGTAGCCCTGAGCTTCTGGCCCTTTGCGGCAAAGCCCGCCTTGCCCGCCGACTGGACGGCCAGGGCGGCCTCTATTCCCTTCGCGGAAAAGCTCTCCGCTATCTCCCCTTCCACGGCCTCTAGCATCTCAGGGAAATCCCCGCTTCCGCCGAAGGCCTCTCCGGCCACCACATCGCTCTGCCTTATCACTGCAGACTCCCCTAGATCCTCCTCTTTAAACGAGAGCTTGCCCTTCTCGAGGACGGCAACCTTCACCTCCCTGGTGACCTCTTTCAGGCCCTCGGCCCGGGCTTTGACCTCTACGGCTGTCTCCCCCTCCTTCAATGCCTGGACATAGGGCGGAAAGCTGGTCTCCCTCCAGCTCTGGCCGGGCTGCAGGTCTCCGACAAGAAGGGAGGTGGTGCTGAGAACGGCGGTCTGGGTATTTTGGGAGAGCAGTATCAGATCGACCAGCTTGGCCGTCTCATCTCCAGTGTTATTAATAGTAATATCTAAATTTTTATTACCCCCTACCTCCAAGGCCAGACCAGCCGGCATCACAGTGACCTCCAGAGCGGGGCCCTTCTTGGCCGCCACCAGCTTGACGGCTCTGGTCTCGCCCTCCTGGAAGGTCTGATTGGACTCGGACCAGACGGCCTGACCGGTATTGGGATCCTCCCAGAAGATGCGGAAAGTACTTCTGCCCTGCGGGACGGGGTAAGTGCCAAAATGCCTCATGTAGGAGCCCGGCGGAATAATCTTGCTGCCCTGATAGCTTTCGTTTATGTCGAGAAATACTTCCAGCTCTCGAGAGTACTTATTCATGACATAGACTTCTGCATTGGTCCCCCGGTTCTCCGGCTCCTTAAGGTTCACCTTCCTCACATCTCCCGGCTGGAAGGTGGCATTATTCTCTGCCTGGTAGACCTTCTCTCCCGTATCGGGGTCCTTCCATTCCATGAGGAAGGTGTGGTCTCCGGAAAGGACGGGGATGGATTGCACCTGCTGAGATTTGGGCGGGAGGGTCTGAGTGCCCACGCTCTCCCCGTCCATGTAAAGGGCAACCTCGATCTCATCCTGGTCATAGTTCCGCAGGTTGATCACCGCCGTGGCATTTTGAGGTGGTGCCTCCCCTCCGGACGGCTGCCCGACGGGACCAGCCGGCGGGGGTCTGAGAGGAGGCTCATGGGAAATTGCCTGATCTGGTTTGAGCTTGATCAGCCAGAGATCTACACCTTTTGTTCCTGCGATGATGCAGCCGCCATCGCTGGTTTGCTGGACAGAGTAGCCTTCATCCCTATTCGGTCCGCCGAAGGTCCTGTTCCAGAGCTCATGGCCCTCTAAATCGGTCTTGATCAGCCAGGCATCGGCATCGCCACCACCATAGGATTGCGTCTTTCCCGCCAGTATATTGCCGTCATCGCTGCTCTGCTGCACCGAGATGCCCACATCCTCTTTCGCTCCCTCGAAGGTCCTGTTCCATTCTTCCTCGGGAGCTTGACTGCATGAGCCGCAGAAAGAGCTCAACATCAAAACTAAAAGCACGATCAAGCAAGCATACATCCGATCTCCCGCCATTTCGCATATTTGTCATATAAATTAAAGAACATTTCGATCTAATCCCACCGACGAGGGCGATGAAGCTGAAGAGCAGTATCTGCAAAGGGAGACCGACTGTCGAAAGGCCGGCGAATCGTTTGATAATGTCAACTACCACGGCCTAAAGGCCGTGGCTTGTGCCTGCGCAAAAAGTCTCGGACACGTTTGGCTGGTTGACAGGCAG
>Ga0315291_10010735_pt1 | contig 11181 bp, 6 predicted proteins | sample YL17G12_20_MG_FD_203070 | JGI IMG/M metagenome (GOLD analysis project Ga0315291, IMG submission 203070) | Sediment microbial communities from Yellowstone Lake, YNP, Wyoming, USA - YL17G12_20 | ecosystem: Environmental > Aquatic > Freshwater > Lake > Sediment | place: USA: Wyoming | collected... | reverse complement strand
GCCATGGGCAGGGCGGGGTCCCGGAACCAGCGGCCGGCCTCCAGGCAGGGCGGGCCGTCGTCCGGGTTTTCCTTGATCATGACCAGGTTGGTGTCCAGCGAGACGCGCACCGTCGAGTCGTACGGAATCTGGAAGGCAGTCCGCTGGTACTGGGTCCGCAGGACGGGCGCCAGCTGCTTGGCGTCCACCTGGGCGGCGACCTCCTCAAACAGGGCCACGAACTTGGAGATCTCTTCCTCGCGCTTGCCGGCCGCCTTGAGGTCGGCCGCGGCCGCGGCCGCAGAGTACTCGCCCGTCAGGAAGGGGAAGACCTTTTTTTCGGGGAGCGCAAACCGTTCCTTCACGCTCTCCTCGCCCTTCCACGACTCCCGGTGCGTCTTGCGCTCCACGAAGCAGGTGCGCGGGTTGCCGTCCCCGTACCACCGCACCCGGACCGCGATCGCGCCCGGCCGCTTGTCCAGGCGGCCGTGGTAGAGCTCCATCGAGGAATTGTCCAGGTACGTCGAATTCACCAGCTGGGCGTCGCCCGGGTCGGGCGCTTCCACCACCTCGCTGCCCGACCCGCCGCCGGCGGCGGCGGCGGGCGCAGCGTACTGGAAGACGGGGAGATGCTGCAGGATGGCGTGCTTGACGGCCGACACGTCCGCGGTGCGCACCCAGTACTTGGTGGTCGACCGGACAAAGCCCTGGGAGGCGTCCTCGTTCTTGGTGCCCGCCGTGTCGCCGCGCAGGGCGGCGTACACGGAGGACAGCTGGACGAGCAGGGCCGAGTAGTTGCCCTGCACCCAGGGCTGGTGGTGCAGGTGGGCGACGTAAAACTGTTGGCAGGGCGCGTGTGGCAGGTTCTTGTCGTGCTTCTTCAGGATTTTGTGGAAGCCCAGGTAGTTGAGGTTGACGTACTTTTCCAGGGCCAGGAATTCGTCGCCCACCACCTTGGCCTCCGCCAGGAGGCCCTCCAGGGCTTCGGGCGGAGCGGGCGTGGACGGCGCGGCGGCGGCGGAGGGGGAGAGGCCGCCAGCCTCCAGGTCCGCCGCGGCCGCGGCGGGCGAGGAGGACGGGAGCGAGCCCACAATCGCGGGCGGCGGACGCCCGGCAGCCGCAGCGTTGGCACGCAGGATCAGGGCTTTGAGGCGCTTCTTCAGTCCCGACACCTGGCCGACCGTGAACTTGTTGACCTTGGCGACTTCGGCTTCCAGGGCCTCGTAGAAGGCTTCCTCCGCCGACCGGCGGCCCGCGGCCGGGCGGGCGACGGTCAGGGAGGTCGTCCGGGGCGAAAAGTCGGGCAGCCCCCCGTTGGTCGCGGCCACCTCTTCCGTCGCGGTCTTGATCAGGTCCTTCAGGGTCTTGTAGTCCATGTAGTGGGTCCGCCACTCCGGGCGGACCTTGGACTCCAGGTACTTGCCGAACTTCATTTCGGAATGTGGCCGGGCTGCTGTGCGTTGATGATGAGAGGAGGGGTTGAGAGGGGGGTGAATGAGAAGCGGACGGGACAAGCGGAGAAAGCCCGCTCAGGGCGCGTCGATTGTTTGGTGTGAGCCCAGCGCCCGCCGATGCGGCCCCACGCGCACGCACACAGGCGTGGCATGTGAGCGGGGTTGTCCATCAACGTTCTGCGTGGATGCCCTCAGAGAGGGCAGGGGGGCGGGCGTGGGTGCGAGGGTCTCGCGGCGCGTTCCGATTGCGTCGGGGGAGCGAGCAAGTCGGCTAGAGAAAAAGCACAACTCCTCACCCGCGAGACGCTCGCGCACACACACGCGCCCCCACATCCTGGACCCAAACAGCGGTCAGGGCAGCTATATGCCGTCTTCTCACCTTGGAAAGTGGTGGGCGTGTGTGTGTGGGGGGGGGGGAGGCGCCACCGACGGAGGGAGAGAACACCCCTTTCGCTTCCAGTCGCGCGAAGAACGTTGTGAAAAAGGTGCTCTAGTCGGGTTTCTCGCTTGTCACATCACGTTTTGAAAGAGGAACACCACGCGCGCCGGACCCTTTTGGCCACCCCTCCACCACGCCGACAGGCGCACGTTCACCACACGCTATCCCTTCCCGCAACGGCACGGGCGTGTCACCGGTGAACAACACCGGCCCACACGGTTGCTAGAAAACGCACAAGCATCCGCTCGTCCGCCCTATTTCCAGCGCTCTGCCATCCCCGCGCCTCCACGCACGCACGCCCGTCCCTTGCCTCCGCTAAGACAGGCAGGCGAGAGAGAGTATCTAGGCACACCCAATCCTGACGCTGGGTGAGAGATAGTCGACCGACCCACGCAGCTGGCAGCGCTCCCTGCCCCACACCCCACACACCGCACCCTCCGGCGGATACCTCTTCTCCCCCACGACCTCCCCTCCCTCCCATCATCATCATGGCCACCACCCTCCGCCGGACGGAGGCGAAAGCCTTCTTCGCCAATGAGCGCACCTTCCTGCACTGGATGAACATGAGCGTGACGCTGGGGTCCATCAGCGCCGCGCTGCTGGGTGAGCGACGCCAATGGAAAGAGGAGGGGGGCGCGGGGCATGCTGCACTCCCCACTCACCACACCACGCGCCTCCACCTTGCCCGTGCCTCACCCCCCACCCCCACCCCCCACCCCCCACCCCCACCCCCACTTTCCTTTTGTTCTCCCCTCCTCTCCTTCCCAGGCGTCTCCGGCGTCGCCCACAAGTCGTGGGGCCGGGCGTACGAGGGACACGCCCTCTTTGCGCGGGCGCTGGCGACGGGCATGATGGTCCTCTCCATCTTCATGGCCGTGTACGCGGCCCGCAACTTTAAAGTGCGCGGCGACATGCTCCAGCTCAAGGCGGACGGACCGTACGACTCGCGCCTGCTGCCCATCCTCCTGGCGTCCGTCCTCATTGTCGCCCTGCTGGTGGTGTTTGGGGGGGCGGTGGCGGAGCTGGCGGGGTGGGGGTGACAATGGAGAGGGTTATGTGTCAACGCACGCACACACACACACACAGAACTCGTTGCTCCCCCAGGCAGCGCCCCCTTCCCTCTCGACCCTCCCTCTCTTCTTTGCTCAGGCCGCCACCGCAAAGGCGACGAGCGCGGCCGCCGCGACCGTGGCCGCGTCAAAGAGCGAGCGGGCCTTGCCGCCCGGGAAGGCGCCCCGCACGCCGCCCCAGGCCCAGGCCGCGCCCATGGCGGCCGCGGCCGCGAGCACGCCGGGCGCGCCGTGCCGCTTCATCAGGGGGCGGGGAGGGCCCGGGGCGAGGGCGGCGGCGGCCGTCGCCGAAGACGCCGTGGCCTCGGAGGTCAGCGCCAGGGCGGCGCCGGGGGCGGGCGTCGCGCCCGACGAGAGGAACGCGGCGGGCGCGGGCGCGGCCGCCTCGGCCGCGGCGGCCGCAGCAGGCGCCACGACCACGACTGCGGCCGCAGCGTCGGCGGCGGGCGCGCCGCCGCTAGGGTGGGCGCCCTCAGCAGACGAGGGCGAAGGCCCGGTCCCCTGCCCCTCCCCCTCAGCCGCGGACGCGGAAGCGGCAGCCGCGGCGACGGCGACGGCGGCCGCCACGACGACCGCCCCCCGCCCCGCGCCGGCCAGGGGGGGGGCGCGCTCCGCCGGCAGGGCCGCGAGGCCCAGGCGGGCCAACACCACCGCCGCCGCCGCCGCCTCCCCCGCCACCCCGGCCTCCCCCTCCTCCTCCCCTGCTGCTGCTGCCGCTTCGTCAAACTCGGACAGCTGGCGGCGCAGGTCCGCGATCTCGGCGGCCCGGGCGGCCGCGGCGGCGCGGGCAGCGCCCAGGCGGCGGGCGAGGGAGGCCTTTGCCCCCGCGAGCGCGGCCAGGGCGGCCGCAGCCACGCCCGCCTCCGCCTCTGCGGCCGCCCGCTCGGCGGCCAGGCGACCAGCCACAGCCGCCCGCTGCGCCTGGACGCCCGCCAGGGCGGCCACGATGGCGGACGCCGCCCGGACCTGGGACGCCTCCGACCCGGCCGCGGCCGCCTTGCGAGCCACCAGGCCGGCCCAGGCCGCGTCCAGGGCCGCATGCTCCGCCGTCAGGGCGGCCAGGGCCTCCTGCTCACGGGGGTTGAGCTGGAAGGTGACTGGAGGGGGAGGGGTGGGCGCAGCAGCGGGGGCGGGGGCGGCCGCGGCCGCCACCCCTCCTGCCGGGTCGGCGGCCGCGAGGAGGGCTGTCGCCGCCGCGGCCGGGCTTTGTGGCGGCGTTGGCGGCGCAGAGGCCAGGCGGGCGATGAGCTTGGCCTTGTTGCCGGCCGCGCTGATGCCGGCCGTCGCGGCGGCGGCTGCCAGGTCGGCCTGTGGGGAGGAAGGTGTGTGAGGTGAAAAAGTCGAGCGTGGATGGCGTGGCGGGCGTGGCGTTGGGGGCACTTTCTAGACGCATGCGAAGTGACGCGACGCCGACGCAGACGGGCGCGCGCCCCCTTTGCCTCTCTCTCCTCTCTCTCTCTCTCTCTCTCCCTCTCTACTCCTCCACTCCACTCGCTCAGCTCACTTTGCCCATCCGGCGCAGAGCGCGTTTGGACATGTCAGAGGCCGCGTTGGAGGCGGTGGCTGGGCAGGGTGCGGCCTGTGTTTGAAAGAAGGAGAGGGAGAAAAGTGAGTGCTCCATTGGCGCGCTTGAGACAGCTCGGCGCGCCTCTCAGGGAGGGCAGGCCACGCTCTCGCGCGCTCTCCACACAAATGGACGCACCCGCACGCGGGGCGTCGCCGCCCGGGGCAGGCGAACGGGGGAGAGCGGGGCGAGCATTTTTGAAAGGGGAGAGGGAAGGCGAGAACGAGGTTGTGCAACAGCGTCATTCAACCCCCCGCCCTCCCTCTCTCCCTCCCTCTCTCCCTCCCCATACACACTCAATCACATTTCACCCCCCTATAAATCTTCTTCACGAACGCGCCCGCGGCCAGGTGGGCGACCGCGCCCATCGCCGCGCCCAGGCCGAGGCAGAGGATGGCGGTGTGGCCGAAGAAGAAGGCCGTCTGGAACAGCCCGCTCATGCGGGTCTTGGTGACGAAGTAGAAGGCCGCGTACAGGAAGACCCAGCCGCCCACGGACGCGCCCGTCCCGAAGGACAGCCACTGCCAGGCGTGGTTTTCGGCTTGCAGGGAGAGGTAGGTGGCGACGACCGCCACGCACGTGGTGACGGCGGTCAGCAGCGCCAGCACCAGGGCCAGCGTGCCGTACACGTAGTAGACCTTGTGCGAGAAGATGGCGGACAGCAGGAAGAAGGCCTCCATGAAAATGGCGCCAAAGGGGAGGGCGCCCGCCCCCACGGCCAGGGCGGGCGGGGCCAGGTACCAGGCGGGCGGGGGCGGGATCGGGGAGGGCACGCGCTTGACCCGGCAGGGCGCGTCCGGGGTGCCCGCCAGGCGCCGCCCGAGGACCGTGCCCAGGAGGGCCAGGGGTGTCGCGCACAGCAGCCAGACCGCGCCGACGGAGGCGGCCGCGGCGAAGGAGACGGCGGCCTGCGACCCGTACGCCCAGGCCAGCGCGTTGAGGCAGAGGCCGATGGCGCCCGCGACCGCCGGGAAGGCGCCCGCGGTCAGCAGCGCGCACCGCACCCACCGCCGCCCGCCGTGGCGGGCGTAGTGGGAGCCGGAGACGAAGCCACCCAGGGCTGCGGTCAGGGCGTAGGCGGCGATGGCGACGCTCGTGACGGCGCCCCGGTCCGTGAACAGGTCGCCCGCGCCCGCGCCGACCACAGTCACGCCCGCCGCCGCGCCCAGCTGGGCGCCCACGCCCGTCAGCGCGCTGAGCGCGTCCGCGCGCCGGGGGGTCCTGAAGACGTCGCCGTGGACGGCCTTCCAGCCGGACTCCTCGGCCAGGCTGGGAAACCCGCCGCCGGCTGCGTCTCGCTCCAGCGCGTCCAGGTCGTCGCCCCCGCCGTCGTACCTCCTGAAGTCGGCCCTCAGCGTCTTCACCAGGACGCCCGCGGTCAGGCCGACCAGGACCAGCACCATCAGCGCCGCGTTGAAGATGGAGAACAGGCGGACGGGCGCCTCGAAGAATTCGGCGTCAAGGTACGAGTCAAAGCGGCGAGCAAACGGGACGGGCGACTCCACCCACTCGACGCTGTAGGTGAAGGCGAGCGGGGCGCCTTCCCTGATGGCGGCCGGGGCCTCCGTCTTCAGGGCCACGCCCACGATGCGGTCGCCGTTGACGGACACCGTGTAGGCCTGGTGCGTGAAGACGGAGGGCGCGGCCGCCGAGCCTCCCCCCTCGGCAGGCCCTGGCGGGCCGACAAAGCCCCAGGCGGGCAGGTCGTCGATGAAGAGCTCAAACCACCACCGCCGTGACACGGCCTTGTCAAAGGCCGCGGCGGCCTTGGCGTCCAGAGTGAGCGTGCAGACGGGCGACCGCGGTACGGGCGTCCGAAACTTGAGCGGTAGCTGGGAATCGACCAGGTCATTGCCCGTCAAAATCTCGCCCAGCCCCCCGAACCGTTTGGCTGGCTTGGTGCCGGCCGCCGCGTCGGGTCGGCAGTAGGGCAGGGTATGGTAGGAGAAGGTGAGGGTCGGGTTGTTGTAGGGCCCGATCTTGTTGAAGAAGACGGTGACGGGGTCGGCGGGGGCGTACTTGGGGAGAAAGAAATGGATGGGAGAGGAGGTTGAGGAGAAGGCGCGCGCGCTGAGAACTCTTGCTGCGCCTCGCTTCTATCCGTTCCCCTCTCTCTCTCTCTCTCTTTTTCTCTCTCTGTCTGTGGCTATGTCTCTGATGCGTGTACACAGCAGCTCACCTGGTGCGTCCTCATATCCGCGGCCACCAGGCCGGCCAGGCAGCAGGCCAAGAGCACTGCGGCGGTCGAGCGCATTGGAGAGAGAGAGTTTCTCTCTTGTTACTCCAGTCGCGCTGTGAGGCGCTGCAGATGCTGGGATTGCGGGGGGGGGGGGCGCTGATGGTGCGCTCGCACTGGCTGCACGTGCGATGTGTGCTGAGCCTGTGCCCTCCCCGCCGTGAGAGAGAGGGAGAGGCGCGCGGATGAAATGAATGAAAAAGGGCAGAGTGCTTTTGCTTGCGCTCCGGCGAACATGGCCTTCCACACCACCCTGACCGCCCTGGCATCCTTGGCCCCGCCGCCAGCTGCTCTCGCCGCGGTGACCTGTCCACCAGCACCAGTCCGGCGCCCACCCTCAGCGGCCGCGGCCGCGTCCCCTTTCTCCCTCACAAAGGAACGCCGCCGCCGCCCGCCTGCATGCCGGACCCTCCCCGACTCGGACGCCGCGGCGCCCGTGGACGGCCTGCCGCCCCTGCCCGGCGCGACGCCTACAGGCGCCATCATGCTGCCTGAGAAGGGGAGTGTGGACTTTGACATCTTCCCAGGTACAGAGAGGAGAGCAGAGCAACGAGAGGGGAAGCGGACAGGCGAGCGCGGGGCGCGCTCCAAACCTCATCAAAGCCATCCACCCCATCCAACACACACCACACCAGGCGAGTTCCCGCCCGGCACCCTCCTCACGGGCGCCCTCGCCCGTTACCGCGTCGACCGCCTGCTGGGGCGCGGGTCCAATGGGACGACCTACGAGGCGACGCCGCTGGCGTTGAATGGCGGAGGGGAGGGCGCCCCGCCCGGCGGCGGCGGCCCCACGCAGCCTCCCCTACCCCCTGTCGCCCTCAAGGCCGTCTCCCTGCGCGGAGCCGGAGGCTGGAAGCGCATCGAGCTCTTTGAGCGGGAAGCCGCCACGCTGGCGGCCCTGGACCACCCGGGCATCCCCGCGTACCGTGAGTTTTTCACGCTGGACACGCCTTCCGACCGGGCGTTTGTGCTCGTCCAGGGGCTGGTCGTGGGTGGGCGGACGTTGGCCGACCTGGTCGCCTCCGGCGCCCGGGGCTCGCCGGCCGACGTCGCGACCCTGGCCCGCCAGCTGCTGGGCGTGCTGGCGTACCTGGGCTCCCGGGCGCCGCCTGTGACGCACCGGGACGTGAAACCGGAAAACATCGTCCTCGAGGGCGGTGGCTGGGGCGGGCCCGCGCGCCTAGTGGATTTCGGTGGCGTCGCCGCGGCGGCGGCCGGCGCCGCCGAGCTCACCAGTGCGGGGTCCGCATCCTCCCCGTCCCCGTCCACCGCTCCCCTGGGGACGACCATCATCGGGACGTTCGGCTACATGGCGCCCGAACAGTTCAGGGGGCGGGCAGGCCCCGCCAGCGACGTGTACGCAGCGGGTGGCGTCCTCCTCCTCGCCCTGACGGGCCGCCCGCCCGCGTCCTTCCCCCAGGGGCGGGGCCTGAGGCTGGACTTGTCGGGGCTGGAGGACGCGGTGGGCGGGAGCGATGGGCGGGCGGGCGGCGGGGAGGTGATGGACGCCCTGCTGGACTTTGTGGAGGGCGCGCTGGAGCCGGAGCCCGAGGACCGGCCGTCGGCTGCGGCGGCGGGCGCCGCCCTGGCAGCCGCGATGGGTGAAGGGGGGCAGGCGCGGGGACGGTCTGGGGCGCGCGGCGGGTCTGCATTTCCGTCGGCGGCAGCAGGCACCACGGGCGGGCGGCGGCGGCGGGCGGGCGCCAGCCTGGCCAAGGCTGCGCCGACCACCCCCGCCCGCCGCCCATCCGCCACCACCGCCCCGCCCGGCGCCCGGTCCATCCTCTCCCGGTCCGGCCGCGCCCTGACCATTGACGTCCCGCCCGCCCCCATCCTGGCGGCGGAGCGGGCGGGGACGGCCGCGTTCGCCCTCATGTGGAACGGGACGATCGCCTTGTGGACGGTCTCCGCCCTGGCGGCCGGCTCCCTGCTCGCGGCCGCTTTTTCCTTGCCTTTTTGGGTGGCGGGCGTGTCGGTCGCCAAGGACGCGCTGTCGGGTGCGATGGCGAGGGAGCGCCTGGAGCTGGGCCCCCGGCGGTGGACGCTGCAGCGGGAGCGGGCGGCCGGCCCGCTCGGGCTGCGCCTGCGTGGTCAAAAAAGAGGGCAGCCCGCCCTGCCCGCGCCGGCCGGCTCGTTCTCTTCTGACGACGCCGACGCCAACGCGTCCGGCCGACTGGAGGACTGCCGGGGCGCCCGGGTCGCCATCACGTCCGTCGTCAACGGCGTGCCCCGCACCCGCCTGGAACTGATGGACGGCTTCAATGCGGTCGCCTTTGGGGAGGCGCTCTCCGCCGCGGAACAGCGGTGGCTGGCCCGGGTCATCAACGCCCACCTGGAGGAGGCGACGGGGGCCCCGCCGGACGTGCCGCCCGATGATGAGGCCCCGCCGCCCAGCGTGATCATCACAGGGCCGGGCGTGATGGGCCCGCCGGGGGGGATGGGCGGGTTGTACGGGCGTGGCCCGTTTGACGACAGCCCCTGGTGAGGGAAATCTTGTTAACAGGATAGGGGGCTTGCTTGCCCTCCGACATGTTACTGGGGGGGGGTCGTTGATTGCTTGCCGGACGCCGCTGCGCCGCCGTTTGAAGCCTCACCCAAGCACACAGCCGGGAGACAGAGGAGGTGGAAACAATTGTGAATACACAGGGTTTTTTTACATACCAGGCAGGCTCGCGCGCGCGCATATTTATATATCACATCTGGTCCGCCACCTTGGCCCGCCACACCTCATCCGCGTCAACCGCAAAGACGGCCGCCAACGCCTCCTTGGCTGCCGCCTGCTCCGCCGTCGCCCGGTGGACGTCCACGCCCGTCCCCGCGACCGACCCGTCCACCACGCACTCTGCGACCCACACCAGGGGCGCGGCGGGCGGGGGGCCGCCGCCGCGGAGCGCGGCGGCGGCCGCGGCCGCCGCCTCGACCGCCGCCTCGCCAGTGCCGCCGGAGATGCCGATGCGAGCGGACGCGCGGACGGGGTGCGAGGAGGAGTGGCCGTCCCACCCGCCGGCGCGGACCTGGCGGCCGCGGTACGCGATCCGGAGGTGGTCGGCCGCGGTCAGGATCAGCAGGGCCTTAGCGTTGAGCTCCAGCCCGACGCGGCGTGGGTCGAGCCCGGCGGCCTCGATGGCGGCCAGCGCCCACTGGGTCGCGTAGGACAGGCCGTACTCCTGGTATAGCGCACCGACCTGTGTGTGGGAGACACACAAAAGGGAGTGTGAGGTTTTTTGCGCACTGCGCGCACCGCGCGGAGACAAGAACAGTGTGAGGTTCTCCCAACCCACCCCCGTTCCCTTGCTCCACCATCCATCAAACTCACCAGCGCCTCAAACGCGTCCACCAACGCGCTCGCCCCGCCCACACCGCTCCACGTCGTCAGGTAGTTGCCGTCCCCCATGGCGTGCGCGTTGGCCGCGACGTACACGTCCAGGCGGAGGCGAGGGGAGGCGGCGACGGCGAGCAGGCTGCGCCCGCACACCAGGCCGCGCGCCGCGTTGGACAGGACGTGTTCGGACGCGCGGGGGAAGCGGGCCAGCGCCCACTCGCGCGCGCCCACCTCCAGGACGGCATCCCCCAAAAATTCCAGGCGCTCGAATTCGTAGGCGGCCCCGGGCGGGCGGGCCGCCACGGCGGCGATGCCGGCGAGCGTGGACAGGGCGGGGGCGCCGCTACCGGCGCCCTCCCCCTCATCACCCGGCGGCGGCGGCGGCGGCGGCGGCGGCGGCGAGGGCGCGGGGGCAGGGGGAGAGGAGGGAGAGGGAGCGCTCGACGCCAGGGAGTGGTGGGGCGCCGCCGGCCCCGCCGCCCGCCGCGACAGGATGGCCCGCGCGTCCAGGGAGGATGGCAGGGCGAGGGCCGCGAGGACGCGGCGCCGGGCGGGCGCCGACAGGCGGCGCCCCACCAGCGCTTCCAGGCGCCAGGTCGGCACGTCGCCCAGGGGAGCCCCCACCCGGCCGTCGGGGGGGAAGCCCAGGGCGGCCACGGCGCCGGGGCCGCCTTCCCCACGCGAGGCGGCCGCGCGCAGGGCGGCCAGGCGAGGGGAGGCGTGGAGGGTGGGGTGGGGCGGGCCGGCCGGGCCGGCGTGGCCCGCCAGGGCCCAGGCCGCACGCCTCAGGGGGAAGGGGGCGAGGGCCCGCCACAGGGCCCGCCAGAGGCGCGCGGCCGCGGCCACCCCCCAGGCCAGCCAGGGCGGGGTGAGGGCGCGGACGGTGGCGGAGGCGCGGGCCGTGGCGGCCGCGCCCCGCCACTTTGCGGCCGCCCGGGCGAGGATGTGGCCGGGCAGGCAGGGTTGTTGCGGGGGGGGGGGGGGGGGCGGGGCCGGGCCCGCGGGGGGGGGCGGCCCGGGGGGGCCCCGAGGGCGGGTGCGGGGTGTGCGGAGCACGCCGTTTTCCGGCGGCGGCAGACGCACCGCGCCGCGGACGCCGCCCGCCCCGCCCCCGCCC
>Ga0315291_10010734_pt1 | contig 11182 bp, 9 predicted proteins | sample YL17G12_20_MG_FD_203070 | JGI IMG/M metagenome (GOLD analysis project Ga0315291, IMG submission 203070) | Sediment microbial communities from Yellowstone Lake, YNP, Wyoming, USA - YL17G12_20 | ecosystem: Environmental > Aquatic > Freshwater > Lake > Sediment | place: USA: Wyoming | collected... | reverse complement strand
TCCAGCGCAGGCCCCCTGTCCTTAGATATCGCCATAATGTTGATGGTGGTCTCATAACCCTTATCGGCGAAGTGATTCACCAGATATATGGCCTTGTCTATCTCTTTAACATACGTGGCGACACGCATCATAGCCACCGGCGACTCGCTGGCCGGCTTCACATCGTCCGGGTTCACTCGGCCGACATCGACCATCGTCGCGATCTTGGTCTCGGACTCTATCCCGTCGATAGCGCGCTTGATAACATCATCCTCACAAAACTTCCAGAGGCCAAACTTTTCAGCGGAGAATAGCTCCTTGGAGTTTTTATAGCCTATCTCCATATAATCCACGCCGGCCTCTGAGACAGCCTTGTAGACCTCACGCACGAACCGCAAATCAAAATCATGATCATTGATCAGGCCGCCATCGCGTATCGTGCAATCAAGCACCTTTATCTTTTCTCTATACATGCCCCTGCTTCCTTCCGTCTCTCCTTAATCCATTTGCGATAGAAAAACGCAGCCCCGACTGCAAATAGAACCAATGCTGCTACATATAGCATAATAACCAGACGATCGTCAGACATCCTATTGATATACCGCACGCATACGAGCCCCTGAAGCAGCCCTGCGATAGTGAAAACCAACATCGATATCAAGAAAACAGTCGATACTTTCATCTTTGCGCAGCGATTTCTCATGAACATCACCACCTGCAAGGGAATGCGAATATGCCACTAAATAATAGCACAAGTATGTTACCCAGTGAATACTAATCACCAAACCACGGGCAAAAAATTGAGATCAAGTTCTATAGAACTGCTACGAAACTTCCCCCCGACGTTTGCAGTGCTAGCTGCCAGCGCCATATCATAGATTACGAGGCCTGTATGGCCCTGTATGGCCATACGCATAGGCAAATATGCAGTACGCCTTTCCGTATTGCCCCTATTTCTAACCTGTTGTATCATATACCAGTAATTCACCATGAGTCGTAACAGTCTATTCTTCATTGCAGTCCCGGGAGAGGCGCTTTATAAGAACTTCTCAAACAGTATAATCAGTAACTGTATCACCTATTGTTCAGAACTATCACAAAAGCAGATCAGATGTCAGCCGTAGGCAGGGCAAAGTATAAGGAGAAAAACATGACAGAGAAAAAAATGGGCATTAAACTGGCAGAGGAACTAGGACTGAGTGCTTCTGAGTATGAGAGGATAAAAACGATCCTGGGCAGGAATCCCAATTATACAGAATTGGGTATGTTCTCGGCTATGTGGTCCGAGCACTGTTCATATAAAAACTCGATTAAAGTATTGAGAAAGCTTCCCACCAAGGGCGAGAGCGTATTTCTCACTACCGGTGAAAACTCAGGCGGAGTATCAATTGACGACAATTATGCTGTGGTATTTAAGGTTGAGTCTCACAATCATCCCTCTGCTGTTGAACCTTATGAAGCCAGTGCCACAGGCGGCGGCGGATGCATACGAGACATCTTTACGGTTGGTGCTCGCCCTCTATTTCTTTTGAGTTCTTTACGATTCGGGATGTTAAGTGACAAGAGAACCAAGTTCCTCTTTAAGGAAATAGCCCGCGGTTTCACCGATTATGCCAATGCGGTTGACCTTCCCGCTATAGCAGGCGAGGTATATTTTGATTCATCATACCAGGGAAATCCCCTTGTAAACGCTATGGTAGTTGGGCTGCTGAAAAAGGAAAATATCATAAGAGCACGAGCGGCAGGCGTAGGCAATCTGGTTATTATAGCTGGCGGCCGTACCGGACGAGACGGTGTTTCAGGAGCAAGCTTCGCTTCGGCAGGCTTGGATGAAAGTGCTAAAGAAAAGAAAGGTGCCGTAGCCATTGGCGATCCCAAAATTGGCAAGAGAATACGTGAGGCATGCCTTGCACTCGCTGAAAAGAAATTAGTAGTGGGTATGCAGGATATGGGCGCAGCGGGCATTGTATGTTCAACCTCAGAGACCGCTTATAAGGCAGGTACTGGCATTGAGATAGATATCGCCCTTGTTCCACGTAAAGAAAAAAGAATGAATCCATATGAAATCATGCTTTCTGAATCCCAGGAAAGAATGCTACTCATTGTGACACCCAAGAACCTCGATGCAGTCAAAGCTGTATTTAAGAAGTGGAATGTTGAGTTCAGTGTGATTGGCAAAGTGACAAAAGACGGTGTATTAAGAGTAAAAGAGGATGGGAAGGTTGTAGCAGAGGTCCCAGCAGAAGCCTTGGCAAACGGACCCAAATACGAAAGAGAGTCAAAAGAGGCCGGGTATTTGAAAGAAACCAGAAAATTGTTCCTATCTGAAGTTAAGGAACCGAAGGACTACAATCAAACACTTTTAACCTTGCTCTCCTCACCAACTCTCGCTTCCAAAGAATGGATCGCTAAAAAGGTTGATCCAAAACTTACCTCATCCCTATGCATAAAAAGCGGCAATGATGCCGGTGTCTACTATTGTGAGCAAATAAACAAAGCTATTGCGGCAACAACCGATGGTAATGGACTCTATTGTTACCTTGATCCTTTTGTGGGAGCACAAATCGCCATAGTTGAAGCCGCACGAAATCTTGTCTGCTGCGGAGCGCGGCCACTGGCAGTAACAGATGGTTTGAATTTCGGCAATCCCTTTAATCCAGAGATCTACTGGCAATTCAAAAAGGTGGTAGAAGGCATCACCAAGGCCTGTAAGTACTTTGGGCTTCCCGTCATCAGCGGTAACGTAAGCTTCAATAATGAAAATCCGAAAGGGGCCGTGTATCCCACACCCGTCATCGGTATGGTGGGAGTCATCGATAATGTCAAGAACGTTACCAGTAACGATTTTAAGAAAGAAGGGGATGTAATTTTACTTATCGGCAAAAACAAGGAGGAAATCGGCGGGTCTCAGTATCTCAGCATCATACATGATCTCAAAAAAGGCGTGCCTCCGACACTAGATTTAAAAAGAGAAAAGAACGTGCAAGATTCTGCACTGGAAATAATAGGACAGCGTTTGGCATCCAGCGCACATGATTGCTCTGATGGAGGTTTAGCCATTGCTTTGGCAGAATGCTGTATCTTGGGGGGACACGGCGCCGTAATCACTGTCAAGGATAAGATAAGAACCGACGCCCTTCTTTTTGGTGAATCACAGTCCAGAATCGTTATTAGTACCGCACTTAAAAACCAAGAAAAGATCAAAACTATATGTAAGAAATACAATGCGTCTTGCACTGTTATTGGAGAGGTCAAGGGAGATTCTCTAATTGTAAATAACTCGATTAAAGTTAAGGTTGCCAGACTCCAGGACGTCCATAGTCAAGCAATTCCTAGGGCAGTCCAATCATCATAACGAAAGACTATACAGGCTTATTTCTATGTCCCTCTATAGTATATATACTAGCGAAATAGCTAAAACAGACTGCAACCCTCTTGACAGTTTCATCTATACGTGCTAGTCTCTTGTCAAATTCAAATAGGAGGTAGAGATGCAGGCTTATTGTATGAAGTGTCGGAAAAAAGTAGAGATTAGCAATCCCAGACAAATCAAAATGAAGAACGGCCGGCCGGCAACACAGGGTACTTGCGGACGCTGCCACACAAAAGTATTTCGCATCGGTAAGTAATTTCTAATCCATTAACCAACAGCTTTATCAAGTAACAAAGCGCCATAACCTATGATGGGTGTGGCGTTTTGTTTTTTTAATTGACAGAAAAGGGCGGCCTGGCGTAACCAGGCCGCCCTTTAATTTACCTGCTACAGTCTAAAAAAACATCGACCATGCCTGCATAAACATTGTGCCCTATTTTACGATCGACCCTAGCCGATCACCTCCGCCTTGCGCAGCTCCGCGATCTTGGCGTCATCGTAACCGAGCTCACGCATTATCTCATCGGTGTGCTGCCCGAAGTGCGTGCTCCAATTTCTCACCTTCATCGGAGAATCCGAGAGCTTGTGCATGGAGCCGACCTGCTTTACCTTGCCATGCACCGGATGATCGCTCTCGATGATCATCTTGCGGGCTACCAGGTGCGGGTCTTTCTCCAGTTCATCGATATCGTAAACGGGCGCGGCGCACGTGTCCTTCTGCTTCAGAATCGCCATCCACTCATCACGAGTCTTGGTCAAAAACTTCTTGCGGAAGGCCTCGAATATCTCCTTGCGCTTTTCCCCCTCATCGAACTCATACGGGATATATTCCTCGCAGCCGAGCAGCTGACAGAGGTTGCCGAAGAACCACGGCTCAAGCGCCCCGATGCTGATATACTTGCCATCCTTCGTCTCGTACACATTGTACCAGGGGAAATGTCCAGTGAACATCGTATCACCGCGCTTTGGCACGCTCGTATGAGTAAATACATATGGATTAATCTGCATCGCCGTCATTTCTACGACGGCATCGGTCATGGACATATCGATATACTGTCCCTTGCCGGTCTTCCCTCTGGAAACAAGTGCCGCCAGTATGCCGACCGCCGCCGACATGCCGCCGGTGAAATCCGCGATAACCGTGCCGGGGAGAGTCGGTTTGCCACCCGCCTGCCCGGTGAGCCCCAGCAGACCGCTATATGCGATATAGTTGATATCGTGTCCCACCATATCGCGATAGGGCCCATCCTGCCCGTAGCCGGACAGAGAGGCGTAAACGATCTTAGGATTAATCTTCTTTAATGTGTCGTAGTCGACGCCCAGCCGCTTCACCACCCCAGGTCTGAAACCTTCCATCACTACGTCGGCGGACTTAGCCAAGTCTCTGAACACCTGTTTGCCGGCATCCGACTTGAGGTTCAGCCCCATATTACGGCAGTTGCGCAATCCCGGGCGGGATGAATCAAAGAGCATCATGACAGGCCCGCCCCGTTTCGCCGGATTGGCGTCGAAAACCTTGATTATATCGGCGCCCAGATCGCCCAGCATAAAGGAGCAGAAAGGGCCCGGGCCAAGCCATGCCAGATCGAGTACCTTTATTCCATCAAGCGCTTGCGGCGACATTAGACTTCCTTCCTAAATAATATGTAAGAACCGCTCTATTTCTTGGAGATTTTCGAGTTCTTTATTAACTCATCCAAATCCAGGGGATCGCCTTTTGACTTATCGCGCACCAGGCTGATAGCTCCAATAGAACACACGTCCTCGCATACACCACACCCCATACACTTTGCCACATTGATTTCAGCCACCTGATCCCCCAGAGTAAGCGCACCAAACCGGCAACTGCCATCGCAGCTGCCACACCCGTTACAATCATCGCTTACTTTAGCAACATAACCTGACGATGCGAGTATGGGAATCATCCCCCCCAGCATATTCCACATCTTTACGCCAAGGCAGCAGCAATCGCAACAGTTGCAAATTGCAAAAAATCTGTTACCTACATCCTTCTTGAAATACGCACAATGCACATCACCACGTTTATGAGCCGCCTCGATCACTGCGACCGCCTCTTCCTGCGTACATTTGCGGCATAGTGGATTTTTCTCAGCTATGAATGAAGCATATGGATCTCCGATGAAAAGACAAACCTCCTGAGGCGGGGGAAGGCACGGTTTTGGTGATGCAGCCCGGCAGGCGCATGTTCCTACCGCTATCGATCCGGGGTTATCTAATATAATATCCCTGGCAATTTTGAATGGAATCACCGCCTCGGGCGGGCATACTTTAACAGGCTCTTTCTGAGTAACCAGCTTAATCGCGTCCTCAATCTTCACAACCTTCCCATGATAAAAGCTGGTATCCAAAGTCCCTGCTAATTCTGCTATACGCTGAACCCCGGATTCAAGCATTTCATCTATCCCAGCCTCCGGTAACTCTGTACGCTCTTTCGGCGTCTGTCCAGCTGCTTTCAGAGCATGATAAAGAAAATGGTCGATGTATTTAAGGTAGACATAAGCTGAAAAGAAGTCGCTTTTGTTCTCCATAGGGTAAGAATTGTAGAGGGCCTTTGTCACTTCATCCATATTTCCCCCTTTTCACAAAGATAACGGGGTGATTTCTCTCCCCGTTATCCAGTTTACATTATTTTCTTCAATTTTCCAACGGCTGTTCACCGGTGCTTTTTTTTCTGCGCTTTTCGCCATTCAACATACTGGCGACAACCTTCCTCAATGGATATCTTTGGTTGCCACCCCAGTTCCTTCCTTGCTTTAGAGCTATCTATGTACATGCCATCCCTGACAAATTTAATATCGGAACGCGTAAGAAACGGGGCGTCCTCGGATCTCATCAACCTGCCCCACATTTCTATGACTGCAGCCGATGCATATACGATACCAAGGGGAATGGCAATTTTGAATTCGGATTTCCCCGCAGCCTTAGCCATTGCATTAATAAAGTCACGGAAGGTTACTACGCCTTCCGGCGATACATTGTATATCTGTCCCGCAGCCTTCTCATTTGTCGCCGCCAAAATGACACAATCGGCTACATCATGCACGTGTACCAGTGCCGTCTTAGCCATGGCATTGCCCGGCAACACAGGGAACATCTTTACGTAGCGGTATATCCGATCGGTGAGAAGCCTGCAGCGAGGACCATAAAGCATGCCAGGCCTGACCACCGTAGTGCATATCTTGCCCTGCTTATGGTAATCGAGAACAATCTGCTCGGCCTTCGCTTTAGCATGGTCATAATATGCCTCACGCGTAAGCTCTACATCTATGTAAGGAGCAGTTTCATCAGCAGGTTTATCCCCTAATACAGCCTTTCCCATAACGGTAACCGAACTAACGTAAACAAACTTCTTGACCCCGGCTGCGATACTCGCGTTAAGTATATTCTCGGTGCCTTCAACTATGCAGGACTCAAAATCCCTCCACGCTCCCCAACCCGGCAACACCCTGGCTGCAGCGTGAATTACCATATCCATGCCCTTAGTAGCAGCTACAAGGCTATCATAATCCACCATATCACCGTAAACGATCTCAGCCCCTGTCGTCTTCAAATGCTCTATGTCCGACGTTTTACGCACAAGAGCGCGAACGGTATGCCCTTGCTGAACCATTCGCTCTACAAGATGTCCGCCAAGTAACCCCGAGCCCCCTGTTATAAGCACTTTCGTAACGCCCTCCTACATTATTTTACTATTCTTATAAAATATGTGGCTACATTATTTATTTGTATAGTTTGCTGGCCAGGTCATTCATTCCCAATTTGCTCAATGTCTCCTTGGTTGGACGGCCATCAGCACCAAGCCCCCTCACTGGATAATATTCTTTCAACATCAGATCAAGGTTAGGAGCTATGCCAGCAGCTCCACCGTCTTTATTAGGTGTCAATATTTGTTTAGGTAGACGATCATCCTTTGCTGTGATACCCATTAAGTTACTCAAGCCACGTTTCATATGCCAGATTCTCTCCCCACACTCTTCCAGTTCTTTAAATGTGTAATCGAAACCTGTGGCAGCATTCAGCATCCCGCTTATTCTTTCCCCGTTCAGAGTCTCTACTACCATATAGCATATAGCCATCGAATTGTATATTGATCCTAGATCCTGTCCGTGCTTTACCACTACTGCTGCACCTTCATTCTGCTTTACATTGATACCCATGTTTATTCCAATATCCGGCCATGCAAAAATCCCGGTGCCGATACTATAAGAAGGATCGCTGGTATGGCAGGCACCACGAGAACCCGTAGCATACGCAAGGCCAAGTAAGAAATTAGCCCTTGGATCATGCATGGGAACCTCCATACCCTTAACCTCTACTGCGTAATTTGACGCACCCTTGCCGATCTTTTCTGCAGCTCGCTTGGAGCCTTCAGCCAATATATTACCGAAGCCTTCACGCTTAGCTATCTTCTCTATCATTTTTATAACTGTAGCATGATCGCCCCATTTTAACTCGATGCCGTCCATATCTTTAGCGGTGAGAATACCCTGTTCAAAACAGTCCATCGCCATGGCAATAGTCGCGCCGCAGGATATGACATCCATACCATGCATATTGCAGAGATCATTCATCTTTATTACTGCAGCCATATCGCCGATCATCAAGAGGCTACCAAATGTGGCTGCCCCCTCATACTCAGGCCCTTCCCCTTCCATACCTTTATATGGACCCTCAGGGATATTTACATGCCGTTTACAGCCAACCATACAGCCATGGCACGAAGCATTGCCAAGATAGAACGGCGGTCCGCTTAGCTTGCTGCCGTCTATCTGTGATGCAACAGCCATATTATCGCCAACAGTCCAGTTCTTAGCCGGCAAGTCTCCCGTCATTGCACTGAAGCCAAGTGCCGCGTTAGTCCCCTGCGCACCGAGCACCTGACAAATAATGCTCTCCTTGGCCTTATCGAGAGCAGCTTTGCGTAATTCATTAAATTTTTCCTGGTCTGCCATAGGTATCTTGCCGCTGCCGCGTACAACTATGGCCTTGAGCTTCTTGGAGCCCATTACCGCACCCATGCCGCACCTTCCAGCGAAGTCCCTCTTGTCGTTGCAGATACAAGCGAACCTTACCAGCTTCTCTCCGGCTACTCCTATAGAGAGAACCTTAACCTGTTTCTTACCCTCATGTCTTTCATGTAAAATATCCGTAATTTCCTGCGTATTCTTGCCCCACAGGTTTGAGGCATCTTTAATCTCCGCTTTATTATCCTCAACTACCAAATAAACCGGTTTATTTGATGCGCCACTAACAATGATGCCATCCCATCCAGCCTGTCTGAGCTCAGTAGCAAAATTGCCTCCACATGAGCTCTCACCGAACATATTTGTAAGAGGCGACTTGGCACAGACTGAAAATCGAGCTCCGCCCGGCACACTCAGTCCGCTTGTTGGGCCTGTTAATATAAAAAGAGTATTTTGGGGAGATAATGGATCGACTTTCGGATCTACGCGGTCGAACATCAGTTTCGCACCTAACCCGCTGCCGCCGATGAATTTACGAATAATGTCTTTACTAACTGTGGAATTTGAAACAGAACCTTTACTGAGATCGATTTCCAGCATTTTACCCTCAAAACCTGCCATAAGACGCTCCTTTCATTCAACTGAAATAATAGGTGCAATAAGCCTTGCTTGGATTCTGATATATGCCCTGCCAAAAAGGAAATATATCTCTATTTCAAGTTGATGTCAAGCAAAATATCTATATGTAGTAAACTATTCACAAATAATCATTGATTTCATTAAATATTACTTTATCAAATATAAATCATCGTCATACCAGTATTAAGTAATTCTACGAACAAAATACAGTATCATCTTAATAATATGGATAATTACTTTCCACCTCAAAAATACGGTTGCAATAATGAATTACCTATTGACTTTAGGATAGGAAATGTGGTAAAAATGCTTTCTACGGCCAATAATTTGGAGCATCGATATCATAGTTTGTAATCTATTTCAGCGGATTAAAATAAGGCTTGATTTTTCGGATGAGATGTGATATTTTTTGTCGCAGTGTGTCGCAAAGTGGGCGAATTTAAGTAGAATTAAAGGGAGGTACTATGGTAAAGTTTTTCACCCAGGAGATGTGTGACCTGACTGAGAAGATGTTTAAAGAGCCCCAGATTCAGACCAAGCTTAAAAGTGTAACCCTAAAATTCATCCTCCTGGTAACCGATTGCCCTGGGGGAGAAGACCGTGAAATGAAGATAGGTTTTGAGAATGGGAAAATGATAGAAAATAAACTCACCGTTAAACCAGCCCCCAGCGAATTAAGGACAGCCCCACTAGACAAGAAATACGCTGCAAAAGTAGCTGGACCGTATGAAGTAATGGTTCAGGTCTCAACTAAGAAACTCCCCATGCTTGCAGCTCTTGGCTCCATGCGCATCGAAGGTGATATGACAGCATTGATATCCAACATGACAGGAATGACCACCCTTCTGGACATTCAAGGCAGCTTGCCCGGTCTCGAATTCTAAAATATATTAAACGGAGGGTTTCATGACCACAGATTCACGTTTTGATATCATCATTGTTGGTGGTGGACCCAACGGCGCAGCGCTGGCAGCCTACCTCTCCAAATGCGGACTGAAGGTCTGTGTGCTGGAGGAAAGATACGAGGCGGGCGGCTCATGCGAAACAGCAGAGCCCAAAGCTGGTATCAGGATTTTCCCTCATGCCATGCTCATGTACGCGGCACCAGCTCCAGGATTTGAGCAGCTTGAGCTGTGGAAGTACGGCTTCCGTATGAGCTGGAACCCGCAGGACGTGATCGCACATGCTACAAACGGATTGTCATGCACCGATGGCGTAGCGGGCCTCAGCCCAAAGGACATGGCAGGCTATATGAAGATCAGCGGCCTGGTAGGCAATCCCCCCTTCGCCAGAGAGCTGATGCGAGCCACCAACTGGTGCCCACCACACCCCGATTACATCGAAATAAACGAAAATACTATCCCCTATATGCAAGTATATAAGAAATACGTCCCAGAAGTGTGGTCACCTGAAGTTCTAGATATGACCCTCTTTGATTTCATGGACGAGTGGTTTGAGACAGAACCTTGGAAATGTACTGTGGCTGCAGCAGCCTGGTGGTCCGGAGCCGCAGCCCACTGGGAGGGCGTGGCTATACCAGCGTTCATTAATGTTATGCAGCTATTTACCGCTGCATTAAGCATACCTCGTGGTGGTATGCACGGCTATTTCCATGCCATCTTCCGCGCCGCCATCGCCCACGGAACCACCTTCAAGTCAGCCTGCCCCGTTGAGGAGATCATCGTACAAAACGGACGGGCTGTAGGTGTACGCCTGCGCGATGACGCCGCAACCAGGGAGAAAACCCTCTGGGCCGATAAAGCGGTCATCTCCGCCTGCGATGTCAAGCAGACCTTCAATAAGCTTATCGGACCAAGGCACCTGGATAAAGGATTTCTGCAGAAGATCAACGATATCAGTGTGAAAGGCGGCACCCTCTGGGTATCACAATTCCTTCTCAAGAAACCACTCTCGTGGAAACCAAAGTGGAAGCAAATAGGCCAAGGCCAAGAGGAGGTCCCATACGGCAGCGCATACCCGATGGACTCCCGCGATATATATTACGAGAACGTCTCAGACGTCGATGCATTCAAGGGAAACCCGAGCGTGCCGGCAGAACGCTACCTGTGGTTCCTCACCCCGAGCCAAGCCTTCGACCCGACAGACCAGCAATATACCGGCAACTATGCAAAGGGCGCCCTCACCGCGGCATTCGAGGCAGGAGCGACACCTCCTGAGTATAACGTTGATGCCCCGGATGCCGCTG
>Ga0315291_10010727_pt1 | contig 11185 bp, 9 predicted proteins | sample YL17G12_20_MG_FD_203070 | JGI IMG/M metagenome (GOLD analysis project Ga0315291, IMG submission 203070) | Sediment microbial communities from Yellowstone Lake, YNP, Wyoming, USA - YL17G12_20 | ecosystem: Environmental > Aquatic > Freshwater > Lake > Sediment | place: USA: Wyoming | collected... | reverse complement strand
AGGCAGCCAGATACCTGGGTGTGTCGCTTGACGAGGTGATGGAGAGCGAAGACAGCTTTGACCTGGGCAACGGAGGCAAAGGCCGCATTGCCGCATGCTTCCAGGAGTCCATGGCAACCCTGGGCATCCCCGCCATCGGATACGGTCTGCGGTACGACTACGCTGCCTATCGTCAAGAGATCCGCAACGGGCAACAAATCGAGAAGCCCTACGATTGGCTGCACAAGGGGCACCCGTGGGAGATCATCAGACCCGAGTACTCCTGCGACATAGGGTTTGGCGGCACTTCGGAGCCCGTCGACTGGAATCCCATCGCCCGGTCGTGGAAGCCCTCCGACAAGGTCGTTGCGGTGCCCTACGACGTGCCCATTGCCGGGTACCGCAACGACACTGTCAATACGCTGCGTCTGTGGTCGGCTCGCGCCTCCGAGGAGTTCGCCCCCGAATATCTGCACCACAACGACTACGTGCGGGCGTGCGAAGAGAAATCAAACTCGGGCATGCTCACCAAAGTGCTCTTTCCCGAAGAGACCGTCTTGCGAGCCACCGAAATGCGCCTGAAGCAGCAGTACTTCTTCGTGAGCGCTTCACTGCAAGACATCATGCGCAGGTACAAGGCAGACAACGCAACCATCGACGATTTTGACAAAAAGGTCGTGATCCATATCAACGGCAGCCGCTGTTCGCTGGCCATTGCCGAACTCATGCGGATCTTGGTGGATGTGGAGCGGGTGCCCTGGGAGAGAGCCTGGCAGATCACGCAGAACGTGTTTGCCTACACCAGCTATGCAGTCACCAGAGACGACATGGAAACCTGGCCGGTATACATGATAGCGCAGCTCTTCCCGCGTCACATGGAGACCATTTTCGATATCAACCAGCGGCACCTCGACGATGTGCGCACCAACCACAAAGACATGGACAGTGTGGTGCCGGAGCTCTCGCTGGTCGAGGAAGGCGAAGTCAAGCGGTTCCGCATGGGCCATCTCGCCGCTGTGGGTGCGTCCCGTGTCAATGGTGTTTCGCGAGCCCACAGTGAGGTGCTGCGGGGTCGATTCTTCAAGGACTTGGCCGCTCTCAACCCGAAGAAGTTCGGCAGCGTCACGGCCGGGGTTGCGCATCGCCGATGGCTTCTGTGTGCCAATCCTGCGCTCGCCGATCTGATCACCGACGCCATTGGCGAAGGCTGGATTCGCGACGCAGGGGATCTGTCGCAGCTTGAGCCCATGGTTGACGACGCTGCCTTCCTTGGCGTGCTCTCGCAGGTGAAGCAGTCGGCCAAAGAGTCTTTTTCGCGGGCCGTGAAGCTGCACTGCGGCATCGCCATCGACCCTGAATCGGTGTTCGATGTACAGAGCAAGAAGATTCATCCGTACAAGCGACAACTGCTGCATGTGCTCAACATCCTCTCGCGGTATCAGCGCATCAAGGCCGGCGAGACCCTGGGCCAACGCCGCACGCACATCTTTGCCGGCAAGGCCAATCCGTCCGACCGGCTTGCCAAGCAGATTGTGCATCTTGTCAATGTGATTGCAGATCTGGTCAATGGCGATGCGCAGGTGTCGCCGCACATGAAAGTCGTCTTCATTCCCGAGTATGGCACCGCCTGGGCAGAGCGGCTTGTGCCTGCTGCCGATCTTTCCGAGCAGATCGCCACGCCCACTCTCGAAGCAAGCGGCACCAGCAACATGAAGTTTGCGTTCAATGGCGCGATCACCATTGCCAGTCAGAGCGGCTCGAATCTGGAGATGCTCGAGCACGTTGGCGCCGAGAACATGATCATGTTCGGACGGCAAGGCTCGGATCTCCCCGCGCGCACCGAATACAAGCCCTGGCAGCTCATCAACCAGACCCCGAAGCTGGCTGCGGTTGTCGATCTGCTGGAGAAGCACGTGCGGTCGCTGCCAAATGGCTCGGCTCTCTTTCCTCTTCTGGCAACAATCCGCGATTCCGATGAGTACTATGTGCTCATCGACTTCCAAGACTACCTGGACAAGCAAGAGCGCGCAGACAAGCTCTACTCAGACAAAAACGCCTGGGCACGCGCCTGTCTTCTCAACATCGCACGCATCGGTTGGTTCTCCAGCGACCGCGCAATCCGGGAATACGCAACCACCATGTGGAAGGTCGGCAGGTGACACCCAAGGGCATCAAGCTTACCGGCATCACGGTCGTTCCCGGGCGCGGATGCGGCAAAGCCTTCTTTGTGGGCAGAGCGGTTCAGCAAACTTCCACGGTCTCCATATCCCGACAGGATGTGGGTGACCAGATCATGCGGTTCAACGAAATTCGCGAGAAGGCGAAGGAAGAATACCGCCGCTACGTCAACGACCCCGAAACCGCCACCACGATTGACACGTCGATACTCAACATCTACGAACACATCCTCGACGATCCGGCCTTTCTGGGGCAAGTGGTTGAGACCATCACCACCAAATTGTACGACCTGGAAACGGCGATACGCCTGGTCTCAAGCGACTTCATCAAGAGATTCAGCTCGGCCGACACGTCCTACTTCCGTGAGCGCGGAAGCGATATGGTTGAGGTGTGCGAGAAGCTGATCTCCTACATCCACCTCGACGATGGTCGTCCGCACACGTTTCTGGAGCCGGTCGTGCTCATCGTGTCGCGCATGTTCACCCCATCCGACATTCTCTGCTACGATCGTGCCAAGATCGAAGCGGTGGTGACAACCAGCGGTGGAAAGACGTCGCACGCAGCCATTCTGGCGCGCTCCTTCTCTATTCCCGTGGTGTCGGGCATCCGTAACCTGGGCAAGCAGGTGCACCCCGGCGACATTGTGTGCGTGGATGCGAACAAAGGCGAGGTCTTTGTTCGTCCGAGTGCGGCCCTCGTCGCGCGGTATGCGAAGGATCCGCTTGCCGAGCAGGCGTTCTCCGAACTCAAAGAGAAGTGGCAGCGTCCGGTGTACAGCCGCGACGGTATTCACATTGAGGTGCTGGCCAATGTGTCGCTGCCAGATGAGGCCGACCTTGCCAATGAGTTCGGGGCAGATGGCGTGGGACTGGTGCGCAGCGAGTACCTGTTGGCCAACCGGAGAAATTTTCCGGCCGAAGACGTGCAGATCGAATACTACCGCTCTATTCTCGAGAAGATGGACAAGAAGCACACGGTAATTCGACTCATGGACATTGGCGGCGATAAAACCCCCGACTTCTTCGATATGCCTGCCGAGTACAATCCGTTCATGGGGTGGCGCGCGATTCGCATCTTCCTGGAGCGGCGCGATCTCTTTGAGGCCCAGCTCACGGCCATCATGCAAGCGGGCCGCAAGCACTCCTACTCCATCATGATTCCCATGGTCACCACCATTGGTGAGTGGATGGAGGCACGCAGTTTCATTGCCGAAATCGCGCACAAGATGAACGTGAAGATGCCCAAGTGCGGCGTGCTGCTCGAAGTCCCATTGGCAATTCTGGAAATCGAGAGTTTCATGAAAGAGGTCGACTTCGCCTCCATCGGCACCAACGACCTCATCCAGTACCTGAGCGCAGCCGACCGCAACAACGCCAAAGTCAACTACCTGTACGACCCGGTTGAGCCTGCATTTCTCAAGATCATCCGCAATGCCATCAAGGTATCCAACGATCAGGGCAAGCCATTGTCAATCTGTGGAGAGATGGCCGGAAACCCCTTGCACACAGTGATGCTGTTGGGGTTGGGGCTGCGGCGTTTCAGCGTGATTCCCCGCAACATACCGATCCTCAAGGAACTCATTTCGCGCGTGAGTGTTGCCGAGGCATCGGAGAGCGTGTCGCACATCGACTCCATCCGCACCACCGAGGGCATGCACGAGTGGCTGCGCAACCTCAATACCCGTATGGTGGGCGATGTGCTCGCGCGGTTGCCTGTGACGACTGATGTCTGATGCTTCGCTGGAGGCGAACCCATGACGTGGAACGAGATTCGCGCAAGACACGCCGATCAGTGGCTGGTTGTGGAAGCCATGGACTTGACCACGGGACTGGATGGCAGGTGTCTCATCAACGACATGTCACTGGTTGAGTTGTGCGACAGCGGCGCCGCCGCGTTCGCCGCCTACAGAAGGCATCATTCGAAGAACCCCGACAGGGCGTTCTTCTTCCTTCACACAAGCCGCCCCGAACTGGACATCACGGAAGAACGTTGGCTGGGTGTCAGGATCCCCCTTGCGGCTTGAATTCAAGCACAACCTGCCTTTCGTAGAACTGACAGCTGTGCAGAACGGTCGTGCCGTCAGGTTCTCTTCTGTCCTGATTGACACAGGATCAGCATCGACGATTCTGTCGATCGATGAGCTCACCAAAATCGGGGTAGCTCCGGCGCCAAACGACATCATCCACCGAATCCGGGGTGTCGGAGGGGTCGAAGCGGTGTTTCGAAGGAGGATCGACTTGATCGAGCTGGCGGAGATCTCGGTCAGAGACTTCGCCATCGAGGTCGGTGCTTTGGACTACGGGTTCGATATCCAAGGGATCATTGGCACGGACTTTCTGGTGAGGACCCGCGCAGTCATCGATCTCTCCGCACGCGAAGTCAGATTCCCGGGGTAGTACAAGTTACCATCTCCCGCAAGTTCACCGCACCACCACCATCGCCCGCACCAGAAACAACACACTGAACTCCGCATTCCTGTGCACGTACTCCGCCATATGCCCGCCCGGCCGCTCGGAGTAGTCGTGCTCGATGCCTGCCTGGGTGAGCAGCGCATGGGCTTTGCGGTTGCCGTTGAGAGCAAAGTCTTCGGTGCCGCAGTCGAGGCTGATGCGACAGTTGGTGCGCACGAGTGTGGGGATCATGTTGACAAAAGAGCTGGCCTCCCACACCACCCGGTTGCGCTCGTAATCTCCCAGTACTCGGGCGATATCCCACTCGCGGGGGAACTCGGTGAGATCCATGATGCCCGAGATGCTGGCCGCCGCGCAGAAGAGCCCGGGGTTGCGCGCGATGAGCGTGAGCGCGCCGTGGCCTCCCATGCTGGAACCCATCAGTGCCCTGCCCTTTGCGTCTGCGATAGTGCGACACGTGGTGTCAACGAATCCGACAACTTCCGTCACGATGTACGTCTCGAACTTGGAGGCGGGCGCCGCCGGACTGTTCAGGTACCACGAGTTGGTGTTGCCGTCGGGACAGACGAAGAGCACCTGATACTTGTCGGCATACTCAGCGAGTGGAGCAACCCTGGGCCAGATTGCGTAGTTGCCGCTCCAGCCATGCAACACGTACACCACCGGATAGCGCTTGCCCGATGCCTTGTACGAGTCGGGGAAGACGAAGGTGGCGCGGAAGCTGCGCTTCATCGCCTTGCTGGGCACGTTCACGACCTCGGTGACGCCCGCATGCGCGGCCACCAGCGCGATTAGAACGTAGAGAGCAATCAGCGAGGTGCGCAGTGATGCCATGTCAGACACGCTCCAGGCCCACAAGCCGCAGAAATTCGTTGCGCGTGTTCATCTCGGTGCGGAAACTGCCGAGCATGGCCGAGGTGATCATTTTCGAGTTCTGCTTCTGCACCCCGCGCATCATCATACACAGGTGCTGCGCCTCCACCACCACGCCCACCCCCTCGGCAGCGATGGGTTCCATGAGGCTCGACGCGATCTCCTGTGTCAATCGCTCCTGCAACTGTAGCCGTCGCGAGAAACAGTCGACGAGTCGCGCCAGCTTGCTCACGCCGTACACTTTACGTTGCGCGATGTAGCCGATGTGACATTTGCCGAAGAACGGCAACATGTGGTGCTCGCACATGCTGTAGAAATCGATGTCGCGCACGATGATCATGTGATTGCAGTCTTCGTGGAAGATCGCGTTGCGCAGTATCGCCTTCGGGTCTTTCTTGTAGCCTTCCATGAGATGCTCGTACGACTTGCGCACGCGCTCCGGCGTTTTGACAAGCCCCTCGCGAGTGGGGTCTTCGCCGATTTCGGTGAGGATTTTGCGGACGGCGTCTTCCATGTGCAGGCGGCTCCCTCGGAGGATGAGTGTTCGGCTCGGTTCTACCCGTCCCGGAAAAATACACACCGCTGACCTCGGGACATTGGAGACGCAAGGGCATTCAGGTCTGGTTGGCCAAGCCGGGTGGCGCGTCGTGGCGCATCGTAGGATCGGTGCACCCGGCGCGCGACACCCGCAGGCATTCGTGCAGGGTTGGGCCGGGAGACCGTAGACTCGAATGCCCACCGTCAAGTGATGTCCCGGCCTCCACGAATTCGAGGATCCCAGAATGCACCACTGCCCGTGGGTGTCGCGCACCGGGTGGAAGTTGTCTGGCGCCGCCGTATGACGCGCCACCCGGCATGGCTATCCAAACGGGTCTGATCTTGCTTTTGCACCACGGGCGTTTTGTAGTTTCAATGGACGGCGATTTGCGCTGATCACTGTCTTGAGGAATCCCGTATCGTGCACAAAAAGAACAAATCGAACCGCAGCTTCGTCATGGCCGGGCTCTTCCTGGTTGCCCTGGTGATCGTGGTTGTTGTGTCGGTGCAGGTCTCTCAAACGGGCGACCGCAGCAGCTTTGGCGATATGCTGCGACAGAAGATGGACGGCATCGGGTTGCAGCTTGACGATGCGGGCATCAGGGCTGCGCAGAAGGATGTGGCCGGGTTCTGGGAGTCGGTGACGCCTGCGAGCGACAGCACGCGCATCCGCGTCAACGACCGGCTTGAGCTCAAAGACAATGGCATCATCTGGCGTGTGGTGCGGTACTCAGTGCTGCTGCCATCGGGAGACACCGCCCGCTTCACGCACGTGCTGAGCTGCTACATCCGGCCGTGGGGCTCAATGCGTGGCGACAGCGGACGTGTATCGTGCGACTCGCGCATCATCGGTCAAGTCATGATCCACGATGGCGACACCTGCTACGGCACCACGCAGGAAGACTATGTGTGGAAGGTGCAGCGCATGGATGACACGCTGGTATTCGAGGGCATACGGTATGCTCCGTATCGTGGGGCATCCCTTGACACGTTCTTCCCGCCTCGCCTCATTGGTACCGAGATCGCGCGTGAGTACTCGGTGGGCAATGGTTTTGTGGCCTTGGCAAAGGGCACCCAGCGCAAACGTGTGAGTATTGTGGACGACGTGCATCTCGGCGAATGCCCGCCGGGTACCGGAGTGGGCCAGTTTGTGCGCGACAAGTTGGTGGCTGACGCTCGGGCACGCACGGCGCCCGCCTCACAGGCTGAGCTGGGCCGCATTGCGCGGTGGTACTACGCGCCGCTACTCAGGACTGATGCCCTGCGCAATTTCGGGGAGGCTGGCTCTCGCATCGGCGACACGGTGTGGGCGCACTTCACTGTGCGTACCGACGGCACCGTGAGCAACGCCCGCGTTCGCAGCGGAACAGTGGCGCTGGCCAAGCTGGAGGCGGCGGTTGCCTCCGAGATTGCTGCGTGGAAATTCCCATTTCCCGCAGAGCCCGCCAGTGTCGTATGTCCGGTAGTGTTTCCGGCGGTTCGGTGATGAGCACAGCATTCGGGTGGTTTGGTGCGATTTTGCTGGACAGGCGCCTCTCAATTAGTTAGATTACATCAGTGCCCGGGAATGGCTGCGGGGTCAGTCGCGGGATCACCGTGGAGTTCTTGGCGCGGCACACTTCGACAGTGCTCAGTGCAGGTAGCCGACAACCCAACCAGCAACAACGGTACACGCGGCGGCATTGCTGGAAGTGGCAAGCAGTCAGAACTCAGCGGTCAGCAAGCACCGACATGTCCTTGATACGCCTTGCACACTGTCCGAAATCTGCGCAGGAAAACAACAAATTGCCCGCAAGTAGTACATATTCAAAGGTACGCGTGATGGCCGCATCAGAACTCGAGCAGTATCGTGAGCATGTGAAGCAACGTCTCTCGCACATCACCGAGATTCTGGCTGGAATTTCGGCCGACGACTTCACCAGCCGGATCGACTTCAGCAATCTCCCCAAAGACGAATTCCTCAATGTTTTCCGTGGACTCGACCTTCTCATGGACGATCTGGTGGAGGCTCGAAAAGACCTGGAGGCGCAAGGCCAGGTGGCCGGCGCACGGGCCGAAATCTGGACGATCGCGATCGACAAGGCTCTCCCCGAAGACCAGTTCGTCAATGGTCTTTTCGCAATTGTCGGTCCGCTCCTGCATGTCTCCCGCGCAAGTCTCTTCGTTTTTGACTCTGTTGCCAACGTTGCGCGGTGTACGCATCAGTGGTGTGCTCCCGGCCTGTCCAACACGCTTGGGCTGGTGGTTCCGCTCCCCCTGGTGCGGACCTTCCTGGGCAGAGACGTTCTCACTCTAAATCTCCCAGATCTATCGGGGACCGACCAGGCGACCGCACAAACGCGCGCGCTTCTGGAACAAACGGGCGTGTCGTCGTTCATTGCGGTGCCGTTCCCCTCGGTTGATGCCGAGACTGCGCAGGGGTACTTCAGCTTCACAGACCAGATGCCGAATCGGAAGTGGTCGAGTCTGGAAATGGACATCCTCGGCGAGGTTATCAAGATATTCTCCTCTCGTCTCGCGCTGGTTCAGGCAGAGGATACCCTGCGAACTTCCAATGAGCGCCTCGAACGTCGTGTTGAGAAGCAGACCGAGGAGATCTTCTCTGCCAATCGCGAGTTGGAGGAGGAGAAGGAACTGCTTGACGTGACCCTGCGATCGATCGGCGATGCGGTCATCTCCACCGACACCACTGGGCGCGTAGTGCTGATGAACGGAGCTGCCGAAGCGCTCACCGGTTGGGACCAGAAGCAGGCCGTCGGTGCATCTGTCGATGATGTAATCACGCTCTTCGATCAGAAGACGCGTGAGAAATGCCCCAGTCCTTTGCTCGAGGCCCACACGGCCGGTGGCGTTGCCACGTTCCCGGGCGAACGTGTGCTTGTCTCCAAAGACGGCGCGGAGCGCATAATCTCGGGGAGCGCGGCACTCATCAAGGACAAGAACGGCTCTCAGGTGATCGGCACAGTGCTGGTGCTACGTGACATCACCGACAGAAAGCGAATGGAGCACGAACTCTTCCGCGCCGCCAAGATGGAATCGCTGGGGCTTCTGGCGGGCGGCATTGCGCACGACTTCAACAACATTCTGACAGGTATCGTCACCAACCTTTTCATGTCCAAGATGGCCATCAAGGACAACGACGAGGCCAAGCAGTTGATCATGGAAGCCGAGAAGGCTGCATTTCGAGCCAGTCGGCTCACCAAGCAGTTGCTCACGTTCTCCAAGGGTGGCACGCCGGTCAAAGAGACCGTGTCGCTCAAGAGCATTATCGAAGATGCTGTGGGCTTCTCGCTCAGCGGATCCAACGTCGACTACAAACTCGATGTTCCCGACGACTTGTGGCCGGTAGAGGCTGACCGCGGCCAGATCGATCAGGTGATAAACAACCTGGTGATCAACGCCGATCAGGCCATGCCCGATGGGGGAAGCGTCACGGTGAAGGGTGAGAACGTTACCGTTGGCGATGGCCTGTCATCGCAGACCTCGTCGATTGTGCCTCTGCCCCCCGGCCGGTATGTGAAAGTCGCGGTGGTGGACGAGGGTATTGGCATCCGAGCCGAAGACCTCGAACGCATCTTCGATCCCTACTACACCACCAAGCAGGACGGTAGCGGTCTGGGGTTGACAACTGCTTTTTCAATTGTCAGAAAGCACGGCGGATACATGACTGCGAAGTCGGTTCTCGGCAAGGGCTCCCGGTTCATCTTCTACCTGCCTGCGGCCGGGTGGGAGAGCGAGGAGACGCCGGGCAAGGAAGAGCGACTGTCTCCCGGCACGTCAAGAGTTCTGGTGATGGATGACGACGAAATTGTTCGAACCGTTGTGCAGCGCCTGCTCAAGACCAACGGCTACCAGGTGGAGTGCGTGACACACGGGCAAGCTGCTATCGAAGCCTACAAGCAGGCATTCGAAGAGAATCGCCGGTTCAATGTGGTCATCATGGACCTGACCGTGCCGGGCGGAATCGGCGGGAAAGACGCGGTGCGGCAGATACTGGCCATCGACCCCGATGCAAAAGTGATTGTGTTCAGCGGGTACTCAAACGATCCGGTGATGGCGAACTACGGGGAGTACGGGTTCTGCGGGGTGATTGCCAAGCCGTTCTCGATTGACGATTTCTCTCGCGTGCTCAATAAGACGATGCGTTCGTAGGCAGCGCGGGCCCCCACGGTGACGCACCGAATCGGTTGCACCCCTCACCACGGTCAACCTATATTACCCCCAGGACTGTCATCGCCAGACCACCCTGTGACCAGGAGGACTACCATGGCCATCTTCGTATGCAAGAAATGCGGGCATCTGGAATTCGGTTCCGCACCCGAGGCGTGCCCCGTGTGTTGGGCTGCACGGGAGGAATTCGCGCAGAACGACAACGTCTTTGCCGAGTCGCAGGAGAAGTCCAAAGAAGGAGCAGTCAAGCACGCTCCAACCATCAAGGTCAACACCCAGTGCGCGTTGGTGCCGGAGGAGAGCTGTGTTGACGTGGTCGTACGTGTGGGCGCAACATTGCATCCCATGCTCGACAATCACTTCATCGAGTTTGTGGACTGCTACGTCGACGACAAGTACGTGTCGCGTCTGATGCTCGGCCCCAGCGTGTTCCCGGCAGGCTGCTTTCACCTCAAGGTCAAGGGCGCCAAGGTGCGCATTGTCGAGAAGTGCAATCTGCACGGCCACTGGCAGGCGGAATCCGCGCTCTGAGCCGAGGCTCAGTCCGGCTGCGCGCGCATCCATGCACGACCAATCGCTCCAACGACCGTATTTCTTCGACGCAGGCATCGCATTCTCGTGCGCGCAGTGCGGGGCGTGCTGCACCGGTGAGCCCGGTGCGGTGCACGTGACCACCGACGAGGTCGCTGCCATCGCAGCGGCCTTGGGCATGTCCCCGGAAGAGTTCGGGCGTGCACACCTCGCAGCCCTTCGCGGCCGATTCACCATTCGCGAACACGCGGACGGTCGATGCCACTTCTACGATGGGGGCTGCACCATCTATCCGGTGAGGCCGCGTCAGTGCCGCACGTTTCCGTTCTGGATCAGCACCATGCGGTCGGAGCGGGCCTGGCAGGAGACGTCGCGGCAGTGCCCGGGCATTGGTCGGGGTCGGCGCCACTCCCGCGAAGAGGTGCTCGGAGCTCTACAGCAGGACCTTTCCCATCCACTCAGTTGACGTCCACGGTTTTCTCGTCCCGAAGAGCGTTGCCCGTTGG
>Ga0315291_10010726_pt1 | contig 11186 bp, 5 predicted proteins | sample YL17G12_20_MG_FD_203070 | JGI IMG/M metagenome (GOLD analysis project Ga0315291, IMG submission 203070) | Sediment microbial communities from Yellowstone Lake, YNP, Wyoming, USA - YL17G12_20 | ecosystem: Environmental > Aquatic > Freshwater > Lake > Sediment | place: USA: Wyoming | collected... | reverse complement strand
GGTCTCCTGCACCGAGGCATGCTTCACTACATCGTCGTTGACAATGCCGAAGCCTGCGCGGTTCACACCCATGTCGGTGGGCGACTTGTAGAAGCAGGGCTGCTCGGTAATCTTCTCGATAATGCGGCGCAGCAGGGGGAAGGCTTCCACATCGCGGTTGTAGTTGACCGTCTTCTCGTTGTATGCTTCGAGGTGATGTGAGTCGATCATGTTGACATCGCGCAAATCGGCGGTTGCCGACTCGTACGCTATGTTCACGGGGTGCTTCAGGGGCATATTCCAGATGGGGAATGTCTCGAACTTGGCGTATCCGGCGCCAACGCCTCGCTTGCGGTCGTGGTAGAGCTGCGAGAGACAGGTGGCAAGCTTGCCGGAGCCGGGGCCCGGGCCCGTCACCACCACCAGAGGCTTGTCCGACTCGATGTATGCGTTGGCGCCATAGCCCTCGTCGCTCACGATGGTTTCCACGCAGGTGGGGTAGCCCTTGGTGAAGCGATGGGTGTACACGCGCATGCCGCGCCGCTCCAGGCGGTTCTTGAAGTGTGTGGCAGCGGGTTGTTGCTCGTATCGGGTGATGACGACACCGCATACATTGACCCCGCGCTCGCGCAGATCGTCGATGAGCTTGAGAGCGTCGGTGTCGTAGGTGATGCCGAAGTCAGCGCGCATCTTCTTGCGTTCGATGTCGCCCGCGTAGATGCAGAGGATCACGTCAACCTTGTCGGCCATTTTCTGCAGGAGGCGCATCTTGACATTGGGGTCGTAGCCGGGGAGAACGCGCGCAGCGTGGTAGTCGAAGAGGAGCTTTCCGCCGAACTCCAGGTAGAGGCGGCTTCCGAACCGCTCAACACGCTTGAGAATTTCGGCGGTTTGCTCGGTGAGGTACTTCTCATTGTCAAAACCGATTGCTCGTGCCATGATGGTGTGGTTCCCTTTCGGTGGTGTTGTGGCCGTGATCGGGTGTGTTGCGCACCGTCATCGATGTCCGTCACTGAGCTGCGAACCTGCGGACCCCCGCCGTCTCGCTCGCCTGACCGCTGACCGCTGGACGCTGCCGGACGCGCCACATCCCACCATGCGCATCAAGCCAAGACGGGCATTGGTCCTGACGAAGCAGTGAGTCCTGCTGGCCGGGCACGATGCTCGCGGGTGTCGCGCACCGGGTGACCCAAACTACCACCGCACCATGACGCGCCACACATTCGACGGAGCTCAGTGCAGCGCCCGGCTTTGCCGGCCAACACATCCGCTCCGTCATGTGGCCAATTTACCCGATGTCCGCGTGGTACTCCTGCAGACTCTTCACCGCGCCAACGCCCTTGCGACGCTCGGCAATGCCCTTGGCCGCAGCGCTGGCAGCGGCGATCGTGGTGATGTACGGAATCTTGTACCGAATCGCTGTCTTGCGGATGTACGAGTCATCATCCTGCGAGAGCTTGCCCACGGGGGTGTTGATCACCAACTGAATCTCCTTGTTGGTGATCAGGTCCACGATGTTGGGGCGCCCCTCCTGCAGCTTGTTGACGCGCTCAGAATCGATTCTGTGCTCCTTGAGAAAGAGGTGCGTACCCTCGGTGGCAACGATCTTCATGCCGAGATGGGCGAAGTCGCGCGCCACGGGAACCAGCCCCCCGCGTTCGCGCTTGGAGACGCTGATGAGCACCGTGCCCACGGTAGGTAGCTGGGGCTTGGCCGCCTCCTGTGCCTTGAAGTAGGCAAGGCCGAAACTGTCGGCCATGCCCAGCACCTCGCCGGTCGAACGCATCTCGGGCCCCAAGAGGGGATCGACCTCCGGGAACATGTTGAAGGGAAAGACCGCCTCCTTGACTCCAAAGTGCGGGATCTTCTTGTGCGTCAACTTGAGCGCTGCGAGCGTACCGCCCATCATCACGTTGGTGGCAATGCGCGCCATCTGGATGTTGCAGACCTTTGACACCAGGGGCACCGTTCTTGATGCGCGGGGGTTGGCCTCAAGCACGTAGACTGTATCGCCCGCAATGGCATACTGCATGTTCATGAGACCGACAACGCCCAGCTCCTTGGCAATGGCGGCCGTGTACTTTTTGATAGTGTCGAGATGCTTGGTCGGGATGCTCACCGGCGGAATCACGCACGCGCTATCGCCCGAGTGGATGCCTGCCTGCTCGATGTGCTCCATCACTGCGGGCACGAAGCAGTCAACCCCGTCGGCAATGGCGTCGGCCTCGGCCTCCAGCGCATTGTCGAGGAACTTGTCAACGTAGATGGGTCGCTCGGGAGTGATCTCAACCGCGCGGTCAACGTAGCGGCGAAGCATCTCCTCGTCGTAGACAACCTCCATGCCGCGACCGCCCAGCACATAACTGGGGCGCACGATCAGCGGATAGCCAATGCGATTGGCCGCGTCAATTGCCTCGGATGCATTGCGGGCTGTTGACGACGCGGGCATTGGTATGCCCAGGGTCTCCATCTTCTTGCGGAACAGATCGCGATCTTCGGCCAGATCGATCGATTCGACTGTGGTGCCCAGAATGGTGACCCCCGCCTTCTGGAGCTCGCCGGCAATGTTCAGGGGCGTCTGACCGCCGTACTGCACAATGACGCCCAGGGGCTTCTCCTTTTCGTAAATGGCAAGCACGTCTTCAACCGTGAGCGGCTCAAAGTAGAGCTTGTCCGACGTGTCGTAATCGGTTGACACGGTCTCGGGATTGCAGTTGACCATGATGGTCTCGTAGCCCAGATCGCGCAGGGCGAATGCCGCGTGCACGCAACAGTAGTCGAACTCAATGCCTTGACCAATGCGGTTGGGGCCCCCGCCGAGAATCATGACCTTCTTCTTGTTGGTGGAGGCTTGCACCTTGTCCGGCGCGTTGTAGGTGGAGAAGTAGTATGCGGCATCCTTCACGCCGCTGACGGCAACCGGCTCCCATCCCTCCACCACACCAAGCTGGGTACGGCGGTCGCGGATCTGCTTTTCGGGGATGCCGAGGAGCTTGGAGAGGTACTTGTCGGCAAAGCCATCCTTCTTCGCCTGGATGAGAAGCTTGTCGGGGAGCATGGAGCCTGCGTGCTTGAGGATCTGCTCCTCGAGCTCGACGAGGTCCTTCATCTGCTGGATGAACCAATGCTTGATCTTCGTCTTCTCAAAGAGCTCGTCGGCTGTCGCGCCTTTGCGGATGGCCTCATACATAATGAACTGGCGCTCCGATGACGGTTGGTTGAGCATGACGAGGAGTTCGTCCTTGGACTTCTTGTTGAAGTCCTTGGCAAACCCCAGGCCGTATCTGCCGTTCTCAAGCGATCGGATGGCCTTCTGGAATGCTTCCTTGTAGTTCTTGCCGATGCTCATAACCTCGCCCACTGCGCGCATCTGTGTGCCCAGCACGTCTTTGGCATCCTTGAACTTCTCGAATGCCCAGCGCGAGAACTTGACAACCACGTAGTCGCCGGAGGGAGTGTACTTCTCCAATGTGCCGTCGCGCCAGTAGGGGATTTCGTCAAGCGTGATGCCCGAGGCAAGCGTTGCCGATACCAGCGCAATGGGAAAGCCTGTGGCCTTTGAGGCAAGGGCCGAGGAGCGGGATGTGCGCGGGTTGATCTCGATGATGACAATGCGGCCCGTTTTGGGATCGTGCGCGAACTGGATGTTGGTGCCGCCAATCACGCGGATGGCTTCGACGATCTTGTACGAGTACTCCTGCAGCTTCTTCTGCACCTTGGCGTCGATGGTGAGCATGGGGGCCGTGCAGTAGGAGTCTCCTGTATGCACGCCCATGGGGTCAACGTTCTCGATGAAGCAGACCGTGATCAACTGGTTCTTTGCATCGCGCACGACCTCGAGCTCGAGTTCTTCCCAGCCGGCCACCGACTCCTCGATGAGGATCTGGCCGACAAGGCTGGCAGAGATTCCCCGGGTCGCGATGGTGCGAAGCTCCTCAACATTGTAAACGAGCCCGCCGCCTGTGCCACCCATGGTGTAGGCCGGGCGTACGACAACGGGGTAGCCAAGCTCAGTGGCCACTTTCTCGGCTTCTTCAACCGTATAGACGGTCTTGCTCTTGGGCATGTCGATGCCAAGGCCTTTCATGGTGGCCTTGAAGATCTCTCGGTCTTCCCCGCGCTCAATGGCATCGATTTCCACGCCGATCACCTTGACGCCGTACTTCTCGAGGATCCCCAGCTTTGCCAGCTCCGAGGAGAGGTTGAGCCCCGACTGGCCGCCCAGGTTGGGTAGAAGGGCATCGGGTCGCTCCTTGGCAATGATGCGCTCGAGTGTCTCGGCATTGAGCGGTTCGATGTAGGTGACATCGGCCATGCCTGGATCGGTCATGATGGTGGCAGGATTGGAGTTGACAAGTACGATTTGGTAGCCCTGGGCTTTGAGCGCCTTGCAGGCCTGCGTGCCAGAGTAGTCGAACTCACAGGCTTGTCCGATCACGATGGGGCCCGAACCGATGATCATGACTTTGTGGATGTCCGTGCGCTTGGACATGGCAGGTGCCTCTCTCGTTGAGGTGTGGGTACGCCGGTGGACCGGTCACGAACTTGCGGGTGACCATACAGAGACCGCGGGAGGGGCACGTCGTTGGGCCAGACCTGGGGTCAGCCTAAAATAATTGCGGTGTGGTACATTCTGGTAGCGGAGTGTCGGTGTGCACGTTGATGTGTCGCCGTTGGGCTGAATCACTGGCCATGGTTCCGTGACACGTTGGCGTGTCGGCCGAGCCATGCATAGGTGCGTCCCGTCGGCTCTGATTCCTGGCAATGACTGCACCAAACGGGGGGAGGTGTTGGGTGTCCCGGTGTGCGCATGCGCGTCAAGTTAAGAGAACTGCCCTGGTGTGACATAACCGAGACCCGGTTTGCCTCGCCACTCCCACCGCGTGTGCCACGGTCGCCCTCGACCGTGCATGTCTCAGATGGATGAGACTCCGGTATCTCGTCGTCCCTCAGTGCAAGCAGGACCACGGTTCGGGGCGACCGTGGCACACGGAGTTCACCCCTGGGCCTAACTCCGGGACCGGTTCACCAGTGCGGCCTTTCAGACGCCCGTACGCTAACTTGACGCGCAGGCGCAGGGCGGGACGAAACCCGCGAGCATCGTGCCCGGGTGGTATGGCTCAGGGATCCGGCCATGACAGCTCAGCCGGCTCGTACAAACGCCTCAATCTCTCGCGCACACACCGCAGCACCGTCGATGGGCCCCGCAGGCACGCGCGCTCTCACCGGCACCCGGTCCAGAATCGACGCCCACTCCATGCGGCGGTACGCCTCGTCGGAGAGCCGGAATCCGAATCCCCATGCGTCAACCGCCGCTTCGAGGTACGGATACTCGGCGAATCCTTCGCGCGGCAGGTACAGCAGCGGCACAGCATTGATCATGCACTCGGCCACAGTGGCGTAACCGAGTTTGCTGATGACCAGGTCGGCGGAGGCCAGCAGGTCGGCATAGCCGACATCGCTCTTCGACACGCGGTGATAGTTGCCCGGCGCCCCCGGCAGATCGTAGAGACCGACAAACTCCCATTCGTCAAACTCCGCCAGCCGCTCCCAGGGCATGTCGGCAATGCCGAAGTTGCCGGTGTAGACAATGGCAAGGCGTTTGCGCGGGTCCAGCCGCAGGATGCCGTTGATCCGCCCGCGACACGGCGTGCCCACGCGCCCCACCAGCGGCACGGTTTTGCGGTGCGGGAAGTAGCTCATGGGATTTGCCGGCGTGAGTGCAAGCAGCAAACCGGCCGACGCGTACTGTCGTCGTATCTCGGCAACCACGGGCCCGAATGCGGGGAACTGCGCCACATACGGCGCGTAGATGTCGTGCCATGTGAAGTTGGTGGCCGCGATCGAGGGAATCCCGGCCCGCGCTGCCACGTCAAAGGCGAACGGCGTGGCATCGCTGACAATGCCGTCCACACCGAGATCGCGACACAGCGCAACCTCCTGCTCGATGGACGCGGCGTTTCGCGTGGCAATCTCCGAGTAGGTCGAGACAGTTGCGGCATAGTCGATGACAACGCTGTCGCGCTGAATGCACCCGCAGTCAAACTCGGCCGGCAGTTGGGTGAACGCGCGGTGGATCTCGGCCGCGAGGAATTCGGCAGGCAGCGACGTGTGCACGGTCAGCCGCACATCCGCCCTCAGCGCACTCATGATGGCGCAGGATCGCACCCCGTGCCCGTAGCCGTGCGAGGTGATGTAGTAGAGGATATGCATCGGGCAAAAATACACCATTAGTGACGGGGACTACCCAACGCGGCGTCCGTAAAGTATTTTGTACGGGCCTTCCTTGCATGAGTTCCGTTGGTCCTCGGAATCACATCGCCGCAATGGATGGGTCTTCCGGCACCGTGGCCGGCACGGGGAAGATATTGTTATCCACGAAATTTCAAGGACGTATCCCACAGTCTCAAGGGGTTGATCAGTCAGATGCGTGATGACAGGATTTCCAAGATGCGGAACATCGGAATCAGTGCTCACATTGATTCCGGCAAGACAACGTTGACCGAACGGATCCTCTTCTACTGTAAGAAGATCCATGCCATGCACGAGGTCAAGGGCGGAGACGGCGTAGGCGCCACCATGGACTCCATGGACCTTGAGCGCGAGCGCGGCATTACCATCCAGTCGGCTGCCACCAACGTTGAGTGGAAAGACCATCCCATCAACATCATCGACACCCCGGGTCACGTCGACTTCACCATCGAGGTGGAGCGAGCGCTGCGCGTGCTTGACGGCGCGATCCTGGTGCTTTGTTCGGTGGGTGGCGTGCAGTCGCAGACGCTCACGGTTGACAAGCAGCTCCGTCGCTACGGCGTGCCACGGCTCTGCTTCATCAATAAGCTCGACCGCACGGGCGCAAACCCTCTCTCCGTATACAAGCAACTGCGCGAGCGTCTTGGACTCAAAACAGTCCTGCTCCAGCTCCCCATTGGCGCCGAAGACAAGCTGGCGGGCCTTATCGACCTTGTGCGTATGAAGGCCGTCTACAACGACGGCGACAAGGGCGAAGAGATCCGCGAAGAGGAAATTCCGGCCGATCTTCTCGACGAAGCAAAGGCATATCGCGAACAGCTCCTCGACACCGCGTCACTATTCAGCGACGAATTGGCCGAGGCATTCCTCGAGGGCACCGAAACCGAAGAGATGATCTATAGCGCAATCCGCAAGGGCACCATCTCCACCGAACTGGCGCCGGTGCTCATGGGCACTGCCTACAAGAACAAGGGCATACAGCTGCTGCTCGACGCAGTGCTGAAGTACCTGCCCAACCCCGATGAGCGCGAGTACAATGCCTTCGACCTCGACAAAGACGGCGCACCGGTGCGGCTCGATACCGACATGTCCAGACCCACGGTCGCTCTTGCCTTCAAGCTCGAAGAGAGTGCCTACGGTCAGCTCACCTACGTTCGACTTTATCAGGGCAGCGTCAAGAAGGGCGACACGCTGGTCAACTCCCGTACGGGCCGCGACTTCAAGGTCGGCAGACTCATGCGCATGCACGCCGAAAGCCGCGAAGAAATCGACATGGCGCCGGCCGGCGACATTGTGGCATTCTTCGGCATCGAATGTGCCTCGGGTGACGCCTTCTGCGCCAAAGGATTGCACTACGGCCTCACTAATATGTACGTGCCGGCGCCGGTGATCTCGCTGGCCATCAGTCCCAAAGACAAGAAGTCCTCCGACAGCCTTGCCAAGGCGCTCAACAGGTTTACAAAAGAAGATCCGACCTTCCGCACACATCTCGACCCCGAGTCCAACGAGACCATTATTCAGGGCATGGGCGAGCTGCATCTCGACATCTACATCGAGCGTATGCGTCGCGAATACAAGGTCGATCTGGACACAGGCATGCCGCAGGTGGCGTACCGCGAGCGCATCGCACGCAAGGTTGAGTTCGACTACACGCACAAGAAGCAGACCGGTGGTTCGGGTCAGTACGGCTGCGTTGCCGGCTACATGGAGCCCTCCGAGAGTGGCGACTTCGAGTTCGTCGACGATATCAGGGGCGGCGTCATCCCCAAAGAGTTCATTGCCGCGTGCGAAAAGGGCTTCCGCGCCTGCCTCAACAAGGGCTCGCTCATCGGCTTCCCGGTGGTGGGCATCCGCGTGGTCATCAACGACGGCAATTCGCACCCTGTCGATTCGTCGGATATTGCGTTCCAGCAGGCTGCCATTGGCGCATTCCGGCAAGGCTACGAAAAGGCCGGCCCCGAGATTCTCGAACCCATGATGAAGGTCTCTGTGGAGGGGCCAGTGGAGTTCCAAGGCAATGCCATCGGCAGTCTCACGCAGCGACGCGGTATGATCATCAGCACCTCCGAAGACGTATTTCTGTCGAAGGTCGATGCGCAGGTGCCTCTGTCCGAAATGTTCGGCTACTCCACGGTGCTGCGCTCTCTCACACAGGGCAAAAGTGAGTTCAGTATGGAGTTTGCTGTGTATGCCAAGGTGCCATCGCAGATTTCCGAGAGGCTGATCGAAGAGTTTCAGGAGAAGAAGAGGGCAGGCACTGCGGGTCGCAGGTAGACCGATCGAGCTTGCCGAATCATCATAGCTATCCGGTTGGAGCCGGCGGCGATTCCCGCGTGAGCGAAGACCGAATCCACCATGGGGCGAAGGTTGTGAGCATCCGAGTGACCACTACAGCGAAGTCCGACACCATCCGCACGGCGAAGGGAGGCCGTATATGGTGAGAACAGAACTTGTGAAGAAGAGCCCGCTGCGTATCCTCGAGCAGTCGACGCACGGGGGTCTGGGTACAGGCAACGTCGGTGTGATTGCCGCGCCCAAGGGCGTTGGTAAGACTGCATGCCTCGTGCACATTGCCACCGATCAGCTCATGCAAGAGAAGCACGTTGTGCACATCTCCTTTGCGCCCGACGCAACGCACATTGTGTCGTGGTACGAAGACATCTTCGACGAGCTGGCTCGCCGCAACAACCTCGATTGCGCACGCGACATCCACGATCGTATAATCAGAAACCGATTGGTCATGAACTTCCGGCAAGACTCGCTGCCGCTGGTGCGCATCGAAGAGAGCGTACGGTCGCTGTGTCAGAAGGCCGATTTCCATGCCGAGGTTCTGGTTGTTGACGGATTCGACTTCTCCAAGGCAAAGCCTGACGATCTGAAGGAGATCCGGCGGTTTGCGGGGGAACTGGGGCTTGAGGTATGGATGAGCGCGTCGGTGGAACCCAATGGACACAACGGTGGCACCGTGCCGGCCGTGATTGCGCCATTTCTTGGCGAGATATCGGTGCTGGTAACGCTCACAACCGCCGACAAGCACATCCGCCTGCGGCTTCTCAAAGACCACGATGCGCCGGTTTCGGCCGAGATACATCTGGCGCTGGATCCCAAGATCCTTCTCATCTGCGAAGACCGGTAGATGCGTCAGCCGGTCCTGCCGGCGGACGCATCTACCGGTGCGCTGCTCGCCGGCACGCGCACCGCGCTCCGGTCGGCACACTGTGGAACGTGGCGATCTCCGTATTGCGGATGTTCCCATGAGAACCACCGCAACCATCCTCTCCCTCGTAGCGGCTCTGACAGTCCTGTCCGGCGCGTCATTCGGCGGCGAACCACCACCCGCGCTCCAACGACAGGAGTACGACATCCCCCTGGCCCGCCTCTCGGTCTCGTTCGACGAAGAGACCAACAATTTCGACAAAGTCAAGGTCTCCTTCGGTGACGAGCCGCACTATGCGCAGATCACGCGGCTCGACGACATGTACACGAAGGTGACCCGCGACGGGCGGGAACGCTCGATGTACCCCGAAAGCCCCGACCTCGCGTTCATGATCAGTACCTTTGAGGCCGAGCAGCTCGATCAGGTGTGCGAAACGCTGGTGGAGTCGCTCAAGCAGTTCGAGGCCAACCTGCAGAAAGAGAAGTGGGGGAAGTGCGTCTACTTCGACGCATACTTTCCCAAGTTTCTCAAGGGCTTCTACTATCTCTACTGCGCTGCACGCAATGCGCCTTCGGCGCTGCCCCGGTGGGCGTGCATTCCCGACAGTCTCTTCGACGTATCGCTCACGTCCACCAAGTCGGATGAGCGCGTCAACATGTGGCGAACGCGCGACGACTACGCGGTGAGGCTTCGCATTGCCGCGCGCGAACTCATCTACCAGACCGGGGTGTGGCGGAAAAAGGAGCTGCAGAACACCAAACGCGACACGATGGTATCGTACGGTGTGGACTTCGAGAAGGCATATTCGCTCTTCGTGAAGATCTACTTCAACCTGCGCACCCAGTGATGGGCCCGCCGTCGCCAGCACTGGTCCCGTCGGTTGCCCGGTCCTTGGCAGCGACGTGCTCCGTGTTCTAAATTAGAGATGTACCGCGCGGGCGCCTCCCCTTGTCTGGGCCCGGCACACGTGTTCCTCGAATACCTCGCAACCGTTAACCGTTTCAGTTGAGGCTTGAAGCATCAATGACACGAACCCTCCGCTCCATCCTCCTGACAACGGTGATCGCCGCAACAGCACTAGGATGGGCCGCCGAGAGCGACTCTGTGGAGCCGCGCTCCGAGTTCGACATCCCACTGGCGCATCTCAGTCCCCAGTTCGACGAGCTTGAGGGATCCCTTGTCCGCGTGCGCATCATCTACGGGGGCGATCGCGATGCGTGGACCATCGGCATGCTCGACGACACCTACATTCGCTACAGCAAGACGGGCAGAGAGACGAATCTGCATGCCGAGGCACCCTCCGGCGCGCATCTCATTACCAACTTCGAGGCCGAGCAGCTTGACAGAGTGTGCAAGACCTTCATCAAGACGCTTGCCATTCTCGAGGGCAATTTGCAGCGTGAGCGCTGGGACCGCTGCCGGTATCTGGATGGGTACCTACCGCACTTCCTCAAGAACTTCTACTATCTTTATTGTGCGGCGCGCAACTCCCCTTCTGCGCTGCCGAAGATAGCCAACATACCCGAGTCGGCCTTCGATGTCTCCCAAAACTCGCCCATCAGCGACAAGCGCATCGGGTTCTGGCGCGACTACCCCGAGCATACCCTCAAGTTGCGCATCACCATCAAGGAACTCATCTACCAGACCAGGCAGTGGCAGAAGAGTGAGCTGGCCAATCCCACTCGAGACAAGGAAGTGGCGCAGGGCAGCAAGTTTGAGGAGGCGCTGTCACTATTTATCCGGTTGTATTTCAATCGGTTACCATCGCCGATTGTGCCGGAGCAGGGCAAGCACCTGT
>Ga0315291_10010725_pt1 | contig 11187 bp, 8 predicted proteins | sample YL17G12_20_MG_FD_203070 | JGI IMG/M metagenome (GOLD analysis project Ga0315291, IMG submission 203070) | Sediment microbial communities from Yellowstone Lake, YNP, Wyoming, USA - YL17G12_20 | ecosystem: Environmental > Aquatic > Freshwater > Lake > Sediment | place: USA: Wyoming | collected... | reverse complement strand
TCCTACTACGGGCCGACGACGCCGGAGGCGGCGCAGCGAGCAAGCGAGGTGCTTGCGCCGGCGGCCATGGCCGCGCCCGGCTCGTTTTCCCTGGCGCACGCCCGCTACAACCTGGCGGAGGTGCTGGTGACCCTATCGCGGCCGGAGGAGGCGCTTGCCGCCTGCAAGCTGGCGATGAGCGAGGCTGACATGCGCCAGGAGGCGGAATGGGCCCACCACTGCCTGAAGCTGCAGATGGCGCTTGAGCAGGGGCTGGGCCTGTGGGACGACGCGATTGCGAGCGCCCGGCGCTACCTCAGTCTGTTTTCCGACAAAGAGCCTGCCGCCGCGTGGTTTGCCATAGGTCTTGCCAAAGCCAGCAAAGGTCTGCTGTCTGAGGCCACGGGTGACTTCGACCAGGCGCTGAACTGCTACAACAGCGCGGACCCGAGATGGGGTGAACTGGCATACAGAATCGCCGCGGAGTTGCTGGCGATGCGGCAGTTCGACCGGGTGCACGCATACGTCGGCGGGGTACTCAAGAACCCGTCGCCGGCGCTCGCCTCGTGGCGAGACGCCGCCGCGTATCTCGATGCCGTCGCATACTACCAGGCCGGCGATTACGCGGCAGCATTGCCGGCGCTGCAAGCGGTCGCAGCGAAGTCGAGCCGCCAGGCGGACCGGGAAGCAGCGCAGGCGTTGCTTGCTGCACTCTCCAAAGGCCAATGAAGTGCCCGTGATGACGAAGTCCAAGCCAGGAAGCTAGGAGGACTCCAACAGCCATGAGCGACGCACGGCGTGGTGATGTGATCGGCATCGTCGTCTCCGCGGTGTTGGCGCTGCTGGCTTATGGTCTTGCAGCGGCGTGTCCGCCGCCGGGCAAGATCTGGGACCTCGGCGGCATCATCGTCGTCACAATAACCGCGCCTGCCAACAACAGCATGGTAGCTGCGGGTAGCAACGTCACCTGCACAGCGAACGCCAGTGACCCGGACCATTGGACGAAAGGAACCGATGGCGGAACCGCATATGATGACTTCGACTCCTACACGTGGTCGGCCAAGAGAAACAACTCCGACGTGGGCACGTTCCCGAACCCGAACGGCAACAGAGGATCATCGGTCACCTGGCAGGCGCCGGACAGCATCGGCTACGTGACCATCACCTGCACGGTCAATGACGTAGGCAAGGTCGAACTGCCCGACGGGGGCTCGCGTGATGACCAGCCCGGTTCGGCCTCGGTGACGGTGGAGGTTATCAACCTCGACTTGTGGTACGGTGGGGCTTGCGTAACGGACGAGACGCAGGATACCATAGTAGGAAGAAAGGTCCTCATGTACGCCCTAGTGTCACCGGAGGACGTGGAGGTCACGGCCCAGCAGTGGTCTGTCCCAGAACATGCCATAGCCAACTACACCGCCGATGAAAACTCGGCGACTGTCACACCCCTGAGCGGTCTGAGTGGTTCCAACATGGTCGGCTACTACTGGGTGGATGGGGGAGACGGGCGCGATGTTACCTACACGGCCACGGTGGGCGGACAGCAGTTCGCGGTCAAGACAACCTTCAACGTCAAGAGGCCGACGGCTTCCATCACGACGACGACCTCGTCAGTCAACTGCAACAAGGACTATGGTGCCTGGTGGCTGTTCTTTGGGACCTATGGGACGCCGGGTATAGTGTTTGAGAAGCAAGTCACCGAGCCGACCGGGTTTGAAGGCGGTTCGACAAAGTGGGTGCAGGTCGTAAGCAGCATCCTGCGCCGGCTCCAGTTGACCCAAGGCGAGGCGTGGCATCGACTGTCGGGTTCAAACATCTGCGACGGCGCCTACCCATACCCCGGAGGGGATACGGCGGACGACAATCCGGGGCAGAAAAACCTCAACGATAACCTGTTGCGTGCCACGGCTGATGACGCCTACACCATGTACCTTATGTACACACCGACAGGCACGGCTATCGAGGTCCCCTTGAGGAAAGTCTATTGGTCGTGGTGGGGTGCCGCGAGCCGGGTGGGTGAGGATGAGTGGGAGTTGGACTTGGGAGGCCGGGAAGTGGACCCGCCGGATGACGACTGCACGACTCACCCGGAGTGGTCGGGAAACGTCCGAAACCTCACTTGGCAGCCGGAGTGATACTGGCCAGGATGCCGGGGTGTCGTCCGGAGCGTGGCATCGCACATGCGTTCACACAGAAGGTCGAAGCCGTGAGCGGAGAGGCCTGTGGGGCAGGGTGGAGGCAACAAAACATGAGAATGATAGTGGGACGCGCGTCAATCGCTGTAGCTAAGAGCATCCTGATCTCGATGGTTCTCTACTGTGCGGCAGTTTGCTCTGGCGCGCAGGCCGCATTTGTAGGACCCCCGCCGTTCGACACTCGTGACACCGCGGATCCGGCGGTAAGAGCCGCCAACTATAGGGGAGGGTTGATAACCGCAGGGCTCGTATTGGGGGCCTGGCTGGAGCAACCGATTGTCGGCCCTAAACAGCCGGCGATACTCAAACTCCGCCTCCTGAGCATGAGCGACCAAGTGCTGCGCCTCACAGAAACGTTCCCGGAGCGCGATTTCAGCCTTATCGTCCGGTACGAAAAGCGGGGTATCGGGCTCTTCCCTGTGAATGGCTTGCCCATTCCGCCTGCGTCGGCGACCATCGAGCGTGCCATCGGACCTGGGCAAGCGCTCGAATACACGTGTCGGGTGGACGAGATGTACGACGTATCTGCTCTCGGCACGTATCGCATAACAGCGAGCCGGAAGGTCCCGCGGGCGAATGGAGACGGTAGCGCCGACGTTTTGGCGAATACCGTTTACCTGAAAGTGTCTGAGGATCCAGAGCGCGTGCAGGCGGAGTACGCCCAGAAGCGGTCGCACTCGGCCATCGCTGCCACTAACGCCGATACGAACGCCGCCGCGCGGACGAAGTCCATCATCGAGAGGCGAGGGCTGATATCTGAGGGATTCGTGTTAACCGCAGCACTGGAGAAGTCAACGGTCGCTCCCGGCCAGGCGGTGGGACTCAGCCTTGCTCTGGACAACTGCACGCCAGAGGTCTTGCGCTTGTGGGAAGAGTATCCGGAACTCGGTGACCGCCTGATTGTGCTGAATGCCCGCGGTGATCAGTTGCCCCCAACGAGGTACGGATCTGTCGCGGGCAGGGTGGTGTGGCGCGACGCGCAGCCCTGGGAAATGTTGGCGTACACCTATGGGCTGAACGACATGTACGACATATCCGCTGTCGGAGAGTATCGCATCACTGCGAGTCGGCGAGTGCCCCGATTGGATGGCAACGGGTGGACCGAGGTCGTGTCGAATACGGTTGTGCTCAGAGTGGTCGAACAGCCATAGCGCGGGCAATTCTGGGGACCCACGGCTCGATTCGCCCCGCGGCTATCGAGGAGTTAACCTGTCCGCGGTGTACGACCTGTCCAAGGCGCAGCGCCTGCTGGGCTGGCAGCCGGCGTACAACTTCGAGCAGTGGTTCGCCGAGTACGCAAGCGGCCCGCCGGCCTGCGACGGGCGCGCGGTCGCCAGACCGCGCGGATGACCCGCGACTTCAGGCGAAGTCGCGCCCAGAGCGAGGGGACTCACCTCACCTTCACCGGAATCACTTCCAGCGTCGGCGGGTCGGTGCTGTTGATGACGAGCTTGTCGCCCACGCTCATCAGGATCTGGTCCGGCGCGCGCGCCCCATAGTCCACTGTGGCGTCGCCGCGCAGGAGGGCGAGGCTGGTGACGCCGCCGCCAACTACTCGCACAGTGGCGGGATAGAGACGCTGCGTGTAGGTGAACGCGCCCGCCGGTGCCTCGATCTTGCGTATCGGCGCAGGCGGGCCCGTCCACGTGACTTGATTGGTCGGCGTCGCTGCCCGGTCAGTGATCAGATCCAAGGGATTGGGCACAGCCGGCGCGCTCACGATATTGACCTGGTTCCCGGCAGCCGGCTCCTCGAATATCACGTCGGCGCCTTCGGCGAAACCGCCGCGGGTGGTGATTTCGAGCGCGTTGTTATCGCCGAAGACTTCGACGCCCTTCACCCCCGTCGCGCCCTGGTCCACGCCGATGGCAAGCCGCAGCGTGTTCTGCGCGCTGCGCTCCCCCAGTCGCAGCAGCGTGCTGTTGTCGGCGTTGGTGTGCAGGTGCCCGCACGCAATGCGGTTGTACGCGAAATCGGCGCCCGAGCTCGGCGTCTCGATGCAAGTGGCGAAATTGAGAACCGCGGTTAGGCGGAAATCGCTGTGCACGATCGCCGCCTTGGTCGTGTCGAAGACGACCCCGGCGCCCGCCTTCCGCTCGCCCCGCTCGAAGGGACGCGGATCCGCGATGGAGGATGCGGCGATCTCCGAATCAACGAACGCGGCGAAGCCATCTATCGGCGTCGGGTTCTCGGGCCTGATCCGCAGCGCCGCGCCCGCGCCGCCGTACACCAGTATTCCAAACGTGTAGTGACCGTCCATGGTCGAATCCACCACCAGGAGGTCTTTGTCCGCCGGGCCGACCCAGTTGACGACGTATATCCCGCCGTCTATTCTGAAGTCCTGAGTGGCGGGTATGTGAATGGTGTCGGCAACGTGATAGATGGCGGCGCGCCCGCCCCAGCCGCCTTTCACGTAGAGGTCGTGCTTGTGCGCGACGCAGTAGTCAATGGCCTCCTGCCATCCCGCAGTCCTGGTGCCGGGGGTCTCCGGGCCGAAGTCCCCACTGCCGTCATAGGCGAGCACAACTACCGGCAGGCGCGATTCGTCCATGCTTCGCTTGCTCCCTGCGGCGACTGCGAGAGCCGAAGCGGCCAGCGCAGCGCAAGATGCGAGGGCGATACATCTGCTCAAGGTACGCTTTACTTGCTCCATTCGGCTTGTCCTCTTCCCCTCGGGCGCCGACGCCGCATCCTGAGCAACCGCCTGTGGTGATAGACGGAGCAACTGCTTCAACCCAGCTTCTCGCTCGCTGCCGCCGCTCCTGTTCCGAGGACATTGCAGGGCCGCTGCCCCTCACGAGGAATGGAGAAACAACCGAGGCGTGGGCAAGCGACCCGCACCGACGCTGCGGTCCCGTCGCTGTTGACGGCAGAGGTGAGCAGCAATGTGCGAAGCCACCGACACAGGATCACGCAAGGACCGCTCGCCGCGCGGCCCCCGCCGGGCCGAGCAAGCGATAGAGCAGGCGTCGAAGATCGTCGTGGTGAGCTACGGCGAGCAGGATGTCGAGGAGCGAGAGTCCGCCTCCATCGAAGACTGCGCGGCTCTCAAGGGTGCGCGCCCGGTGACATGGATCAAGGTCACCGGCGTGCGCGATCCCGCCGCGCTGCAGAAACTCGGCGAGTGTTTTGGGCTGCATCCCCTGGTGCTGGAGGACATCGCCGACACCGGGCAGCGCCCCAAGCTCGAGGATTACGACGATCACCTCTTCATCGTCATCAAGGTGCTGTGCAGCGACGGCGGCGACCCGCAGATCCGCGACGAGCAGGTGAGCCTGATCCTGGGCCGGGATTTCGTGCTGTCCCTCGAAGAACGCGAAAGCCCGGTCCTCGATTCCGTCCGCGCGCGGATTCGAAATGCCAGGGGCCACATCCGCAAGGCGGGCGCCGACTACCTTGCCTACGCCATCGTGGACACCGTTGTGGACACCTACTTCGGCGTGTTGGAGGCGCTGGGGGAGAAGATCGAGCGCCTGGAAGAGGAGCTGATCGCGAATGCGACGAGAGGCACCTTACACCTCATCCACCGGCTGAAGAGCGAGCTGATACTGCTGCGCAAGCTGCTGTGGCCCATGCGCGAGGTCATCACCACCCTCGGCCGCGGCGAATCGGATCTGATCCAGGCGACGACCGCCGTCTATCTGCGCGATGTTCACGATCACACCATCGAAGTGATCGACACCATGGAGACCTATCGCGACATGGTCTCCGGCATGCTCGACATATACCTCTCCAGCATCAGCAACCGCATGAACGAGATCATGAAGGTGCTGACCATCATCGCCACCATCTTCATCCCGTTGACCTTCATCACCGGCATCTTCGGCATGAACTTCCGTTACATGCCCGGCCTCGCCTGGGCCTGGGCATACCCGGCGATCCTGCTGACCATGGCGGCCATCGGCGGCTTCATGCTCCTCTACTTCCGCAAACGAAAGTGGCTGTGAGGGGCGCGCGATGCGCGGCCGTCGGCCGGTGGCGCAGATTTTCAATCTGCGAACCAGATGGCAGGATACAATCCTGCCCCACCAGCGCCCCGTCTTCACAGGCCCGATGTCGCTCGCGGATGACCTCCCCGCCGGCTAGTGGATGACCGCCGACGGGTGCTCCTGCATGGGATGCGTCCGTACTACCAGCGAGAACAGGAACGGGTAATTCGACTGCAGGTGCTGCGCGTACGCAAGCCATTCCCCGGCGAGCTGCGAGTACACCCGGCACATGTCGCCCCCCAGGTGCTCGAGGTCCTTCGCGGGTAGGTCGCGCAGCGACACCCGCGCCTCAAGCTCCTCCGCGAGATGGAAGATCGCCCACAGCATGTCCGTGAACCGGTCGTGCTCCAGCAGGTTCGGGTTCTCCAGCAGGCGCACCATGAAGCCTCGCTTCGCGACCAACAGTTGACGCAGGGCGTCCAGGTCTAACCGCCGCGGATCCATGTCATAGGAGAAGTCGCGCGCGAAGGCAATCGCACGCTGGAAATCCCGCGCCCGCCAGTCGGCGATCACGTGCAGCCGTTCGCGCACGTGCTCCTGCCCCTTGACCGCCGGCGTCAGGTCGCCCAGCAGCCGCGTTCCCAGCTCGCTGAAGAACGCGCCGATGACCATGTTGAGTTTGTTCAGGATCGCCTGCTTCTCGCGCTCCGATAGCACGCGCTCGATTATCACCACCACCAGCAGCACCTCCAGCGGCACGAACGCCAGGTCCCCCAGGAGGTAGATGAATAGATGGCGCGCGTCCCTGAATATCAGATAGTGAATGTAGTAGAGCAGCGCCGACGCCGCAACCAGCGTTGCCGCGATGATCGCGGTGGAAGTCTTTACTCGCACCGGTACCTCCACGTCGCAGGCCGCGCCGATCCCACGCCGCCTGGCTCTGCGGCCCGCGTTCGCCGCCTTCGCTCGGCGGGCGCGCTGTTCCTGCCGGCGACACCGACCCCGAAACGGGCGTCCCTTGCAGGGACTGTCCCCGAATGGGGACTGTCCCCTTCCGGGCGGGTACAGTCCACGAGGCTCTGCCTTCCCGTTGGGGTGGCAACGCCTTCCCCAGAGGGATAGGGACAGTCCCCGCCCGGCCCGCGAGGCGCGGCCTTGTGGCGGGTGGCGCTGGCGGCCATGTTGGGGCAAGCCTCGGCTGTGTCCGGCGCCTTCAGTGCTTCTCGCGTTCGCTCAATACGACATCGGATGGCCAAGGATAGCCGGCCCGCCCGTCGAACTCCCCAATCCAAATGCTTGCACGGCATTCGAGCGCCGGCCGGCGATACTGCCTTCGCGCACCGACGCCGTGGGCGGCGGCGGCAGCCCTGATCCTGCTCGCCGGCGGTTGCAGCCGCTCAGCGCAACAGGCGGCGTCGGCCGCTCCCCCGGACCGGCCCGCCGTCCGCCCCCCCGCCGTGGCCGGGCAGTTCTACCCCGGGGATGCCGGGGCCCTGGCGCGTGCGGTGGACGGCTACCTCGCCGCCGCCAAGGCGTCGGCCAGCACTCGGGCGATAACCGCGCTCATCGTTCCGCACGCTGGATACGACTTCTGCGGCAAAGTCGCCGGTCATGCCTACGCGGCGCTCAAGGGGCGCTCCGTCGCCACCGTGGTCGTCGTCGGCCCCAGTCACCGCGCAAGCTTCGGCGGCGCGGCGCTGTGCTCGGCAAAGGCCTGGGAAACGCCGCTGGGGACGATCCCCGCCGACCGAGCGCTGGTGGCGGCGCTGGCCGGGCGCGAGGGCTTCGCGCTCATCGACGATGCACACGCCTCCGAGCACTGCATAGAAGTCCAGCTTCCGTTCCTGCAGCGCACGCTTGGCAAGTTCCAACTGGTGGCGGTCCTGATGAGCGACTTCTCCCGCGCCAACTGCGCGCGGGTGGCGCAGGCGCTAGCCGCGCAATTGAAGGGCCGCAACGCACTGCTCATCGCCAGTTCCGACATGTCCCACTATCCGGCCTACGAAGACGCGTGTGATGTTGACGCGCAAACGCTGGATGCGATCAGCTCCTTCGATCCCGCGCGGGTGCGGGCCAGGAGCGCGAGCTTGCTGGCGCGGGGGACGCCGGGGCTGCAGTGTGCGCTGTGCGGCCTGGGGCCCGTGGTCGCGGTGATGGAGGCCGCCAAACGGCTGGACGCGGATAAGGTCGAAGTGCTGTGCTATGCGAACTCTGGGGATGCCATGCCGCAGACGAAGGACCGCGTGGTCGGCTACTGCGCGGCAGCGATCTATGGCAAGGAGGGCGCCACGATGAGCGACAAGTCGGTGGAAGCGGCGCCAGGCTCCGGCGAGGCGGAGCTTAACGAGGCCCAGCAGCGCAAGCTCCTGCGCCTGGCGCGGCGCGCGATCGGGGAATACGTGCGCAGTCGCACCGTGATCGAGGTCACGGAGGACGACCCCATGCTGGCCCAGCCGCGCGGCGTGTTCGTGACGCTTCGGCACGGGCAGATGCTGCGCGGCTGTATCGGCGACCTCGAGGGGCGCGAGCCCCTCTACCTCAACGTGCGCGACAGGGCCATCGCTTCGGCCACGCAGGACTTCCGCTTTGAGCCGGTGCGCCCGGCGGAAGTGCCCGAGCTGACGATCGAGATCTCGGCGCTCTCGCCGATGCAGCCGGTGAAGGACCCGTCGAAGCTCGTGGCCGGCAAGCACGGGGTCATGGTGTCCCAGGGCAGTCGCGCGGGGGTGTACCTGCCGCAGGTGGCGACGGAGCAGGGCTGGACCTGCGAGGAGATGCTCAACCACCTTTGCCAGTACAAGGCCGGTCTCCCCGCGGATGCGTGGCGCAAGGGCGCCGACCTGTACTGCTTCACCGCGCAGGTTTTCGGCGAGGATGAACTCGGTCGGTAGGGTAGGGCAACTCGTGGGAAACGGGCCGTGCGACAGGTCGCCCCTCGACCGCGCTCGGGGCGACCCTGAGCCTGTCGAAGGGTCGCAAGCGGACGCGCCACTTGTGGGGCAGGATTGTATCCTGCCAACTGGTTCGCAGATTCAAAATCTGCGCCACCACGACCGCGCCTCCCGCAGCCGGCGCACCGGTCGCAGCCGCGGCCGGCGCCGCTTTCTGGGCCTGGTTGCCGGGGGTGTCGTCGCCGCCGGCGCAGGCGGCTGGTTGGGCGCGCGCCTGTTGGGGGGAACGGGAGGGCCGAGTCACCCGGCGGCCAAAGCCCTCCACACAACCGGCGGGCAAGCGCCGGCCGCGCCCCCGGCTTCCAGTCCGCCCCCCGTGGTCGCCAAGGTGACGCACGCCGGCGCTGTCGGCGCCGACTCGCAAGTGGCCCCCGGCGTGGTGCGCGACATGGTTGACGCCGCGATGTCGAGCCTCACCGGTAAGAAAGAGCGCGCGGCGGCGTGGGCGTCGCTGTTCTCGCCGGACGACGTGGTGGCGATCAAGGTCAACTGCCTGGCGGCGCCCCGTGCCTCCACTCACCCTGAGATCGCGGACGCCATCGTGGCCGGCTTGCGCGCCGCCGGCGTGCCGGGCGAGAGCATCATCATCTACGACCGCCTCAACCGCGAGCTGGAGCGCGCGGGCTTCGCCCTAAACACCGGCCGCGGCGTGCGCTGCTTCGGCTCCGACGTTTCAGGCTACGATGCCGAACCCATCGAGGCCGGCTCCGTCGGCTCCTGCCTCAGCCGCATCGTGTCCGAGATGTGCACCGCCATCATCAACGTCCCGCTGGTCAAGGACCACGACCTCGCCGGCGTCACCATCGCCCTCAAGAATCACTTCGGCAGCATCCACAACCCCAACAAGCAGCACGAGAACCGCTGCTGCCCCCAGGTCGCCGACGTCAACCTCTTCCCCGCCCTCCGCGCCAAGCAGCGCTTGGTGATCGCGGACGCGCTGACCATCACCTACGATGGCGGCCCGGCCTACAAGCCCAACGCCTGCGCCGCTTACAACGGCATCCTGGCCGCGCGCGACGCCGTGGCCCTGGATGCCGTCGGCCTCGACATCATCGAACGCCTGCGCCGCCGCGCGGGATTGCCCACTCTGGCGCAGGAGGGGCGGCATCCGGACTACATCGCCGTCGCCGCCGACGGCGATCACAACCTCGGCGCCGCCGACCTGTCGCGCATCCGGCGCATTGACATCGGCCTGGGCGAAGGCGCGCAAGCATGAGTGGCCTGACGCGGCGAGAGTTCGTGCGCGAGTGCGCGCTCAAGGCCGTGGGCGCGTGCGCGCTGGCGGCGGCATGTGGCACAGCCGCCTCGGCTGTGCCCGTTGGGCGCGCCGACGAATGGTACGTGCGCCGCGCGCTGTATTACAAGCGCCTGCCCAAGCAGCGCGTGCGCTGCGAGCTTTGCCCGCGAGAGTGCGAGGTCGGCGACATGGAGCGCGGCTACTGCGGCGTGCGCGAGAACCGCGGCGGGGAGTACTACACGGTCGTTTACGGCCGCGCCTGCACGACCCAGATCGACCCCGTCGAGAAGAAGCCGCTCTTTCACTACCTGCCCGGCAGCCTCATATACTCGTTCTCCACCGCGGGGTGCAATCTCGAATGCAAGAACTGCCAGAACTGGCAGATCTCGCAGGCGCGCCCCGAGCAGGTCAGGGAGCTTCGCCTGCCGCCGGCGGACATAGTCATGCAGGCGCGCGAGCGCGGCGTGCGGCTCATCGCGGGAACCTATGGCGAGCCCACCGTCTTCTACGAATACCTCGAGGATGTCGCCAGGGAGGGCCGCAAACACGGCGTGCGCACGGTCGCCATCACCGCGGGCTACATCAATCCCGACCCCATGCGGCGACTGTGCCGTTCTCTCGACGCCATCAAGATCGACATCAAGTCCTTCCGCGATGACTTCTACCGCCGCAACTGCTCGGCGCGGCTCAAGCCCGTGTTCGCCTCCGTCGCCGCCGCCAAGGGCACCGGCATCTGGCTCGAGCTGGTCTATCTCGTCATCCCCACCATGAATGACGCCGACGCCGAGATCAAGAGCCTCGCGCAATGGGTCAAGGCCGACCTCGGCCCCGACGTGCCGCTGCACTTTTCGCGCTTCTATCCCACCTACCGGCTGACCAACCTGCCGCCCACGCCC